>Ga0182745_1000347_pt1 | contig 54438 bp, 48 predicted proteins | sample eDN3rd30CKraftBY_FD_128523 | JGI IMG/M metagenome (GOLD analysis project Ga0182745, IMG submission 128523) | Enriched backyard soil microbial communities from Emeryville, California, USA - eDNA 3rd pass 30_C Kraft BY (version 2) (version 2) | ecosystem: Environmental > Terrestrial > Soil >... | reverse complement strand
TTTCTTCATTACTTTCTTCATTATCAGTCTCATTTGTTACGTCATCTGATGAGTTGCTAGACTCATTACTAGTTTGGTCATTCGAATGATTTTTAGAACTATTAGTTGATTCGCCATTGCTTGTACTAGTTGAATCTTGTTCATTTGTCTGATTCTGATTATTGTCTGCAATGCTATCAGAAGATTCACTTGATTCTACTTCGTCTTCAACCAGTTCTTTTTCTCCGTCATTTGAAAATACAAAATATAAATTAATTAAGATTAATACTGCTACGATTGCAATGAGTACGTTTAGTAGGCGATCTAATTTTTTACGATTTTGAGATTTGCTTGATCTTTTTTTACTTTCAGAACGTGTTAAAAAATCGCGATCTCTATTTGACATCGATAAAATCCTCCTTCTTGATACGACACTATCATTTTAACAGCACAAGTATTAAAAAACTTAATTGTAATCTAATCTTAATAACATTTTTATGTAATTACACATAATTGAAAAAGTCGACAAACTTTCCATCTATGTTGTCGACTTCTCCATTATATGATTACTATTGGAGGCTAAAGGATTGATTAACTATTAGCCATTAAATTTTATTATTTAGCTGTACTAATTGAAACAATGCGAACTTCCATATCTCCGCCAGGTGTAGTTAGTTTCACTACATCTTCTACTTTATGACCTAGTAAAGCCTTAGCAATTGGAGAATCGTTAGAAATTTTACCTTCAAATGGATCTGCTTCCGCAGAACCTACGATTGTATACTCTTCTTCTTCACCATCAGGAAGTTCAACGAATTTAACCGTTTTACCTAAAGTAACAATGTCACTTTCGCCTTCAGTTTCTTCTATAATGATTGCATTACGAAGCATCGATTCAATTGTTGAAATACGACCTTCTACAAATCCTTGTTCTTCTTTAGCAGAATCATACTCAGAGTTTTCAGATAAGTCGCCGAAGCTACGAGCGATTTTTATACGTTCAACCACTTCTTTACGCTTTACTGTTATTAATTGCTCTAATTCATCTTCTAGTTTCTTCTTACCAGCTAAAGTCATTGGATATTGTTTTTCGTTTACCAAAATACTCCACTCCTTAATCCCTCACATTGAATATACCAGTTCTATGCAATCGATTTCATTTTTAATGCAATATAGGTGCATAGTATAAAAACCCGGTTATAGAGATAAGCATATGAAACAAATTTGCCATCTAGAATGGGTTTTCAGATGCTTATCTCATAACCGAATTTTCCATTTGGAATATTGTTATGTTGCATTTCTTATTCTTTGTAAATTACATGTAAATAATTCCAATACTTTTATCATCATATTATAGAATGGTTGTAGTTTCAAGAATAGTTTTAATTTTTGTAACCATTAGATCAATAGCCACCTCATTTTCCCCACCTTCAGGAATAATGATATCGGCATATCTCTTTGTCGGTTCAATAAATAAGTTATGCATTGGTCTAACAGCTGTCAGATATTGTTCAATCACTGAATCAATCGTTCTACCACGATCTTTAATGTCTCGCTCAATGCGTCGAATAATGCGAATATCTGCATCAGTATCAACAAATAACTTAATATCCATTAAATCACGAAGACGTTGATCTTCTAAAACTAAAATTCCTTCTAAAATAATTACATCTTTTGGTTCTACATGAATGATTTCATTTGAACGGGTGTGTTGAACATAATCGTATACAGGTTTATCGATAGGTTTACGCTCTAATAATTGATGGATATGATCAATTAATAAATCGTTATCAAACGCTAATGGATGATCATAGTTTGTTTTTAAACGTTCTGAAAATGACATATGACTTTGATCTTTATAGTAGTAATCTTGTTCAATTACAACAACAGAATGCTCACGGAATACATCATAGATAGAATTCGTTACACTGGTCTTCCCAGAGCATGAACCTCCTGCGATCCCTATCACTAAAGGTCGCTTTTTTTCCATTTATTTATTCTCCTTTCGCATCATGTTGTATTTGAACAATGGACGATCCACTTTGAATTTAACAATTTGAAGTGGGTGGTTCGCAACTTCCATTTCATTGTTGTCTTCATCCCAGATCTGTCCAACTTCCATTGTGAACGTATCAATGTCTGGTCCGAAAAATTCAATCGTATCTCCTGTTTTGAAATAGTTACGTTGTTGTAATGTAACGATCCCAGTCTCTTGATCATAGTCTAGGACAAGTCCCGCAAAATCCCATTTCATTTTTGGTGCATTGAAACCAAACATTTGTTGTTTATAGCTTGGCTCACCTTCAAAGAAAGAAGATGCTGTAGCACGGTTTGCACAACGATCAAGTTCTTCAAGCCACTCTTTTTTAATTTTAAAGTTTTCAGGATCTGCACAATATGCATCAATCACTTTTCGATATACTGAAATGACGGTTGCAACATAGTGTATAGATTTCATACGTCCTTCAACTTTTAGTGAATCGATTCCAAGCTCAATCATATGCGGAATGGATTCAATTAGTTTTAAATCTTTTGGGCTCATGGCAAATGGAGCGTCCCCATCTTGGAATAACGCTTGTTCTTCGCCTTCTACGTTCTCATATAAGTCATAATCCCATCGGCAAGATTGGCAGCATCCACCGCGGTTAGAGTCACGTGCTGTCATATGATTGGATAATACACATCGACCAGAATATGCAATACACATAGCGCCATGAACAAAAGCTTCAATTTCAATATCGACTTCTTCTTTCATCTTACGCATCTCTTCTGCTCCGACTTCTCGCGCTAACACAACACGATGAAGACCTTCTTGTTTCCAATACTTTACAGCTTTCCAGTTTGATAATGATTGTTGAGTAGAAAGGTGAATTTCTAATTTAGGAGCTACACGACGACATGTCTCAATGATAAGAGGGTCAGCAACAATAATACCCTTTACTCCTACCTCTTCAATTGCTTGTAAATATTCTTCTAGCCCATCCATATTTTCATTGTGTGCAAATATATTTGTTGTTACATAAATAACTGCACCGTATTTCTTGGCAAATTCTACACCTTCACGCATCTCCTCAATTGTGAAGTTACTTGCATTGGAGCGTAATCCAAACTCTTGACCACCAATAAATACAGCATCAGCCCCGTAGTGTACGGCTACTTTTAATTTTTCTAAACTTCCTGCAGGCGCTAATAATTCTGGTTTTTTCGTAATAACACGTTTTCCATTTACTGTTTCACGAATTTTTTCGTTTTCTATTAACTGTAGCATCGTTACGCTCCTTTCTTAGTAAACTGTTTCTTTAAAGATAAATCCTGTATCAAGAGGACGTAGTGGTGGTTGAATTTCTTCTATTTTTTCTAGTAATTCATTTTTTATTTCTTCATAAACTTCTTCACCTTGATCAAAATATGCATCAATCGCTTGGCGATAAAGATTTGTTACAGTTGTAATGTATTCCTCAGAATGAAGCACTCCATCAAATTTTAGTGAATCTATACCTGCTTCAAATAGTTCCGTTAATTCATCAATTAAGCACATATCGTTTGGTGAAAAAATATGTGTTCCATTTAAATCTTCATAGATAGGATATTTATTTTTTCTTTCTTTATCATGTAAAAACATATTCTTGTTCTCTTTACGATTTTCAATTTCCATCGCTTCACCACGATATAAGAAGTAATTTCCTAGTAATTTACGTTTTGATTGGAACATACAAGTCATACCGTGAATTTGTACTTCAATTTCAGGCTTCGCATTTTCTTTGATTTCTACAATTTCATCTATAGAAAGTTCTCGTGCAAGTACTGCTCTTTTCGCACCGCGTTCAGCCCAATAATTAGCTTGGAACCAATTTGTTGCAGTTGTTTCAGGATTCCAATGTAATGGAATCGTAATACCAAGTTCGCGAACAGCAACTATTACTGCAGGGTCTCCAAAGATTAATGCATCTACACCAATGTTTTGTATTTCTCTTAAATAGTCATCTAATGCATCAATGCGGTCGTTATGGAATAGAGCATTTACTGCTACATAAACTTTTTTATTTGAAGAATGGATTAGTTCTGTCGCTTCTTTTACCTGTTCTACTGAAAACTCGCCTGCTAAACGTAATCCAAATTTTTGCTCACCGATAACAAACGCATCAGCACCTGCATCTAACAAAGCCTTAATATGATCAACGGATTTTGGTGTCACCAATAATTCTGGTTTTGTCATTTTTTTCACCTCTTCAAACAAATTAATAAACCATCACCAACAGGGAAAAACGTGCTATGATACTCTTCATGATTCATAATCCAATCTGCAAAAACTTTCAGATTACGTATCATTGTTCTTTTCCTTCTTGGCACATCTTCTAATTTTAAATCGGACAAGCCATGCATGTACATGTTATCAATATATAAAACACCACCAGAAGGTACTAGGGGTGAAAACTTCTCAAAAAATCGCATGTATTGGCCTTTAGCCGCATCAATAAAAACAGCATCAAAAGTAGTGTCCGGTTCAACATCCACTTCTAACGCATCTCCCTCAATTACCGTAATTTGATTTGCTACTTCAGATCGTGAAATAAAATCCCTTGCTAATACTACTCGTTCTGCATCTCTTTCGATTGTTACAATCTTACTATCTTGCAAAGTCAGAGCCATTCGAATTGCTGAATAACCAATAGCCGTACCTATTTCTAAAATGTTTTTAGGTTTCTGTATTAGTAGTAATTGATTTAGCACTTCAATTGCAGGTAGTTGCATAATCGGAACATGGTTTTCAGTAGCATAAGATTCCATTTCGACGAGTAAATCATTTCTAGGTTTTATGAAGGATTCTATATAAGCATTTGAAAACTCCATTTTGCATCCGTTTCCCTTCAGTTAGTATTCGTTATTTGGCGTACATAGCACAACTCGACCCAAAAAGGTCGAGTTGATGTCTTTCCCAGTGCAGGAAAAACCTGCTAAAAAGATTGAGCAATTCATTGGTAATTGATATCGTATCTATGAACAAAAAATCACAATATATAATAACACGAAAAGAAAAGGAAAGCGAATATTTCTCAAACTTTTCCTATAGAAATCCTCCATAGAATAGCATAGAAATTTTCGTTTCCTTGAGCAATTATTTAAGATACGTATCTATATTTTGTAGATGTTCTTCGTAAGACTTAGCAAAATGGTTTGTTCCTTCTTTATCCGCTAAGAAATACAAATACTCAGTCTCAGTTGGATTTAATGCAGCTTCAATTGACGTTTTCCCCGCATTTGCAATTGGACCTGGAGGTAATCCAGTTATAACATACGTATTATAAGGATTTTCTACTTTTAGATCTTCATATAACACTTGGTCTTTATGTGAGCCTAATGCATATAAAACCGTTGGGTCAGTTTGTAATGGCATATTGACATCTAGACGATTATAGAAAACACTTGCAATCGTTTCACGGTCTGTTTGGGCTGTTGCTTCTTCTTCTAAAAGGGAAGCAAATGTCAATAAATCATGAACAGACATTTGTTTTTCTTCAAGTAAACTTGAATAACCTTTCATAACTTCATCTGTTTGTTCAATCATTGTTGTAATAATTTCTTCTAACGATGGATTGCTTTCATAGAAGGCATATGTTGCTGGATACAAATATCCCTCAAGCGCGTATCGAATGTTGCCATCCAGCACTTCTTCCGTAATTAATTCAGGATATGTACCGATCATGTTTTGAATAAATTTTTCATCTGTAATTTTCGACATAAATTTATCGGCCGAAAATTCAGTGTTTTTACCAATTATTTTCGCTATTTGTTCAAGAGTTAGACCTTCCGGAATCGTTAACGTAAAGACTGGTTCACGATAAACTTTACCCGTTTTCAAACTTTCAATGATCTCGTCTAATGTCATACTTTGAGTCATTGTGTAACTCCCCGCTTGAAAATCCGATTCATTTTTAAATTTTGTATAGTATTTAAAAATTCGAGCGTCTTTAATGATTCCCTTTTCCTGAAGGGCACTGGCAATTGTAGTTAAACTAGAGCCAATTGGAATTTCTACTTCAATTTCAGTTGTAGCATTTGGATCAACAGGTTCAAGAGCAGACTTAATGTACATATATCCTGTTAATGCGACAATACCAATTATTAGGATCACTGCTAATGATGTAATTCCAACAATTTTTCTAACCGTTCTTCCCTCTTGTTTTCGTTGCTTTACTTTTTTGAACATTTCTTGTTTCTTATCTTCTTTCTCATTTTCCACGGGAATCCCCCCTTACATCTTTTAATATGATACATAGATTCTATGAAATATTCAAATCATCTTTCATAGTATTCAAAATCCTTTGGTAATCCACTTTTACAAATAATATCAATAATACTATTCCCATGCATATATTAATATATTCCAACTCTATTCTCAGGAAAAAGAAAAAAGCTGCAATCATTAAGATTACAGCCCTTCTTTATTATTTACATAAATCTATTTTTCAGTTAACAAATCTAGTTCACGCTCTACTGCTGACCATTCTTCTTCTGAATCGATTGGAATTAGATCTACTACTTCTCCATTCTCCCCAGCAATATAAGAAGCTGCATAAATTTCTGATACTGCTTCATCATCAGCAAAAGTATATAGAATATATGATTTTCCGTAATCCTTCATTTCAAAACGGTGGAGAATTTCACAAATGACTTCTTCATTTTCTTCATTGGTAATTGTGAAATAATTCGTTAAATCATCAGAAAATTCATCAACTAACGTATTAAGGACTTCTTCTACCATATCCCATTCTTCATCTGTTTCTAATGATGAGAAATTCGTCATTTCTCCGTCTTCACCTAATTCATAGCGAAGGGCGGAAATCTCACTACTTTCTTCTCCATTTTCATCAAGTAAAGAATAAAGGACATAAGAATGCTCTTCTGAATCAAACGTAAATACGACTTTACCTTGTGCTTCTTTTCCATCATCGGTTAATAATGAGATGAATTGATTATCCATAAAACACACCTCCATCACTTTTAATAACTTTAAAAAAAGGTAGGCGATCTTGCCTACCTTTTAGTAAATTCAATTATTCTTCGTCTTCGTCTTCAAACTCATCTTCTAGGTTATTTAATACTTCTTCAATTAAATCCCATTCTTCTTCAGTTTCAATAGGTTCTAACTCGCCATCTTCACCATTTTCTGAAGGTTTGAATGCTGAAGCAAAGATTTCGATTTGTCCATCCTCATCTTCTTCTGCCCCAATAATTGAGTATAACACATATGATTTTCCAAATTCTTCAGAATCAAATGTGTAAATTACTTCGCATAATTGTTCATTTCCTTCTTCGTCAACAATTGTAATATGACGGTGTTCGTGATCGTGATCGTGTTCATGTACCATAATGGTCACCTCTTCATTTTGATTAAAACTACAAATTTAATATTGGGCAGAGAATTCATTTCAATACATGAAACTTACATTCTTGCACCTGCTATGGCTACATCAATATGTTACCATTTTTGAATCATTGGAATGTTCAAGAAAGTAATACTTTCTAGACATTACCATCTTGTTCATAAATATTATGCACCTGAGACGGTTACATTAAGATGTCACCAATCCTTAGTGCAAAGAGATTGTCACAAAAGCTTTTCAGACGCTCCCTTTACTATCTAAATATCCTTGAAGGATCATGACAGCCGCCATTTTATCAATTACTTTTTTACGTTTCTTTCTACTAACATCCGCCTCAATCAGCATTCTTTCAGCCGCCATCGTTGTTAGACGTTCATCCCAAAGTTTTACGGGTAACTGAAACGTATCTTCGAGTAATTTTTTATAATTTTGTGATGCTTCACCACGTGGACCTATTGTGTTATTCATATTTTTAGGGAATCCAACGACAAATTCTGTAACAGCATATTCTTTCACGAGTTCTTTTATTCTTTCAATACCGAACTCGCCTTCGTCTTCATTAATTTGAATCGTTTCAATTCCTTGTGCAGTCCAACCTAGCGCATCACTAATAGCAATTCCAACTGTTCTAGAACCTACGTCTAAACCCATAATTCTCATTTACTATTATGCCTCGTTGTTCTTTCTAATATAAAATTTTACAAGCTCTTCTAAAATCTCATCACGTTCGAGCTTACGAATTAAATTACGTGCGTCCTGATGGCGAGGGATGTATGCAGGGTCACCTGATAGTAAATACCCAACAATTTGATTAGTAGGATTATACCCCTTCTCTTCTAAAGAAGAATACACCTTTAACAATACTTGCTTTACTTCTTGCTCCATCGATTCTTCTGGAAAACTGAATTTCATTGTTTGATCAAACGAACTCAAGACCAGCACCTCGCTCTCGAAGATAGGGAAGGGTTAAACCTCCCCATTTTTTTCTATTATAACCTATTCGTTATCTAGAGTTAAATGAAATTATCATATTAAAATTTTTAACATCTATTGATTGAATGCATATTTTTTAATATGTGAACTTAAATAGATTTAACGTAATCATACACAGATTGTAGCGCTTCATCAAGTTTTGACACTTCTTTAGCACCAGCCATCGCCATGTCCGGACGTCCGCCTCCGCGACCTCCACAAAGTTCAGCAACTTGTTTAACAATGTTTCCAGCATGGTAACTGCCACCAACCAAGTCTTTCGTTACCCCTGCACATAGCATCACTTTATCTCCATCAACGGCACCTAGTACAATTACAGCACTATCTAATTTTTCTTTTAAATCGTCCATCATTTGACGTAATTGGTTGTTGTCTTTTGCCTCTACGCGTGTTGCAAGAACAGATACATCCCTAATTTTCTCAACAGCATTTAGCACTTCTCCTGCTTGTGCGTTCGCTATTTTTTGTGATAATGACTCGTTTTCACGTTGTAGTTCTTTTAATTCGTGTTGTAGATTTTCAACACGTTGAACTAAATCTTTTGGATTAGCTTTTAAGATAGAAGCCGCTTGTTCAAGAAGTCGTTGCTCTTCTTTTACAGCTTCGAACGCTGCTTTACCAGTTACTGCTTCAATTCGGCGAGTACCAGCCCCAATTCCACCTTCTGAAACGATCTTAAACAATCCAATTTCAGATGTGCGATTTACGTGGATACCACCACAAAGTTCTACTGAATAATCACTTACTTGTACAACTCGAACAACGTCTCCATATTTTTCACCGAAAAGTGCCATTGCCCCCATTGCTTTTGCTTCTGCAATTGGCATTTCTTCGATAATTACTTTAATATCATCCCAAATTTTTTCATTTACAATACGTTCAATTTGTTCCAATTCTTCTTTTGTTGCAGCTCCAAAATGTGAGAAGTCAAAACGAAGGCGATCTGGACCAACGTAAGATCCTGCTTGGTTTACATGTTCACCTAAAACATCTTTTAATGCGCGTTGCATAATATGTGTTGCAGTATGATTTTTCACAATTAAATTACGCTCATCGCGATCAACAGCGGCAATTACACCATCGTTTACATGCATTTCACCTGACTCAACAATTACAGTGTGTAACGATTGACCATTAGGAGCTTTCTGTACATCTTTAACCAACGCTTTAAAAGAGTCATTAGAAATTGAGCCATGATCCGCAACTTGACCACCCATCTCTGCGTAGAATGGTGTTTCAGCTAAAATTACTAGAACTTCTTCTCCCTCAGATGCTACTTCAACCGTTTGGCCATTCGCAACCATTGCAAGGATTGTTGTATCAGCTTGTAAAGTATCATATCCAACAAAGTTAGATTCCATTGTTAGGTTGGTTAAAACTTCAGATTGCACTTGCATAGAATCTACATCTGCACGAGCTGCTCTTGCGCGTTCACGTTGTTCATTCATTGCTGCTTCAAAACCTTCATGATCCACAGTCATACCAGCTTCTTCAGCATATTCTTCAGTAAGCTCAATTGGGAAACCATACGTATCGTATAATTTGAATGCATCCGCTCCAGGGATAACAGTTAATCCTTTTGCTTTTTCTTTTTCGATTACTTCTGAAAGAATGGAAAGACCACCATCTAATGTCTCGTGGAAACGATCTTCTTCATTTTTAATGACACGTGCAATAAACTCATGCTTTTCTTTCACTTCTGGATAAAAGTCAACCATGATTTCGCCAACTGTTGGTACTAATTCAAACATAAACGGTTTTTCAATCCCGATTTGTTTTGCATAACGCACTGCACGGCGTAACAGGCGACGTAAAACATAGCCACGACCTTCATTTGAAGGAAGTGCGCCGTCCCCAATTGCAAACGCTACAGTACGGATATGGTCAGCAATAACTTTAAATGGCGTATTAATATCTTCTGTACTTCCGAAAATTTCTTTTAAATCAATTTCGCCTGGACGTTTATATTTACGGTTTGAGTAATCTTCAATCTTTTCAATAATTGGCATGAATAAATCAGTATCAAAATTCGTTGGCACATTTTGCACAACTGATGCCATACGTTCAAGTCCCATACCTGTATCAATATTTTGCTTTGGTAGTGGTGTATACGTACCATCAGGATTATGGTTGAATTGAGAAAATACTAAGTTCCATACCTCTAAATAACGTTCATTTTCTCCACCTGGGTATAATTCAGGATCACTTTCATCGTTTCCATATTCTGGTCCACGATCGTAGAAAATTTCAGAGTTTGGACCTGATGGACCTTCACCGATATCCCAGAAGTTCCCTTCAATACGGATTAATCGTTCTTCGGGAATACCAATTTCATTTTTCCATAGGTTATAAGCTTCTTCGTCTTCCGGATGTAATGTAATGGATAATTTTTCTGGATCAAAGCCCATCCATTTAGAATCTGTTAAGAACTCCCATGCAAAATGAATGGCTTCTTTTTTAAAATAGTCACCAATTGAAAAGTTTCCTAACATTTCAAAAAATGTATGGTGTCGAGCAGTTTTCCCTACATTTTCAATATCATTTGTACGAATCGATTTTTGTGCATTTGTGATACGTGGATTATCTGGAATCACACGACCGTCAAAGTATTTTTTAAGCGTCGCAACCCCCGAGTTAATCCAAAGTAAAGAAGGGTCATTTACTGGTACTAGAGATGCAGAAGGTTCTTGTGCATGCCCCTTCTCAATGAAAAATTCTAAATATTTACGGCGAATGTCTGATGCTTTCATTTCTATTTTTCCTCCTAAATGATTGTGATGAATGGGTAAAGTTTCTAAAACACGTAACAGTAAAGCAAGTTTTACAAACAAAAAAAGCCCTCATCCCAATAAGGGACGAAGACTGTAATCTCGCGGTACCACCCTCGTTATAAAGATTGTAACCAATGGATACGCACTTTATATCTCGAGCACTGTAACGTAAGTGAACGGCAGGGATTAGCTGCACTCAGGATTAGCTTTCAGTTACGCTGTCGTAAGATTCTTTCAGCCATGGGAATCTCTTTCTGAAACGTTTTAGCAAAACTTACTCTTTCCATCAATGTGTTGTTCTTATTCTGTTCTAAATTATATGTGAATGAAACATTTGTGTCAATTACAACCATATTGCTTACGGATAAAATTTATACTACCGACTTTACGTTAAGAAAGCCATAATAAAATCCTCGTTTTTTACTGAACTACTTAACGAATTAATCCTGCATTCACGTTCGCCAATACTTCAGAATATACTTTCATTGAATACATATACATATCACATACGCACTTAGTAGATTAGGAGAGAAACAGATGGAATGGATCACAAATGAATTTTTTACAGGTTTATTAATGATAATCATAATTGATCTTGTTTTAGCTGGTGATAACGCATTATTAATTGGGTTAGTTGCAAAAAATCTTCCCCAAAAGATGCAAAAGAAAACAATTATTATTGGTGCCTTTTCAGCTATCATTGTTCGTATTCTATTTACATTAGTAGCAGTGAAATTACTAGAAATAGATGGTCTATTATTAGTGGGAGGTATTTTATTATTATATATTGCTTACAAGATCTTATTAGCAGATCAACAAGTGCATGTTAAAACTGAAAAGAACACATTTTGGGGTGCTATTTTTACTATTTTATTAGCTGACTTTTTAATGGGAATTGACAATATTATTGCTGTGGCTGGTGCTTCAAATGGAAATACATTACTCGTTGTTATTGGGTTAGCCATATCAATTCCAATTGTGATTTGGGGTAGCACGTTTGTCATTAAGTTGTTAGAAAAGTTTCCGATTTTACTTTTTGCCGGTGCTGGGATACTAGCCTATACGGCAGCAAAAATGATTACCCAAGATGCATATGTTGATCATTTATTTCCAATGGAGCAAAATGTTCAACAATTCCAAGCTATTGTTGTATTAACTGTCCTACTTTTCAGTATCTTGATGAAATTTTACTTAATGATAAAAAGAAGATAAGTCGCCCTGAAAATCAGGACGACTTTTTTAATATAAATATTTATTTCTTGTACCTAAAATTAATAGAATTGCAGGAATGGTAAAGACAATCATTCCTAAGTAAGCTAAACCTGGCTGAATTTCATATAAGAATCCACCCCAAAGAGTTAATAAAGCTGCGCTTAGACTCATAGCTAATGCAGAATAAATTCCCTGTGCATTTGATAACTGCTGTTTCGGCAAGGCTTTTGTAATATATTGAATAAATGCAAAATGTGCCATTGCAAATGATAGAGAATGTAAGGTTTGTGAAAAAATAAATGCCCACACATTTGGAAAGATAAAAATAATTATCCATCGTAAGGTTGAACCGATAGCTGCTATTAATAACAATGTTGAAGTTCGTAGGTGAGAAAACTTTTCTGCTTTACTCAAATAGAGTATCTCAAATAAGACAGCAATATTTAGGATAATTCCAATATATAACGTCTCTACACCTAAATTTTGCAAATAGATATAACTATAATTGTAGTACGAAGCAAGAGATCCTTGTAGCAGAATTACTATGAATAAAATAAGTGGGAACCCTTTAATTTGAAACAAACCGCGCATTGCGAATGCTTTTTTACGATCTTGTGAAGTTGGCTGTTCAACTAAACTTGCTGGTGCTGGCATCGTTTGCATCAATAACATTAAGAATAGCGAAACAATCATACACCATAAAATAACACTTTCATTAAAATAACTAACTATACCGCTAATGATAAATACCGCAATGACAAACCCAATTGAACCGTATGAGCGACTTTTACCGTAATGAACTTTACCTTCCTGAACAAGGACAGTTGCTCCACTTTCAATGGCTGGGAGTAATGAGGGATAGAACAAACTAAACGTAAAAGTAATGATTAATAATGCGGTAAAGGAATTCGCTGGGATATAAATTAATGTAATGAAGAAAGATACAATGACCAATAATAATATCAGTTTCTTACTACTTAGAAACTTTGAAGCAAACGGGAAGGCAAATAATGTGGAAATTGCTCTCGCGATTAACCCTACCCCCATAATAAAGCTAACTTCTTTTACACTTAGACCTTTACCTTCTACTAGCCAACCAGACCAATACTGTAAATATACTCCCCAGGTAAAGAAAAAGATAAAGAAATTTTGAGATAGCCATCGTTGATTATTCATATACGTACTAATCCTCCATAGAAAAACGTCCACTATACTCAGTCGAGCATAATGGACACCGTACTAACGTTACTTTAAAATCATATAACTACTTTTGGTAGAAATCTACATTTATTTAAATTTACTCATAATTGTTTTTATGTCTTCTAACAGTTCCATACAAGTTTCTTTCTTGGTAAACCAAGATGTTACAAAACGAATGGCAAATCCACCTTCTACTTCTTCCCAAACCTCAAAATCATATAATTTTCCTAATTCTGTTACTACTTCTTTTGTAAAAATGGGGAAAATTTGATTCGTTGAAGATTCACTAAAGAATGGAACCTCTAACGCCTTTAATTCATTTGTTAAAAATCTAGCTAAATCATTAATTTGATGACCTAATTGTAAGTAAAGATCATCTTGAAATGCTCTTTCAAATTGAATCCCAACAACATAACCTTTCGCAAGCAATGCTCCTTTGTTTTTTATATGATGTCTGAAGTATTGTTTTAAACGATCATTGAATAAGACAATTGCTTCCCCACTCATCATTCCGATTTTCGTTCCACCAATATAAAAACAATCGCATAAGTCTTTAAACATATTTAAAGATACACCACTTGCAGCAAGTCCACTTGAAAGTCTTGCACCGTCTATAAATAAGTATAATTGGTGCTCTCTACAAAAATCATAAATTGCCTTTAGTTCATCATAACTATAAACAGTTCCTAGCTCAGTAGATTGTGAAATATACACCATGCCGATTTTCACCATATGTTCATCATAGTGAGACTTTAAAGCATGCTCAATATCAGCAGGAGTTAACTTTCCATCTACCCCTTCTTCTGTAACTATTTTATGCCCAGTAGCTTCAATTGCACCTGTTTCATATACATTGATATGTGCTGTAGTACAAGCTAAAACTGCTTCGTAAGGACGTAAAATATATGAGATAACAGTAGCATTTGCTTGCGTTCCACCTGTTACAAAATGAATATCACAATTTTCTGTTTCAAGTTTTTGTTTAATTAATCTTTTTGCATTGTCTGAATGCTTATCCAACCCATAACCTTTATTTTGTTCGTTACTAGCTTGAAGTAATGCTTCTAGTAACGCTGGATGACAAAGTTCACTATAATCATTTCGAAAACTATATTTCATAAGAAGACCCCACTTCATCATATTAATGTGTTCTCTAGTAAATCCTTTTATGGGAACATAAATCATAATATCATGACGTTTAAAATATTTTTATACTTTTTTAAAATGATGTAATATTCAAAAAATAAACTCAATAAAAATAACTCAGAGAAAATCATTTCCCTGAGTTTTTCTAGTCTTTTTTAAGAGTATCTAGAAATCGTTTGCTCTAGTTTATTTCTTAAATGCGAAAGGTCATTTGATGAAACTGACAGACGAACGTTGGTAAATCTATATTTTTTACGAATAAAAAGTCAAAAAGATTCCAAAAGAGTTTAGTTTTTTGGATATTTTGTTTGGGTATGATGGATGGATTGAATAATTAATTCTTTAATAACATTTTCGTCTACATCAGAAAGCTTATTTATATAAATACAAGCCTTTCCACTTGTATGTTTTCCTAGAAGTTTCAATAATTGTTCACGTTGAGGTTCTCCCGGAACAATGTAGAGGCTTATTTTTGCTTTTCTAGGTGAAAAACCAACAAGTGGCGCATCTCCTTCATGTCCTGAATCATATTTGTAATGATATGAACCAAAACCTATTATACTTGGACCCCACATTTTCGCTTCATATCCTGAGGTTTCCTCAAAAATACTTAATAATCTGTATGCATCTTCCCGTTTTTTTGGATTATCTACGGTTTCAATAAATTCAATAACACTTTGATCAGTTACTTTCATTTTCGGTTCGTATTTTGCCATATTTATTCAGCCTCCAAATCTATCTGGAAAAAGTATACCAATTGAGACTATGTTAGAAAAGAAAAAGCATTAGCAGTAAAAGTATTTAATGACGATCCTTACTCCAGTAAAATATGAGTCCTTCCTTCAATATTTCCCCAAAAAGTATAAACCACTTACAAACATCTCCACCCACCAGGAGATATCTATCAGTGGTCTTTACATAGATTCTAATCTATAAAAAGTTTAAAACTGAAATCTTACTAAAACCTTCGCTTTAATGGAGATTAGTCCTTGTTCTATTGGCGTTTGAAATGATTCTTGCGTCATCGCTACAGCTTTATACATAATTGGAGGAGCTTCTACACTTTCCTCTATAATTTCTATTGGCAAAGGGTAAATAGGAAGCTTAAGTGTGTCAGCAATAGTCCGAGCTTTCTCAACTGCATTAAATAAAGCTAATTGTAAAGCTTGTTGATAATACTGATTTTCGCGGTCCAATTTAAATTCAAGTGAGGAAACACGATTTGCTCCATTTCTCACAGCAGTATCAATAACCATGCCGACCTTACTAATATCTCTTATTTTTACTGTCAGAGAATTTGTTACTTCATAACCCCGAAACACCTGCTGCCCTTCAATATAATCGTATTGAGGAAAAATCGAAAAGGAAGAAGTTTGCATATCCTCTCTCTTGATACCTAGGGATAATAATGACTGAATTACTTGATTCATAATTTTTGAATTTTGATTTTGAGCTTCATTTAAATCCTTTGATTGGGTTACAACTTCAAAACGAATCTCACCGAAATTGGGGGCTACACTAATTTCTCCATTACCATTAACTGTTATTGTTCTTGGCTTTGTTTTAACTTGACGGCTAAATTGATAGTCCAATTTGTTCCTCCTTCTTACGTTCTAACATAATGAATGAAATCAAGAATTACAGGTTCATCACCATTTAAGCGAAGCTTTGAATTAATTTGACCTCTATGATAGTGCCCGTGTAAACAAACATGAGTTAAAATTTCTCGAATTGTATTTTGGAATTCAATACCTTTACTATTTTTGTAAGTAATCTTTTTTTCAAGATCATCTTTAGTGGAATTTAGGAGGTAGGATATAATATTTTCTTCATTTTTCTTCACGAGTTGGTCGCAAAAATCTAAATCAACTTCTGCCCAAAGAGGAAGCTTTGAACTGTCGATACCTTGTAATCTTGCCATCCAGATAATTTCCGAAAATAAAATATGGGAAAATAAACGAATGACATCTTGCTGTTCCCCCTTCATAGTATGCAAAGTAGCAAGAATTCGTTTATTTGCCCAAATTAAATGTTCATACATCTTTTGAATGGTTTCCAAAAAAGCACTTCCTTAAAATGTTTTTATCTCAACATATGCTTTTTCCAGTAATTGTTGAACCAATAAAAAGTAAAACCCCCTTCTTATAAAAAAGTAAGGGGTTTTTGATTAATAACAAAATAATGACTAATATTACTTCTATTCTGTTTCATTATCCATAAAATCATATGGTGTAATGCCATTCATTCCAATTAAAGGATGTACCGTATGAACTGTTTCTGTTGTCAACGCAGGAATAACCGCTTCACCTAAAACAGTAAAAATCTCTTGTTGTTCCTCAACTTCCTCGATTGGTTTTTCTTTATGTTTTTGTTCCACATTCGTTGAGCTTTCTTGAACTTCAACTGCTTTAACTTGCACATCCTCTGTTTCCATCGGATTTAATCTAGCCCGTAAACTAGTCAGACGCTGTAAATCATCTGTTCGATTAAGTCCAGATGTGAACACTTCGGGCTCTCCACAAAGAATTAAGAAGTTTTTCGCCCTCGTAATCCCTGTATACAGTAAATTCCTACGTAGCATTTTAGAATAGCCGCGCACAATTGGCATAATGACCGTTTGGAATTCACTACCTTGGGATTTATGGATCGAACAGCAATAAGCTAATGTAATTTGATTCAGATCTGCTCGTTGGTAGGTGATTTCATTTCCATCGAATGAAACAACTAGTAAATCTTGTTTTTCAATATTTTCTTTTGCTTTAATTATGGCTATGACTTCACCCATATCTCCATTAAACACATTGCTTTCAGGTTGGTTAACGAGTTGAAGTACTTTGTCGCCTATACGGTAGACAACATCACCGTAAATAAATTCCTTTCTTGTACCATCCGTATTTGGATTAACTAATTCTTGAATTTTCTTATTCAATTGATCAATTCCAGCCGGACCTTTATACATTGGCGCAAGCACTTGAATATCTCTTATTGATTGACCTTTGGAGATGGCACTTTTCACTATTTGCGTTACAACGCTTGGTATTTGATCGGCTGATGCTTTAATAAATGAACGGTCTACCGTTTTTTCACTAATCTTTGTATGATTTGGAATTTCGCCTTTTTTAATTTGGTGGGCAAGCTCGATTATTGTTGAGCCTTCAGCTTGTCTGTAGACATCAATCAATTCAACAGTTGGTATTTGGTTAGATGCTAACAAATCTTTTAATACTTGTCCTGGTCCCACTGGAGGTAGCTGGTCCTGATCACCAACAAAAACGACTTGCGCATCTTCATTAATGCTCTTTAATAATTGATGTGCTAGCCATGTATCCACCATTGACATCTCATCAATTATGATGAGTCTTCCTTCAACTTCTCGTTCAGTTTCCTCTTCTTTTTCTAGTCCATTAAAGCCAAGTAAACGATGAATTGTCATAGCTGGTAAATCAGTTGATTCAGCCAGTCTTTTCGCTGCGCGTCCTGTTGGTGCGGCTAAGACAATCGGAAACGGTTCTTCTTTTTTGGCATATTCTTTTGGATTTAGTGACAGGCCGTGAAGTTCTGCATATACTTCAACTAGTCCACGGATTACTGTTGTTTTCCCAGTACCTGGTCCTCCTGTCAAAATCATCACCGAAGAATTTAAAGCACATTCAATTGCACGAGCTTGTGTTTCTGCATATGTAACTTCAAACCGTTCTTCAACTTCACCGATTGCTTTTCGAATCTCATCTTTCGAAAACCGTTGTTGCTTTTTACTCTGCTGAGAAAGCTCCAAAATTTTAGATGCGATTCCAATTTCACTAAAGTATAACGAAGGTAGGTAAAGTCTCGTTTCTTCCCCACAAATTTTACTTTCTTCTCTCATTTGGATAATTGCTTGTGAGATTTCTTCATAATGAATTTCTTGTGGTTGGCTTCCTTCAAGAATAGATTTCACTTGTGGTAACACATGCTCAGCATCTAAGTAAACATGTCCATCTGAAAGGGAAGCGTTTGTTAAGACATGTAAAACTGCTGCTTTAATACGGTCAGGATGATTTCCTGTAATGCCTAATCGGGCACCAAGTTCATCTGCTCGGCTAAAGCCAACACCTTCTATATCTTCTATTAATCTGTATGGATTTTCAGTAAGCAAAGAAATGGTATCTTCTCGGTATGTTTGATAGATTTTCATCCCTAGTTGTGGACCAAATCCCCATTGGTTCAATTGTATGATAATTCGTTCTAAACCTAGGTTCTGTTCAAGCGTTTCTTTAATCGCAATTTTTTTATCATCTTTTAAACGAGGGATTATATCTAAAGCACTTGGATCTTCCATAATTTTCTTTATGGCATCTGCTCCTAGCTTTTCAACAATGATTTCTGCCGTTTTACGGCCAACTCCAGGGAATAAATCGCTTGATAAATAATGAATGACTCCTTGTTCTGTAGCAGGAACCTCTTTTTCAAAGGTTTCAGCCTGAAACTGTTGTCCATATTTCGGATGATTTTTTAGGACCCCAGTAAATCGATAGAGATCTTCCTCTTGAAGATTCGGAAAATAACCTACAATTATAATTTCTTTTTCATCATATTGCAAATTCGTTTCTTGAATTTTCACTCTTGTAATGGAGTACATATTAGAGGGGTTGTGGAAAATAGAAGCGATTGGTCTTCCTAGAATAAATAGTTTATTCACTTCAAATAAATTAAGATTATTTACCAAAAGTTTAACCTCCTCTACACATTACTTGTAAATTTGATTTTATCATATCCCTCTCAAACTGTCCTTTTATCAAAAATATTTATCCTTTATTAATAGCTAAATCGATTTTAATGAACTAGAGACAATGATATGATGAGTGTATTGAAGTTTGTTAGAAGGGCTTGTGAGTATATTGGAATTTAGACCGTGCATTGATCTCCATGATGGAAAAGTAAAGCAAATTGTAGGAAGTACATTAGGTCACTTAGATAAAACTGTAGTAGAAAATTTTATATCTGAACAAGATTCAGCGTATTATGCGAACATGTTTAAGGATGATGGCCTTTCAGGTGGACATGTTATTATGCTTGGTTCAGGTAATGAAGATGCTGCCTTGTTAGCATTACAAACTTATCCTGATGGTTTACAGGTAGGTGGAGGTATAAATGCAGATAATGCTAAAAAATATATAGAGGCTGGTGCTTCTCATATTATTGTCACATCATACATCTTCCATGACGGACAATTAGATCAGGATAGATTAAGCAAATTAGTAACCTCAATAGGAAAAGAACATATCGTTATCGATCTAAGCTGTCGAAAAAAAGATGGAAAATGGTTTGTTGTCACAGATAAATGGACGAAATTTAGTAATTTTGAAGTAAACCAGTCAACCATTTCATATATCGAGCAGTATTGTGATGAATTACTAATTCATGCGGTAGATGTTGAAGGTAAACGTAGTGGCATGCAGGAAGAATTAGTTCAGGATTTAGCAGTATGGACATCTATCCCAACTACCTACGCAGGTGGTGTAAGATCTTTAGAAGATTTGAAGAAGTTCGAGGAACTTTGTGGTGGCAAACTTCATGTTACGATTGGTAGTGCTTTAGATATCTTTGGTGGAGATTTAAAATACAAAGATGTTGTTTCCTATTGTAAAAATAAGTAGTTTATATGTGTCGGATGCTTATAAAAAGTAGAGCATGCGCATGTTGCACCGCTTTCGGTGGAAATAGTATATACATTGCTTAACGTGTATTAAAAAAGTAGAATCCAAAATGTAAGATGGATTCTACTTTTTTTCTTTTTTCCAAGTTGACTATTTGAATTAATTGTAACGCTGACTGACCATGTCATAAATATATTTTGCTTGTTCAAATTCAGGTGAAATTGTATAAGCTTGTTTTAAATGGTGTAAAGCTGCTTCAGAATTTTCAGTGGATACTGCATATAGAACACCTAAATTATAATGGGCATCTGCATTACTTTCGTCCTTCTCCAGTACAAACTCCAATTCCCCCTTAGCAACATCGAACATTTCCAAGGTACAAAGTAATATTCCATAAGAAAGTCGAATTTGTAAATCTTCAGGGGCTAATTCAGCAGCTCTTTGCATGTAAGGTAATGCGAGTTTATATTTTTCCTCTCGTTCAAAGGATTTTGCTAACATGTAGTGTGCATCTGCCCCTTGAATACCATGTTCAATTGATTTTTGATAAAGTTTTGCTGCTTCAATATAGCGTTCAGCATCATAATAGAGATTCGCTAATCCATAATATGCTGTAGCTGTCTTTTCATCAACAGTAATCGCCTTTTGAAAAAAACGTTCTGCACGTTCTACATCATTCATTGCAGCAAGTAAATTCCCAAAGTTAACATAGCCAATAGCATCATTCGGGTTATTTTCGACTGCTTCAGTAAATGCTTTTGCCGCATCTTCATACCGCTTCTCTTGAAACGCTTTAATACCTATTTCGTTATAATCCATTCTATTCACCTCTAATACAAATGAATAGACGACCGTAAAGTACACAGCCGTCTATTAATTAACCTACATAAGTCAATTTTTTATTATTGTTAAATACTTCATCTATTGTACCGCCACCTAAGCAAACTTCACCATCATATAACACAACAGCTTGCCCTGGTGTAATCGCACGAACAGGCTCTGCAAAAGTAATATGTGCAGTGCCATCCTCTAACATTTCCACTTCAACTGGTGTATCTTCTTGTCTGTAGCGGAATTTTGCAGTACAGCTAAAGTTCTTTGGCTTCTCTTCATTTGATGTAAAGCCCATTTTAACTGCTTTTAAGGATGTTGAATATAATGCTTCGTGATGGAATCCTTGACCAACATATAGAACGTTTCGTTCTAGATCTTTTCCAAGAACAAACCATGGATCTCCATCTCCACCAATGCCTAAACCGTGGCGTTGCCCGATTGTGTAATACATTAAGCCATCGTGAGTCCCCATCACTTTTCCATCAAATGTTTCCATTTTTCCAGGTTGTGCTGGTAGATATTGACTTAAAAATTCTTTGAAATTACGTTCACCTATAAAGCAAATCCCTGTCGAGTCCTTTTTCTTTGCAGTTGCTAAACCCGCTTCTTCTGCAATTTTACGAACTTGAGGTTTTTCAATCCCACCGATTGGAAACATTACATGCTTTAATTGTTCTTGTGACAATTGATTTAAGAAGTAAGTTTGATCTTTATTTTGATCAATTCCTCTTAGCATAACCGTCTCACCATCACGTTCTTCCACTCGAGCATAGTGACCTGTAGCTAAGTAGTCAGCTCCAAGTTTTAAAGCATGCTCTAAAAATGCTTTAAATTTAATTTCTTTATTACACATCACATCAGGATTCGGAGTTCTTCCAGCCTTATATTCTTCTAAGAAATAAGTAAAGACTTTATCCCAATATTGCTTTTCAAAATTAACTGCATAATAAGGGATTCCAATTTGATTGCATACTTTTATGACGTCATCATAGTCTTCAGTAGCCGTACACACACCAAATTCGTCTGTGTCATCCCAGTTTTTCATAAAAATACCGATCACATCATATCCTTGTTGCTTCAATAAATAAGCAGCAACTGATGAGTCGACCCCACCAGACATACCAACAACAACACGGATTTGTGATGGGTCTCTTGTTTCTACCATTTCGTTCACTCTTTCTATATTAATTCAATAGTCTTTTGACAATAGTTGACGTTCGTTTTGCTGCCTCTATAATTTGCTCGTCGGTTAATCCTAAACCAAAACTAAAACGAATTGAATTTCTCAATTCCTCAGCATTATTTCCATACATTGCAACAAGAACATGAGAAGGGTCAATGGAGCCTGCAGTACATGCAGAGCCACTAGATGCATAAACACCAGACATATCGAGATTTACTAAGAACGATTCAACTTCCATCCCTTTGAAGCTTATGTTTAATACATGTTGTAATGTATGCTCACTATTTCCATTCACTTCAAATGTAATGTTGTCATTCATTAATTGTTGAATAAATAAATCGCGATATGTTTTAAACTTCTCTTTTTTCAATTCAATTTCTTGCTGTGCGATTTCTACCGCTTTCGCAAATCCAACCGCTGCTGGTACATTTTCCGTTCCAGCACGTCGCTTTTTCTCTTGAGACCCACCAAAAGAAATGGGAATTAAAGGAGTACCAGTTCGTTGATATAAAAAGCCGATCCCTTTAGGTCCATTTAGTTTATGACTTGAAACACTTAGTAAATCAACATGTAATTCATCTACATTCAGCTTTTCGATACCAAATGCCTGAACTGCATCTGTATGGAAAGTGGCTTGGTGATTTATTAATATTTCTCCAATTTCCGCTATCGGTTGGACTGTTCCCACTTCGTTATTGCCATACATGATTGTGACCAATATCGTATCATCACGTAATGCTTTTTTGAACGATTCAAGGGTTATTCGACCGCTTCGATCTACAGGTAAATAAGTAACTTCAAAACCTTCTTTTTCTAACTTTTCACAGGCATGCATAACCGCATGGTGTTCAATTTGTGTGGTGATAATATGTTTTCCCTTTTCTTTCAATGCATATGCTGTTCCAAAAATAGCTGCATTATCAGCTTCGGTTCCACCACTTGTTACAATGATTTCATTATCTTTAGCACCAATTGATTTAGCAAGAACCCATCTAGCATCATCTAATATCTTTCGAGCAGAACGACCGACTGTATGGATACTAGAAGGGTTGCCAAATACTTCAGACATTGCCTTTGTCATTACGTTGATTACTTCTGGATGCATCGGAGAAGTCGCTGCATGGTCTAGATAAATTGAATTCATTGTTAATCAATAGCTCCTTTAAAAATATTCAAATGAGCCTTGGTATCCTACACTATGGATTTCTCAGTAATAACACGTTAGTTTTTCCACAGTCATAGCCTAAGGACTTCATTTCAATCTGTCAATTTTCAATTAAATAAATTGCTCAACTTGTTTTAATAAGTTCAACTAGTATTTCAAATTAGCATGAAGTTAGATATAGAACATATACCCGTCATACTCAATATCGTCTTTATAATTAGCTAAATCAAGAAGGGATGTCGTATCAAGCACATTTTTGACTGCATCTCGAATACGAATCCAAAGTTCACGTTGTGGTAATTCCTCTTCTTCAATTCCCTCAACTGGTTGGATCGGTCCTTCTAACACTTTAATTACATCCGCAGCAGAAATTTTTTCTGGTGGTAGTGCTAGTAAATAACCACCGTACGCACCACGAACACTTTTAACCAATCCTGCAATTCGAAGTGGAGAAACAAGCTGTTCTAAATAAGCCTCCGACAAGTCTTTTTCTTCAGCAATTTGCCTAAGAGGAACTGGACCCTCTCCAAAGCGTTTTGCAAGTTCTATCATTATCGTCAAACCATATCTACCTTTTGTAGAAATTTTCATTATATACACCTCTGTTTTACTTGACCATTTTTTTGCTCAATTATACCATAACTCCTTATATTCCACTTGGAAAAGGTCTACTTTCATGAAATGTGATAAATTAATAGTAAGAATAATTTTGAATGGGAGGATAATTTAAATGCAAAATGAACCATTGGCATTCCGAATGCGTCCTCGCAATTTAAAAGAGGTTGTTGGTCAAAAACATATTATAGGTGAAGATACCGCTTTATATAAAATGATTGAGCATGGACATGTCCCATCTATGCTTTTATATGGAGATCCTGGAATTGGAAAAACATCAATTGCCTTTGCTATTGCGGGGAGTTCAAAACTACCTTTCTTTTCATTAAACGCAACTCATGCTGGAAAAAAAGACGTAGAACAAATTGTCGATGAAGCAAGACTTAGTGGGAAAGTCATTTTATTTTTGGATGAAATTCACCGATTTAATAAATTACAACAAGATACCCTTCTACCCCATGTAGAAAATGGTTCAATTGTTTTAATTGGAGCAACTACTGAAAATCCGTTTCATGATGTAAATCCTGCCATCCGTTCTCGATGCGGAGAAATTTTACAATTAAAACATCTCACATTAGATGATCTGGTTCAACTATTAAAATCTGCATTACTAGATCAAGACCGAGGACTTGGTAAATACACAATTGAGATTTCTGAAGAGCAACTCAATAACATTGCTGTAAGTGCAAATGGAGATGCTAGAAAGGCACTTACTTTATTAGAGTCCGTTTATTTTGCTTCCGATGAGGTAGATGGAAAAGTAATGGTAAAGGATCACATTATTGAACATCTTGCTAAGAGAATTGGTGTATACGGAGATAAAGCAGGCACTCATTTTTATAATTTGTTATCTGCTTTACAAAAATCGGTTCGTGGTAGTGATACAAATGCTGCCCTCTACTATTTAGCACATTTACTCGAAACCGGAGATTTAGTTGCAGTTTGTAGAAGATTACTTGTAATGGCATATGAAGATATTGGATTAGCAAACCCAGATGTAGGATCACATGTATTTGCTGCAACAGAATCTGCCAAAAGGCTTGGTTTACCAGAAGCGAGAATTCCATTAGCCAGTGCAGTTATCGAAATGTGCTTATCCGAAAAATCAAATTCAGCTTATTCTGCACTAGATGCTGCTATTAAAGCAATTAACGAAGGTAAAACTGGAGAAATTCCTTTCCATCTACGTGATAGTCACTACGGAGGTGCTGCTACTCTAGGCCATGTTGGTTACAAGTATCCTCATGATACACCAGTTGGAACATTTGGTGGATGGGTGGACCAGCAATACCTGCCTGAAAACCTAATAGGCACGGAGTATTACAAACCTGTAATTGCTGGTGATGAAAAAAAATATGCTGCAATCTATGAAAGATTGAAATCATTTAAAAAAGATTAGATAGAACTTACTATCTATATGTATACAATCATAAAAGTACGGTAAAGTGATTGTTCATAATGAAAAAATAAGCTCACATGGCATTTTTAACAGTTGAATGCACGTGAGCTTTTTGATTATGATTGGTTAACTTTTGTAAATGTACTACAGTAATTGTAAAACTCTAATAGTACCTCTTCTAATGAATTCGTGTTCTCTAATATAGAATGATTAAAAATTCCCTTTTCACTATTGGAAGGGTGTAATTCTTTAAAGCTTTCATTAATTTCATCTAACAACTCATGTTCTTGATTTGTATTAGCATTTTGCAAACATGCTGCCGCCACTACGTAACCTTTAATAAAGTTATCAACATTTTCATTAGTTGGTAGATCTGTTAAATGCTTTTCTGCTAATGTTCTAAAATATACTAATCTTCCCACTACATCTAAAAATAGTGTCCAGTATAAATTTGATTTCGGATTGCCATTTTCATCAACATACTTCACATAAAATTGGACCGTCTGTTGAAATAAATTATTCAACCCCTTATAGCCTTTTCCCCAATTTTTTGAAGTATCGATGTAGTCGAAAATAATCTCATCCACTTTCTCGTGGAGCTGTGCTACATTCAATAGACCATTGTTTATTTCAACTTGTGTGAACATAATGATCCCCCTTTTATCCAAGCTAACTATAATATATCAATAAATAGTCTTTCATTTTTCAGAAAATAAAAAATGACGCAAAAAGTGCCATATTATTGGCGGATTTATTCATTTTCAACAAAATTCCAAACTTTTATATTGACATTTAGTAGAAAAAATCATTTTATTCATATAATTCTATTAAGAAACCTATCATTCTATTTTTAAATAAGCGTGACAATTCTGTGAATCTATTGTATAAATTAAGAAAATAGTATATTTAATACTTCTTTTCTTGGGGGATACTGCATGAACATTAGTTCGATAAAACAAAAGGATTTAGTTGAGAAAAATTCCATCATCATGTTAGTTTATGGATTGGCAGCTGGACTAGGAGGATGTGCACAATTCATCATTGGACGACCAATTGGAATTGCACTTTCACTTTTCATACCATTACTTATTACATTTATCTTTTATTTAATTCAAAGAAAAATAGAGATCATGCAACGCATTTTTCCTTACTTTGTTGTGGTGACAATGATTTTCATGATTTATTTCACCATTTTTTCATTTAAAGTTACGTTAGCTACCATTGTTATGAGTTTCTTTGCCTTAATCATAGGTAGTATTCATAACCAGTTTTCAGTATTTATAGTTGCATATATTACTTCCGTTATAGAACTCATCTTTAACTTTACTTTAGATACTGGGGGCTTTGCAGTAGATCCTGCTAATGTATTTGTTGTTCATGCGCTCATGGCACTAGGAATTACTTTACAAGTCCGTCAAAACAAAAAGCTTCAACTAAATATAGAAACTATTATGGTTGAGGAAAATGCAAAAGCAAAACAAGAAGAACAGCTACATCAGAATTTAAATAGAGCTGTTCACAGTATTACTTCAAAATTGGAAACAATTACTGAAAGTATGAATAGTGCTTCTACAGCACAAAATGAAATGCTTTACTCGGTTCAAGAAGTAAGTGCTGGATCTCATAGGCAATCTGAGCACGTTGTTGAAATAGTGAAAAATACAGAGTTAACAACTGAAGAAATTACAAACATGATTAAGCAATTAGAAGACATATTGAATTACGCAGCAAGTGCTAGTAATAATGCGGTTATTGGTGCTAAAACAATGAATGAATTGAAAGGTGAAATTGATTCCTTTACACAGTTTTTCGAAGAACTAAATAAAACATTTACAATTCTTTCAAGTAAGATTCAAGAAACAAACCAATTTGCTCAAGATATTAAGAAAGTTACAGAACAAACAAATTTACTTGCTTTAAATGCTTCCATCGAAGCAGCACGTGCTGGCGAATACGGTAAGGGATTTGCAGTCGTAGCAGATGAAATTCGAAAACTTGCCGGCAACACAGATGAGATGTTATTGAAAATTAATGACAATTTAAAACAAGTAAATACCTATAACGTAGATGCCCAATCAAAGTTAAGAGTTGGTCTAGATCATATTACGACACAAACGAACACAGCGGAGCTATCAAATAAAACGTTCCAAGAATTGTTTGAATTAATGAATGATCTAAAGGACAAGTTACAACAGTTTACCCATGGGGCAAGATCAATTGAAAAAAATAGTATATCTATTCAACAAAGTACAACTGAATTTGCAGCCATTATAGAAGAAAGTTCTTCAACAATCGATCAATTAAGTGGCAGCTTTTCAAAGGTAAACGATGAACATATGAAAATTAAACAAAATATTGATGAAACTTATCAAGACGCTTTAAGTATTGCTAAATAAAAATAAGAGGTTGACCCTAATTAGTAGAAAAGATTTGTCTACTAAGAGTGTCAATCTCTTTTATTTAATCATTTACACGAGCAATTTTAATATCTTTTAAAATATCGTTAATTACCCAACTTGCAGCAATTAAACCAGCTACAGATGGACAAAAAGCATTTGATGATGGTGGCATTTTTGCCTTACGAATTGCAGCATTTGGATTTCCTACTTCCTCTACCACATCAGGACGAACAACGATTGGGGACTCATCAGAGAACACCACCATGACTCCTTTACGAATCCCTTCTTTTTTAAGCTTTGTACGGATTACCTTCGCCAATGGATCAGTATGTGTTTTTGAGATGTCTGCAATTTGGAATCGAGTTGGATCCATTTTATTTGCAGCGCCCATACTTGAGATAATTGGAATATTACGTTTTAAACATTCTTTCATCAAGTGAATTTTATACATCACAGTATCTGAGGCGTCGATTACATAGTCAATGTTTTGATTGAAGAAAGACTCGTAAGTTTCTTCCGTATAAAACATATGCATATCGATCACTTCACACTCTGGATTTATATCCGCAATACGTTCTTTCATTATTGCTGACTTAGACTTTCCTACTGTGGAAAGATATGCAACTAATTGGCGGTTAACGTTCGTTATATCGACATTATCTTTGTCCACTAAAATGATTCGCCCTACACCACTACGTGCACATGCTTCAGCAGCAAAAGAGCCAACGCCACCTACCCCTAGAATTGCAACAGTTGTATTTTTTAGCTTGTCCAATCCTTCTTTTCCAATTGCTAATTCATTACGTGAAAACTGATGTAACATGTAATAATCCTCTCAATCTATATTAGTCTAGTCGGAATTATATCATAATTTGTCTATAGTGGCGAGATTAGTTAGCCTAAATAGTCACAAAAAAATCTCCCCATTCAATTGGGGAGAAAAAAGCAAGGAGTTTAGGAATTGACGAATCCCTTCCTGTAGCATTCCTACAAACTTCGTTTTGAACCCGGTGCCTTCCGAAGTGGGTGCTTTCATCTACTAATTAAACTTCCCGTCCTAAAGCGGGCTTGTTTGCCGAGTAGAAATTTAAGCTCCCGACATGGTATTGTTCGGTCAATAATAATCGTTTGTATCCGCTATCAGCTAGGGATTCGTGTTGTTTTTATTCTAACACCAATAATCTGAATTTTCAAACGATTTTGCAAAAAATATCATGAATTTTTGTTTTTTGATACTATATTCACAAAAGTGTATCTCTTCCGTTACCTTTTACCTATAAAAAAAACAGGGAAAATAAAAACATTATTTTCCCTGTTCGTATTCCATTATTCACTAATTTTTAAATGTAACTCTTTTAATTGTGCAGAAGATACTTCACTAGGTGCATCTGTTAATAAACAACTTGCTGTAGCTGTTTTAGGGAATGCAATCGTATCACGTAGGTTCGTACGGCCAGCAAGCAACATAACGAAACGGTCAAGTCCGAATGCTAAACCACCATGTGGAGGAACTCCATACTCAAAGGCTTCAAGTAAGAAACCAAATTGCTCTTGAGCTTCTTCTGGGCTAAATCCAAGTAATTCGAACATTTTTTCTTGTAAATCACGTTCAAAAATACGTAATGATCCACCACCAAGTTCATATCCATTTAAGACGATATCATATGCTTCCGCGCGTACTGAAGCAGGATCTGTATCCATTTTCTCAATATCTTCTTTAAATGGACGAGTAAATGGATGGTGAGCAGCTGAATAGCGACCTGCTTCCTCATCATACTCAAGTAATGGCCAATCCGTAATCCAAAGGAAAGCATATTTAGATTCATCGATTAAACCTAACTCTTTTCCTAGTTTTAAACGTAATGCACCAAGCGTTGCAGCAACTACAGAGGATTTATCCGCTACAAATAATAATAAGTCACCTGGTTCAGCATTTGTTGCAGTTTTAATTGTATCAACGATTACTCCTTCGAAGAATTTCGCAATTGGTCCAGTAAAGCCTTCTTCCGTTACTTTAATCCATGCTAACCCTTTTGCTCCATAAATCGCTGCAAATTCTGTTAAGGCATCAATATCTTTACGTGTGTATTTATCATTTGCACCCTTTACATTAATTGCTTTTACTTCGCCACCGTTTTCTACAGCTTGAGCGAATACTTTAAATGAAGAATCCTTCACGATTTCTGATAGTTGAACTAATTCTAAACCAAATCGTACATCCGGTTTATCTGAACCGAAACGATCCATTGCTTCTGTGTAAGTCATTCGTTGTAATGGTAATTGTAATTCCATTCCCATTACTTCTTTCATGACTGTTTGAAGTAATCGTTCATTCATAGCGATAATTTCATCCATTGACATGAAAGATGTTTCAATATCAACTTGTGTAAATTCTGGTTGGCGGTCTGCACGTAAATCTTCGTCACGGAAACAACGAGCAATTTGGAAGTATTTTTCAAAACCAGACACCATTAACAATTGTTTAAATAATTGTGGTGATTGTGGCAACGCATAGAATTCGCCTTCATGAACACGAGATGGTACTAAATAGTCACGTGCTCCTTCTGGTGTAGATTTTGTTAAAATTGGTGTTTCAACTTCTAAAAATCCTTCATTTTGTAAGAAGTTACGAATAGAACGTGTAATATCTGAACGTAATTTAAATGTATTGTACATAACTGGTCGACGTAAATCTAAATAACGATATTTTAATCGAGTTTCCTCACCGATTTCTACTTTATCTTCAATAGAAAATGGAGGTGTTTTAGCTTCATTGATAATTGTAATATTGGATGCAACAATTTCAATTTTACCAGTTTTAAGATTTGGATTTATTTGACTTTCATCACGTAAAACCACTTCACCTTCGATTTCAACAACATATTCGTTACGAATTTTTTCAGCAATTGCTAATGCTTCTGGTGCTGTATCACCAAAAACAATTTGAACAATTCCTGTACGATCACGTACATCAACGAAGATTAGTCCACCTAAGTCGCGACGACGTTGTACCCATCCTTTAATAATTGCTTGTTCACCAACATGGTGTTCGCTAACTTCACCACAAGTGTGTGTTCTTTGTGCCATGATGTTACCTCCAATATGCTATAAATAATTTTATTTATGTGCTAATAAGTAATTCACTAACTCTACAAATTGTACTTTTTCTTGGTTTCCTGATTGCATTTCTTTAATGTTTACAGCTGCCTCTTCAAGCTCTGAGTCACCAATGACAATGACAAATTTTGCTCCAAGACGATCTGCAGATTTCATTTGTGCTTTCATTTTGCGATCAACATAATCCATATCTGCTGATATTCCCTTTGCACGGAATGAACTAAGTAACTCTACAGATTTCTTTTTCGCTTCATCACCAATTGCAACGACATAGATATCAAGTGAATCATTGACTTCAAGTTCAATTCCCTCTGCTTCTAAAGCTAAAAGAAGTCTTTCGATCGATAACGCAAAACCAATACCAGGAACATCTGGTCCACCGATTTCTTGGACTAACCCATTATAACGACCACCACCACAAAGAGTTGTGATTGCACCAAAACCACTTGCAGTACTCATAATTTCAAAAGCAGTATGATTATAATAGTCAAGTCCGCGAACTAAGTTCGGATCAACTACATATTGTATACCTAAAATATCTAAGTATTCTTTTACTTTTTCAAAATAAACAGAGGATTCATCTGTTAAGTAATCTGTTAATTTAGGAGCTGACTCCATTAGTGGATGTTCATGGTCCACCTTACAATCTAGAATACGTAATGGATTTTTTTCTAAACGATTTTGACAATCCGAACAAAATTCACCAATTGATGGCTCAAAGTGATTAATTAGAGCTGTACGGTGAGCATCTCGAGTTTCTTTATCCCCTAATGAGTTAATGTGTAATTGTAAATCCTTTAATCCAACTGATTGATAGGCATCCATAGCTAGTGAAATGACTTCTGCATCAATTGCAGGGTCAGCTGAACCAATTGCCTCAACACCAAATTGCACAAATTGACGATAACGACCTGCTTGTTGACGTTCATAACGGAACATTGGACCGATATAGGATAATTTTACTGGCTGATCAGGAGCACCAAACATTTTATGCTCAACATAAGCACGCACTGCTGATGCAGTTCCTTCAGGTCTCAGCGTTAAAGAGCGTCCCCCACGATCTTCGAATGTATACATTTCTTTTTGAACGATGTCTGTTGTATCACCAACACCTCGTTGAAATAATTCTGTTTGTTCAAACATCGGTGTACGTAATTCTTTATAGCGATATACACGAGCTAAATCACGTAAAGTTGATTCAACCTTTTGCCATTTTGGCGTTTGCTCAGGCAAAATATCTTGCGTTCCTCTAGGTACTTTAAAAGACATAGATAGGTTCTCCTTTCAATTACAAAATTTCTTTAATGAGTTGGTCATCATTTTCATGCAAAATAAAAAGCTTTCATCCATTGCAAAATTTGCAAGGGACGAAAGCTGTTAAGTTCCGCGGTTCCACCCTAGTTGATGTACGAATTCGCACACCCTCTTCATTTCGGATAACGGCCGATTCCGTTTCCTCCTACTAATTGAAAAATTTTCGAAGGAAAGCCTCTCAAGTGTTGTTCACTGTTACGTACTGTAGGAAAGATTTCAGCCTAAGTCTTTCCCTCTCTTGTCAGCATAGGTAAAAGCTACTTGCTTGGTCAATGGCGATAATACTTATCTTTACATTACAGTTTATAATACTTGTAGTGAATGAAAGTTGTCAACTATTTTTTATCTGTTGAACTCATTACTTAAAAATCGCTGGTATGGTCTCTTTAAGATTCCTTAATATCCAGCATTTCGGGAAAAAAGTATGGATTTTATCATTAATTACCATTTACAATAGTAGAAAACCTTTATTCGACTTAACCCTCTAATAGTCGTCTTACAATGAAAAAAGAGGTGTATCTTGTTTTGAAAAAATTACTAAGTATCATAGTAGTTACGATTGTATTATTTATTATTTTTGTGTTTACCCAAAAGACAAGTACATCAACTATGAGCTACGAAACTACTGAGAATAAAATTATATTAAATAAGTCTTTAAACTTGAGAGAAGGACCGGGTTTATCCTATCCAAGTTCAGCTTATGCTAAAGAGGGACAAGCATTTTCAAAGATTGAACAAAAAGGAGAATGGATTCACGTTGCTAATGGAGAGCAATCAGAAGGATGGATCCCTACATGGTACACCACTACCAATGAAAAGCAGCAGCAATCCTCAAAAATGAAGGTAGCAGTTTCAAATGTCGATGGATTAAATGTACGAGCTCAGCCAACAACTTCTTCTGCCGTATTAAAACAATTGACAATTGGAGAAGAAGTAAAAGTGATTAATGAAGAAAATGGTTGGGTAAAAATAGATGACTCATTAGGTACATTCGGGTGGGTTTCGAAAGATTATATTCAACTAAATGAAAAACCTATTGAAGAAAAGGACGAACCAAAGAGCCCAATATCCACTGATGATACGACATTTTCCATCCAAGTGCATTCAGTGAATGTAAGGACTGAACCGAATCCATCATCACCAATTGTTGAATCTGTAAATAAAGACGATTCATTTGAAATTATTGAAGAAGAGAACAATTGGGTAAAAATAAAACTATCAGAAGAAAAAGAGGGTTGGATTTCACGTTTTTATGGAGTCGTGGATACTTCAATAACTTCCAATCAAAACGTAGATTCAATTACTATTATTTATGGTGGGACGAATTTAAGAGAATCTGCCTCTACTTCATCACCAGTCGTAAAACGGGCGGATATTGGTGAGAGATTTGAGATACTATCTACTGAGGGAGAATGGTATAAAGTAGCTATTAATGCTGAGGAAACAGCTTATGTAGCTCAATGGGTAGTTTCAGCTAATTTGAATGAGGAAAGTACAGACATAGAAAATGAACCAAAAATAGAGCGTAAAAAAGGAACTTTAAATGGTATAACGATTGTTCTAGACCCGGGACATGGTGGAAATGACCAAGGGACTGCAGGTTATAGAGGATCCATTGAAAAGGATATTACGCTTATGACAGCCCAATTGTTGCAATCCAAATTACAAGATGCTGGAGCGACAGTTTATTTAACGCGAGAGTCTGATATGTACGTAGATTTAAGGAAACGAGTTTCTATTGCGCATAGTTACTCTGCGGATGCTTTTATAAGTATCCATTATGATGCAACCAATGACATGTCAGTTTCAGGATTTACAACCTACTACTATCATGATTATCAACAAGAATTAGCTCAATATGTGAATGAAGGTATTGCAGATAAGGTAAGTATAAGAGATAGAGGATCGCAAATTGGCGATTATTTAGTAATTCGTGAAAACTATCAAAATGGTATTTTAATAGAATTAGGATATTTAAGTAATCCTACGGAAGAAAGAGTTATTACGACTGATTTTTATAGAGAACAAGCAACCTTAGGAATTTACGAAGGAATAATCGATTATTTTGACGCACAATTAGAAGAATAAAATGTCTGTCCTTGAGCTGTTTTGCTGCTCAAGGACCTTTTTAAATTTTCCGAGCTTTTCTGTCCTCGAGACCGCTTCTCATGGGTCGTTCATTCTATCTTCTGTTCTCAAGACGGCTTCTCGTGAACCGTTTATTCTACTTTTTGTCCTCGAGACCTATTCTCGTGGACCACTCATCCTACTACTTTCTGTTCTCGAGACGTCTCCAAGTCCATTTCATCTTTTATTTCAACCTATTTCAACCTAGAACTCTATCATGGATACCTTCAATGAATCAGGTACCTGCTAGCTCACACCATACTACATTTTTGCTAATAACCGCTTTGCTATTGCATGAAAATCTTCTAGTCCAATTCCTGGTGCATAATTATCTGAAAGATCATCAAATGTAGGAACTAGACTTCCATCTTCTGGCACACCTTCTTTGATAATCAGTTTCTGACCTGTAATTGGATGATGGCCCTTCCATATTTTAATAATATCTGTGTAATCTCCGATATCGTTCCATGTATAGAGAATATGCCCATAACCTAGTTCTTCATATTTAATCATTTCATTCATAACACAATGATCAATTTTAGGAATCGGTACTATTTTTGAATAATCCACACCTGTGGCCATTTCCAATGCCTTCGCAAAAGCAACAATATGGGCTCTACCGCGCACTAATAAATACCCTAATACTTCTTTAGCAACTGGATGATCCGTTAACTCAGTAACTCTTAAAAGCTGTATGAGGGTACTACATTCCATGTGAAAATTATTTATTAGGTCTAATCCCAAGTTCCCACTTATTGAAACAGCTTCTCCAGTCCATGGAAGTCCATTTGAATCATAAGGAGTGGCAGTAAAAGCTGAATTGACGTATTTTATCGTATTCATCATATTTCTTCCATGCAATTGTGTAGATCTTTCTGGTATTTCATCTAAAGGCTCATCTTTATATAATAAATTAATTGCAGTTGCAACTAATTCAACATGTCCAAACTTTTCAGTCGAAATGGTCGCTACTAAATCATAGAAGGGTTTTAATTTTACTTTTTTACGAAAATTAAAGGATTGGTACATATAACTATTTAATGAAGTCATGATGCCAACTTTACCACCAAGAACCTCTTGTAACGCTACTGCAGCATTCTTATCTCCATATTCAATCTCAGGTAATTGAATTGGTAATCGATTAACTCTTTGAATCAAAAAAACACCCCCTAAATGTCACACTGTAACATATGACTCATAGGGGATGTGTATTCTATAAAATCTATTATTTTGAATAAACTTTTCTACTAAAAATCTTAAATTAAAGTTTTCAGAAAGTAAAATGCAAAGTCATAAAGACTTCATGTCTACCTTCTATTACTTTGATTCTACAATGACTGTAACTGGGCCATCATTGATTAAGGAGACGTCCATCATAGCGCCGAAAATACCAGTTTCTACTTTTAATCCAAACTCTCTTAGGGCATCATTAAAGGCTTTCCATAATGGAAGTGCAACTTCAGGTCTGGCCGCTTCTATAAAGCTTGGTCTTCTACCTTTTTTCGTCTCTCCATAAAGGGTGAATTGTGATACGGACAAAATATCTCCACCATGTTCAAAGATAGAGCGATTCATTTTTCCTTCCTCATCTTCCCACAATCTGATTTCCGCAACCTTTTTCGCTACGTATTTTACATCTTCAATTGTATCCGTGTGCGTTAAGCCCACTAATAACACGTATCCTTTATCAATAGCACCTGTGACTTCACCATTGACAGTCACAGATGCTTGTTTGCTACGTTGAATAACTACTCTCATACGACTTACCTCTACTATTGTTATTAATTGATTACACGTTGTACTGAATAGATATCAGGTAATTGTTTAATCTTTTCTACTACTTTGTGTAATGCTGATATATTCGAGATGGAAAGCGTTAAATGCAGTGTCGCAATTTTGTTATAATCCGCTTTTCCTGTTACTGCTAAAATATTGACTCTTGTGTCAGTAACAGCATGCATAACGTCATTTAAAATACCTGGACGGTCATAAGCATATACTTCGATATCAACAGGGTATTCTTTTCTTGAGTGAGTTTCACTATGCTCCCATTCCACTTCAATCAGTCTTTCATTGTCGCCTTCATTAACATTTGGACAATCTGCACGGTGTACCGAAACTCCTCGACCTTTGGTAATAAATCCAACAATATCGTCCCCAGGTACTGGTGTACAACAACGTGATAGACGAATTAATAAATTATCAATACCTTTTACCACTACTCCACTTTCTGTTCGTTTTTTCGGAGTGGGATTTTGCATTTCTTTCGTAAGTTTCTCGAGCGCTTCTTCTTTTTCCCGCTCTTTACGTTTCTTTTCAGCCAAACGATTGACAAGTTGTTGAGCAGAAATTCCACCTACACCAACAGCAGCATACAAATCTTCTTCGTTCGTAAAGTTTAATTTATCTAATACTCGCTTAACATTCTCGGCTGACAATACTTCTTTTGGATCAAAGTCTTGAGCTTTCATTTCTTTTTCTACAAGATCTTTTCCTTTCAGTACATTGTCCTCACGCAAATGCTTTTTGAAGAACTGCTTAATTTTATGTTTTGCCTGAGAACTTTGAGCAATTTTCAGCCAGTCTCGACTCGGGCCAAATGATTGCTTAGATGTAAGAATCTCAATGATATCTCCAGTTTTTAAAGGCGTATCAAGAGGTACCATTTTACCATTCACTTTTGCTCCGATTGTTCGATTCCCTACTTCCGAGTGTACACGATAAGCAAAATCGATTGGAACAGAGCCAGCTGGCAACTCAATTACTTCACCTTTAGGTGTGAAGACATATACCATATCAGAGAATAAATCAAATTTTAAAGATTCCATAAATTCTTCTGCGTTTGAAGATTCATTTTGGAATTCTAAAATCTCTCTAAACCAAGTTAGTTTTTGATCGACACTTTCTTTATTCGGCTGTATAGTTTTCCCTTCTTTATATGCCCAATGTGCAGCAATCCCGTACTCTGCTATTTCATGCATCTCTTTCGTACGAATTTGTACTTCTAATGGATCACCAAACGGGCCGATAACAGTTGTGTGTAGTGATTGATATAAATTTTGCTTTGGCATCGCGATATAATCTTTAAATCGACCAGGCATCGGTTTCCATAAAGTATGAACAATTCCTAGCACTGCATAACAATCTTTAATACTATCAACTAATATACGAACTGCTAATAAATCATATATTTCATTAAATTGCTTATTTTGAAGAACCATTTTGCGATAAATACTGTAAATATGTTTTGGACGGCCATAGATGTCTGCATTAATCTCAACTGTTTGAAGTTGATCACGAATTTCATTCATTACATCTTCTAAATACGCTTCACGTTCAACACGTTTTCTCTTCATCAGACTGACAATGCGGTAATATTGTTGTGGATTTAAATATCGTAAAGCTGTATCTTCTAGCTCCCATTTAACTTTTGAAATACCTAGACGATGTGCGAGAGGTGCAAAGATTTCTAATGTTTCATTTGAAATTCTACGTTGTTTTTCTGAGGATAAATGTTTTAGTGTACGCATATTATGTAAGCGGTCAGCTAGTTTGATCAAAATGACACGAATGTCTTGTGCCATTGCAACAAACATTTTTCGATGATTTTCTGCCTGCTGTTCTTTTTTAGAAAGATACTTTATCTTCCCGAGCTTTGTTACACCATCAACTAACATTGCGACTTCTTCATTAAATTCGCGTACTAAATCTTCTCTTGAAACAGGTGTATCTTCAACAACATCATGTAGAAAACCTGCTGCAACCGTTTCAGGGTCCATCTGTAGTTCAGCTAAAATACCAGCTACTTGGATGGGATGTATAATATAAGGTTCACCAGAACTTCTTAATTGCTCTTTATGTGCTTCTCTTGCAACTTCGTACGCCTTTTTTACGAAATCGACATGTTCATCATTCATATAAGCTTTGACTTTTAAAAATACGTCCTCGGGCGTCAAAATTTGCTCTTTCGCCATTAGTTGTCCACCTTGCTAATAATTTTTCATTATAGATATATAAAATTTATTGTATAAAAAATATGCATAGAATGTAAAGACAAGTAACTAATAACTTTCATAAAACATCAAAGTTTGAAAAATATACGAACTTTTTGTCAATTAACCGTTAACATTTTCCAAATATGGGTAAAAAAACACCTCTCTAGTTAACAACGAAAAGAGAGGTGTTCATCATTAATATGAAATTAATGTTTTGATTGGATAATTACCGATTTTTTCACGACCACTTAAATCAGTAAGTTCAATAATAAATGCACAGCCCGCTACAACTCCACCTAGTTTATTTACTAATTGAATTGTTGCATCAACTGTACCACCTGTAGCTAGTAAATCATCGACGATTAATACTTTTTGACCCGGTTTGATGGCATCTTTGTGCATCGTTAGCACATCCGTACCATATTCTAGACCGTATTCAACGCGTACTACGTCACGAGGTAATTTACCTTCTTTTCGAACAGGTGCAAAACCAACTTCAAGGGCATAAGCCACTGGACAACCAATGATAAAACCACGTGCCTCAGGTCCAACAATTAGTTCTGCTCCAACTTCTTTTGCAAATTTTACAATTTCGTCAGCTGCAAATTTAAAGGCTGGTCCATTATCCATTATAGTTGTTATATCTTTAAAACTGATCCCTTCTTTTGGCCAGTTCTCTACAGTTGTCACATATTGCCTTAAATCCATTTAATAAATCCTCCTAATTAGGAATAATATTATTCCGTAAGTTCGTATAGTTTTTACTTTAATCTCGTCAATTAAATGCGAGTGTCTTTTGTAGAATAAAGTCAAACCACTGTTTCAAATCCTGATAGTTCGCATATAAAAATGTTTTTTCCATTTCTAATTGCTGTACACGTAATTGATATGTAGGTGCGTCTTCAAGAGAACGTTTAGGCGCTCTTTCTACTACTGAAATTAGACCATTATCCATTGTAACAAATCCGAGCTCAAAAAACACGTTTGTCATAAATTTAATCACACCTTCTTTCAAACCACTATATTGAGCAATTTGTTGAATGGATGCATTTATATTAAAGGATGGCCTTTGTTTTAAAAAAGTATAGTACCAACCAAAATTTTCTCTTGTTGGCATTCCTATGAAATATTGAGAATTTTGCGTATAGAACACTGCATAAATTCTTTTAGGTTTTGTCTCTTGTATAAGTCGTTCGATTTCGGAAGTAGTACGAGGCAAGTCTAATAATACAATAAATGGCTCGTTCGAATCTAATGAATCTTGGTGTTGATCAAATAATATGATTTTCTCTGAGATTAAGGATTGATACAAATCAATTGTTTCTTTTTGGAATGCTATATGCAGAACATTTTGTTTTGGAACGTGTTGAATCCATCTGTTCGATTGTACTTTAGCGCGTAAATCAAATAATTGCCATTCATTTATTTCAATATCATTTATCATCAATTGCGGTTTTTTCTTACCTTGCCATTCATTAATTTGTAAGTCACCTACAAAAGATACTTTTACTCCGCTTGAAATCTCCTCATATATATAGCCTTTATCAAACCCGATCGCATCTAGAAAACAATCCTTCTCGCCTATTTCCATTTTAATATGATTTTCACTTGCACCAATTTTTCTCATGGAACGAACATTTACATCTTGAATTGTATAAATAGGCTTTGCAAAACCAGTCCCAAATGGCCCAAGTTGTTTTATCTCTTCAATTGCTTCAACAGTAATTTCAGACAAATCTAAAGGAATATCAACATTTAATTTTGGAGTTAGCAATTCTTCTGTTAAACATTGTTGAGCTTGAATATCTAGTCTTTGACGAAGCTCATCGACATATTCAAGAGGGAATGTCATACCTGCAGCCATTGGGTGACCCCCAAAATGAGGCAATATTTCGCGATTTTTCGCTAGTTCATTGAACATGTGGAACCCTTCAATACTTCGAGCAGACCCCTTTGCGACTCCTTTTTCATAATCTAATGCTAAGACAATCGTTGGTTTATAATAAAGCTCTACTAAACGTGAAGCCACAATCCCAATGACACCTGGATTCCATCCTTCTTTTGCAATAACAATAACTTGAGAATTGGCTATTTTTTTATCGTTTTCAATTAAATTAATAGCTTCTTCAGTAATCTTTTTAACAATTTCTTTGCGCTCTGCATTTTTCTTATTAAGAAGCGTTGCACCTTCAATGGCGGTAAAAGAATCTTCACTCATTAAAAATTCAACCCCAGGTGAGGCATTTCCAAGTCGTCCAATTGCATTTAGTCTAGGTCCAAAATAAAATCCAATACTATCTTCATCGATTTCATGTTGAGCAACGCCAGAAATTTCACAAATTGCTCGTATCCATTGATTTTTTGACTTTCTCATATTTTGAATTCCCTGTTGAACTAAGTAGCGATTTTCATCTACTAATGGAACTAGATCAGCCACTGTTCCTATTGAAACGAATTCATATAAATGCGTTGGAATTTTACCATATAATGCATGGGCAAGTTTAAAAGCAACCCCTACGCCGGCTAATTCCCCAAATGGATAATGACCTTCTGGTACTCTTGGATGGATAATTACATCAGCTGGTGGTAATTCTTCCCCTGATTCATGGTGATCTGTAACAATTACATCCATTCCTAATTCTTTTGCAATACGAATTGGTTGTATTCCACTAATCCCATTATCGACCGTAATAATTAACTTCACTCCATCTTCATGAAGTTGTCGAAATAATTCTTCATGTGGACCATATCCGTGAGTGAACCGGTTAGGAATCATAAAGTCTACATTTGCACCTAAGTCTAGTAAAGTGCGTAACATAACAGTTGTACTAGATATACCATCTGCGTCGTAATCTCCATAAACACAAATTTTTTCTCTTTCTTCAATTGCTTGTTTAATTCGATTAACTGCTTCTTTCATACCATGCATTAAATATGGATCATGTAAATTTCGATCATCCATTTTTAATATAGTTTCCGCATCAATAGCCCGTTCATACCCTCTTGAAATGAGTATCTTAGATGCAATAGAAGATATGCCTAGTTCTGTTTGTAATCTTTTAACTATTTGTTCATCAGGATTTTGTACAACCCACATATTTTTAGATTTAATCAACTTACTCACTTCCTTAACATTGTCCATTATACCTAAAAACTATAAAAATAAGTTGTTAAAAATATTTTTAAAAGATTTAAAGAAATAAAAAAACGGTAAATCCAAAATAGAATTTGACCCGTAGATTCACTCATTTAACTGTTTTTATACAAATATCTCATAAAAAATCCCAAAGGCTAGTTAGTCTTTGGGATTTAATATTTATTATACAACAGGTTCGTCCGTACCCCATTGTTTTTTCTCTTTCTTCACAACTTTTGTACCTTTTTTCTTCATTTCTCTTACTTTCAATGAATACCAAATTTGTGCTGCAATACAAATAGACGAATACATACCTGTAATTAATCCAATTAATAATGCAATAGAGAAGTTTTGAATAGCCGGTGCACCTAATATTAATAGTGCTACAACAACGATAATTACTGTTAAAACGGTATTAACCGAACGTGCCATCGTTTGTCTCAAAGATTTGTTAATAATTTCAGCCAAATCTTCTGGTGTATTGATTTCTCCTTTTTGGTCCACATTTTCTCGAATTCGGTCAAATGTAACGATTGTATCGTTAATAGAGTAACCAACAATTGTTAAGATGGCTGCAATGAATGTAATATCGACTTCAATCCTAAAGAAGCTGAATAAAGCAACAATAAAGAATACATCATGGAGTAATGAAACAATTGCTCCAACACCCATTCGCCATTCAAATCGAATAGCTACATAAATAATAATTCCGATCGCTGCAATAGCTAGAGCTTTAATAGCATTTTTCACTAACTCTTGTCCTACTGTAGGAGATACAGTACTAACACTTGGTTCATGTCCGTAGTCCTTCATCACTTTTGCTTTAAGATCTAATATTTCGTCTTGAGATAAATCATCTTTATAACGAATAACTGCTGTATCTTGTTGCTCTCCTGAAATAACAACATCTTCGGAAGGGAAACCAATTTTATCTATATAGTTTGTGATTTCTTCTTGTGAAACAGCTTTGTTTGATAATATTTCAACTCGAGTACCACTTGAGAAGTCAATCCCTAAGTTTAATCTAAATATACTGATAATGATTATTCCGACTACTAATATAATAAGCGAAAATGAATAGAACGATTTACGATGATGTACAAAATCAAATCGATCAAAATTAGTTGATAAATCAAGTGAAGTTAAACCTTCTGATTCATCATGAATTTTTGATTTTCGAACACCATAGAAAAATGGACGATCAAAATATCCGCTATTAATAAGTAAACCAGTTAAAATACGAGATAACCATACAGCTGTTACAAAGCTTAGCACAATCGATATCATTAACGTTGTCGCAAACCCTTTAACAGAACTTGTACCAAACCAGAATAAAACTGCTGCAGCAAGTAATGTCGTTAATTGAGCGTCTACGATTGCTGATAGAGATTGTTTAGATCCAAGATGGAAAGCTTCTTTTGAATGTTTTCCGACTCTTGTTTCTTCACGAATTCGTTCAGCGGTTAAAATATTCGCGTCAACGGCCATACCTATACCAAGTACAAGAGCCGCAATCCCAGGTAATGTTAATACTGCATTAATTGCATTGAACACCCATAGCACTAAGTAAGTAAACACTGTTAAAGTAATAATTGATATAAATCCAGGTAATCTATAATAGAACAACATAAATAAAAAGATTACAATAACACCAATTATACTTGCATAAACTGTGCTTTTTAACGCTTGTTCACCAAATTGTGCACCAACTGATGTTGAGTAAATTTCAGTTAATTTAACAGGTAACGCACCTGCATTTAATACACTTGAAATAGATTTCGTTTCTTGAACTGAGAAATTTCCTTCAATCATAACATCCGTTGTATTTAACACTTGGTTAACTGAAGCTGCTGAAACGAACTTTCTTTGATCTTCAGGTTTTAAAACTTCTTGAGCGTAAGTATCTACACCTTCTTCAAAGTCTAACCAAACAACTAACAGGTTTTGACCAGCTGGCATTTGTGATACTTTTTTTGTAACTTCAGCAAATTTAGAAGCATCTTTTAACTTTAATGTAACGATTGGTTGATTTTGTTGACTAAAAGAAGCAGCAGCTCCACCTTCAACTAAATCCGTACCATCTAATAGTAAATTATCATTTACATCACGAAATGTTAAATTTGCTGTACTTGATAATAACTCACGTGCGGAAGATTGATCATCAAGACCTGCAAGTTGCACACGAATCCGGTTCTCACCTTCAACTTGAATACTAGGTTCACTAACACCAAATTGATTAATACGATTGTTTAATGCTGTCGTTGTATCCGCTACAACGTCTGGTGTTATTTTTTGATCCTCTTTTAGTGGTTGAACTTCATATAAAACTTCAAAACCACCTTGTAAATCTAAGCCGAGTTTTACATCTTTCAATATACCATTAACTGTTCCACCCATTGCTGCAAGTAACACGACAACAACTAGTAAAAAAGCTAAAATACGGCTTTTTAATTTCATGCATAATCCTCCTTGGGTGTATGTATATAACTAGGTCAATAAGAAAGCACAACCCACCCTGTTCACGAGTTGAAATCTTTCTTATACAGATTTGTGAAAGAATTATACTTTCTTGATCCGACAAGAAAATTCATTTCGGATATAACAATATGAAATTTCGTTCTACTAACGTATTAACATAGTTCATAACATAACAAAACTAAAAACATTATATTTAATTGCAACAAGCCTATTATGTAACAGGAATTAAATACTGTCAAATCAACACAAATAAGCATATTACTAATAAATTGTCTATCCCTTTTTTGGTTCCTTTCTAAATAATTCTGCCAATTCTTCTTTATTTAATTCCTCAAACCAATCATTTCTTTGGAATGATTTAATTTGAGTAAAACTTACGATTTCTGATGCTGAAATAGAAAAAATAGTTTCCACTACTTCATGTAATTTTAAATCTTCAATAATTTTTTTTCGCCATTTTTTATTTACACAATAATTCCACACATCTTCTTGCGTAATGTGTTCATAACCAAAATGCTGAAATTCTTCTAATTTGCTTTGTATAGCTGGTAAAACCTTCTTAAATAAATCAGGATGTGTCATCATCATTTGTTCACCCCAAGCATTTGATTTGTTTTAACTTGTGTAGTACGAGCATACAAATATTGTAACGGAAATTTCTTGAAATGAGAAGGGATTGAATAAATGGGATCGTTTGTTAGAGGGACGGTTTTTTTAACGATTGTTATTTTCTTATCTAAGTTGTTCGGCTTTGTATATAGAATGCAATTTATGCGGGTTGCAGGAGAAGAAGCAGTAGGGGTATATATGACTGCATACCCTGCTTATATCTTCTTTATTTCACTTGTACAAATTGGACTACCTATTGCAGTGGCGAAAATTATCGCTGAATTTTATGCAAAAAAACGAATCGGACAACTTAAGTCGGTGATGTCAACCGCAATTAAATGGTCTGTTGCATCGATGATTATCTTTATACCAATTCTCTACTTCTTTATTCCATATTTAGCTGGTACTCTATTACATAATGAAGCAACAAAGGTAACATTATATATTGCATTAGGTGCAGTACCAATTGTTGTTATTTCAGGTTTAATCCGCGGCTATTTACAGGGAATTACAAAGATTTCACCTACTGCTTGGTCTCAAATGATCGAACAGTTAGTCCGTATTGCTCTTATTTCAATGATTTTACCAAGTTTTATTGTACCCGGTAATCCTGAAATGACTGCTGCCTATGCAATGGCTATTACTGCAGTAGGAGAAATTGTTTCATTACTTTACTTATATATTAGTTATTTAGTTTCAAAGTCAAAATTAAAATCATCTGAAAAAGCAAAGCCATATCCTGCTATGCCTTTACTTAGAATAGCAGTACCTTCTGCGGGTAGTAGATTATTTGGTACATTCACATGGTTTTTAGAACCAATTATCTTCTTAAAGGCTTTAACTATAGCAGGACTGACAGCTGCGGGTGCAACCACATTATACGGTGTAATATCCGGGGTTCATATTCCATTGTTACTGTTTCCTTCATTTATACCAAACGCACTTGCAATTGTATTAATACCAGCGGTAAGTAACGCTATCGCTAGAAATAATTATTCCTTATTAAATGATCGAATTGAGATTTCTTTAAGAATGTCATCATTAATTGGTTGTTATGCCGCTGCATATTTCTTCATCCATGGTGACCAACTTGCGTTAATGCTTTTTGGACTTGAAGACACAAAAGGATACATGCGCATATTATCACCAATCTTTTATTTTTACTATATTCAAAGCCCACTTCAATCCATTTTACAAGCAATCGATGAAGCACGGGCTGCTATGATGAATTCAATCTATGGTGGTTTAGGGAAATTGTTTATCATGTTTGTACTTGCATCACAAGCTTCAATTGCTGAATATGGTGCAATCATTGCCATTGGATTTGGCGTATTAATGACTTCATTTTTACATATTGCCACAATCCGTCAGAATAAAATGATTGCTGGAGGATTCCGATTCTTTGTTATTCCTTATGTGGTATTTATCGTTACATGTGTAATTCAGAGCTATTTGTTACCACTATTAAATTTTGATTTTTGGACAAACAGTGCCATCACCTTAAGTATTGTAACGGTACTATTAATTCTGTTAAATCAATTCAGATTAAGTGATTTCAAATATTTACGCTCTATTGTTTCCCGTCAATAGACGTACCTTTTAATTGGACATATAAATCATAGTCTTCAAAGCAACAATAAAAAATATCATTTGTATTTGTATAGCCCTTTATTTTTAATGTTTCTTTTAGCCAATTTTCATCTTTATCAATCATTTTAAGATGTCTCTCTATGATATCACCATCAACAATTAAAGGTAATACTAATGGATCGTCATCTTTTAAAAAGACAGATAATTTTCCTGAAGGTTCCAAATATGCGTAGGAAATACATTTAATAGATGGTACCCTTGCTTCTCGTAACTGTTGGAATAAGTCATCTAGGTTATATCTTTGTTTTCTCATTTCCTCTTCGTTAATGACACCATTTTTTACAACTAGTGAAGGGTCACCATCTATTAAATCTCGTACTTTTTTACTTTTTAAACTTAGTAACGAGTTTAAATACTGAATAACAAATAACAGTAGAATTGGAAAAATGGTTGGGAATAATGCTTTGTCCATGTCTTCTAATGCAAAAGCAACACACTCTGCAATTAGAACGAAGACGACTAAATCCATTATACTTAACTCGCCAACTTCTCGTTTACCCATTAACCGGAACACAACTAAAATTATGATATATAAAAGTACCGTTCTAAAGATTATTTCCAAATAGATTTCCATTGCAAACTCCTTTCTTTCCTAAGTGTTTGCAGTAGACAGTTGAACTATTCAAATTTTTATAGACATGAAAAAAGCTTACGAACTTTAGGACTTGTCCTAATTCGTAAGCTTTCTCAATTATTCAGTGATTACGCGACCAATAGCTTGTCGTTCAAATTTTAGACGTGTGTTTCCATCAACTAGAATATACACAGCTGCATCTTCAATTGCATCGATTTCACCATGAAGTCCGCCAATTGTAACAACACGATCTCCGCGTTTTAAACCAGATTGCATTTGCACAGTTGCTTTTTGTCTTTTTTGCGCTGGACGAATTAAAATAAACCACATAGCCACAAATAAAATAACGATTGGTAATAAATTAAGTAGAGAATCCATACTAAATGCCCCCCTTTCTAAATCTCACTTTTTAAGTATAGTATAAAATAGACAAAAAAAGCGATTTGAAACTATTATTTTTCCAAAAATAATTACAATTACAATAAATCCTTAATATTTCCAGTTAGTATGAAACTAAAAGTTTTTCGCATCAGGTTTATTGAATCCGTATTTTTCAAAGAATTCATCTCTGAAATCACCTAAACGATCTTCACGAATCGCTTGTCTAACTTGCTCCATTAATTTCAATAAGAAATGCAAATTATGATAAGTAGTTAGGCGGATTCCGAACGTTTCACCAGTTTTTATTAAATGGCGAATATATGCACGTGAGTAATTTTTACAAGTGTAACAATCACAATTTGGATCTAGTGGACCAAAGTCTTTTGCATATTGAGCATTTTTTACAACAAGTCTACCTTCTGATGTCATCAATGTTCCGTTACGAGCAATACGTGTAGGTAGTACACAGTCAAACATATCCACTCCGCGAATCGCACCATCAATTAAAGAATCGGGTGATCCAACACCCATTAAATATCTAGGTTTATCAAAAGGTAGCATTGGGGTTGTAAATTCTAATACCTTGTTCATTACATCTTTAGGTTCACCTACAGAAAGTCCACCAATTGCATAACCTGGAAAATCAAGTTCAACTAAAGCTTCTGCAGAACGTTTTCTTAGGTCTTCGTATTCCCCACCTTGTACAATTCCAAATAAACCTTGTTCTTCAGGACGACTATGCGCCTCTTTACAACGTTTTGCCCAACGAGTCGTACGATCAACAGATGCTAGCATATAATCATAAGTTGCAGGGTATGGAGGACACTCGTCAAATGCCATAATAATATCGGCACCTAAATCATTTTGAACTTGAATTGACTTTTCAGGACTTAAAAATAACTTGTCCCCATTTAAATGATTTCGGAAATGAACTCCCTCTTCTTCAATTTTACGAAAATCACTTAACGAGAATACTTGGAATCCACCTGAATCTGTTAAAATTGCTCGATCCCAGTTCATAAATTTATGCAATCCGCCTGCTTCTTTCACAATTTCGTTACCTGGTCGAAGCCATAAGTGATACGTATTGGATAAAATGATTCCAGCACCCATTTCCTTTACTTCTTCTGGTGCCATCGTTTTTACAGTTGCTTGAGTACCAACTGGCATGAATGCTGGTGTCTCGAATGATCCATGAGGTGTATGAACAATCCCAAGTCTCGCTCCTGTTTGTTTACATGTTTTAATATGTTCATATCTTATTGCTGGTTGTGTCATAAAAATATATCCCTTTCTCCTGTGAAGTAAAAACAGTACTTCAGGCCAACATGATGTTGGTCACAAAGGCGTTGCCACAGAGGCCAACACGAGGGCCGACAGGATGTCGGTCATGCAGTCAATGCCACAGGATGTGGCGCTTTTGACTGCGGTTGGTCATATCGACGATGCCACAGGACGTGGCGTTTTCGGCGATAAGTGGCGCTCTTAGCCTTTGTTCCTTAACATTTAGGTTTCCCAATATTATGCAAATTTAGTATAGCTAATCTCTTACAGGGCGAATAAACATTGCATCGCCAAAGCTAAAGAAGCGATACTTTTCTTCTACTGCTTTATTGTAAGCATTTAAAATAATTTCTCTAGATGTTAATGCACTAACTAACATGACAAGAGTTGATTTAGGCAAATGGAAGTTTGTAATGAGCCCATCAATCGCTTTATATTCAAAGCCTGGATAAATAAAGATACTTGTCCAACCTTGCTCAGCACGAATTCCACCATTATATTTTTGCGCAATTGTTTCAAGTGTTCGAGTAGATGTTGTTCCGACTGCAATCACTTTTCCGCCATTAGCTTTTGTTTGGTTAATAGTATTCGCAGCTTCTTCTGTTACACTATAGAACTCAGAATGCATATCGTGATTTTCAATGGAGTCAACACTTACAGGACGGAATGTTCCAAGTCCCACGTGAAGGGTTATGAAAACAATTTCGACGCCTTTTTCTTTAATTTTATCTAATATTTCATTGGTAAAGTGTAGACCTGCGGTAGGCGCTGCAGCAGAACCAATTTCCTTAGAGTAAACTGTTTGATAGCGTTCCTTATCATCTAATTTTTCATGAATATATGGTGGTAAAGGCATTTCTCCGAGTTGGTCTAGTATTTCGTAAAAAATACCATCATAACTAAATTTAAATAGTCGGCCACCATGTTCTAATTCACCAATACATGTTGCTTTTAATAGACCATCGCCAAATATTAATTCAGTCCCAACCTTCACTCGTTTAGCTGGTTTTACCAATGTTTCCCATTCATCATTAGAACCTTGTTTTAATAGTAATAATTCTATATGGGCACCTGTCTCTTCTTTAACACCAAAGAGTCTTGCCGGCATGACACGGGTATCATTTAGAACGAGACAATCTCCTTTTTGCAGTTCATCAACAATTTGAGGGAAATGACTATGTTCTACATTTCCGGTTTTCCGGTCGACAATCATTAACCGACTTGCAGTACGGTCTTCTAATGGTGTTTGAGCTATCAGTTCTTCAGGTAATTCAAAATCAAAATCTTCTACTTTCATCGTTGAAACTTCCTTTTTTATGATTGTTGTGGGTAACCAAAGTGTTCATATGCCAAATTACTTGCAATACGACCACGAGGTGTACGTTGAATAAATCCAATTTGCATTAGATAGGGTTCGTATACATCCTCAATTGTTACCCTTTCTTCTCCAATTGATGCAGCTAGCGTATCAAGTCCAACTGGTCCACCCTTAAATCCTTCAATCATACTCTTCATCAATTTATGATCAATATGATCAAGTCCTAATGGATCCACTTGGAGTAATTGTAAGGCTTGATTTGCGATTGATAAAGAGATTACTCCATCGCCTATTACTTGAGCATAATCTCGAACTCTTTTTAATAAACGATTGGCTATCCGCGGTGTACCACGTGAACGTCTTGCAATTTCTTTTGCCGCAAGCTTATCAATATCAACCTCAAATAGTTTAGCACTTCGTAGCACAATTTCAACAAGAGCGTTTTCATCGTAATAATCTAAACGCAGCATTACGCCAAAACGGTCTCTAAAAGGTGCAGATAATGCTCCAGCTCTAGTGGTAGCCCCAACTAAAGTAAATGGTGGCAAGTCTAATCGAACAGTACGTGCTTCATGACCTTTCCCAATTACAATATCTAGTGAATAATCCTCCATTGCTGGATATAATACTTCTTCTATTGATCTTGACAGTCGATGAATTTCATCAATAAATAACACATCGCCAGGCTCAAGTGAACTAACAATTGCTGCTAAGTCTCCTGGCCTTTCAATAGCAGGTCCACTAGTCATTCGAATATTAACATTCATCTCATTTGCAATAATTGATGCAAGTGTTGTTTTTCCAAGGCCAGGTGGTCCATATAATAATACGTGATCCAAACTCTCTTCCCGGATTTTTGCAGCTTCTATAAATATATTTAAACTTTCCTTAACCTTGTCTTGTCCAATGTACTGAGATAGTCTTTGAGGTCGAAGGGACAGTTCGAATTGATCATCATAATCATTGGCTTTACTTGAAATAATACGGTCAGACATCGTATCTCCCCCCTACTTCATTGTTAACAACAATTGCAAAGCTTGCTTCATATAGCTTTCAGTAGTAGTTAAAGAGTCATTCTCTTCAAGTTGTGGTTTAATTTTTGAAAGTTCCTTTTCTGAATAACCAAGGGCGCTTAAAGCTAATATTGCTTCATCTAATTGATGCTGATTTGGATTCACCCCAAATAACGGTAGCTCATCCTCTTTGCTTGGTACGATAATACTCGAGTCATTTAATAGACTTCCAAGTTTTCCTTTTAAATCAAGAATCATTTGGCGTGCCGTTTTCTTTCCTACTCCTGGGAATTTAATTAAAAAAGATTCATCTTCACTTTCAATTGCGGAAATTACTTGTGATGGATTTCCACTTGCTAATATTGCAAGTGCTCCTTTAGGTCCAATTCCAGATACCTGAATCAGTTTTCTAAATAATTCACGTTGATCAATGGTTTTAAATCCAAATAATTGGTGTGCATCTTCACGAACATGCATATGTATAAAAACTTGTTGTATGGTGTCATTAATTTGAAAAGCGAAAGGGTTTGGCGTATGTAAACACCAGCCAATTTGATTTTGTTCTAAAACGATATATTCAGGTGTTACTCTTTTTACTTGTCCAATTATATAATCATACATTGCTATCCCTCACATTCACATCTATCCATTATAGCATATCGAAAATAGAATAATAACCGCGACATTAATACAAAAATATAAGACCGTCAACAAATAGACGGTCTTTCTAAATGAATGAAATACTATTTAGATTTTACCATACCTTACTGCCGTTCAATCAAAACTCCAAATCCTACTTTCAAATAATTTTTTCGGTTTTTGCAATTATTTCAGGCCAATGTCTTAATGCCCTTTCTGTAAATGGCATTATATAGTCTAAGAAGGATTCCTTTTCAATGTCACCAAGTTGCAATATATATAACCATTCCCTCAATAACTCGTTTGGATATTGAAGATAGTGTAATTTTTGGAGAGTCATTTCTTTCAAATATTGATTTTCGTTTAATAGTGCGAAAATATCATAATTAACTGTCGGAAGTGCTCTGTGTAACCATAGTATTAATTCATCAGCTGGATCTCCAACAACTGATAAATCAAAATCAATCAGTTTCATTCCTTCTCTAGTAATTAAAAAATTATGGTGAACTACATCACCGTGCAACAAGGTGAGTGTAGGGGATGTTTTCTCAGGCTTTTTTCGTATTTTTCGTAATGTTCTTTCTGCATACAAAGTAATATCATAATATGCATTATGCAAATAGGGAACGAGATCATTTTCGTGAGATAAAAACCTTTCAAGCCGTGTAGACCACTTATTTAATAGATTATGTCTTGGAATGATTGTTTTATTTTCCCAATTAACATATTGGTTTGTTTCATGTAAAGATCTGAGAATATTTAAGGATTGAATTCGGTGTCTTCTGTCAGAGAAGTCAGCACTATAGCTTCTATGTTGCCAGGTTTGAATGAGTAAGTTAGGTTCATTTGTTTTCTTTAAAGGAATCACATATGGAAACTCTATTGCCTCTAATTTTTTATGAATATACTTTACTTTTTCAGCAACCAGTTCGTTTTCATATCTTTTTATAAATAGTGTTTCATTTGGTGTTTCTTGTTTCCATATATTGTTCTTTATTTGCATTTTAATAATTCCAAGGTTTGTAGTTTGAAGAGTGGTGATTTGAATATGGGTACTGTGAATGTTGGTTCATCATATGTGGATATTGCATCATGTGGTAAGGCATTGGTTGCTGCATATAGTAATCTGGCATATTGAAGTGTTCATTCATATATGGTTGCATATTGTAATGTCCTGGCATTACATGATTCATATTATAGTAATCTGGCATTGTTTGATATGGCATTTGGTGAGCTGAAGGATAATTCATGTCATGATGTCCATAAGCAAAATCTGATGGACCGTAGTCATTATTACTCATTTGATGATAAGCTTTAGAATCATCCATTTGATGATCATCGTACATATCTTTTTGTTCCTGACTAACACCCATTACACCAGGATTTGATGATGAATCAATTACCCATTCCGGTAAAGTGGAATTTTTCATATCTTCATCCATTACAGGAGCTATATCATAATTTGGCACAAAATAAGACGGTTGCATAAAATTAGAATCATATGGCATCATCATATGATTGTAAGGTGCGGAATCATTACAGCCACAAGGCATTCCCATATTTTGAGTTGGCATTTGCATTGGCATTGATTCATACATACCCATATTTTGAGTTGGCATTGGCATTTGTTCATGCATCGGCATTTGTTCATGCATTACCATTGGTTGTTGCATAAACATAGGGTGCTGCATTGGTATGCTCATTGGTTGTTGCATACCACCACAACCACATGGGGATCCATGATGATGCTTTTTCTTGCATGAACATGGCTTTTTCATAGGCATTGGTTCTGGACAAGGACAATATGGAACATAAACATAGTAAGGCTGTGGAACAGGAACATACTCCGTTTTAACTACTTCTTTTTCTTCTACTCTTACCTCTGGTTTTGGAATTTCAATCATAATTGGTTGTGGCATAGGCATTGGCACAGGCACAGGTTGCGGCTGTGGTTGAGTCATAATGACTTTCTCTGATTGTGGCATTGGTTGCGGTTGTGTAAAGTGCAATTGTGGTGCAAAATGAAATTCAGGCATAAACTCTGGTTGAATCTGAGGCATTGGTACTGGCTGTGGTGCTGGTGCAGGCGTTGGTAGTATATATTCAGGTAGTGGTTCTGTCATTTTTTCTTTCGATGGTTTCACTTCTTGAACTGGTTTCACTTCAGGCATAGGTGCTGGTGTTGGAGCCGGCATCGGCATTGTTAACTGTTCTTTCGACGGCCTTACATTTTGTACAGGTTGAATTGGTCTTTCTGAGACTGGCCCAATTGGTTCAGTTAGAGTCTCTTTATAACTAGTTGTTCTAGTTGTTGCAACTTTACCAGAACTATTTGAAGCTTTGTCAGGTAAAATAATCTCCATACCAGGAACAACATAATCAGGATTAGCTAAATGCCCATTTAGACTTTTTAATTCATCAAAACTAACACCATACTGTTTAGCGATTTTCCAAAGTGTATCGCCTTTTTGAACAACGTGAGTTCGCACAATACATCCTCCTTTTCTCGTTTTATAATATGTTACTCAAATGAAAAGGACACAAAAAATATAAGGATGATTTCATTCCTCGTGATAAACTATGTATGAAGTAGTATAACTTATACATTTGAACAACAAAATTCGACCTCATTTTTACAGAAACTAATTATAAGTTTCCTGTTCAAAAAATGTTAAAGGAGGAGGATAATTATGAAAAAATTGTTAGGTGATCAAAGAAGAACTGAACTTCTCACAATTTTAAAGAACGCAAATGGTCCTGTTACCGGAACCGATTTGGCCAAGCATGCAAATGTTTCACGTCAAGTAGTTGTTAATGATATGAATTTATTAAAAGCAAGAAATGTACCCATCATTGCAACTAGTCAAGGTTACGTTTATTTAAACA
>Ga0182745_1000345_pt1 | contig 54551 bp, 47 predicted proteins | sample eDN3rd30CKraftBY_FD_128523 | JGI IMG/M metagenome (GOLD analysis project Ga0182745, IMG submission 128523) | Enriched backyard soil microbial communities from Emeryville, California, USA - eDNA 3rd pass 30_C Kraft BY (version 2) (version 2) | ecosystem: Environmental > Terrestrial > Soil >... | reverse complement strand
GCACAAAGGAATCAGGACAATTCCAACTGAATCGGGGGGAACCTCAACCTGCAATCGGTCGATTTGACCGCCTAAGTGCCCTCCCTGCAACACCTCTCCTCCCTTGCTGTGCCTAATTTGGACGGACGTGCTGTCGGATAGGTGAAGATAACGACTCTAGGTGTGATCACCCATCTTGGTGGATGGAGTGATCACACCTGCAATTTTCGGATGCGAATTACGTCCGCAGCGCATGCAACAGCTGATGGACGAAGGTGCGGTTGTCACACTGTACATATTTCATGTCGCCGCCCATGCGCACGAAGCTTTTGCAGAAGCGCAGATAGTAAGCGGGGTTGGTCTTTGGCGGTTCCCCACTGTTCCAATCCCAGTTACCACTATCTTGTAAATCCACGACATAAATGGAGTGCCCTTGCACGATTGGGCGTCCTGCGCTCAGTCGTAGGTTGTTCACGTTGCTCAGGGTCTTTTCGAAGACCTGCGGCGCCATAATGGCAGAGCCGACTGAAAGCACCACGCCTTCATCCAACAGTTCCACCGAGTCGCCGATGGTGCGGAAGTCTACCGTTGCAGCGCGACCGACAATGCCGCCGTCATACATGGGGTGGTTTGCAATGATGTCATATCCGATGCCGGGGTGGACCGTCATGGCAACATCATTGCGGTAGGCATGGGCGAGGATGGAGGCCTGCTTCCACGGGTGCTCAATCTGAATACGTCCGCCGGGGATCTGGAACTGCTTCATGATCCGCAACACATCCGCCCGCTGTGCGGTGAGAGGGTGCTCGGGTTCCGCAACAATCTGTTCGCGAAGTTCTTCCAGAGAGGGCAGCGCTGCGCCGTCTTCCAGAATGTAGCGGCCCAGGGACTCTCCGTAGCCTTTGCCTTCCAGGCCGCCCGCCATCATGCTCAGCAGGATATTCCGGCCGGTTTCGTCCCAGGACCCAAAACTGCCTGTGGCCACGTTATCGCGGACACTTTCGGTGGAGCGACCAATCCACGCATACTCCCAGTCGTGGATGGTGCCCGCACCATTGGTCGCCAGGTGCGTGATCCACCCTTTGCGCATCAAGTCGTCGAGGATGAGCGCGGACCCGTTACGAAGTAGGTGGGCTCCGTACATCAGGACGACGGAGGCCCCGCGCTCCCGAGCCTTCCGTATGCGGCGTACGCACTCTTCGATGTGGCCTGCGGCTTCGTCGGAGCAGGTCGGAGGGGCGCTCGCGGGGTCGACCAAAATGTCGTCGGCTTTTGCGAGGCTCTTGCGTTCAGCGAGCGGGAAGACCTTAAGTTTGGTCCAATCCTGTCTTGGGGGTCTCAATGCGCATCCTTTCTGGCGCGACCGCTATCCCGGAGACGACCCTCCACGAGGCAACCGGAAACGGCTTCTCGGAATGACATCGCACTCTTGCGGCGCGCTGGTCCCGAGATACCTTTTGACGGCAACGGCGGCTCAAGAAAAAGCGAGCAAGTACGCCTCAGGACCACTACCTATGACAACACAGCTGCGGCTATCTGGGAATTGCGGATCTGCAATGAATGGCCAGCCATCCCAGGAGCAGCGTATTAGCGACGTCGCCCCCTATACAGAACGTGGTGTAAGGATGCGCCGGACGTTGGCGTTTGTCTTTCCGTTGCTGTGGCGCAATATCAGCCGGCCGAGATGATGCGACTGGAGTTTCACCGGGGGTGGCTAGAAACGACACGCTAATCAGGGTACCCGGTCATCTGGCCACTGCGTCGTTTCTGAATTATGTATGCATGATGCATAATTAAATCGTGATCGGAACGGTCCGAGTTGCGCAGCGCCCCGTGGCGCACCAGGAGGGCAAATGCGTTTGACGACGTACACGGACTATGGTCTGCGCACCTTGATATACCTGGCTCTACACCCAGTGGGCAGCTCGGTACGGCCAACGACGGTGCGTGAGATTGCCGAAGCCTACGACATCTCTCGTAGTCATCTGGTGAAGGTAGCCCAGAAAATGGTGCACGAAGGATATGTGGAAGCGGCCCGTGGGCGCAGCGGGGGGATTCGCTTGGCAATGTCACCAGAACGGATCGTGGTAGGGGACGTCGTGCGACGCATGGAAGAGGATTTGCGTGTGGTGGAGTGTTTCGACGCAAGCGGATCCTGTTGTCTTGGACCGGCATGCACACTCAAACGCGCGCTACGTCAGGCTCTGGACGCCTTTTTGCAGGTACTTGATGGGTATACCCTGGCAGACCTCTGTGCCAAGCCCGATGTGTTGATTCAACTCTTTCCATCCGCAGGGGTTCAGGAAACGACAGGGCGCGCCCAGCCCACGGTGGTACCATCATGAGCCGATGCACCGAGATAACCGAAGAGAGTATCCGGACGTTAGTCGATTCCTTTTACGAGCGTGTTCGCAAAGACCAGGAACTTGGACCGATCTTTGACCACGCGATTGGTTCGACCGACGAGGCCTGGGAGCCGCATCTGCAGGTGATGTACGGGTTCTGGTCGTCCGTGATGCTGAGTTCCGGTCGTTACCGGGGGAATCCGCTACGCAAGCATCTGAGTCTGCCGCCATTTGACACCGCGCTGTTTGATCGCTGGCTGATGCTGTTTGCAGAAACCGCACGGGAATTGCACAACCCAGAGTTAGCGGACCTGTACATCGCAAAAAGTGCGCAGATCGCCGGAAGCTTGCGGCGTATGATGGAAGCCGAACGGCAAACCGACAATCGGTTGGAAGCGACAGTGCAGCTGCGGAGCTTCGTGGAGCCTCGCTCCCGAACCCCAGATTGATTGAAGCTTTGTGACCGAGTCGGAATCTATAATACGGTGACCTAACGTAGCCTGGTGTGGGTTTCCCACAGACACCAGAATCGTGATCCCTCCTGCCCAGCGCCTCGTCGCGCATCCCATTCATTTGGCGTTTTCGGCATGGGGTACGCGCGTCCTCGTGTTGGGATTTGCCAGGTATGCATGTAGGTGGAAAAGCTGCGAAAGGGAAGGCCTAGATGGAAAAGGAAAATCAGAATTCTGGTGCAGATACTGAGTCCGGAAGCGTGGTCGTTCAGGATGCTCCGGTTGCGGATTCAGCAGATCTGCTCAGCCCGCTGCTGTTGCGGTCTGTGGCTCTTCGTAACCGGATTGCGATGAGTCCCATGTGTCAGTACATTGCGACAGATGGATTTGCGAGCGATTGGCACCTGGTTCACCTTGGTAGCCGCGCCACCGGCGGCGTGGGGTTGGTGATTGTGGAAGCGACTGGCGTAACTCCTGAGGGTCGTATCTCGCCGGGTTGCCTGGGTCTATGGGACGATGCGCAGATTGCTCCGTTGGCCCGTATCGTCGATTTTGTGCACTCCCAAGGTGCAAAGATTGGAATCCAACTGGGGCATGCGGGGCGCAAAGCTAGCGTGGACGTGCCGTGGAAAGGCGGTAAACCGCTAGCTGCGGATGAAGGGGCCTGGCAGGTGATAGGTCCAAGCGCCATTCCGTTTTCGGAGGAGCACCAGACGCCGCGTGCCCTGGAGTCCGATGAGATTGAGGCGCTTCTGGATCGCTTCGGCGAGGCGGCAGAACGCGCGGTGCAATCTGGTTTTGATCTGATCGAGATTCACGCGGCCCACGGGTATCTACTGCACTCCTTTCTTTCCCCGTTGTCCAACCAAAGAACGGATGAGTACGGCGGTTCGTTAGAGAACCGGATTCGCCTGCTGCTGCGCGTGGTGGACAAGGTGCGGGACGTTGTTCCGGCAACGCTTCCCGTTTTTGTACGCATCTCAGCAACGGACTGGGTGGAAGGCGGATGGGACCTCGATCAATCCGTCGCGCTCGCAAAAGAACTCAAGACGCACGGCGTCGATCTGATCGATGTGTCGTCCGGGGGACTGGTTCCCCATGCCAAGGTTCCGGTCGGCAAGGAGTATCAGGTACCGCTGTCAAGCACGATTCGTCGTGAGGCCGACATCGCCACCGGCGCGGTGGGGCTCATCACAGATCCCGCCGAGGCGAGCGCCATCATTGAGCGCGGGGATGCCGACCTCGTTCTGCTGGGCCGCCAGTTGCTTAAAGAACCCTATTGGGCCGAGCGTGCAATCGCCGAACGTGGCGCCACGCCGACTTGGCCCGTTTCCTACGACTACGTTTTCCGCTATCGACGATAATTGGCGGCAGGGAAGATCTGAGGCTAGCAGGTTGGTTGTGTTCGCGATGGGCAGTATGTTCGCGATTTCCAGTGTGTTTACTGCCCATCGTATTGATGGAGGGAGATGGCAATGCCGTTGACGGTTGCTGCGGTACAGTGCAGTGCGGTTCCTGGAGATATCCGGCGCAACGTGGCTCGCCACGTAGCTCTGGCTAGATTGGCGATATCTTACGGGGCTTCACTGATCATGTTTCCGGAATTGTCTCTGACCGGCTACGAGTTGGATTTGGCGCCAACACACGAAGTGACGCCGGACGACGCCCTGCTGACGCCTATCCGGTCTCTCGCCACGCTCTCCTCCGTCACTGTGGTTGCTGGGGGACCCGTGGCCGGTAACGATGGCAAGCGATTCATTGGGGCTCTTGTGTTCGGGCCCACTGGCCTGCAGCAGATTTACACTAAGGTACACGTACACATCAGCGAGCAACACGTCTTTGACCTCGGTTCCGGTGGGGAACTTCTTCAGATTGGGGGAACCGCAGTCGCGCTGGCAGTCTGTAGGGACGTTTCCATTCCGGAGCATGCCGCTGCGGCGGCTGCTTCCGGTGCGCGAGTCTATGCCGCTGGCGTGATGAGCACCGAAGAAGACTATGGCCGCAAGGCGGCACTGCTGCCGCAATATGCGCGGAGTCATCGTATGGCGGTGCTGCTTTCGAACTATAGCGGCGTCAGCGGCGGCGACGAATCCGCGGGGAAGAGTGCGTTCTGGAATGAGCAGGGGAGCCAGCTCGCCGTCGCTCCCCAGCGCGGGGAAGGCGTGGTGATTGCGACCCGAACAGGCGACGCTTGGACTGCCGATTTCATTCCTGCGACAGATTCCGAGTGGGACTGACAAGGTGCAGTTTCGGCTTCAAACGGTCTCTGATGGAGATCGTTTTCTTTTGAATCTTATCTTGATATCAAGTATCTATATACCAAGAGAATGAAAGCGCGATGCCCAAAAGACCTCCTGCGAAAAACTCGGACAAACTGCAAGGCGTGCACCTTTGGCTGCTGCTTTGGAGAGCAGAACGCGCCGTGGAAGAACATGCCTACCGCAGCGTACGAGGCCTGGGGCTGGGGATCAGTGATTTTGGTGTGATGGAAGCGCTTTTCCACAAGGGACCACTCACCGTCGGCGCTATCGGGAAAAAGGTGTTGTTGACGAGTGGATCGATGACAGCGGCCGTGGACCGATTGGAACGGCAAGGTTTGGTGCGGCGGGCCGATGACCCAGCCGACCGACGATCTTGCATCGTGCATCTCACAGATGCTGGTCAGGCACTGATCGTCGACGCTTTCATACAACACAAAGCGGATATGGAGCGTGTGTTCGCTTCGTTGAGTGTCGAGGAGCGCGGATTGCTTGGCGATCTTCTGCGGAAGGTCGGTCGCGAAGCCGTAAGTCTGAATGACACGGCGAAACCTAACGACACGGAGTAGGCGCGACGGCAGAGCGTGGTTCCTGTTGGCGTGGCGATGGAGTGCTTGAAAGGAGATAGAGGATGACTGTGACCAAGAAGCAAGTTCAGTTCATAAGCGGGGCTGCTTCCTCGCATTGGGTGGGAGACGGATTTCCGGTGCGGACCCTGCTGCCCGCGCGGCGTGGTGTGGATGTCAGTCCTTTCCTGATGCTGGACTATGCGGGGCCCGCAAACTTTGAGCCAGCAGAACGGCCGCGTGGTGTGGAAGAGCATCCGCACCGCGGTTTTGAGACGGTCACTATTGCCTACCAGGGCAGTGTCGACCATCGTGATTCTGGCGGCAACGCTGGCACTGTCCATCCGGGTGATGTGCAGTGGATGACGGCGGCATCCGGCGTGGTACACGAAGAAAAGCATGGTCGCGAATTCACGGCAAATGGTGGCACTTTTGAGATGGTGCAGCTTTGGGTGAACCTGCCGGCGAAAGACAAGATGTCTCCGCCGAAGTACCAGGGCATTGAGAGCGCCGGCATTCCCAACGTGAAGCTGGATGGTGAATCCTATGGGCGTGTGATTGCCGGGAACCTGAATGGCGTTGCCGGAGCGGCGAGCACTTTCACCCCGGTGAATGTGTTCGATCTTCGTCTAGTTGCTGGAACAACCAGCGAGATTTCTATTCCCGAGGGGCACAACGCCTCCGTGGTGTTGCTGCGCGGCGATATCACTCTTGGCGACGACAAAGACCTTGCCGGTGAGGCCCTGATTGCACAATTGAGCACGGACGGTGCTGGTGTTTCCATCAGGGCGAATGCGGATTCTATTGTGCTGCTTCTGAGCGGAGAGCCGCTACGGGAGCCGGTCGCCAGCTACGGACCTTTCGTCATGAACACGGAAGCGGAATTGCGTCAGGCCTTTGAGGACTACCGTGCTGGCAGAATGGGCCGATTGGGCTAAAGTGAAAAGTTTTTTCGTGTTCCCTAATCTGGTTGGTAGATAGCCCGTTGGATAGTTGGGAATTCTCTGAATATTCCGTTGCTGGCATATCAGATAACGCGGAACCTGCTTTGAATGGAGTAGGTTCCGCGTTTTCGCATGCAATTTTATTAAATGTTATGCATACGTTCCCTACTTGGTGTTTCGAATGGCAGAATAGGTAACATCTCCGTGCCAATGTTAGGTAGTGGGCCGCATTGGCGCCAATTCTTCAGGAAGGTCTGAGTCTCTAATCATGGAATTTAGTCGCAGAAATTTCTTTCAGTCCGCTGCAACCGCCGCTGCAGCAACAGCGGTTGTGCCGGTTGTGGGAGCCGCGGTTCCTCCGAGCGCCAAGCGCAAGTTGACCGAAGCTGAGAAGCTAGCCCGCATCGCCGTCAATACCTACCCGCTCCGCTGGTTGTTCCCCAGCCGCAACGCGGGAGGGCGCACCAACGCCGAGTACGAATCGATGCAAAAGAAGTATGGCAAGATCACGCTGCTGGAACTGCCGGAGTTCGCAAAGAAGACCTTCCCTGGCGTGTACCACGTGGATGTTTGGTCCTCTCTGTTTGGTGACGTCTCCGATAGCAGCATGTTTGAGACCCAGAAGATCACGTTTAATGGCGCGGTGCGGGAAATCTCTGAGTTTGACCCTGCCACTGCTTCCGGCAAGCGCTGGTTGGAAAAGGCCGCGGCGAAGTACAAAGCCGAAGGCGTTCGCATTCACCACATCTCCAACAACGCTCCCCGCAATATTTGTGATCCGGATGCCTCATTGCGCAAGCAAGGAATTGAAGTTGCCAAGAAGTGGCTGGACGCCGGAGCCATTATTGGCGCCAAGACCATGCGTGTGAATTCTGGTGGACCACGGCTTGTGCCAGGTGCGAGCTCTGCGTCCGGCAGCTATCCGAAAAACGATCAGATCGAAGTCTACCTGAAGCACGCCATCGACTCCTTCAAGGAAATGGCCGACCACGGCGAGAAGGTTGGCGTGAAGGTGACCGTGGAAAACCACTGGGGACTTACCGCCGACCCAACCAACATCCGTATCATCATCGACGGTGTGAACAGCCCCTGGTGTGAAGCGTCCCCTGACTTCTGCAACTGGGAACACGAGTACATGCTGTACCACGGCTTGGCCGCTGTGGCTCCCTATGCCCACACCACCGTGCACGCGAAGTACTGGGATCGTTGGAAGAACAATGATGTGCAGCGCTCCACTCGCGTGATGGAAGAATCTGGATTCCAGGGCATTTATGCGTTGGAATACGAAGCAGGCCCGTGGGATGGCGTGGAAGGCGCGAAGCACCTGTTGAAGGAAGTGACGGCGGCGCTGTAGGCCCTTCCCACTTCGAACACCGAGCATCTCTTTCCAATGACAGACCTGACGGTCTTCTGGTGTATGTTGCGTAAGGCAGTATACCCGGTGATCGTCAGGTCTTTTTGCCTTCAGAAGCTCACGTCGACCACGATGGTGTCTGTATAGTGCCCGGTAGGCACGATGGGCTGGTTTGCCGTGATCTTGGCTTCGTAGGGGATCTGTTGTGAGGTGCTTCCATTGAAGGGCGAATTGACAATCGATACGCGATCCGATCCGCCATTTCCCCAGACAAGCGTGCCACCGGGCTTGTAGATGTTGTACTGCAGATAGTTCATGCCACTTTGCATGCGACGCATGCCGCCACTTGGATACAAACCCGGACCCAACCCGACACTGAAGTCGGAAAGGTTCTTGGTGCAGAGGACCGAGATGCTTTGGGTGACGGTGGGGAAGGAATCCGGTGTTGGCGCCTGCCCAAAGGAAACATGGGGAGCCGCGTTGATTTGACAGGCGTTGGTTACAGTCATGGTGAGTGTAATCGGCGTCACACCGCTGCCTGATGTGTACCCGAGGCAAACGACGGCTCCAAGATTGCAGAGCCTCCAGCTCCACTGGATGTTGAAAGTATCGGTGTATACGCCCGCTGCTACGTTTGCTCCCGTGTTTGTTCGAAAGTACATGGGAAGCGAATTGCTCGAACCTCCGAGCAGCCCCAGCAGGCTGAGTAGAGCGCTCTGGTAGTAGTTGAAAGCAACTGCCGGCGTGATGAGATAGCTATGCCCTGGGTCGGCAAAAGCAGAGTAAGGGATAACGTCTCCTCCACTGCTTTCGAGCTGGAATCCGTTCGTGGAGGCTGCCAGTGTGGCGCGCAAATAGGGTGGGTCACCAAGAATCACAAGGACGTTTAACAAGCCGCCTGTGCAGCCCGCAACCTCCAGCGCGTTGGCTGTCTGAGGAGCTGTGGCAACAGAGAACGATGTAGACGACCCAAAACTATAGGTTCCTCCGGAGCCAACATAACAAGTGTTTGCCCAGACTGCGCATGGCGCTGCTAGCAATAGCAGGATGAGTGCCACCACACAGGTGGGGGGCAGAATCACGGGCTTCATTGGCAAGTCTCCGTGCGGGCAACTGCGGTTGCGCTGTCGTCTGCCTTGCCAGTTCCTGCAGGCCCATCACTCAGCTCCACGGCGCATGTTCTGTTGTCTGAAAGCTGGATATGCAGGCTTCCCTGCAAGGACGGAAGTTCCAAATAAACCAAGCCGTCCCAGCCTACAACGGTACGTTTGCCCGTCGGCTGGTGAACAACTGGAAGACCAAGCGACAACGGTGCGCCATCGGCGCCGACGATCTGCAGGTGCAGTGCCGCTGCTCTGCGTATCGGAAAGCGAATGAGTACACCACTCTTGCGGCGAATCACAAATCGTTCTTCCACCAGATCGGCTTTGGCGTCCAAGGGGAGGTCCATGGGATCAATGGCGATCTTGCCCGCATAGTGCGAAGCGATCCAGGGGATCAATAGAAAGCCACGTCCATTGCTGCGACCCATCGCCTGATTTTCGAAAGAGACAGGGACGTTCGGTTGTCCGCTGACGTCGACGACGGCGAAGGCGTCGTCGATGCGGTTGGCGGTGAAGACCTCTCCTCCCATCCAAATCAAAGAGCCTGTCACGCTTGCCCATCCGGTGGTCTGCCCGGACTGCCCAAAGAAGCCACCCCTAAGCTGGATGGATCGATGTCTCCACGTGAGGTCCAGATTATGCGCTGCACGCTGCGAAAGGTCTCCGCCGTTTTTGCCGGAGCTGTAGCCCGCATTCCAGCCGACCCCGCCGCGAGGAGCCACAGCGCGCGTGTGCTGGACCCGGCCCCGATAGTTCCCGGCATGATCTTGCGCGACACCGACAGAGAATGTCCCCTGCTTTCCCAGTGACACTACCAGTTGTGCCTGGAGGGTGGTGTCCCGTCTATCAGTCAGACTGCGGTTCCAGATAAGGTATGCGGTCGTGTGCCGGAACAGGTTTCTGCTGTAGGTGATGTTTGCGATGCGAGTGCCTTTCCCGGCATCACCGCGAAGGGCGAAATATCCCCCGGAAAGCGTGCCAAAGGCGGACCACGGCGTCAGCCCGAGAATCCCCTCCGACGTGCTGCGCGCATTGGCGCTCAACAGCATGGAGCCGTCGCCGTGATGCGTAGCAAGGTCACGGTAGTGAGCGTCGCGAAATCCTTGTCGAGCCTGGATACGGAAGGGTCCGGTATTGTACTGATAACCAATCGAAAACCGATAGCCTGACGCAGAATGTGCAGCCTCCGCAGGAATGTTATGTCCATTGCGCCAACTGCCTGACCCCATCGCGCTCAACACGCCCCAACGTCTCACCAACGCATCCACTCCTCCGCTTCCCACGAAAAGACCACTTGCGACTTCAGACTGGGCGTTTACGGTGAGGGCATTGGACAGGCCGTAACGAAACATGCCAGAAGCAACCAAAGAGCGGTAACCCAGGGACTGCTGCCCATAACCATGCCGAAGCCATCCGGCAGAGATGGCAAAGTCCGTGACGCCTTCTCGCAGCAGTTCGTTGGCAACGTAGAAAGATACGGTGTTCTCCACCTGCCTACCCAAAGCGTCCGTAGCAACCACGGTCGCCGAACCGGCTCCGTTGATCACCGGAATACCCTGCACGACATAGGGGCCGGGCTGCACCTGTTGCTCGATCAGCTTGGCTCCGTTGATCAAGACATCCAGGCTGGTAGGAACACTGGCTGTTCCAATGATGGATGGAATGGGGTAGGGAATCACGTCCGGACGCAAGCGGAAGTTCCGACCAAAGGAAATGCCGCCAATTCTGACGGAGGAACCGGAATGCAGCGAGCGTGTGATGAGATCGCCAGCGCTGTAGCTATTCATTCTTGTCTCATCTACCAGAGTCCACTGCGTATCAAAACGCGTGTAGATGTTTGTCGCACTCTTGGTTCGTGAGAGCGGGTCGTGTGGCAACAGTGCTTGATGTGGTAACGCTGCCTCCGTGACAGAGTAGCGACTGACGCCCGTATTGGATACGTTGCCCCAGTTCCCGAAGCTGCGTAGCTCCGTCCAGTTGGAAAAAAACGAATTACCCGTCTGCGAATGGCTGAAATGGCTGTCGTAGTTTGTCACCACGCCGAAACTAGTGCGTGACGGAATATACTCCCGCTGCCAACTGCCCACAACCTGACGGTCGCCAGGAGCAGAGGGAAGACTCAGGCAGAGACGCTGATTGCCCGCATCGTACGCCACGGTCACTTGGTGCAGGCTCGTCAGATCAAACATCTCTTCTTTTGCGGCATTGCGGTTCCGGTCAGATGCACCTCTGGCCCGTCCTGAAGTGCCAGGGCAGATGTCAGCTGCTCCGCTCCGCATTGGAACTTGCAATGTGTCCTGTGCGGAGAGGGATCGTTCGGTTTGCTCCATTCCCTCATGGTTCACATCGGTAGAAATCAGCGCCATGACTGGAGTTCCGGCCAAGTCGGAAACAAAGACGTAGTAGCGACCTCCCTCCCGTTTCACCGGCACAATTTTCCCAGTTGGAATCTCATTGACCACCAACTCCAGGTGAAGCGCGTCGGCGTCACCATGACCGACTGGGGTATCGTGGTCGATCCTTGTTTGTGTAGTACCTGATTCCACGTCATTGGAAGGGTGTTGATTGTCTATAGCCTTCTTCGAGGGAATGCTGACGCTGTTGTCGCCATGGCGGCCATCACCTGCGGTGGCAGACTTGGGTTCGGGACTGTTTGTTGACGGTGAAGACGCATAGCCCTGAATCTGCAGCCACAGACAAAGAGCTGTTGCGAGCAATGTCATGGGCTACCTGAGCCGTTCGGCTGTCAGAGGAGTTCCATTCACCTTGGCATGGAGCGTTATCGGCCCGTTGGCCGGAATTCTAGTTGTCACACGCCAACGCATCGTCTTCCCGGCAAGGACATAGCCGAGCAGACCCTCCGCTATGGAATATCGTTTTTGCTGGTGCTCCAGATCAACAGCGGTGAGACGTGCGTGTTGCTGCCCGTTGTTCTGCACCTCGATCCATGCATCGTTGCCGGCCTGTGTGAGCTTCCATTGAAGGTCCTGTCGTGGGGATGGCTTGTGCGCCTCTCGGTGAGCGCGCAACCCTTTGCCATGAACGAAGAGCGGCAGGGAATAGCGCATGCGGAGCTGTACGCCCATTTGTGCGTCTTTGGGCGCCTGAGCAGAGGTGGCAGAGTCAGCGACTCGCGGTTGGGCTTCGGGCAACTCATCGATCAAAATGCGGAAAGCCGTCTCTTGCCCTTCAGGAACCTCCAGCACGCGAACCAGGCGCAACAACTGGCGTTTGCCCGGCTCTATGGTGACCAACGGAGGGCTCACTGCAACCGTCTTCTGTTGCGCGTCAAAGTTGTCGGACTGTTGATCTTGCTTCCATCCCAGAACACGCACCTGCAACGTCGTGCTGCTCGTTCCTTTGTTCTCCAACCAGACAGCCGTGGCTCTTTGATCGCTCTCAATGCTTGGGATCATGGGCCACAACAGCAGCGAAGAGGCAGATGCTTGCACTGCGAAACTCAGCATCGCCATACCAAACGGAACAAGCAGGTTTGACAGCAAGCCGACCTGTGGTCGTCCCATCGCACGTCTTTTGGTTGATCTTGGTCGTGTCTTTCCCGCGCAGACCGTCATTGATTGGGGTATACCTGCTGATGCGTATTCAGCAAGGAGTGTGTGGCGGCGTGGAATTTGTAGCTTCGGCATCTCTGTTCATTCCTTTGACGCTGGTTGGCCGGGTCCCGGTGGGACATCTGTCCTGCCATTGAGGTTCCGCGCGGCAGGCATCATCACCAAACTATCGACACGGAAAGCGAATCACTGTAGATGCCGGCGTACTTTGCCCCATTTCCCAAATCGATTTCTGCATAGATCGGAATAGGGAGTTCGCCCGATGCAGGGATGCTCACGCTGATTGGTAGACCTGCGGGGATGGCAACACTGCGTGCTGCATCCAGGTACAACCGATACGCCAGCGTCTGTGTCCCACCGGACCTCTTGAGATGGCGGTTCGCCGACAGCTGATGCTGCCCGCCGCTGACTGTCATCTGCAACTCTGACCCAGGGGCGCAGCGTAGAACGAAGGATCCACTCCCAGACACGACAGATGCGGTTATGGTTCCGTTGGCCGTGGCTGGATGGCTACCGAAGGAGATGCTGCCAAAGGGAATGCCGGACTGTGCTGTGGATCCCGCATAAGAGCAACCTTCCACCACATCTGCACTCACCTGAAACGTGGTTTGCGAGTGAACGGAGTCCGCTAAGCCTAATAGGCCAACACAAACCAATGCTAGCCATTTGGCAATGAATGTCGTTGCGTGTGCAGTCCTCTTTCGGTTCCGTAACGTCGCGGATTTCCACCCGCTGTGCCGCAAGCATTCCCTGCGCTTCGGCTCAGCGTTTTCCCAACGCCCTGATGTCATCACGTCACCAGGTGATCGTTACCGTCAACGTGTCTGTATAGTTGCCGGTTGGCAGAGCGAATGACGACGTCTTGTCGACCAGCCCATATACAGGCAGCGTGAATGGTGACCCATCGCTAGGGATGGTCACCGAGACTGTCGATCCGTTTGCGGGGTAAGCGCTGGTATGGCCAGCATCGGCATAGACATCGTAGGGTACGAAGTCTCCGTTTCCATTGACCATTGCCCTTGCCCCGTTGCCGATGGATGCCCCTTGCCCGGCGTTGCCTCCTCCGCTTACCGAAACCGTGATGCCCGTTAGGTCCGGGGAGCACACCAACTGTGTGGTCCCGACCCCGCCCTCGCCGTCGGTGGCTTGTGCTGTCAATTGTCCTGAAAAGGTTGAAGGCGCCGAACCAAACTGTAATGTGCCGAAGTTGATACCGCTGGTGGATGTACTTCCTACCAACCTGCAGGACGCGGTGAGTTCCAAAGACACGCCAATGGCGCCTGAAAGTTGGGCGAATGCTGGTAGCCCCGACAAGGCAAGCAAGGTAGCGATAGCCAGAAGTGGCGAACAACCGGAAGACCCGGAGATGCTATCTCTGCGTGGAGACCGTAGTTTCATGCCCATTTCTCCCCTGGTCTGCTCCGTGCCACAAGACATCCATGGTGTTGGGGTGCCACGGAATGGGCTGCGCACCGCCGAATCCATGCTGCTGAATGATGGCGTCCGTTTACCGATGCCGACCAAAGAAAGGTTTCCCAGCCCTTCCGGTCATTGCTGCGGAACAGACTTCTGTATTGACCTACTCTTCGGCTCGGACGGGGAGAGGCATTAGGCTGCCAGCGCAATTTTTTGTGGGGAAGGGAAGTGCTTGCAGGTTGTACGCGAATGTCTCGCGCGATCGTGGCGTAGCAGCCATCAACGGCTGGACGCCATGGTTCCTTTCTTGACGGCTTCCAACTCCCAGCGAATCACTTTGCCACGAATGACAAAGCAAAGATAGAACTCCCAGAAACGGCGGAAGCGGGGGAAGCTGTTTACCAGAAACTCGAAGCCCAGGTAACGCCACAACGCCAGCAGCTTCACGTAGACTTTCTTCTCGCGAAAACGAGCTGCGGAATAGTAGCCATAACCGGCGTTATCGTCTCCGAAATACCGAAGGGAATAACTATTCAAATGCCAGCGGTGGGTGGGATCGCAGAACGAACTGAAATCCGTGTAGTGGGGGGTCTCAATTACTACCGTACCGCCATGGGCGAGCAGGCGGTGGAACTCTTCCATTGTGCGGATCACATCTGCCACGTGCTCAATCACGTGGATGGCGCGCACCTGGTCGAAGGACGAGTCCTTCACCGGGAAAGGGAACTGATCCAGGTCGGCCACGATATCCGCACGTGTGTTGGCCAGACGGTCAATGCCGATGGATCCAGGGTATTTGTTGATGCCGCAACCGACATCGAGCACTCTCATAAAGCTATGGTAGCGCGGGGTTTGCACTTATCCAGCACTTGCCTGCGTGGAATGCCTCATCCCCCTTGGGTTCCCGCCCGCCCGCTTCCATGCCAAGATAGCGAATACGATGAGCACTAGTCCTAAAGCAAATGGAGTCAACGGAGACGGTCGAGCCAGAAACGTTCTGGGAGGCACACTGTTGACCTGTTCGAAAGCGCCAATGACCGGATTTTTCCGCAATGGTTGCTGCGATACGAATGAAGATGACCTGGGCCTTCATACCGTCTGCGCGATTGTCACCGAAAAGTTTCTGGAGTTTTCCAAAGCCAAAGGCAACGATCTGAGCACGCCTAGGCCGGAATGGGGTTTCGAGGGGCTAAAACCGGGTGATCGATGGTGTCTGTGCGCCGCTCGTTGGCAGGAGGCGTATGAGGCGGGGATGGCTCCGCAGGTGGTGCTGGAGGCAACCCATCAGAACACGTTGCGTGTCGTTAGCCTGGACGCACTGAAGCGCTATGGCATCTTGAGTGACGAACCGACCGCGCCATCAGCCTGAATGTGCCGTCAGCGTGATCGAGGCGTATTCCATCTGCTCGCCATTAAACGTGCAGATTTCGGAGCTTTTTTCTACTGGGGACCATCTGATAGCTATGCTGCGAACAATTGCGATTTGTGCAGTTCTGGGAGGCATTCTCATGATTTCATGGCTCAACAGTTCCGGTGGCCTGTTGGATGCGCAGGCGGCGGGAATTCGGGACGATTTCCCAACTCCTAACCTGGATGCGAGCGCGGAAAAGCAGCTGAATGTGGCGAAGGCCGTCTTCGCTGGTGGCTGTTTCTGGTGTACGGAGGCGGTTTATAAGAATCTAAAAGGCGTCAAAAGCGTAGTTTCCGGCTACGCGGGCGGAACCCCTTCGACAGCAGATTACCGTACGGTGTCCTCTGGCAAAACTGATCATGCCGAGGTCATCGAGATCACCTACGATCCGAAACAGATCTCCTATGGGCAGTTGCTGCGTGTCTTCTTTTCGATCGCGCACGATCCAACCCAGCTCAATCGGCAGGGAGCAGACGTTGGACGCCAGTACCGCTCCACGGTTTTTTACATCAATGATGAGCAACGCGCGGTTACCGAAGCCTATATCCAGCAGCTCGACAAAGCGAAGGTGTTTTCCAAACCTATCGTCACCACGCTGGAACATCTGGATAAGTTCTACCGCGCCGAGGACTATCACCAGAACTATGCAGAGTTGAATCCAGACCAGCCCTACATCCGGGGAGTCGCCCAGCCGAAGGTTGATAAACTCCAGAAAAGCTTCCCGGAAATGCTAAAGGATTCAAAGAAGAAAAAGTGAGGGATGGGCATCTGCGGGCTTTTGTCCGGCCGCCCGATTCGTCAGAGTGGAAACGGCCTTCAGGCCAGGATGCGAATGTCCTGGCTTCTGGGGGCCGTTTTTTTTGTGCCTACCCTGACGTTTCCACCTTCCGTCACCATCGTCGCGCCGTTCTTTGCCAACCGGCTTTTCGACGGCTTGGCGAGGAGGCTTGAAGCACTTTGTGACCCCAACTCGTCTACGTTGCGGAGCCCTTTGGGGTTGACGGCACATGGATAGTCGCAGGAAAGAAATGGCGTATTGTCCGCGAGGTGAAATTGGCAAAGGAAGACCTGGCATAGGAATTCCTTCGTGGTAGCTTGGGGACTCGCTACAATACAGTAAGGCTCACCGAAGCAAAGCCCGTTTTGTGTCTATTCATGCCAAACCGCTTCGTTCATCCGACCGTATTTCGCCCGACGCCGTCGACAGCATTTGCGCCGACAGCGGCTAGTGGCGTATCGCCCCGCTCTACCATGCGCTGTGAGATCCCACCTAGGCCGAGGTGGTTCGTTGTTTACGGTTCCCGTCCCATTCCGGAGTCCGCGTCTTGATCAATAAGCTCGTATTCGCAAATCTAATGCATCGTCCGATCCGCAGTCTTTTAGGGATTGTGGCCATTGGCGTCGTTGTCTGCATGATGTTGACACTCGTCGGCCTCAGCCGCGGCATGTTGGGCGCTTCGGCGGCCCGCGCTGTCGGCGTGGGCGCCGATATCGTGGTGCGCCCTCCTGGGACTTCACTAATGGCCTTGAGCACCGCGCCGCTCAACGAAAAGCTGGTCGACTTCCTTAAGTCACAGCCGGGGATTCGTTTGTCTGTGGGACAGGTCGTTTTCCCCATCGGTGGGATTGACACCATCACCGGCATCCCGCTGGCGCCTTTCGACGAGATGAGCGGGGGTTTTACCTACATCTCCGGCCACACCATTCAGAACCCGGATGACATTCTGGTTGATGAGTATTACGCCCGGCAAAAGAAACTGAAGGTCGGCGACACGCTAAACCTGATCAACCACGATTGGAAAGTCGCTGGCATCATCGGTGGCGGCAAGTTGGCTCGTGTCGTCGTGGATATCAAGCGTCTGCAAGAACTGACCGGCAACGAACAACGAATCAGTCAGGTCTTCCTGAAGGTGCAGCAGGGGACAGATGTTGACGCCACCATCACACAGTTGAAGGAAAAGTTGCCTACTTACCCCATCTACTCCATGAAAGAAGTAGTTAGCTTCTTCGCCGTCGAGAACGTGCCGGGTCTGGGGCCCTTTGTGAATGTCATCATTGGCATTGCCGTTCTGGTCGGCTTTCTGGTCGTATTCCTCTCGATGTATACGGCGGTGTTGGAGAGGACCCGGGAAATTGGAATCTTGAAATCCCTGGGCGCCAGCCCGACGTTGATTTTGCGCATCATCCTGCGGGAATCCGTGATTCTTTCCCTCTGCGGCGCGGTTGCCGGCATTTTACTTAGCTTTGCCAGTCGCTGGGCGATAGACATATTCGTTCCTGCATCGCTCACGCAGGTGCTTGTTCCCGACTGGTGGCCGATCGCCGCCGGAGTCTCCCTTCTGGGAGCGCTGTTGGGAACCCTTTATCCCGCGCTACGTGCAGCCAAACAGGATCCCATTGAGGCACTTTCCTATGAATAGTGAACCGTTAATCTCCGTCCGAGACCTCCGTAAGATTCACTATGCGGGTGAAGTGGAAGTGCACGCACTGCGCGGCGTCAGCCTGGATGTTCACCGGGGTGACTTCCTGACCATCATTGGTCCTTCGGGCTCCGGGAAGAGCACCCTGTTTAATATTCTGGGTGGCCTGATGAAACCCACTTCCGGCACGGTCCACATCGCCGGAAAAGACATCATGAAGATGACGGATAGCGACCGCACAAACCTGCGGAAAACTACCGTTGGCTTCGTTTTTCAGAAGTACAATCTGCTTCCCATTCTGAGCGCCGAGGAAAATATCACCATCGCGCGCACCATTGCTGGTTTGCCGCCGGTGCCCCCAAAGGAGTTCCAACGCATTCTGGAACTGCTTGGCATTGCGCATCGCCTTTCACACAAACCGCGTGCACTTTCTGGTGGCGAACAGCAACGTGTGGCCATTGCCCGAGCTCTGGTGAATCAGCCCGAAATTTTGCTTGCGGATGAGCCCACCGGTAACCTTGACACGGAGAATTCCGCTGTCGTTCTAAATCTGCTAAAGCAATTAAATGAGGAGCTTGGGCAGACGGTGCTGATGATTACTCACAATCCGGAAGCCGCCATGTTCGGCCACCGTACAGTCACAATGCGGGATGGGTCGGTCACCGAATCGAGTGACTAGCTTTTTCCTCCGCGGCTATGCTCCCCTCAGCGAACGGAGTAGCGCTACTCCGTTCGTTTTTCTATTTAGACGGCTAATTGTTTCTAGTATTCTCCGGTCAGATAGAACAATTCAGATTGGAATTGTTTGAAAACCTCCAGAAATCCTCCAATTTCTGTCGAGATTGCGGGAAATGATTTCTTTTGAATTTCCCGTGATTCCCTTGGTGATTCTGCAAAAACTCTCTATAGTACGAAGAATAGATGTCGATATCTGTCGGCGTTTCATTTGTTTCGGAAGTGTCGATGAATCAGAAAGAGTTTGTACTGGAAGCGGCCGCGGAACGTTCCCGGCGCGGGGTAACTCTGGAAGAAATTCGCGATAGTACTAAGATTGGCCTGTTCTTTCTACAGGCGATCGAACGCGGCGAGTTTCACAAACTTCCCGGGGGAATCTACACGACCAGCTACATCCGGCAATATGCCAAAGCGGCTGGTGTGGACGAAGCCCCGCTGTTGCGGGAATATCGAGCTTACTCCCAGTCAAATCAATAACTTCCTTTCTCTCGTTCGCTTGTCCAAGTTTTTGACGGCGTGCAGGTCGACGCTCTTGTTGTATCTGCTGGTCCTGCCTTTTCTCCTCCCCTTCACCCCTCCGGTCCCTTGGCATCTGTCGGCAATCTGCTCATTCTTTCCTGGTGTCATCTCCTAAAGTTGTCCATTCCTTGCGCCGATGTTCAGGCTGGAACTGGTCCGCAGGTGTCCACATCCCCCATGGCGTCAGGCCTCCCCCCGTAGTCGCTATCGGGACTTCTGACCGGACGAGCATCCACAATTGCTTGCTTCAAGGAACCGATGCGAGTTGGTAGACATGCAAATCAGTGAATGGCTCTCTTTGCCGCCCCTTACAGGGACCAAGCCGGATATGGCGCAGGCCGACCGAAGCACGGCGGGCACGCCTGGAGCAGCTACGGATCCCGCGAGACTTACGCGTGCGCGTTTGGAAGCGCTGCTGCCGTCAGAAGGGTTGCAAGTGGGGCCCCCCGAGGCCGAGGATCGGCTTGTTCTTTCTGCGGCCACACAACTGGTGCTGCGTGCAGGGCAAGAGCTTTCGGTGATGGAACGGGAGCGGCTCTCTTACCTGCGGCAAGCCTATCTGGATGGCTCCTGGCAGGTTGATGCGTCTGCGTTGGCTGTCAGCATGGTCCACGTGATGAAGGCCGAAAGCACCAATATGCCGGCGGAATCGCGGCCGGAACTGGATGGCGGCGCAAGGTGAAGCCTGCTGGCGATGATGCCCCCCTTGAGCGACCCAGTTTCCTGAACTGATGGAGTGGAACGACAAGGACTTGCCAGAAAGTGACAAACGAATCAAAAAGCGACTCACAGCAGTTCGGGTCAGCAATTCGTTCCGTACCGTCGGAGAGCGACGTTCTGCTTTTCGGTTGGAGATCGAGGAGAGCCGACACAAGAAATCAGAAGTATAGACGGGGAACACCTATGAGTCACGGTGATCAGGAAACAGGCCGTCCGCAGGGGGCAAAGGCGCAACGGAAATCTCTAGACCAACTGGCCGATCTACAGGTGGCCATGGACACGCTGATCCGGGAAGTGCGACGTCCGGGGCTGGCCGCACAAGCCCGCATTCACGCCGAGTTGCAGGATTTACAGACCGTAGTGCAGACGCTTCAGGAACGGGTTTCAGGGCTCTCCTCTGAGGAGAAATCCGAAGCCGCGGAAGTGTTGCAGCAATGCAAAGAAGACCTGCAACGTGCGAACGAAGCATTTGGCGTTGTGGGGAGATTGCTGGATGAACATGCGCAACTGCAAGCTCCGCGAGACTATGGCGCTGCCGCAGGTTTGTCAGGCCGCGCCGGTGGAGGCGTCAGTAAGTCAGCTGGTTCCGTTGAGATTGAAGGTTGAACGGGTGCTGCCTGGAGCTTCAAGTAGCAACAGGCGCCAGTATCTGGGCCGATGGACTGTTGCAGATTTCGCTTGACGAAGTCTGTGGCGTTGGAGGGGGAAGCGGCGATCGGTGGGATTTATTCGCGCAACGGCGCTTCTATATGATTCCGCACTCAAGAATTCCGTAGGTCTTGCCGAAGAGAGGTACAGGCGCTGCCGCAGGACATGCGGAACTCCATGAGGGCCGCAGCGCAGGCCCACGAAACGACCTTGTAACGCGGACGCAAGCCACAGCAGAACACATGTGGAGAGTGGAAGGGACGCCGCAGATCAGTAGAGGCGCTAAGCAGGAACAATATCGACCATGTCCAACTTAATGAACTCGCTTTCCACCACGGCCAACTCCCTGAGAGCTTTCGAACGCGCCATTGCTTCGGTGCAGAACAACGTGAATAATGCGTCTACTACCGGCTACGCAAAGCAGCGGCAGCTATTGAACTCAGATCTTTTTCTGCCAGATCGTGGGTTATCTGGAGGCGTAAGTGCCGGGCGTATCGTTAGTTACCGAGATCTGTTGGCAGAGCGCGAAGTACAGACCCAGCTGACAAACCTTGGCTATTACGAGACACGATCCTTGCAGTTGCGCGAGATCGAGGCCAATTTTGGGTTGGGGAGCGATCAAGGGATTCAGGGCGCCATGAACCGGTTGTTCAGTTCCTTTGCCTCCTGGAGCAACAACGTCAATAACCTGGGACTTCGCACCGATGTCATGGAGCGGGCAAAGGGCGTGGCTGAGGCGTTCAACCACATGTCGGCCCAATTGACGGTGCGGCGATCAGTGCTGAATGATCAGATTCAGAAGACGACGGACGAGATCAACGCCCTCGGGGAGCGTATCCAGAATCTGAACGCGGCAATCCGTACCGATGCCTCCCCGAACAATGACGCGGGTATCGAAGCCCAGCTGCAGAATACGCTGGAGCAACTTACCGAACTGGTGAATTTTCAGGCGCTTCACGAAGCAGACGGCACGGTCACCGTGTTGTTAGCCGGGCAGGTTCCGTTGGTAATCGGCTCGCAGCGATTCAACCTTCCGGCGGCTGATTTCAGTGACCCAAACCAGATCACCTTCACTTCCGGCGGACGCGACATTACCTCGATGCTCAACAAGGGTAAGCTGGGCGCTCTACTACAGGTGCGGAATGGCGACCTGCCGACCTACATAGAGCAACTGAATACTCTGGCCGCAAACTTTGTGGATGGCAACGTGACGGCCGACCCGACGGCGACGGGCGACGGCGTCAACACCATTCTGAAGAATGGCTATTACTACGATTACAGCAGTGATCCTCCCACTCTGATGCAGGGCCAACCGCTATTTGTCTTTGAAGCTGGCTTGGAGGGAACCGCCGGCGGCGTGAAGTTGAATCCCAATCTGACTGCGGACATGCTGGCAGCTATGCAAGGGAATCCTCCTGGCGCCGATCCGGCGATGGTGAGCGTCTCCGTTACTTCGGTGAATGGCGTTGTTCTGCAACTCGCCTCCTTAGGGACTGCGAGAGATCCCCGGAATCCGAACGACCTCTCGTTTATTGAGGAGTACGCGCAACTGGTGGGCCGCGTCGGGCGGGATACTTCCGATGCGCAGATCATTCTTGATGTGCAGGAGCAGATTTCCGTACAGGCCATGCTCTTTCGGGACGAAATGAGTAAGGTGAACCTTGATGAGGAAGCTGCTTTTCTCCAGGCCTACCAGAAGGCCTATGAAGCCAATGCCCAACTGATGCGGGTCATCATGGAGCTCACGGATACGACATTGGCCATCATGCGATAACCATCGTGCGGGAAGCGGCTTGTCAGCAAGGGCGAGCCTATCGGGGAATGCCTATCGGGGAGTGCCTGTGAACGGGGAAGGCCGTCGTGTTCGGTCAGGCCTCGTGAGCACGAGGCGTTTAGGCGTATTGGTACACGGAGGCGGCGCATTGGCTCACGGAGGAATCGTGCGCCGACGAATATGGGGTGTGCAGGCACACATTTCCTGGACCTGGGAGCGGAGGAACAATGATTCGAGGAATCGATGCGCAAACGCAGAAGTTTCTGATTGACGTGGGGCGTACCCAGCGTCGGGTTGCCCGTGCGAACGACCAGCTCAACACGGGTCTATCGGTGACGAAACCCTCTGATGCGCCGGAGCGCATGAGCAGCCTGTTCCGCATTCAGACCGCGCTGGAGCAAATGGGCCAATATAAGCGCATTCTTGCCGAGCAGAAATCCGAAATCTCCACAGCGGAACAGGTGATGCAGCAAGGCATCCAACTGATGGATCGCGCCGTCTCGATCGCGACCCAGGGTGCAACCGGCACAACCACGGAAGACATGCGGACGATCCTGTCGGACCAGATCGCCAATCTCCATGAGCAGATGGTGGCGCTCAGCCGAACGGTCGTCAACAATCGGTATATCTTCAGTGGCGATCGGGAGAATGTGCCGCTCTATCCGGCCATCAATCTCAGTGGCGACCCTACGTTGCCGGTGACCGATGCCGACGGTAATCCGTTGCAGACTCCTTCAGCGCCATGGTCCTACGCCAGTAATAACTTGCCGGTCGTCAACTCCACCTCGCCGGTAAATGGATATTCCGGCGTAGAAGAAGTCCCCGGGCTTGCTTCCGTAAGTTCAAATCGGGAAGTATTGCATCCTGCGGGCTATAGTTTTCCCGTAGCGCTATCGGCGACCGAAGTCTTCGACGAACGGAGTTCCTCGAATCCCAGTGTTCCTACTGATAACAATGTCTATTACGCGTTGAACCGTCTACGCTTTGCGCTGGCCACGCCTGCGGAAAATTGGGAGAGCCCAGCGGACTATCAGCAGTATCTGAAAGATTCACTTGTTCTGGTGAAGAAAGCAGCCGACCACCTGAGCAGAAAGGCGGGCTTCTACGGTGGCGCCATGAATCGTGTGCTGGACGGCATTGATTACACCAGCAAGTTCACCGTCCAACTGCAGACTGAACTCAAAGAAGTGCGTGATGCTGATGCGGTTGCCGCTATTACCGATCTACAGCAGGGCCAGATTCATATCGACACTGCGTTTAAGGCGCGTTCTGTAAACCAGACTCGTAGCCTTTTCGACTACATGGGCTAGCCGAGCCAGCAAGATCCAAGGGCTCGTACGCTTCGGAGCACTCTGCCCACTATGTCCGTTCTGCGGCATGCGATTTGGAGCCTCGCGGGGCGCTTCAGACTCCACGTCAGAAGACCCGAGCCAGGGCGTTCGCTCTGTGAACGATGACTTCAATGACTGGTCATGAGGCGCGAAGAAGCCGGTTTGTGCTTCCCAAAGACGGGCTCCGGCGCGTGTGAGCTTCGCCGCAGTTCCGCCAGGAAACCTGAACTTCCGGTACTTCCTGTGTGGCAGAGCGGCTGCTGAGCCTTTCCCGGCCATGTTAGCATCCATTAAGTGATGCAGAATGTAGTGATTCTTGGTTCTGGTTGCGCAGGAAATACGGCAGCTATCTATACCTCGCGCGCCAGCTTAAACCCCTTGGTGATTTCCGGCCACGAACCAGGTGGGCAGCTTTCCCTTACTACGGAAGTAGAAAACTTTCCGGGCTTTGTGGAAGGCGTAATGGGGCCTGAGCTTGTGGAAAACATGCGCAAGCAGGCGGAACGCTTCGGCGCTACCTTCCGATCCGGTACGGTTACTGAGGTCGACTTGAGTAAGCGCCCCTTCCGCCTGGCGGTGGACGGCGAGTGGATTGAGACCCAGTCCTTGATTGTCGCCACCGGCGCCTCTGCGCGCTGGCTCGGCCTGCCGGAGGAAAAGAAATTCGTCGGGCGCGGCTATAGCTCCTGTGCCACCTGTGACGGCTTCTTCTACCGCGGTAAGGAAATCATGGTGATCGGTGGTGGAGATTCCGCCATGGAAGAGGCGAACTTCCTGACGAAGTTTGGCCGCCGTGTGCGCTTGGTACACCGTCGAGAGGAATTCCGCGCCTCCAAGATCATGCTGCAGCGCGTGCTGGAAAACCCGAAGATCGAAGTGATGACCAACAAGGTTATCGAAGCGATCCAGGGTACCGAAGACGGCGTCGTGGCGAGTGTCAGCTTGAAGGACACGGTGACAGGAACGACTTCCATCTGTGAGGTCGACGGTCTCTTTGTGGCGATTGGCCATGTTCCCAATACCAAAATCTTCAAAGGGCAGCTTGATCTGGATGAAGACGGCTACATCGTTTCGCACGGCGGCGCGCGGACGAACATCGAGGGTGTATTCCACGCTGGTGATGTGCAGGACCGAGTCTACCGCCAAGCGATAACCGCTGCTGGCGCTGGCTGCATGGCTGCGATCGAAGTGGAACGCTGGCTTGGCGCGCAGGGCATTCATTGAGCCCCTTTGCCCATGATCGTGGAATGCACTCGCTGCTTCCGTAGTGTGTCGACCACGCTTCTCTAGAAACACGAAGACGGCGCTCGGGCCAACGGTTTACACAGCGGGGTTGGGGCGCCGTCTTTATGTATTGCCGCGAGTGTCGCGGGTATCCGCCTGGAGATTGAGCCTCACCTGCTCAGACTCGGCTTGCGCCGTCTGGGTGGGCATTTCACCGCGATAACGTGCTTTTGCCCGACGCTGCGGATCTTCATCTTGTGCGTATGCCCGTACCTCTGCGGTGTTCCGCACTACGCTAACGGTCGCTGCTTTCCTCAAAGCTGCCGGACCATGTGGGTCTGCGCATCCGCTGTCCCTGGTTTGACACGTGCTGACGGCGCTTCACCCGATCCACTTCCGAAAATATTAAGAGCCTATAAATCCATCGGCCGCCGACCCACGGCGGCCGGCAGGATCGGTTACGGGTTGCCCATAGGGATTAAGGTAGCGATCCCGTAGATCTTCGGCCAAAACATTCGTTCTACCTTATGGATCGCGCCTCGGAGACGCCGCTTCGGCTGCCTCGTCAGGCATACGGTGTGCCCACCCGTGTTAGTTTGGGGGTATGGTACGTACACTCGTGTTGCTTTTGCTTGCGCTATGCAGCGTGGACATGGCAGTCCATGCGCAGGATCTGAATAGCGATAAGCCCAAGGAGCGCAGCCGCGCCCTTGAGGACCTCGGAAAACAAGGGCCTACGGCCTTGCCGCAGGTCTCACCCTCCCTAAAGGATGTCGATGTGGAGGTGCGCAAGACGGCGACCAAGGTGATTGCGGAAGTTGGCACGCAGGATGCCATTCCGCTGCTGATTCAGGCCTCACAGGACAACCATCCGGACGTACAGATCCTGGCCGTAGATGGCCTGGTAAACATGTACCTTCCTGGCTACTTCCAGACTGGGGTTTCGGCGATGTGGAGTAACTTCACGCGAAGCGTGAAGAGCCGCTTTGTGGAAGTGAATGACGACATCATCGATTCGTACGTGCAGGTTCGTCCTGAAGTCATTGATGCCATTGCCAAGCTGATCAACGGCGGGATGAATGCGGATTCCAAGGCCAACGCGGCGCGTGCAGTCGGCATTCTGCGGGGGCGTGCTGCCATTCCACAACTCATGGACGGTTTGAAGCAGCGTGACGGCAGCGTCATCTATGAGTGTCTGAACGCGCTGCAGAAGATTCGAGACCCGGAGACGGCGCAGAAGATTTCCTATCTGTTGAACGATCCGGAGCGGAAGATTCAGATTGCGGCGATTGAAACTACCGGTCTACTGCGGAATCAAGACGCGGCGGGAAGCTTGGAAGCGATCTTTACTCGTAACCGCAACAAAGACGTACGCCGGGCGGCATTGGGCGCGCTTGCAATGATTGCGTCACCCAGCAGTCGCAGTATCTTTATTGAAAACTTGGAAGAAAAGGACGAAGCGTTCCGCGGATCTGCTGCCGAAGGCATTGGCCGCCTGGGAAATCAGGGCGACGTGTCCATGATGCGAGAGAAGTTTGATGCGGAAGCCAAGCGCGCTCCGCGGCTCTCGATGGCCTTTGCCTTGGTCAAACTGGGCAACAACGCGATCGATCCTTTCAGCCCGCTTACCCTGTTGGTAAACGAAACCAACAAGAGCGCATACCGCAAAGTGGCAACCGCCTTTCTGACGGAACTGGCCCGTGATGCGGACATCCGCACCCCGCTATTCCGCTTCATGGAAAGCGGCACCAGCGATGAAAAGATCGCGCTGTCCCAGGTGATGGCGCGTAGCGGCGAAGCCGATAGCATCCCCTATCTGGAACGACTCAGCCAAGACCGCGATGCCGAAGTTGGCAAGCAGGCGTTGCGTTCCTTGCAGGTAGTGCGCGCCCGGGTCAGATAGATTGCACGCATGGGGCTAGAGGAGCGGCTATCACGATCATGGTTTTGGTTCCTTGGGTGCCTATGCCTCGTGATGGCCGCTCCCATGCAACTGCGTCTGATCTATGAATACACGTGGTTAACCTGGGCGTGGGGTCCCCAGATGATTGGTTTCTCGATGGCCCATGCCTTCCCCTTCGTCTTGATGTTAGGCTGGCTCGGACTTTTGGGCTGTGTGGTGTGGTTCCCGGTTGCCCTTCTCTTAATTGCGAGGCGTCGTTTCGCAATGAGTGTCGGTCGCTTGGTGATTGTTTCTGGCGTGGCCCTTTGCCTTGTCGTCCCTATGGTCCCGCCAAACGGGTGGGCCACAGCAGCAAGTCAGATTCTAGGTGCGTCTCCTCGCATCAACGAGTTATTATCGTCTGCCTGTTTGGAGGGTGACGTGAATCGACTGGAGTTCCTGCTTGGTGAGGGCGCCGACCCGGATTCCGTCTCCTTACGTGCGGGCCTACCCATCGAGCTTGCAGCAAGAGCGGGTCACGAAGACGTGGTCCGTTTGTTGATAAGACAGCGAGTCCAAATCGACAGGATGTCTCCCAACGGAAATACCGCTTTACATGCTGCCGCAGAAGCTGGGCATGATCGTATCGTTGGGTTGTTGCTTGATGCTGGTGCAGATCCAACAAAACCTACGGCGTCTGGTTCCAACGCTGCTACCAAGGCGGCCCTGGGCGGGCACGATCAACTTGCTAACTATCTCGATGAGCGAACGCGGGTCTACGTAAAAACGCACGAGTAGCCAGCGTCAGTCACTTAGCCAGCTCAGCATTCTCGCTTCAACTGCCCACCGCACTATTGGTGCGAATTTCGTTCCCGTCTTCGTTTCCACTTCACCACCACCCGGTTCCAATACATCAGCAATCCCGTGACGAACAGAACGAGAGGCGCCAGCCCCATCAGGATCCACAGGATCCGTGTGTGATGGCCCCAGAAAGTGCCAAAGTGTAGCGAGTATATATCGCGCTGCAGTCGGACGCCCAGAGCTTGCTCGTTGTGCCGGTCGACGCGGACGACCGCGGCAGTGGCTGGGTCCAGGTATACCGTGTCTTCTCCTTGCGTGCGCCAATCGCTGGGCAGTAGACGCTTCAAGGAATGAGTATCGCCAGGCTTTGATGCGAAGCGAAACAGGGTAGGTTCTCCCTCTGGCATCGTCTGTCGTGCGCGATCCAGAATCACCTGCAGGTCTTGCCAGGTCTCTCGAGGGCTAGGGGCAACAATGGGGGCCGTGGTCTTGGCGGGTCCTCGCGTTATCCATGCTAATGTCGCTTCATATTCTTTCGGCCAGGTCCAATAGCTTCCGGTGATTCCAAGTAGCAGCAGTAGGGCTGCGGATGCCAGTCCTACCCATTTGTGCAGATCGTAATTCTGACGCTTCCATCCTGCCCGCCACGCGTAGCGTAGCCCGTTGCGCCAATGCCGAATGCCCGGCCACCAGACCACTATGCCTGAGAGGGACATCAGCACCATTAGGAACCCGCCGATGCCGTTCAGCAATTTACCCGTTGAGCCCGCGAGCAAATTGACGTGAAAGTCATAGACCCATTGCAGGAATTTGTCGGCATAGCGGTCTTCTCCCAGAATCTGCGCGGTGTAGGGGTCCACATAGACCTGAATCCGTTGTTTGTTCTGAGCAAGCCGGAAAGACCAGGAGACCCCTTCCGGATAGAGAAAGACATTGGTGATGGACGCGGTCGGGTATTTCTCCCGAACCGCGTCATACATCTGTTGAAAGCTGGCCTGTCGGGGTTGCACAGGAACCGACACCAAATGCGGAATCATCGCGCGTTCCAGTTCCTTCTTGTACACCACAAGGCTGCCGGAAAGGCCAATCAATATGAAGTACAGACCGACAGTCAGGCCGGCCCATAGGTGGATCTGGAACAGTGTTTTGCGCCACCAAATGTTGCGAGGGTCCCGTGCAAATCCCATTAGAATGTCAGCCGCAGGCCAAATTGCACCTGCCGCTCTCCCTCGCTATCCAACGTGCTCAGAATCTGACCAAAGTTTGCGCTGTTGATGTTGCGCTCCGGCAGCGCAAACCGAGCGGTGTTGGTCAGGTTGTAGGCCTCTGTCCGGAACTCCAGCGTCCAGCGCTCGCGAACGGCGAAGCGACGGAATACCGAAAAGTCGTAGTTCACGAAGCCGGGTCCACGGATGTTCCCCGTGGCGCCGTTTCCAAAGCGATTAGCGCCCGGAACGGCAAAGGACTCTCGGCTGAACCAGTACTGCCCGGCGCCAACGTCTTTCGTGTAAGTCACAGGGGCTACGTGATCGGCGAAGTTGCTATTACCCGGACAGTTGCAAGCCGTTGCGTTCGCTGTCACCGTGCCGGGCAGCCCGGTCACGGCCCGCAGAACGCCGTTAAGCTGCCAGCCACCCAGCACGGTGGCCGCCAGACCGTTGCTCGCCCATGGCTTACCTTTGCCGAAGGGTAGTTCGTAAAGATGGGCAAGATTGAACATCTGCGTGCGGTCATAGGATGCAGGTCCATAGTTACGACTGAAATCCACATGAGAGGTCACCACGCCTTCTTCCATGGCCTTGGACCACGTGTAAGCTGCGTTCAGGTAGAGGCCGCTCTGGAAGCGGCGATTCCAATTCACTTGCAGACCGTGATAGTTGTTGTTCCCCGAGTAGGTGCGCGCGTTCGTGGTTGCGGTACGTCCATACAGCATGTTCAGAGGACGTCCGGCATTGCCAGTTCCTGGCTGCGCGGCATTCAAGTCGTACTGCATGGGAACATTGCGGCCCAACGTGCCCACATAGGCCACATCCAACACGCTGTCCCAGGGCAGCCGCTTTTGCAGCGTCAGGTGATAGCTCTGCACATAGGGGTAGCGGTTATTGAACGGGATATGAAAGAGCGCTTGGTTCGGAGCCGGGTTCAGCACTCCATTCGTGGGGATATCGATGTTCGGGATGCCGGGGATGGAGCCCAGGTTGCCGTCGACAATAAAATCGTTGGTATTGCCAACCTGTAGATTGCCTACCACCGGGAACTGTGTGGAAAGTGTGCCGCCAGTATATCCATTGATACCAGTGAAGTAGCTGATTCCATAACCACCACGCACCACAAAGGACTCGCGAGCACGCCAGGCAAACCCGATACGCGGTGCGAAGTTGTTGTTATCCTGCTGAACGCCGGAGCTCATCGAGACTCCGCCCATACCCGCGATTAGCAGCGAGTTGGTGGAAGGATCGTAGTTGCTGGCTCCGCCCGCGTAACGGGGGACAATAGGCGTGTAGAGTTCCCAGCGCAGACCTAAGTCCACAGTGAGCTTGCGGCTGACCTGAATGGTATCGGTTGCGTAGAAAAAGCTGTTCCACTGCCGGTTGGTTGGCGTGGCAGTCAGGTAGGTACGGCTGGTCTGGTCGGCTTCACCCAACAGAAACGCGGCAAAGCTGTTCCCGAAGGTCCCATTCGGGCCAAGAGCGGGGCCGTTACGCAACTGCGTGACGCCAGGATTGAAGTTGAACAATCCCCGTGGGCCGAGGTTTAGGCCGGTGGCCTGTAGACGGTCTCCACGCAGGCGGCGCAGGTCACCGCCAAACTTCACCGTATGCCTGGAATGAATCCAGGTCCAGGAACTGGAAGCATTGAAGATGTTGTCAGTGGAAACAATCGGGTAAATGAAGTTTGCGCCCATCACGGCCATGCCACTGACGGCGATGCGCGCCAGACCTCGTTGCGAGAGCGCGGTCGGCGTCGGGTCTGCAATGCCAAAACGGTTGCTCAACGCCTGATCCGCGTTGATGCCTTCCACCTGGGATTGATAGCGGTTGAATCCGAAACGGTTCTCGGTCAGCAGGTTGGGGCGCACCGTGCGCGTCAGGTTGATGATGGCGGTATGCGTTTTGACTGTGGAGGCTGCGCCGTCTCCCAGAATATCGCCGATGGCCGCACTTTCCGTCACGTCGAACTGTCCGTGATCGTATTTCAAAAAGCCGAAGGTCTTGTCATTAAAGCGGTGATCCGCCTTCAAACCAAATTGGTCGCCTCGCAGCCGAGATGGCACATTGCTGATCAGGTTGCCCTCATAGCGTCCATCAATGTTTGGCTGAATCAGCTCCGGCAAAATAGCACTGGTCACAGGGTGAATACGAGAGGTAGGGATGATATTGTTTGCAAACTGTAGACGTCCTGTCCCGTTCGCGGTTCCGGTGGCAGGGTCGAAGAGGTTCAATTGGGGAACAGCAGAGAAATTACCTTGCCGCCAGTCTCCGACTGGAACCGTTACCGTTGTGGTCTTGGCTCGGCGCTCCAGAAAGCCCTGATAAAAACCAAATAGAAAAGTCTGATCCTTGCGCAGAGGGCCGCCAGCCGTAGCACCGTACTGGTTGCGCGTGTAGTTCGGCTTGGGCTGCGGATCGACGTTGAAAAAGTTGCGAGCGCGCAGACGATCGTTCTGATGGAACTCATAGAGACTGCCGTGCACTTCATTGGTGCCAGACTTGGTGACGATCGAGCTGACTGCTCCACCCGAACGGCCAAGCTCGGCAGAGAAGTTTCCGAGCGATAGATTGACCTCAGAGATGGCTTCGACCGGAGGCACGTTGATCGTGACACCGATCAGAGGATCGTTGTTATCCGTACCATCGATCATGGAGTTGTTTGAACTCCGCAACTGCCCGTTGGCCTGGTAGGCGCGGGTATCCATGGGGTTCTGCAGCGTGGAGGACACGTTAGAGCTTGGTGTGACGCCAGGAAGAATGCTGCCCAGTTCCTGGAAGTTGCGCGTCGCCAAGGGAAGCTCCAGCAGTTGCTTGGCTCCAAGGCTGCGCGAGAGATCCGAACGGTCTGTTTGTAAAGGCGTCGGCTCGGCGCTTACCTCCACCTGCTTCTGCGACGATGCCACGGCCAACCGCACATCAATGCGCAGCGTTGTGCTGGCGAGGAGCTCGATAGCCTGTCGTTCCTGTGTCGCGAAACCAGGCGCACTGATGGTCACCTGATACCGGCCGGAAGGCAGATAGGGTTGGGTATACACCCCAACCGAGTTCGTTTGTGTTGTCCATTTCAGTCCCGTACGTGTCTCGCGAAACCCGACGGCAGCATTCGGCACTGCGGCATCGGTAGCGTCCGTGACGTATCCGGTGATGGAACTGTTTGATGTCTGTGCGGCCGCAGTGGCCGAAAATAGAAGAAGTAGTAGAATGCCTACGAAGTGAGGGTGTTTGGAACTGGCAACAGCCATTGGGTTCTTCTCCACGTTGCTGTTCCCATGCAACCGTGAAACGAACTACCAAGCCGTCGTGACAGCGCTGTTTTAGAAGAAGCGGTGGTCATATGCCTTGTATCCCTTCCCACGAGGAACATCGGAACACAGCGTTCTCTCATGGAACGCAGTCCAACGGCAGGTCTTCGGACTTACAGGCAATTTGGATTTGGCCTACTAACCATCGCTTCCCAGTCTCGGGCGAGACCAGTGCTTCATGATGGAATTCGTTCCTGTATACCGCTGCGGGGCAGTCTCGGATTCTCACCGAGTTCCCTATTATCTTCCGCCGCGAATGACGGACGACCGTTGATGATTTAAGCGTAACACGTGGGTCCAATGCCAGATAAGCGGCGAGCCAGAAAGACGTTCCAGGGCAGATGTAACACCTCTATACCGATTCTGAAAGAAACATTGCCACCGTCCGGTCATTCACTACGAGTGTGAAACGGCTCCAGGCCGGTTTGAAGGAGGTGACCATGCCCGATGGCACACACGCCATGGATCTCTTTTCCCGACGGGATTGGATAAGAACAACGGGAGCGGCCGCGCTTGGCTTAGCAGCAGGCGGCGGCAGTTCGGCCTTTGCTGCGAACTCTGCGCAGACCCGGCCCTTGCAGAATCCTGATCACATCCGCGTTGCCCTGGTGGGTTGTGGCAATCGTGGCAATTACCTAATGGAAGTGTTTGGGAAGAATCCCGGTGTAGAAGTCACCGCATTGTGTGATGTGTTCGGTGAGAAGCTGCGGCGTACGGGTGAGAAAGCCCCTGCAGCTACGCTCTTCGACGACCATCGGCAACTGCTAGGCCGGTCCGATGTGGACGCCGTCATTGTGGCCACTCCTGACCACTGGCACGCTCCCATCGCGATTGACGCCATGAATGCGGGCAAAGATATCTACGTGGAAAAGCCACTTACCTTCCAACAGCATGAAGGCGCGAAGGTCATTCGTGCGGCCCAGGTGAACCAGCGTATTTGCCAGGTCGGCTTGCAGCGCCGCTCTGCCACGTTGTTCCGTCGCGCCAAGCAGGAGATCGTCGATTCCGGCAAATTGGGTAAGGTCACCTATGTGCGCGCCGTGTGGCACTACGGAGCACCCTACGATCTGGGCGATCCTCATGAACCCAAGCCTGCGGATCTGAATTGGGAGCGCTTTCTGGGACAGGTGAAGCGTCGACCTTGGAATCCGCACCAGTATCATCACTACCGGCTCTATCTGGATTTCGGCGCAGGCAGCATGTCAGACCTGATGACGCATTGGATTGATGTGGTGCATATGTTTACGGGCAAGACAGGTCCTCAGTCTGTTTCGACAGCCGGCGGAGTATTTGTAGCCCAGGATGACCGTACCGCGCCAGACACCGTGAATGTGGCCTTTGAATACGACGGCTTCACCGTCACCTTTGAATCCGCTTCGCTAGCCGGGTTGCCGGAAGATCACATCGTCTTTTGTGGCACCAACGGCACGTTGACCCTGAACCGCAATTCCTACGAGTTTCGGCCCAACGCCGAACAGGAAGCTGCCGTACGTGTGGAAACTCCGGAGACTTTCGTCGAAGAGCACGTGGCTAACTTTCTGGATTGCTGTCGCACGCGAGCGACGCCAAATTGCGATGCCACCACCGGCCATCATTCCGCAGTCCCCTGCCATTTGGCCAAGCTAGCGTACACGCGGAAAAAACGTGTGTCCTTTCATCCGGTGTTAGCCTAGCCGCAACATCCTTTTTCACCGCAGCGCAATCACCGTGGGATCTGTCCCAACGTGCGATCACGCTGCGGTGCTGCCGTTTTGTCGCTGCTTGTTGTCGGCCCGCCCTTCTGATTGGAAAACCAGAGTGGTGGTTTTCAACCACTTCCTGAAATCAGGCAATGCGGGGAAGTGACTGAAAAGAAAGATATTCCATTTTGGCGCTCGAATTGCACTACGTCGTGGCGGAGGTGCACCAAGATGCGCGCACGACAATTCTCCCTGATTGGAATCGGCCTGTTTCTGCTGGTCTCGCTGACTTTTGCGCAGACCGAGGCTGGCAATGGGGTAGCGCGCGTCAGTTTGATGCGAGGGGACGTCACTGTGGTTCGTGGCGACTCCGGAGATCTCTCTGAAGCCGCTATCAACGCCCCTCTCGTGACTGGTGACCGTCTCTTGACGGGGCCCGGTTCGCGAGCAGAACTGCAGTTTGACTATGCCCATTTTCTGCGGCTTTCCGCCAACAGTGAAGTGCGCATGATGGAATTGCAGCCCGAGCGTTATTTGCTCGCGGTAGCGGAAGGCACTGTTGGCTTCAGTCGCATCGATCAATTTGATACCGAGGTGGAGGTCAATACCCCTTCGGTTTCAGTGCGCCCGGTGCAAAAGGGTAACTTCCGTGTCACGGTAAACCCGGACGGCTCTTCTGAAATTACGGTGCGTGATGGCCAGGTGGAAATCTACACGCCCAATGGGGTCGAGCGTCTAGGCTCGGGCCGCACCATGCTGGTGCGTGGCAACCGCGATAACCCTGAGTTTCAGTACATTGCGCAAGCCCGTAGAGACGACTTCGATAACTGGAATCGCGACCGAGATCGCTTGATTCAACGTTCGGCATCCTACCAATATGTCGACCGCAGCATTCCTGGAGCCTATGAGCTTGATGCTTACGGGTCGTGGGTGAATGTGGCCCCGTATGGCATGGTTTGGCGTCCGCGCGTTGCCACCAGTTGGGCTCCCTACCGGCACGGCCGTTGGTCCTGGGTGGATTACTGGGGTTGGAGTTGGGTTAGCTACGATTCCTGGGGCTGGGCTCCCTTCCACTATGGCCGCTGGTTCAATTCTCCGGGAGTCGGCTGGTGCTGGTATCCCGGCGGGCGCTCGCGTCATTACTACTCGCCAGCTGTCGTCGGCTGGTTCGGCACGGGCGGATTGAGCGTTGGTGTTGGTTTCGGCAATGTGGGTTGGGTGCCCTTGGCGCCGTATGAGCCGTTCCACCGTTGGTGGGGTGGCGGATGGGGCCGCTATTACGGTGGTGGCTGGCGCAATAACCGCACCTACATCGACAACAGTGTCAACATCGTCAACAACGTCAACATCACCAACGTGTACCGCAACGCTCGCGTGAACAACGGCTACACCGTGATGGATGGCCAGGGCTTTTCACGCGGAGCCAGCGTACGACACAACGGCATGACGGCGGACAATCTTCGCGGGGCCAGTTCCGTGCGCGGACAGCTTCCTGTAATGCCAGATCGTGGCAGCCTGCGGTTCAGTGACCGTCAAGTAAACCGGGGTCAGGTGGAAACGCGGTTGGCGCGTACGGAAAATCAGCAGTTCCGTACCAGAACAGCGCCCACTCGTACAGATCGGGCCAGCTTTGACGTACAGCGTGGAGCCATGGAACAAGTGCAGCGCCAAGCTTTCGGGCGTGGCGGTGACAACGCAGCCGTTGGGCGTGGAACGGATGGCAGCGTGGGCCGTGGCGTTTCTACCGCAGAAGGTTCCACCTCAGGTCGCGGCGGTTTTGCTGCTCGTTCTTCTGATTCCAATGGTCGTGGCGGTGACGCTACGGTGGGAGGTCGTGGCGGTGACGCTACGGTGGGAGGCCGTGGCAATGCTGCAGTTGTACGTGGTTCTGCCATAGCCGGTGATAGCGACAATGGGCAACGTGGTGGTTGGCGTCGCTTCGGTGAACCCGTCACCCGCCAGGGCGCGGATCGCGGAGCAACCGGCGCCAATCGCGGCGACAGTGCCAACCGCAGCGACAGTGCAGCTCGTGGTGATAGCACAGGTCGCAGTCAGGGTGTGGGTCGTGGCGACACGGCTAACGCAGCGCCCTCCGCCAATGAGGCTAGCCGAGGCGCAAGCGCGCGCGGTTCCAGCGATGGCTCCACGTCCTGGAGACGTTTTGGTGAACCATCAACTCGTTCGTCGGGGCGTGGCGATAGCAGTCAGGTAACTTCGGACCGTGGCTCTAATTCTGCGGATACGCGGAACTTGGGCCGCGGATCCAGTGGTCGCTCTTCCGATGGCGCCGTGGATGGTTCCGCATCCGCGGGCCGTGGGGCAGCTAGAGGGTCCAGTGGTCAGGACGCCGGACAGCAACGGCTGAACCTCAATCCTTCGATCGTGCGGGAGCGTAATGGCTCCTCAGCAACGCCGAGTGATGGTGGTAGCACGAGTCGTGGTGATGCCAATCGTGGGAGCAGTGACTCCTCGCGTTCTGGTTGGCGCAGCTTTGGCCGTGGGTCTTCTGGCGGCATTATGGTGCAGGGGATGCCGGACGCAGGTTCGCGTTCCTCTGGCTCTGCACGTTCGTCAGAGGGCTCGTCTGGTTCCCGTAGCTCTGGGCGTGTTTCTGCGGGCGGTTCCTCCCGGCAGGAGCGAGATGCTTTCTCATCCTCGCCGAGCTACCGTGGCGGTGGAAACTCGGGAGCCTCGTCGGGTCGGTCTAGCAACGGGGGTTCAGTCAGAAGTACGCCTTCCTATGGCGGTTCTTCGGGCGGCGGTCGCATGAGCGCTCCTCGTTCCAGCGGTGGTGGCCGAATGAGTGCTCCCTCCGCGCCTTCCATGGGCCGCGGTGGTAGCAGCGGAGGAGGCGGCATGCGCTCCTCTGGCGGCGGAGGAGGAGGGGGCCGCTCATCGGGTGGGGCCGCTACCCGTGGCGGCGGCGGTGGCCGAGGTGGAAGGAATTAACGACCAGCGAACAACTCTGTCACCTTTGCGCTGCTTTTGTCGCGCTTTGCGCAATACCGACTAGGTGGCTCACTTAATCCAAGAGGGGCTGTTTCCATATTTGCGGAAGCGGCCCCTCGTTTTTTGTTGCCGTTCTGCTTGACCAATATCCGAGTGGCCTGGACCTTTGAACCACGCATTCCCCACCACGGTTGACCCGGCGCGCTGGCATTCCTGTTGATCGCGTTATAGGATGGCAGTTCGGAGATTCAATCCAATGAGTGCACCCATCCCTCCAGAGAAACAACAGGCTCTGGTTTCCCGTCTGATGACCTCCTGCGGAGGTTCCTACACGCCGGAGCAGCGTCGCAAATATTTCATCACGGGCCCGCAGTGGGCTGCGGCCTATGAAGGCGGCGCGTTGTTTCATGCGCCTACCCGTAAGCCGGTTTCCTTTGAAAAGGTCATCGAGCAATACGGCAAAATCGGCATTCGCACTTGGGCCACGCACGATACGGATGTCATCCCTACCAAGGCCCTCGGCACCGAAAAGCAGGATGCCATTCTTGCGAAGATCAAGGCGGCGTTGAAGAAGGCCGATGTCGCCTGTTCCATGGTGACCACCGAAACTTTCCATCACGCCGTGTTCGCTACCGGCCCGGCCAGCGAATCTCCGGAGATTCGCCGTTACGCCAGTTGGCGCTTGGTCAACACTGTGAAGATGGGCCATGAACTGGGCGCGAATTATGCCGTGTACTGGCCCGGCTCGCTCGGCTATGCGGTACCCGGCGCAGTGGAAGAGACTGAAACGCTGAAGTGGTATGCCGAAGGTCTAAACGCAGCCTGTGAAGCAGACATCAAAGAAGCCAAGCGTCGCAAACGCAGCACTTTGAAACACTGCCTGGAAGCCAAGCCCTTTGAGCCGCAGGCGGAGATTCTGCTGCCTACCTCCGATGCCATGTTGTCCTTTATCGATTCCGGTCTGCTGAAGCACCCGGACATGGTAGGTCTGAATCCGGAATACCTCCACGAACTGATGTGGGGCGCTTCGGTGAGAGCGGCGCTGTCGCGGGCGCTCATTAAAGGCAAACTCTTCCATTTCGACATCAACGATGGCTATCGCCTGAAGCATGACGTGGATATCGCCGTCGGCTTGGTGAACCCCCTCGATTGGTTGAACGTGTTGGTGCTGCTGCGTAGTCATGGCTATGAAGGTCCCTTCAACCTCGACTACAAGCCCCCCCGGACCACTTCCAACTCGGGCGTCTTCGAGGTCAGCCTGCCTACGGCTGTGGATCGCTTCATCTCCTTGTGGGAAATGGCCGGGGAAGTACTTACCGATCCCATCATCAATGAAGCAACGGCAGCGCTGAAAGCGGGTGCTGGCGTGAAGAACTCTCTGGATGCCGACGAGATCTTCAAGGCAAACAAGGAACTGCATACGCTGCACGAGCTGATTGCGCACCGTCTGTTCCAGATCCTTTGCGGCTTCCACAATGGCCGCACGTATTCCATCGGTTAATGGCGCCATCGGGTCGCACCTGCCGTGTCGGGTAGGGAAGTGGGCTGGCTTCGTTTCGTAAACCCCTTCTGGGTGCGAGACGAATCCAGCCTTTTCCAGTTCTACGGCTAGGCGCGGAAGCCTGGCTATGTCGAGCCTGATCTCGCTAAAAATGTTGAATTTGAGGCGTTTTAGGGAAATCCTGTTGAGGGCCTGCGCGTCCCTGTTTCAGATCTGTTCTTGCTTTTCGTGCGCCAATGGGGCCCGGCGGTTGATGGAATATCTTGGCGCATTCACCTGTAGTCGCTTCTGCTGTGATGGAATGAAAAGCAAAGCCAAAAGCAAAGCCTTGCCATGCTAGACACCATCACCATCCGTGTACTCTTCTTCGGACAGCTCCGCGACGCTGCCGGTGTTCGTGAAATGACGTGGGAGCTGCGGAAAGGCAGCACCAGCGAACATCTGCAAGCTGCCGTTGAAGTGGCTTTCCCTGCTTTGGCGAAGCTTCGCCAAAGCACGGTACTGGCCCGCAATGAGGAGTTCCTGCGGGAAGCGGTCGAACTCCACGATGGCGATGAGGTTGCCTTTCTTCCTCCCGTCAGCGGAGGCTCCGGGCAGTGGCTGCGCCAGACCACCTCCCCAGACGGACATTTCTTTGCACTGACTCTGGATGTCATCGATGCAGCGGCTTTGGCGCGCCGCATCCTGAGGCCCGAAGACGGAGCTTTTGTGAATTTCGAAGGGGTGGTGCGTAACCATTCCGAAGGCCGCAGAACCCGCTTTCTGGAATACGAATGCTACGAGGGACTAGCTCTGAAGACCATGGCCACCCTGGGGGAAGAAATCGTACGTGCGCATGACGTGGGCCGCATCGCCATTGTGCATCGACTGGGAAAGCTGGAAATCGGTGAGACGAGTGTCTCCATCATTGTCACGTCTCCACACCGTCGGCAGGCCTTTGACGCGGCGCTGGAGGCCATTGATCGTCTGAAGCGCATCGTGCCGATTTGGAAGAAAGAGCATTTCGAAGATGGCGAGGTTTGGGTGGAGGGCAATTGGGACGCATCCGTTCATCCCGCCGGCTAAGCGCCATCTCGCTGTGGGTGGGTTACGTGTCCATGCGATACGTCCGTGCCACAGCCGCAAGGCAGTGTCTTCTCGCGCTCCTCGTTCTGCTCGGCCTGGTGTCGGCGAACGCCCAGTTTCGTAGCGTAAAAGATCCTCCACGTCCGGCGAAGCGGGGCGGTTCTGTTCCCGTAACCAGCGAAGGTTCGGATACTTATGTCTTCCGAAGCGAAGTGCGCTTGATCACCCTGCTGGCAACGGTGAAGGACGAAACCGGGAATCTGGTGGGAAATCTGGAAAAGGACGAATTTCAGCTTACGGACAATGGTGCTCCTCAGAAAATTGCCCTGTTTGAACAGCACACGGAGCAGCCACTGTCCGTCAGCATTCTGATTGACGTTAGCCTCACCACTGCCATTCGTCTGAAGCAGGAACGGGAGAGCGTCGAACGTTTCCTGAACGCGTTAATTGCCAGCGGGAATCCCGAAGACACTGCGGCGCTTTACGCCTTTGATGATGAAGTCACTCTACTGCAAGGCTTCACACGGGATATCCGCAGACTACGGCGGGCTCTGGCGAAAGTCTTGCCTGGCGGGGGAACCTCCATCTATGACGCCCTCTATCTGACGGCCGATGCGTTTGGTGATCGTCAGGGGCGCCATGTGGTTGTACTGGTCAGCGATGGCAGTGATACTACCAGCCGTGTGAATATCTCAACGGCCATTAAGAGTCTGCATCAGGCCGATACTATCGTCTATCCCGTGGTTGTTGTGCCAGTGGAGGCACATGCCGGTCGTTCTATCGGCGGAGAAAATGCCCTGCAAATCATCGCGCAACGCACGGGGGGGCGCGTTTACGCCGCTAAACTGGGCGCCGATCTTGACCGCGCCTTCACGGACCTTCTTCGCGACCTGCGCACGCAGTATCTGATTGGTTTCTACCCCCAGGACGCTCCACCTTCCAAAGATGGTTTTCATCAGCTTGTGTTGGAAACCACCCGTCCCGGATTGCTGGTGCAAACACGCAGTGGATACTATGGGGTAGCGGGGTCTCCGGATCCCTGATCGATCCTGCCGCTGGAACCTCACCGGCTTTACCCGCAGAAGGAACCGTGAATGCCGTCCTATTTGGAGTCCGCCACTGAAATTGCGCGCGAAGCCGGAAGTCTGCTGCTGCAGTACCTGGAAAAGCGCCCTGCGTTTGAAATTAAGGGAGAGCAGGACCTCGTTACCGAGGCTGATCGAGCAAGTGAAGCTCTGATCGTGCAGCGCCTGCAGCAACACTTCCCGTCGCATTCGGTGGTCGCGGAAGAGGGAAGTGGCAAAGACCGACAGTCGGAATACTGCTGGTATGTCGATCCCCTGGATGGCACCACAAATTTTGCGCACTCCTATCCGGCCTTTTGTGTGTCGATTGGCTTGCAATATCAGGATGAATTGATCGCCGGGGTGGTTTTTGATCCTACCCGGAACGAGTTGTTCTCTGCCGAAAAAGGCTCCGGCGCTTACTGCAACAATCGTCGTATCCGTGTGTCGAAAGCAACCCAGGTGCGCGAAAGCCTGCTTGCGACCGGGTTTCCCAGCCGCAAGCGTCATGAGGATGTGAACGTCTACTTCTTCCACCAGATGGGTGTGAAAGCTCACGGCATCCGCCGCAGCGGCTCTGCGGCCATCGACTTAGCCTACGTCGCCAGTGGACGCCAGGATGGGTTCTGGGAGTTTGGATTGCACGCATGGGATGTGGCGGCGGGCCTAGTTCTGGTGTCTGAGGCTGGCGGCGCCTACAGCGACATGAAGGGCGGTAAACTTCTGCTGAACTCGCCGCACCTGATGGCTGACAACGGTCTGATTCATGCGGAGTTCCTGCAAGACGTGGGCAATGTCTTTGAAGGGCGCATCCATACGCCGATTCCCGGCCTGACTCCCGGCGCACCTGTCCGCTACTAGCGGCAGCGATGCTACGGTCCCTGGTCGGCGCTGAACTCCTCTGCATCAACTAAAAGAGAAGGGCCGGAATCCCATATGGGATTCCGGCCCTTCTCTTTTAGTTCCCGTTGTTACTTCAAATAGGTAGTAATGGATTTCGCCAGATTGGCTTGTTCCTTCTCTGGAGAGAAGTACGCATCGCCGCCATTGTACTGCTCACGGATCATGCCCTTGCTATCGATCACCACAAGCTTCGGCACATAGCTCGGTCCGATCATGGAAATCTGTAGGAAGTTGTGTACCGGGTCACGCTGCGCCACGCCTACCGAGATGCCATTGGCATACAAAGCTTTGAAGCGGGTCAGATTTGCATTGGCGTCCGGGTCATAGGCGACCATCACCGCCTGAAAGCCTTGCTTTCCGTACTCCGCCTGCAGACGCGACAAATTCTGCGCCAAGGTCTGGCAGTGCGGACAAGTTGTGGAGACGAAGGCCAGCATCGTAACCTTCTTACCTTTGATCCTCTCCGACAGCAGATCCTGAGACTTTGTGGCCCCTGGATACGTGATTACGAACTCTCCTGCGCGTCGTGGCACTTCCGCTCCTGCGGAGAAAGCCAAGGCGGTGAACATCATCACGCTCGCCAGTAGAGAAAGAATGCGCAAACCTTTCATAGTTCTCCTTGCCCGTGTGGCATCCCACTACACGTTAGGATACCCAAACCGTCACATATACTGCTGATGAGCGGACGAATGACGTACCGACTTCGTTACGGAAAGCTCCATTGACCGCGCAAGTCTTGTCTTCATCAGGCGCAGTCATCGCCATTCGGTCTTCCGTCACGAAAAACACACCGCAGCTTAGGTTATCGCGAACCACGCCATTTCTGCCGTGTCAGCTTACGACACAATATGTAGGATGCGCATGAACTCGTTTCGCTTCAAGCTGCAGACCTCGTCGGTCGCCTTGGGCTTGCTGGCGATTGTGGCCACAGGCTGGCAGGCCTGGACCAGTTCTTTGTCCGCGCTGCGAACCGCCACGGAAGACCGCCTCATCACGATTCGAGAGACGAAGCGTCACATGCTGGAAACTTACTTCCGGGATGTCTCTATCCATGTGTTGGCGCTTTCCTCCGACGAGGCTACCATTACCGGTCTCGAGGCCTTGCGCTCATCGCGCGATGCCGTCCCTCCCTCTCGCGCCGATGGCCCCGAAATGGAGCGTCTGCGCAGTTTCTATCGCAACGAATTTGCTCCCACGGTGTCCCATGCCCTCCCCGCCGACGAGGTAGTCTCCCGCTGGCTTCCGCTTGATCCTCGCACCATCACCTTGCAGGACCGATTCATCTCGGGAAACCCTCACCCAATGGGCGCCAAAGATCTGCTGCTAGAGCCTGAAGGTCTTGGCAAATATGGAGCGGCGCATGCACGTTTCCACCCCACCTTTCATCGCTACCAGACAGCGTTTGGCTTCTACGACATTTTCCTGATCGATGCTAGCGACGGGCGTATTCTCTATTCCGTTTTCAAAGAGACGGACTTTGACCGCCGTCTCGATGCGCAACCCTACGCCGAAACCGCACTCGCCTCTGTTTACCGCAAGGCAATGCAACTGGAAGAGCCGAACCAAACCGTTACCGAAGACTACGGGCGTTATATCGCCTCGCATCTCGCGCCAGCTGCCTTCGTTGCCGCGCCTATCTGGCGAGCCGGCGCCAAAGTCGGAGTCTTGGTCATCCAAGTCTCTGCCGAAGAAGTAAATCAACTCATCAGTGGTAGTGCTAACTGGAGCGGAGAAGGGCTGGGCGATACGGGCAACGTCTACATGGTGGGTGATGATGGCCTATTTCGTAGTGATCCACGTTTTTTTCTGGAAGATCCTGATGGTTTCCTTGCCGACATTTCGAAGAGCACCAATGATTCCCATTTGGTTGATACCATTCGCACGAACCGAACCTGCATTTTGAACCTTGCCCTTGATCCAGATAGCCGGGGAACGATCTTTGGCAGTGCGTCGTCAGTGGATGAGGCTGTCGGCATTCGTGGGCAAAATGTAATTCGTGCCTTCACCCCTCTGGATATTGAGGGCATGCGCTGGTTTCTCGTTGCGGAGATGTCCCAGCAAGAGGCTTTCGAACCACTAAGACAATTGAGCGCCCGCATCACAAGTATCGGCATGCTGGTTGGTCTTGTCTTCTTGGTGACGGCCTGGTGGATCGCCGGGTCAGTCACGAAGCCCGTTTTGCGGTTGGCCGACGGTGTACGCCGATTGGGCGAACGCGACTTCGGGGTCCACCTGCCAGTCACTTCCTCCGACGAACTCGGGGATCTGGCAATGGCATTCAACCGGATGACTACCAATCTGCAAAAAACCACTGTCTCGCGTGATGAGTTGGACCAGGCGAACCGGGAGCTCCGTTCGGAGCGCAAAGAGTTGAAGACACTAGCAAAGCTGCTAATCGAGGCTCAGGAACTGGAAAGAAACCGTCTGGCGCGGGAACTGCACGATGACTTTACACAGCGGCTGGCTGCTCTCGCCATTCACGCGGGCCGCGTAAAAAACGCCCTACATGGCGAGCAGTCAGACGCCTTTCGCTCCGAACTCGAAGAAATCCAAGAAGGTCTCTCGCGCCTTTCCAAGGATGTCCACGGCCTGTCCCGACGGTTGCATCCCTCCATTCTGGATGATTTGGGGCTTGTGGCGGCTGTCGAAAACGAATGCCGCGGCTACTTTGAGCGTGGCGGCGCAGTGGTCGACTGGGAGGTCTCCGGCGAATTCCAGTCCCTTCCCATGGAGACGCAAGTTACCATCTACCGAATCGTTCAAGAGGGTTTGCGCAACACATTTCGTCACGCGGGAGCCACCGAAATCAGCCTCAGTCTTCAACGCGACAACAACGCGACCACCTTGGTGATTCAGGATAACGGCGTAGGGTTCTCTCGGGACCAAGCAAATTGGAAAGCGGGCCTTGGCTTGGCAAGCATGGTTGAACGCGCCAAGCTGGTGGGCGGCGTCTTGACGGTGGAATCCGCCGTGGGCGTAGGGACCGTGATAAAAATGACGATTCCGGAGGTATAGGCTACGTGAGCAAACCACGCATCGTAATTGCCGACGATCATCGTATCGTCGTCGAAGGACTTCGGGTGCTTCTGCAGAATGACTACGATCTGGTGGGCACGGCGACCAATGGCCGTGAATTGCTAGATCTGGTGGAGGACAAAGATCCCGATGTAGTGGTCGTCGACGTCTCAATGCCCCTCCTCAACGGCATCGACGCGACCCTGCAACTGCGGGAGCGCAATCCTGACCGCCGCATTGTCATCCTCACCATGCATCCGGACGCCGTGTATGCCACGCGTGCTTTGGAAGCGGGCGCTTGTTGTTATGTGCTGAAGCATGCGGCCAGTGAAGAGTTGGTTACGGCCATCGAGTGTGCGCGAAGAGGCGAGACCTTCATTTCACCTTCCATTCGTAGTCCCGCCATGGAGGAGTTACTAGATCCCAACCGTCGCCACCTCAAATCGACAATAGAATTAACACCTAGACAACGCGAAGTATTGCAGCTTCTAGCCGAAGGAAAATCTGCGAAAGAAATTGCAGTATTACTGGATATTTCTTCACGTACGGTGGAAACCCATAAGTATAAGATGATGGACGACTTAGGCGTGAAAACGAGTGCGCAGCTGGTGCAATACGCTATGAAATATGGGCTGATTTCTACGTGACTACGTAATCTTACGGATAGGGTAGATGGGGCGCTTTTTTGTTTAATTGACCTAGGGAGGCCAACCAGACCTTCCCAAATAGCAAAGGAGTAGACTCATGACCTTCAAGACCCGACAGACTGCAACTCTACGGATGGCGGCACTTACCCTCAGCCTCTGTGCACTGACGTTTAGCATCCCTGCAACGGCCAAGAGTTCGGTCACCACTGAGGAACGCCCCTTCGCCACGAACGCTAAGTTGGAACAGATGGCGGAAGCCGCGCAGTGTGCAGCCGAACACGGGGAGGTCGCCAAGCAATACCGATTGCGTGCGGAGACCTTGGACGCCAAGGCCAATGAGCACGAGCGCAAAGCCTCCGAGCTCGAGAAGAAACCCAAAGGTCCTATGCACAGTAAATGGCCCGCGATGGCCAGCAAGCCTTGGGTAAAGGAACGTGATCTTGCTCTCCAAACCCGTCGCGCGGCGAAGGAAGCGCAGCAGTTGGCTGATCGCCATGTACGTCTCGGTGTAGAAACCTTGAGCGCGTCCTGCCGACAGAATGCTGAAACCCCGGTCGGAAACTAAGTGAGTCCCGACATACCCCTTACGAGCCCCATTCCCCTCAATGGGGCTCGTAAGTATCGAGCTGGTGGGAATGGATGGTGGCCGAGAAACGGGAAGAGCGAACACCTCTGACAACAACCGCCATCCTCACCAAAGTTCTGTTCCGCTCTCGGAACGGCAGATGTGTAGACGTTTTGTAGCCGTGTTTCACTTTTCTTTGGCCGTTTTTTAGCCTCAGTCACAACGGACGGCCCTTCTTTTTACCGTAAAGCGCATTCGTTATAGACGTTCGTAATCGGTTCGGTTCGATTTTCTTAGGTATACAGCTTGCCTTTTGCCCCCTCTTCATTGCTTTTCGACGCGTTGCAGCCCCTCATTTCGTGATCGTGCCCTACAACTGCCGGGTTGCCCAAGGATTCCATCTCAAAGCGTGTCAGAATTGTCAATTTTCTAAATTGCACATTTCGCGTGACTTATCTCAAATCCATCTTGGTCGCTCACCCGAGTGGTTCCTCGCGACCCCTCTCTCGTAGCCTTCCATACCCAGCATCCACGTTTGGTTGTCTGCATTCTTCCGTTCAGAATGCAGATTTTGTTGATGTTGTTCATTGCGCGTGAAGCCTTTTATGGTCATCTAAACCATCTCGCTTCAAAGGCCAAAGATTTCTATACAGCCAAACGGATTTTTGAATTGGTGGAAAGTCTACTGGTTTCTTTAAACTCGGTGATATCACAATTTCCTACTATTAGTTGAACTAATGTTGGGAACTCTGGGAGGTTATCGCTTGAAGAAAATGTGGTTTGCACTCGGAACCGTGCTGTTGGGCTGTGCCATGGGCGCAATGGCCCAATCCACAGAAGAAGAGGAGGGCATTTCTCTCCAAAAGATTCAAGTTAGCGGCTTGGTGGATACCTACGTCGGAAAGAGTTTTCAAAACCCCGCATCGGGAAAGATCGCTGGAAGGGCCTTCGACACCGATACGAACACATTCATGCTGAACATGGCCAAGCTGGAGATTGAGCATGCGGCGGAACCGATTGGTTTTCGTCTCGATCTCGGTTTTGGTCGCGGCTTCGAGATTTTCAACGGTCTTGAACCTGCGGGCGATGCTTTGCAGTACATACCGCAGGCTTACGTGAGCTTTTCCCCGAAGAGCTGGAAGGGTTTACAGATCGATGTGGGTAAGTTCTATACCAGTGCTGGCGCGGAACCCACCGAATCCAACCTCAACTGGAATTACTCCCGTTCGCGTATCTATGCATTTGGTCCCTATTTCCACATGGGGCTTCGTGTCGCGAAACCATTCAATGACCACGTCTCTGCCGGTTTCCAACTGGTGAATGGGTGGGATAGTGTGCGCGACGCCAACAACGGCAAGACCATCGGCCTTACCAGCGCCGTTGAGTTCGAAAAGGCATCGTGGTACCAAACCTACTACGGCGGACCGGAAAACGCAGGCACCAGCAAGGGGTGGCGCAATTTCTACGACACAGTGTTCAAATTCGGCACCGACAAAGCGCAGGCCTATGTGAACTTCGACTATGGCCGTTTCCGTCCGATCGACGACTTCGGCACGCTCTATACGCAGGAAATTTATGCCGTCGCGCTGGCTAGCCGTTTCAACGTAGGTGGCAACTTCTACGTCTCTCCGCGTTATGGCTGGTACGATGACCGCGACGGTTGGGCCTTCGGCGAAAAGAACAAGCTGCAGGATTTCACCATCACAGCGGAATACCGTCATCCCAAAGGTTTCATCAGCATGCTGGAGTACCGACGGGATTGGGCGAGCCAACCGTTTTTTGAACGTGGCCACGATCCGTTGGGCAGCAAGCATGCCGATTCCTTGACCGCCAGCTTCATGGTGGTGCTCAACGCCCAAACTCTCGGAAAGTAGATCTTGGCTTCTGCGCCGGCGAACCTGCCTCGCATTGCATCGATCGTTTTCCTGATCCGTATTCGTTATTACAGATCCATGAGCGTGACCTCGTCAGTCACACTCCTCATGGCCTCGCCTTCGGACCTCGTCGTTCTCCCCTTCAGACCTCCTACCGTTTGACTCGCTTCTTGCCGCATTTTTCTCCTCTGCCTGTTACTGATCTGATGTCTTTGTACCGGCGACATGCGATTGGATTCCACGACAAAGCCGCTGTTGATCGCGATTCCTTCGTCGCACAGAAACCAGAGCTGAGAGCGTGACTGCTCCCGCGCACACTGGCGCTTACCATGGGTGCTGTCCAATGCTTGCCCAATAAAAAAGGCGGATGGCCTGCGCCACCCGCCCACATCGACACGTGAGATGGATCTATCTATTGCAGATCTTCTTCTTGAATGAAGGTCGTCCACTCTTCCGTCCAGTTTTCATCGCCGAAAGCGCCCAGGAAGGGTGCGCTCTGCGTGAAAGGATAGCTGTCCGGAGGAAGTACCCAGCGCGGTTCGAATACCGGAGAACCAGCACGCGGGCGGAAATCAGGATCGCTGCGTTCCAGCGGGCGGCGCAGCATCGGGTCGGTTACCACAACGTTCGCCGCAGTGCCGGTGGTTCCTTTTAACCAAGGCTGTGCGAGGTTGTTGCTCTGGCCATCCACCGTGTTGGCCTTGCCGCTGGCCTTACCGTTATCCCACAGCAGAAGTCCGTTAATCGTGAGGGAACCATCTGCGATGCGATCTGCGGTGGCCTGGTCGCGCACTTCAATGCCGCCGGAAACCCAGTTCAGAGCCAGGATGTTGCGCAGGCTGCCAGCGGTGCCGCGGCGTAGCCAAACTGCGGCAACACCGGTACCTTCGTCCACGCCTTCGGTCAGCGCATCACCCGTGCCCACAAAGGTAAGGTTCCAGAAACGGGGGCTGCTCGTAGGTTGTGCGGTGAAATTGGTTTCGTTGTTGTCCAGTTCAATGCCGCGGTTGCTGTTGTCCTGATTGGCCACGGCCACCGCAAACTGTAGCGACCCGGTCCAGCCGATCTGGCCATCAAAGTGGTCGTCACGGGCATAGGTGGAAACCAGATACTTCGCGCTGTTGTTGCCAGCAAACCATTCGAAGTTATCGTCGAAGCCGTAGTGGACCTGCACATGCTCCGATACGGTTCCCGTTCCACAGCCACCCCAGGTGATACCGTTCACTTCGTTGTTCGGTTGGAACTCTGCGCCGGCGAATTCCACTCGCACATACTTCAGCACGCCACAGCTGTGTGCTGGGTCCGTGCCGCCGTAGGCGTTTTCGTCGCTGGAAGGCAGTCCCTCAATGAATCCCTGCCCCGTCGGCCAGTTGGTCGGTGCGCTTCCCAACATCACCAGCCCACCCCAGTCGCCCGGGTTCCTCTGTCCAAAGGGAAGGGAACTGGTCATGATGATGGGGCGTGTGCGAGAACCCGTCGCATTGATTTTGCCGCTGCGTGTCACCACGATCGCCGAAGGCGGCTGGGAACCGGGTTGGCCAATCACAAAAGTGCCAGGCTCAATGGTGAGCGTAGCGCCGCCCTGCACATACACCAAACCGCTCAGCTTGTAAGCCTTGGTATTGGTCCAAGTAGTGTTAGAGGTGACATTGCCACTGACATCCACGAACTGATCCACCACGCCGATTTTGGCGTAAGCGGTCTTCAGAATCTTCGTGCCGGTGTAGTCGCGCAATTCCACCACCAGCGTGTGCATCCCCAATTCAGTGGGAACGGTGACGCTGCCGCCGATCAACCCGCTGGCGCCCAGCAGAACTTGCTTGGTCGCCTCGGGAAGCCGGACGATCCGGAAGCCTTCGTTGAAGGTATTGCCAAAGATATCTACCGGGCTGGTTTCACCGGTACGCAGATAGGTCTTTGCGCCAGTCTGATTGTTCACGCGGAACGCCACAATCGTATAGGGATTTACGTCCGCGTGCGGCTTCACGGTCCAGCGCAGCGAAATTTGCTCTCCGGGCTGATAGACGTTCTTGTCCGTCCAAATCCACATGGCCGCGGAGGTTTCCGGCTGTCCGAAATCCGCAACATAGCGGGCGGCATCGGTCTTGCTGAGCGATGCGAACGTTGTCGGGCTCTTCCCTACGGAGCGGCCCTGCTCGACGTCACGGCCCAGGCTGCTGCCGCCCCGCGTGTACGCGCTTTGCGCAAACACGGGAATGGTCAGCAGCGTCGCCGAGAGGAGCGCAGCTAATGGCTTAAGTCGCATGCGAATAGTCACCTCGTCATCACACATTGGGAAATCGTTGGTTTCCGTCTAGAACACCGAAAAGCTGGTGCCGATACGGAAGGTTCTTCCAAGCTGGTAGCGCCGCTGGATGATGTCCTGTTGCGTCCAGAGGAAAGTGTTGTCACTCAGGTTCTCCGCGTCAAAGCGTAGCTTCAGCTTGCCGTCTGCACGGAGTTGAAATTCATACACAAAATCGATAAAGGTATTGCGCTGCTGGTAGATATCCGGCAGTTGGTTCGCGCCAACCTCGGAAATCCGACGGGATACGGAGTTTACGTAGAACCGTGCATTGCTGCGCAGTTTCGGTTGGTTCCACTCCGCGATCACGTTATAGACAAAGCGGGATTGGCCTGTCAGCGGCCGCTGCAATGAAGTCAGCAGTCCACGCTGGCTTTCCGGGATCGTCACTGACGATTCCACCCAGGTGAAGTTGCTATGCAACATGAAGTCCCTCAGTCGCGGAGAGAGGAAACCCAAGCTCTTGCGTCCTTCCAACTCAATGCCGTAGTTGCGCGCACTGTCTGCATTGATGAAACTTTGTCGCAAGTCTGAAGTGGTCGGTTGAATGGTGGGCTCAATCGGATCGTCGAATAGCTTGTAGAAGAAAGAAGCCGCAACCAGTTGGTCGCCGCCGGGGAAGAACTCCCAGCGCGCATCAAAGTTGTCGATCAACGTACGCCGTAGGTTGGGGTTACCCACTACGTTGAAGCCGCCGAGCACGTTGGTGAAGTCGAAGGGAGACAGTTCGCGGAAGTCCGGTCGGGACACGGTGCGTCCATAGGCAAACCGCAGATTCTGTCGTTTCCCCAGGGTGTACACGGCGTTCACACCAGGCAGTACGTCTCGGTTCACCAGCTTGGCCTGCACCGGAATGGCGCCTGGCACCAAGGGGTCAATGGTGTTCACGTCAATGCTTGCGTCTTCAATGCGAGCGCCACCAACCAGCCGCCAGCGCCCACCCAGCGTCAGGTCCACCATGGCAAAGCCGGCATAGATATCCATACCCGCATCGTAGGTGTCCGTGCCGCGTGTGTTCTCCCGAAGCTGAAAGCCATCCGGGCGAATATTGCTGTCACCAAACAATTCATTGCTAGGCAATGTGCGGTCAATGGTGGCGATGCGGATGGGTACGTAGCGAAAACGGCGCGCGCTAAAATCGCGTTGGCGCAGTGTGGCGCGGAAGCCCGCGCGAATCATGCCGCTGATGCTGCCACGGTAGAAGGGCTTGTCAAACTCGGCGTGCGGTTCATAGATGCGGTCCTTCAAGTTGTTGAAGAAACGCAGCCCTGAACTGGGTAGGGCTAGAAATACAGCCGGAGCTCCATTCTGACCCGGCTCACGGAATACCTCGCGCATGTCCGGTTCATCACGCCTTGACTGCGAGTAGGTGAGCTGCCACTTCACCAGACTGTTGCCCAGACTCGGCAAGGAATGTTCACCTTCCACACCGGTAGCTACCATGCTGCGCTCAATCCAGCGCAGCCGCTCGCCAATGATGTTGGTATCCGTACCTCCGTTGAAGCCAGATAACACGCGCGTCTCTTTGTCGGTGTCGCGAGTCAGTGTATTGCGGAACGAGATCTTATTTGCTGCATTCAGGCGATAGGATGCGTTGAGAATTCCTCCCAGCCGTGCGCTTTCCGTATCTGCCTCGAAGGTGTCATAGTCCGTCAGAATCACGGCCTGGCCGCCACCCTGGTTCGTCAGGTAGCGCTGAATTTCGCTCTGTCGCTGAGGCGTATTGCTAAACGTGATCGCGCCCACCACGCCGAGCTTCCCGAATGTGTCGCCCGCAACCACGGAATAGCTCTGGTTGGGTCGCATGGAATCCACGGTGGTCGGTTGCCAGTTGTTCGAGAACGACTGGCCGAACTCCTGGAACTCATTCTGCGTGTAGTTGCCCGGGAAGAGCAGAGGGCTGGATGGAATGCGGGACGGGAAATTCCGGTTGCCGTCGTCGAAGCCGAAGAAGTCGAGCCCGCCGCCATCGTGGGATCGTAGTTGCTTGAATGTGGTTCGCGAATTGAAGCCAAAGCTGCTGCTGACCCGAAAGGTTCGTTCCGTGGGGAAGTCCACGGTCTGCAGCTGTACCAGTCCGCCTGAAAATTCACCGGGAAGATCAGGGGTGTAGCTCTTCAACACCTTGATGGAATCAATCAGCGATGCCGGGAACAGATCCAACGGCACCACGCGTCGTTCCGGCTCGGTCGACGGCAACATGGCGTTGTTTAGCATGGTGGCGCTGTAGCGCTCGCCCAAGCCGCGTACGTATACGAAGCCGCTGCCCACAATCGAAACGCCCGTCACTTTTTCGAGTGCCCCAGCTGCGTCGCTAGCCACTCCCTTGCGGATCTCCTCGGAAGACATGGTGTCGCTCACCATGGGGGCCAGCCTTCGTTCCACCAGTGCTGCGGCAGCCGATGCGCTCACCGCCGATACACTCTCTTCAACGTTCACTGTCGTCACGCGCCCGCTCTCCGCCAGCACTGTGCTGCCATCGGTTAGCCCGTCCGCGGTTACCACCAAATCTGTAACGGTAGTTCCCATGAAGTTCGGCGCGGAAACCGTCATCGTGTAGGTGCCGGGTGGCAGGGTCACGACGAAGCCCCCATCGTTATTGGTGATCGTGCTTGCCGTCGTGGTCCCCTTTATCTCGATGGTGGCCTGACGAACAGCGCTCCCGTTGGCGGCATTGTAGATCTGTCCTGCGATTTTTCCCTTGCCGGCTGTTTCTGTGCTGGCGGCTTCATTTGGGGACGCCGTTTGTGCCTGCCCGAGCGGAGCGGCTAGCAAATCGGCTTGGATCCAGAAGCTCGATGTGAGCACAAGGGCTCCAAGCCATGTGTGTGTGCGAGTCATCAACGTGGAAGTTCCTTGTTGTTGTGTCGATGTGAAAAATGGGTTTCGTAGAGTGTCTACTGCTGGACTTCAACCGTCACCGTGTTGCTCAACAGGCCGTCGTACAGAATCTGTACAGGCACCTTCCCGCTGATGAAGCTCTTCTCCGGCACACGTACGTTCACCTGCCACAGTCCGACGTATTGCGACGACAAGCCAGAGAATTCGACCTGTGCTTCCTGCTGGAAGATGTAGACCTTGATGTTCTTTGTCGTAGTGACAAGTGGCGTGGAGCCTGCGGCGGTTCCGTCAAGAACAGGAGCGGAAAGATCTTTTCCTGTGCCCGTTCCAAAGATCTGAATCACTTCTCCACGGCGCGCGGGCGCATATTGCGACTGTTGATTTAGAATGGCGCCGGGCGCCAGAGGATCTAGGGTGTCAGCGATGAACACGGCGGGGCTGACAGGGGCGACGGCCATCTTTCCCGTAGCAATCACGCTTCCACCAACGCGCACTTCGACCGTTACGTTTTCCGTCAGAGAGGTCACGGTAATCGGCGTTGCCTGAGGTACCTGGAAGTTGATTTGTGAAGAAGAGACATACAGCAAAGGCGCAACGACGTTGTTCACGCGAACTTCAACTCCGTTGATAGCCGTAGGCAGCGGAATATTCGCAGCCGAACCTTGTGTGGCTCCAGTGAAGGTTCCAAAAGCGGAGGCCAGCGTGCCAGGTGCTAGCGGCCACTTTGCCTGGAAAGATGCTGCATTGACTACGGCCACTGCATTGTCTTGCGCATGGGCGCCCGGCGTCAGCAGCGCCAACAGCATGAGGAACGATGCACAGAGTATTGACTTGGGGAAACTGGTCTTCATGGAGGTTTGTCCTGATATCGAGTCGCGCTAGAGTGCGTGCCGCACCCCGCACTTGAGGTGCTGCGGTTGGCAGGCAATGCCCGCCCCGTTGTCGAAGCTAACATTTGCTTAGTTACAACTCGTTGAAGATTGAATGAGGAGTTTGTGACAGTGAAAGTTCTATAACTCCAGGCTGACGCCGTCTGTGTGAACGTGTGGTTACAGCTGTGGATCTGCAGCACAGAATCGCCCCTATGATGTTCAAATCAGCGGGGGCCTTTGCGGTGAGAGAAGCCGGGTGGGATTTCCTACGGTACGGAGAACACGCGTGGGGGAAGTGGGCTGAGGCTGTCGCCTAGAGGAGAAGTGAAACGTGAACTGAGATAGGTAGCCATCCTACATGCTGCTGCAGAATGGCTGCCTATCTCGGGAATCTGAGGCTGACCGATTAACGGTCGCCGCGCGGATAGCTGCCAAACACTTTTGTCATATCCGTCAGTTCCGCGAGGTGGCGGAGGGCATTCTCCACGCGGGTCTCCCCGACCTTTCCCAGGAAATCCAGATAGAAAAGATAGTCGAAGGGTTTGCCGCGCAGGGGGCGGGATTCGACCTTGGTCAGGCTGAGGTCGCGCAGCGCGAACGCACTCATGCAGCGGAACAGACTTCCTGGGGCATTTTCTACACTAAAGACAATCGACGTTTTCCAGGTGACGTCTTTCTTTCGCTCCAGGGCCTTCGGGTCGAGATCCTTCGGAACCTGCGCGTCTTCCAGCCCCAAGAGAAAAAAGCGAGTGTAGTTTTCCCGGTCGTCCTCAAGGGAGCGTTTCAGAATGGTGGCGCCATAAATCTCAGCTGCGCGAAGCGAGGCGATAGCCGCCGCATCGGAGGGCGGCTCCGACATCACCAGACGCGCGCTCCCAGCCGTGTCATAGCAAGGTACCTTCTCCAATTGAGGGTTCGCTCGGAAAAAGTCCAGACACTGGTTCAAAGCAACCGGATGGGACAACACGCGCCGGATCTTCTTGAGCGTTACGCCAGGGGGGGCCATTAGGTTGTGGTTGATGCGAATGGTCGTTTCGGCGAAGACCCGGCAACCGTAACGTAAAAGATGGTCATAGTTCTCGTGCACCGAACCGTGCAGCGTGTTTTCCATGGGGATTACGGCTAAGTCGATCTTCCTTGCTTGCAGGGCGTCAAACACGGCGCTGAAGCTGGGAAATGGAACGGCGTTCACCTCGGGGCCCAGTAACTTTTCGGCGGCCTCCTGGCTAAACGCGCCGAATTCTCCCTGGAATCCTGCGCTCCATTGGCGCTTCTTGCGCGTTGCTGTCACTGTGCACTCTCCT
>Ga0182745_1000344_pt1 | contig 54569 bp, 53 predicted proteins | sample eDN3rd30CKraftBY_FD_128523 | JGI IMG/M metagenome (GOLD analysis project Ga0182745, IMG submission 128523) | Enriched backyard soil microbial communities from Emeryville, California, USA - eDNA 3rd pass 30_C Kraft BY (version 2) (version 2) | ecosystem: Environmental > Terrestrial > Soil >... | reverse complement strand
CTTGCCTTACAGGCAGCGTTCGGGACGGCCGAGCGTGTTGCCGAGCCGCGTTTCCAGGGAATCGAGCTGGCGGCAGGGGAGGCGATTGTTGCCCTGCAGCGACACGAAGCGCAGCGACGGCATCGAATCCAACACGCCGATATTCGCCACCTGGTTGTCGCGCAGGCTCAATACCCGCAGATTCTTCAACAACGCCAGCTGGCTGACGTCGCTGATCCGGTTGCCGGAAAGTTCCAGCTGTTCCAGCCGGGGCAGCGCCGCGATGCCATCGAGGCTCTGCACGCCGGCGCCAGGGCAGGCCAGGAGGGTCAGCGTGCCTACGTCCACCGCCGGATTGCCGGCAAGCACCTGGTTCAGACAGCCTTGCAGTGCGGGATCCCGCAAGGGGCCCTCGTTGCTGCGATCATTAGGTGAATAGACGACATTTTCGTTGAACGTGACGGTGTACGGATTGTTCTTGCAGGCGGTCAGCAGCACGGCCGCGGCAAGCGGCAGCACCAGGGCAAGCGAAAAACGGCGGGGGACGGAAATCATGCTGGCTTCCTGTGCGATGATGCGACCTGTGTCGCGGGGCTTGGGGCTGCTTATGGTATTTGGACGGCACTGCGGGTAGTATGCCGCCCCTATGCTTTCAGGGGTAGTGAGACCCGTCATTATCTCCTCGACGGCCCGTTTCAACCGGGTTTTGCCGTGCCCACTGAGGTATTCACTCATCTCTAGCACTAAGTAGGACGACACGTATATGACTACCCTTTTGCGTTCCCGTTCATTGGCCGTGGCGGCTTCCTTGCTGATCAGCCTGCCGGTTGCGGCGCAAACCGCGCTCGACAGCCCTGAACAACGCGCTGGCTACGGCATGGGCGTGAATATCGGTTCCACCCTGGCGAGCCAGGGTCTGCTGAACGACCTCGATCTGGAAGCCATGATCGCCGGTATCCGCGACAGCGTCGACGGCGACCTGCAACTCAGCGAGGAGGACATCATGGCCGCGCTGCAGCAGTTGCAGATGAAGAAACAGGCCGAAGCCCAGGAAGCCATTGCCGCCCAGGCACAGGCCGGCCAGGATTTCCTGGCGGAAAACGCCAAGCGCAGTGAAGTGACCACCACCGCCAGCGGCCTGCAGTACGAAGTGATGAGCAAGGGCGGCAGCGATGCGGCCAAGCCGAAGGAAAGCGACACGGTCAACGTGCACTATCACGGCACGCTCATCGACGGCACCGTGTTCGACAGCTCCGTGGAGCGCAACGAACCGATTTCCTTCCCGCTCGACGGCGTGATTCCCGGCTGGACCGAAGGCCTGCAGCTGATGAGCGTGGGCGACAAGTACCGCTTCTTCATTCCCGCCGACCTGGCGTATGGCGAATCCGGCGCCGGTCCCATTCCGCCCAATTCCACCCTGATCTTCGAGGTGGAGCTGCTCGGTATCGAATGATCGGATCGGGCCATGCCGGCGGATAACTTCAATCGCGATCTCTGCGATTTCATCCAGCAATCGCCCACGCCGTTTCATGCCACCGCCACCATGGCGGTACGGCTGGAAGCCGCCGGTTTCGTGCAGCTGTCCGAAGAGGACGCCTGGGAACTCGAGGCCGGCGGCCGCTATTTCTTCACCCGCAACGGTTCGTCGCTGATCGCGCTGCAGCTAGGCAGCGCGCCGCTCAGTATGAGCGGTCTGCGCCTGGTGGGCGCGCATACCGACAGCCCCTGTCTCAAGGTCAAGCCGCAGCCGGAACTGCTGCGCCACGGCTATCTGCAGCTTGGGGTGGAAGTGTACGGCGGCGCGCTGCTCAATCCCTGGTTCGACCGCGACCTGTCCCTGGCGGGCCGGGTCATGTTCGAGGACGCTTCCGGCGAACTCGGCGCCACGCTGGTCAATTTCGAACGCCCCTTGGCGGTGATTCCAAGCCTTGCCATCCATCTGGACCGGGAGGTCAACAGCAAGCGCAGCATCAATGCGCAGAACGATCTGCCGCCGATCCTGCTGCAATGTTCCACTGACAAGGCGCCGGATTTCCGCAAGCTGCTGGCGGAGGAAATACGTGCCACGCACACCGGACTGCAGCTGGCGCGGGTGCTGGATTTCGATCTGTGTCTGTTCGACGTCAACCCACCCGACCTGGTAGGGCTCAACGAGGAGTTCATCGCCAGCGCGCGCCTGGACAATTTGCTGAGCTGCTACGTGGCGCTCCAGAGCCTGCTCGCCAGCCAGGGCGACGGCCACAAGGTGCTGGTGTGTACCGACCACGAGGAAGTGGGCAGCGCCTCGGCCGCCGGTGCCTCGGGCCCGTTCCTGGAAAGCACGCTGCGCCGCGTGGTGGAGCGGCTGGAGGACGGCAGCGAGGAATGCTTCCGCCGCATGCTGAGCGCCTCGATACTGATTTCGGCGGACAACGCCCACGGCATCCATCCCAATTTTCCCGACAAGCATGACGGCAAACACGGCCCGCTGCTCAACGGCGGTCCGGTGCTCAAGTTCAACGCCAACCAGCGCTATGCCACCGACAGCGCCTCGGCCGCTTATTTCCGCAAGCTGTGCGCGGAAGTGGAAGTGCCGCTGCAGAGTTTCGTGGTGCGCTCCGACATGGGCTGCGGCAGCACCATCGGGCCGCTGATCGGCACGCAACTGGGCTTGCCGGTGCTGGACATCGGCGTGCCCACCTTCGCCATGCATTCCATCCGCGAACTCGCCGGCAGCCACGACACGGTGTACCTGGCGCGCGCGCTCACCCATTTCTACGACAGCGACGCCTGATCCCTTTGCCCGGCCGAAGGGTAAGACCTCGGAGCCTGAGGTTTCCCCTCGTTTTTCACCCCTCATCCCAGGCTGGGCGAAGGCGCATTGGCCGGGGCCGTGCTGGCGGGACGGACGCGCTCCACGCCAATTTTGCGGCGCTGCGGGGCGTTCTCCCTACGGGAGCCGCTCCTCGCTCAATCCGCAAAATTACCGTGGAGAAAGCCGCGCCTGACTGTCCTGCCAGCACGGCCCCGGCCAATGCGCTTCCACCATCGGTGGCGCGCCAAGATGTCGCCGCACTCCGATCATTGTCCGGTCCGCCATTCTGACCACCCGTCACGGGGGCCGGCATTATCCTGCTTGATGCTCGGCGTAGCGCTGCGGCGCCAGCAATTCGCCAAGCGGCGGCAGGCAGGGTGGCGGTGTGGCGTTGATCACGCTGGCGAGCCAGGCGGCGCAGAGCGGGGTGCGGGTCAAGCCGTGCGAACCGTGCGCCAGGTTCAGGTAGAGCCCCGGCAGCCTGTTGGAATCCAGCGCGCCCACCAGCGGCAGACGATCGGGCGTGATGCAGCGGCTGGCGCTGCGGCGCTGCAGGGGCGTGCTTGCGTCAAGCGCGGCGCCGAGCGTGGGGCTGCAATCCGTCAGTTGTGCGCGGTGCCAGGCTTGACGGGCCTGCTGCGCCGGTGCCGATTCGTCGCCCAGGAAATAGCTGCCGCCCGTGCATTGCACGCCGTCGTCCCCTGGCACCAGATAGCTCTGCCCGCATACCACGGTATCGAGATGGGTGGAGGGAGTGGCGGCGTACACGTCCACCTGTCCGCGATTGCTGATCAGCGGCAGATGGCCAAGTTCCGGAAACAGGCCGGCTTCCATGCTGTTGGCCAGTACCACCAAAGCGAACGTGGCGGTTTCCGCAGCACCTTGCATAGTGAGCTGCCAGCCCTGGCTTGAACGCGTGAAGGCACGCACTTCCTGCAATGGCCTGACGGTAATGGCGGGATGGGCGGCGTACAGACGGCAGAGCGCGGGCGGCGCCAGCCAGCCGGAATCGGGAAAGAACAGGGCGGGGTGATTCAGCGCCTGCCCGGCGCAGGCGCTGGCCTGGTCGCGGTCTAGCCATTGCAGTAATGGCGCGGGATACATCCCTTCGGCCAGCACGGCCTGGAAACGCGCCTGCAGTGTCGGCGTGTTTGCCAATTGGAGATGGCCGCAGGGGTGCCACTGCAACCCAAGCGCCGCCGCCAGGCCGCCGTAGTAGCGGCTGGCGTGTAGGTAGGCGTAGAGATTGAAATGGCTGTCGGGTGCGTGGCGTTTCACCGGCCGGAAATGCAGGATGCCCTGCGGATTGCCCGAGGCCCCAAGGGCCAGTTGCGCTTCACGCTCGAACAGGTCCACCTGCCAGCCGCTTTCCGCCAGGGCGAAGGCGGTGGCACAGCCGGCCAGGCCACCGCCGACGACTGCGGCGCGGCCCTTGGTGGGAGCGGGAGCGCTGTTTGCTCCCGGATAACGGCCACGCAGCATGTGGCGCTTGTCGGCGAACCCGGGGCTTTTTTCCACCGCGAACCCCGCTTCCTGCAAGGCTTGGCGCACGCTGGCGGCCACGGAGTAGGAGGCGAGGGTGGTGCGCGTGGTACTCAAAGCCGCCAGTTGCGCGAACAGCTCGTGTTGCCAAAGCCCGGGGTTGAGGCGCGGCGAGAAGCCGTCCAGATACCAGGCATCCACGTGGAAGCTGCCGGCCTTGGCCAGAAATGCCAGCAAATGCCTGGCATCGCCGTACAGCAGCGTCAGCATGACGGGGCGCGTGCCCCCCTGCAGACGTAATTGATGGATGCCGGCGGTATGTTCCGGATATTGTGCCAAGAGCGCATTGCTGTAGGGCGCCAGCGCGGGCCAATGGGCATGCAGGCGGGCAAGCGCGGCACGCGGCAGCGGATGCAGCTCGCAGGCCAGGTAGTGCAGGCAGGCATTGGGGGGCGCCAGGCGTTCCCATAGCCGCCAGGTATTGAGAAAATTGAGCCCGGAACCGAAACCGAGTTCGCCGATGACGAACGTGTCCGTGGCGGACAGCGCGGCGAAGCGCTGCGGCAGCGCGTTGCCCTCCAGGAACACGTGGCTGCTTTCGCCAAGCGCGTCGGCGCGGGAAAAATACACGTCGCCGTAATCGCTCGAGTGCGGCAGGCCGGCAGCATCCCATTGCAGGGTAGCAGGCGACAGGTGCAGGGAAGGCAGCAGGGTGGCGGTCATCGGGTCCTCGAGGCCGGCATTGTAGCCGCCCTGGCGCCACAAGCCACGCGAGGCGATGGTAAACTCACCAGCGCGCCATGCGTTGTCAGTAGATTGTCGTCGGGAGGCGGATATGAACAGAAGTAGAGTGATCGGCCTCTTGGCTGCATCGATGCTGATTACCGGCTGCGCCGGCCTCTTCAACAAGGAGCCGATCGTGGACCTCAAGGGCGTCGATCAGCAGGTTTACGCGGCTGATCTCAGCGAATGCCGCGCCTATGCCGACAGCGTGCAGGTGGACCGCGGCGTGCTCGTCGGCGCCGCCACCGGCGCGGTGGTGGGCGGTGCGGTGGGTGCGGTGGCAGGCAACAGCAGCAGCGCCAAGCGCACGGCCGGCATCGGCGGTATCTTCGGCGGCGTGAGCGGCGCCGGTTCCGCCACGGCGGAACGGCGGCAGGTGCTCAGAAACTGCCTGGTCGGGCGCGGTTACCGCGTACTCAACTAGGGCCTTGCCGGGCGGCGTCTTTACCCAACCCTAACGCGGCGGTGTTAGGGTGGCGCCATGCAAACCATTACGCTGCAATGCCGTCTCGCCTTGTTTGGCCTGCTGCTTGGATTTTCCGCCATGGCGCAGGAACCTCTCGATTCGCCGCCACCACCCACCAAACTGATCGTGGCCCATCGCGGCGCCAGCGGCTACCTGCCCGAACACACGCTGGAGGCCAAGGCGCTTGCCGTCGGCCTGGGCGCCGACTACCTCGAACAGGACCTGGTGCTGACGCGCGACGATCGCCTGGTGGTGTTCCACGACCTGACGCTCGAACGCATGACGGACGTGGCCAGCGTGTTTCCCCAGCGCCAACGCGCCGATGGCCACTATTACGTCATCGACTTCGCGCTCGAGGAACTGCTGCGCCTGCGCGTGCATGAAGGCACGCAGGTGACGGATGCCGGCGAACAGGCAATCTATCCCGCGCGCTTTCCGCCCACCCTCGGCACCTTTCGCCTGCATACCCTGGAACAAGAGCTGGAACTGATCCAGGGGCTGGAACACAGCACGGGTCGCCGCATCGGAATTTATCCCGAACTGAAGTCGCCGTGGTTCCACCGGCAGGAAGGCAAGGATTTGAGCCGCGCGGTGCTGGAGGTGCTGCAACGTTACGGTTACGGCAGCCGCGACGACGCGCTGTTCCTGCAAAGCTTCGACCACCCGGAACTGGTGCGCGTACACGAGTCGCTGCTGCCGGAATTCGGCATGCAGCTGAAACTGGTGCAGCTGATCGCGGACAACGCCTGGCAGGAAACCTGGGAGCTCGGCGAGGACGGCGTCTGGCGTCCCTACGATTACACCTGGATGCACGAGGCCGCCGGCTTCGAGCGGCTGGCGCGGGTGGTCGACGGCGTGGGGCCGGCCTGGAACATGCTGCTGGACCAGGACGATGCGGGCGCCCTGCAGCCGCGCCTGCGCTGGGTGCGCGAGGCGCATGCCGCCGGACTGGTGGTGCATCCGTACACCTTTCGCCGCGAAGCGGAGCAGCTGCCACCCACGGTGGGCGATTTCGACGGCATGCTGCAGCTCTTCCTGGAAACGCTCGACGTGGACGGCGTATTCACCGATTTCCCCGACCTGGTGGCCGACTTTTTGCGCCGCCGCCACTGACCTGGCCCCAGCACGCCGCGTGCTATACTGCCGGCTTTTCCGGCAGGGCAGCACATGCAGTTTTCTTCCATCGGCATCATCAGCAGACGGGACAACCGCGACATCGTCGATACGCTCATTACCCTCACCGACTACCTGCGGAGCCGGGGCGGGGTGAGCATCGTGGTGGACGACAATGTTTCCGCGCTGCTGCCTTCCCATTCCTACCAGGTGTCCACGCGCGAGCGCATCGGCCAGGTGTGCGACCTGGTGATCGTGGTGGGCGGCGACGGCAGCATGCTCAAGGCGGCCACGGTGCTGGCGGAACAGAGCGTGCCGGTGGTGGGGATCAACCGCGGGCGGTTGGGTTTTCTCACCGACATTCTGCCCGACGAGATCGAGCAGGGGCTGGGCCAGATACTGGCAGGCCACTACAAGGTGGAAGAGCGCTTTCTGCTGGACGTGACCATCGTGCGGCCCGAAGGCCGGCGTTTCATCGGCTCGGCCATGAACGACGTGGTGCTGCATCCGGGGATCGCGGCGCAGATGATCGAGTTCGCGCTCTACATCGATCGCCAGTTCGTCTACAACCAGGCCTCCGACGGCCTGATCGTGGCCACGCCCACCGGTTCCACCGCCTATTCCATGTCCGCCGGCGGCCCCATCATGCATCCGGGGCTCGACGCCCTGGTGCTGGTGCCCATGTATCCGCACAGCCTCAGCTCGCGGCCCATCGTGGTGGACAGTCACAACGAGATCCGCATCGTGGTGGGACAGCGCCACAACAACAATACGCCGCAGGTAAGCTGCGACGGCTCGGTGGAATACACCACGCAGGTGGGCGATGAACTGTTGATCCGCCGCAAGCCGCGCGAGCTCAAGCTGCTGCATCCCGAAGACTACGACTACTACGCCACCTGCCGCAGCAAGCTCGGCTGGTCGCATCGCCCGGTACGGGACTGAGCGGTCATGTATCGCGTTTTCGAAGCGACGCTCGACACCGATCTCGGCCCCTACAGTCGCCTTCTCTGGCAACGGCGCATCGCCCATCGCATCTTTCGCCCCGACGGGGTCAAGGTGCAGCTGCTGGCGGTGGCCAAGGCCGATGAGGTGCCGCAGGCATTGGCGCTGTACCAAAGCTGGCAGCGCGGTGAAATCACGCCAAGCGAGCAGGATTCGGCCATGTTCCTGGGCTTCACCGGCAAGGGCGAACTGCTTGGCGGCGTGCAGGGCGCGCTGCGCCAGGCGCCGCTCACGCTGCTGCTCATCGTGGCGTGCTGCGCGCTGCTCTACCTGGCGCCGCTGATACCGCCCAACCAGTTGACCTTCGATCTGCTGTATCCCGATTTCAGCTACGGCACGCGCCGCATCATCCTCAACCGGGTGCTGGAGAATTTCGACCTGCGCACCCTGGGCAACATGATTTCGCCCATCCTGCTGCACGGCGGACTGCTGCACCTGGCCTTCAACATGCTGTGGCTGTGGGAACTGGGGCGGCAGATCGAGCGGCGCCAGTCCACGCTGGCCTTCGGCGCGTTGATCGTGGCGCTGGCGCTGGTGTCCAACACGGTGCAGTACCTGTGGGGCGGCGGCAACAATTTCGGCGGCATGTCGGGGGTTGTCTATGGCCTGTTTGCCTATATCTGGATGTGGCAGCTGTTCGATCCGCGCCATGGCCTGGCGCTGCCGCGCGCCCTGATCTTTTTCATGTTGCTGTCGCTGGTGCTGATGACAGCTTTGGGGTTGAGCATGATCGCCAACGCCGCGCACATGGGCGGCTTTTTCGCCGGCGTGCTGTTCGGCGCGCTGCTTGCCACCGTCAGCCGTATCCGCCGCGCCGTGCGCGTTTAGTTTCAGTAGGAAGTCCACGATGTCCGAAGCCGAATTCCAGCCCCTGCCAGACCTGCCGCACAAGCCCACCGACTGGAAGACGCTGGTGGCCAGCATGAGCCCCGAGTTGCACGCCGCGCTCAAGACGGCGGTGGAGCTTGGGCGCTGGCCCGGTGGCGAGCGGCTGACGGCGGAGCAGCGCGAACATTGTCTGCAGGCGGTTATCGCCTGGGACCAGCTGCATCTGCCGGACGAGGCCCGGGTGGGCTACATCGACCGGGAAGGACTGCACAAGAGCCATTGCGATGACTGACGCCATCCGCGGCCAGGCCCATAAGCTCGACAGCCGTCTGGCGCAGCCGGTGCAATACAGCCTGCGGCTTGGCGAGCAGCGCGTGGCGCTCAATCCGCTGTTGGGGCGCCGGCTGAGCCTGCGCCACAGTGGCGCCATCACCTGCATCCATTGCGGCAGATCCACCAACAAGAGCTTCAGCCAGGGCTATTGCTACCGCTGCTTCCAGAAACTGGCGCAGTGCGATACCTGCATCATGTCGCCCGAGCTGTGCCACTACGAGCAGGGCAGCTGCCGCGAACCGGTGTGGGGCGATCATTTCTGCATGCAGGATCACATCGTGTACTTTGCCAATTCCTCGGGGCTGAAGGTGGGCATCACGCGCGCCTCGCAGGTGCCGACGCGCTGGATCGACCAGGGCGCCACGCAGGCGCTGGCGGTGCTGCGTGTGCGTTCGCGCCAGCAGGCCGGCTACTGCGAAGCCATGTTCCGCCAGCACATCACTGATCGCACCAATTGGCGCGGCATGCTGGGCGGTGAACAGGCGCCGCTGGATCTCGCTGCCGAGAGCGACCGGCTGCTGCGTGAATGCGCCGATGAACTGACGGACCTGCAGCAGCGCTTCGGCCTCCATGCGGTCAGCGCCCTCACCGGCGTGGACGTGCTGGAATTGGCCTATCCGGTACTGCGTTATCCGGACAAGATCGTCTCGCTCGACCTGGACAAGACACCGCATATCGAAGGCACGCTGCAAGGCATCAAGGGCCAGTACCTGATTCTGGACCAAGGCGTACTGAACGTTCGCAAATACACCGGCTATGAGCTGGAATTCAACCTGGTGGAGGCTGATTGACATGAAGGAATCCCAGGGCAGGACCGTTTACCTGCGCGACTACCGCGTACCCGACTACCTGATCGACACCACGTATCTCGACGTGCATCTGTTCGAGGACCACACCCTGGTGCGTGCGCGCCTGGCGCTGCGGCGCAATCCTGCCGCCGCCCCCGGCCCGGCGCCACTGGTGCTGGACGGGCGCCGGCTGGAACTGCTCGACGTGCTGCTGGACGGCCAGGCGCTGGCGGCGGACCGCTACCAGGTCGACGCCGAACAGTTGACGCTGTTTGAAGTGCCGGCGCAGTTCACGCTGGAAACGCTGGTGCGCATCCATCCCGAGGACAACGCTTCGTTGGAGGGCCTGTACAAGTCGCGCGTGATGTTCTGCACGCAGTGCGAAGCCGAAGGCTTTCGCAAGATTACCTATTACTTGGATCGCCCCGACGTGCTGTCCAGCTTCACCACGCGCGTGGAGGCCGATGCCGGGCGCTATCCGGTATTGCTGTCCAACGGCAACTGCATCGACAGCGGCAAGCTGGAACAGGGCCGGCATTTCGCCGTGTGGCAGGATCCGTTCCGCAAGCCGAGCTATCTGTTCGCGCTGGTGGCGGGCAAGCTGGAAGCGCTCACGGATACCTTCACCACCCAAAGCGGCCGCGCGATCGATCTGCGGCTGTACGTGGAAGCCAAGGATCTCGACAAGTGCGACTTCGCCATGGGTGCGCTCAAGCGTGCCATGCGCTGGGACGAACAAACCTACGGCCGTGAATACGATCTGGACATCTTCATGATCGTGGCGGTGGACGACTTCAACATGGGCGCCATGGAGAACAAAGGGCTCAACATCTTCAACTCGTCCTGCGTGCTGGCCAACCCCGCCGTGACCACCGACATGCTGTTCCAGCGCATCGAATCCATCGTGGGGCATGAGTATTTCCACAATTGGTCGGGCAATCGCGTGACCTGCCGCGACTGGTTCCAGCTGAGCCTCAAGGAAGGCTTCACCGTATTCCGCGATTCCGAGTTTTCCGCCGACATGGGTTCGCGCGCGGTCAACCGCATCGAAGACGTGGGCTTTCTGCGCACGGTGCAGTTCGCCGAGGACGGCGGCCCCATGGCGCATTCGGTACGGCCCGAGTCGTACATGGAAATCTCCAACTTCTACACCGTGACGATCTACGAAAAAGGCGCCGAAGTGGTGCGGATGTTGGCCAACCTGCTGGGGCCGGAACATTTTCGCGCCGCCACCGACCTCTACTTCTCGCGCTTCGACGGCCAGGCCGTGACCACCGAGGATTTCGTGCGCTGCATGGAAGAGACCAGTGGACTCGATCTGACGCAGTTCCGGCGCTGGTACACCCAGGCCGGCACGCCGCAGTTGGACGTGAGCGGCGTATACGAACCCGAAACACGCGAATACCATCTGCGCGTGCGCCAGCAGACGCCGCCCACGCCGCGCCAGGCGGTCAAGGAACCGTTCTTCATTCCGCTGACCGTGGGCCTGCTCGACAGCCGCGGCCGGGAACTGCAGCTGCAGCTTGGCGGTGACGACGCCGTGAGCACTAGCAAGGTGCTGCAGGTGAGCGAAGCGGAACAGACGTTCCGTTTCACCAACATCACGGAAGCTCCGGTGCCGTCGCTGCTGCGCGGTTTTTCGGCCCCGGTGAAGCTGCGCTACGACTACAGCCGCGAGGAACTGATGTTCCTGATGCGCCACGACAGCGACGGTTTCGTGCGCTGGGAAGCCAGCCAGCAACTGGCGCTGCGCGTCATCGATGATGGTCTGGCCGCCTGGCGCGAAGGGCGCTCGTTCACCATCGACGAACGCCTGGTGCAGGCCTATCGCGGTGTGCTCGAGGCCAGCCTGAACGAAGCCGGCATCGACAAGGCGATGATCGCCAACCTGATCCTGCTGCCTTCCGAAGCCTACATCGCCGAACAGATGCCGGTGGTGGAAGTGGACGGCATCCACGCAGTGCGCGAAACGGTGCGACGCCAACTGGCGCAAGGCTTGGCGCCGGAGTTCGCCGCGGTGCAGCGCGCCAACGTGGCCTCGGCCCCTTACGCCTACGAAGCCGGGCAAGTGGCGGCGCGCGCGCTGAAAAACACCGTGCTGAATTATCTGATGCTGTTGGAACAGGACGAATGGTTCACTGTGGCGCGGCGGCAGTTCGAACAGGCCGACAATATGACGGACGCCAGCGCGGCGCTGCGTGCGCTGGTCAACAATCCCTGCGCCGGCAACGCGGCATTGCGCGACGCGCTGTTGGAGCGCTTTTACCAACAATGGAAGCACGAAGCGCTGGTGGTGGAGCAGTGGCTGTCGCTGCAAAGCGCCGCGCCTGTGGCTGACAACCTGTCACGGGTCAAGGCGCTCATGGCGCACGAAGCGTTCGACCTGCGCAATCCCAACAAAGTGCGCAGCGTCATCGGTGCCTTCTGCAACAGCAACATGGTGGGCTTCCATGCCGCTGACGGCTCGGGCTACGCCTTCCTGGGCGAAAACGTGCTCAAACTGAATCAGTTCAATCCGCAGATCGCCGCACGCCAGCTGACACCGCTGACGCGCTGGCGCCGCTACGATCCGGCGCGGCAGGCCTTGATGAAAGCGGAGCTGCAGACGCTCATGGCGCAGCCGGGGCTGTCGCCGGACGTGTTCGAGGTGGTGACCAAGAGCTTGCAGGACTAGCGCGCAGCGCATACTCTCGACCGCTTCAGGCATCACCAACGGCAGGCCTTCCTGGCCTGCCGCCACGACCCATAACGATTAGAACAAGGGGCCTCAGCATGCACAGCGATCCACGGGAAACTCTCAACCAGGCCAACATGGGGCGGCTGCAGTACATCGTGGTGGGGCTGACCGTGGCGCTCAACGCCCTGGATGGCTTCGACGTCATGGCCATCAGCTTTGCCTCCCCCGGCATCGCGACGGAGTGGGGCACCACCCAGGCCGGCCTGGGTTTCATCCTGTCCATGGAATTGTGGGGCATGGCCATCGGTTCGCTGGCGCTTGGCGGGCTGGCCGATCACTGGGGCCGGCGCCCCACCATCCTTTCCTGCCTGCTGTTGATGGTGCTTGGCATGTTCATGGTCACCACCACCACGTCATTGACCGTATTGTCCTTCTGGCGCGTGATCACGGGCCTGGGCATCGGCGGCATGCTGGCGTCGATCAACGCCATGGCGGCGGAATATTCCAACCTGCGCAACCGGCCCCTGGCCATCGCCATCATGGCGGCGGGCTATCCCATCGGCGGCGTGCTGGGTGGGGTGGTGGTGTCGAACCTGCTCACCTTCATGGACTGGCGTGTGGTGTTCTATTTCGGCACCGCCGTCACGCTGCTGGTCATTCCCTTCATCTGGTTCCTGATGCCGGAATCGGTGCACTGGCTGGTGCGCAAGCGTCCGCCGAACATGCTGGAACGGGTCAACGCCATCATGACGCGGCTGGGGCACCAGGCGCAGGCGCTGATTCCCGAGTTTCCGGAAGACGCCGGGCACAAAACCTGGGTGGACATCTTCTCGCCGGCAATGCTGCGGACCACGGTGCTGGTAGCCGTGAGCTACTTTCTGCACATCGTCACCTTCTACTACATCCTCAAATGGGTGCCGAAGCTGGTGGTGGACATGGGCTTCTCGCCGTCCGCGGCCGGGGGCGTATTGACCTGGGCCAGCCTGGGCGGCGCCTGCGGCGCGCTTACCTTCGGCTGGCTGAGCAAGCATTTCGATCTCAGGCGGCTCACCCTGTTCACCTTCGTGGCGTCCTGGCTGGCTACCTGTCTCTTCGGCCAGGCCAGTGCCGATCTCACCGTGCTCTCGCTGCTGGTGGCCGTGGCCGGCTACTGCATCAACGCCGGCATCGTCGGCATGTACGCCATCGTCGCGGAGGTGTTTCCCACCCATATACGGGCTTCGGGCACCGGGTTTGCCGTGGGCGTGGGGCGCGGCGGGTCGGTATTGTCGCCGATCGTGGCCGGGTACCTGCTGCAGGGCGGCCTGGAACTGCCGGTGCTGTCCATCGTGATGGGCTCGGGCTCCCTGCTGGCGGCGATTGCCCTGTTCGGCATCCGCATGGGGCCGCGGCAGGGCGCGCGTGCCGCCACCCCGCGGGAGGCGGAAAAGGCTTCCTGAACCTTGATTGCATGATGGGGTGACAGCAAAAAGGGGGCACAGGTAAAATCGCCCCCTTTTGATTTGGAGCATTCGCTTCGCAGTACTGCTGAAAACCACAGGTGCACTATGGGAAGAGCCTATCAGAACCGCAAGGAATCCATGGCCAGGACGTCGGCCAACAAATCCAAGGTCTATGGCAAATACGGCAAGGAAATCTATGTCGTGGCCAAGGCCGGCGGGATAGACCCTGGGGGCAACCTGGCGCTGCGCGCCATCATCGAACGTGCCAAGCGCGACCAGGTGCCGGCGCATGTCATCGAAAAAGCCATCGAGAAGGCCAAGGGAGGCGGCGGTGAAGATTACGCCGTTACGCGCTACGAGGGCTTCGGTCCCGGCTCCTGCATGGTGATCGTCGACTGCCTCACCGACAATCCCAACCGTACCTTCGGCGACGTGCGCCAGTGCTTCAACAAGACCAACAGCAAGCTCGGCACCCAGGGCGTGGTGAGCCACATGTTCGACCACAGCCTGATTCTGGCCTTCAAGGGCGACGAGGAGGCAGTGCTGGAAGCGTTGATGGAAGGCGAGGTGGACGTGAGCGACATCGAAAGCGAAAACGGCACGATCACCGTGTTCGCGCCGCACACCGAATACGCCAAGGCCAAGCAGGCCCTGAGCGCCACGTTTGGCGATCTCGAGTTCGAGGTGGACGAAATCCAATTCATTCCGCAGACTTACGTGCAACTGAGCGGCGACGACGTGGCATTGTTCGACAAGTTCCTGACCTTGCTCGAAGACGTCGAAGACGTGCAGAACGTGTACCACAACGTAGAATCCTGAGGGCCGGCGCAGCAATTGCGGGGCTCTCTGCACCCAGGAGAGCCCATGGTCGATGATTATCTGGTCTGGCCGGCACTGGCCGGCGGCATGCTGATCGGCTTGTCCGCCGTTCTGCTGTATCTGTGCAATGGCCGCATCGCCGGCATCAGCGGCATCCTCGCCGGCGCCCTGCACGGCGACGAGGCCGAGCGCGGCTGGCGCATCCGTTTCCTGCTGGGATTGGTCGGTGGCGGTGCGCTGGTCAGCGTGCTGGGCTTCCCTTACGCACTCGAGTTCCGCTCCACACCGCTGGTGACGATACTGGCCGGCCTGCTGGTCGGCTATGGCACGCGCCTTGGCAACGGTTGCACCAGCGGCCATGGAGTGTGCGGCATGGGCCGCGGTTCGCGCCGCTCTCTGGTGGCGGTGTTGGTGTTCATCGGCACGGGCATGTTCACGGCAACTCTCGTTTCATTGGTGTGGGGGCTGCCATGAGCAATACCGGTTCGCGTAACGATTATCTGGTTGCCGCCTGCTGCGGCCTGTTGTTCGGTGCCGGCCTGGCGCTGTCGCGCATGATCGATCCGGCCCGGGTGCTGGGTTTTCTCGATGTGCTTGGCGGCGCCTGGGATCCTACGCTGCTGTTCGTGTTCATCGGTGCGCTGCTCATCGCCGTGCCGGGTTTTGCCCAGGCGCGTGAGCGTGAACAGCCATATTTTGCGCCTGTCTTCGTCGCCCCCGCCGGCAACGCCATCGACAGGGATCTGTTGATGGGTGCCGTTCTGTTCGGCATCGGCTGGGGCTTGGCGGGCATCTGCCCCGGGCCCGCGGTGGTCAACCTGGCCTCGCTGGAACCGCAGGCGCTATTGTTTGCCGCTTCCATGCTGGGCGGCATGTTCCTGTTCAAGCTAAGGCATGGCTGACACCCAGGAACGGCACGTCCAGAACGCCTCCCCAAACGCATGCCGGGCCAGCGGAGTGAACGCCCGCCGCTGGGCATTTTCAGGAGCGCCGCCTGCAATGCGCTTGCGATGGCCGGCGGGCGATGGTCTACTGCGCCCATAACAACAAGAACGACGGGGGGAGTATGGCGACCATCAGCTTCACCTTGAACGGTCGGTTGCAGCAGGTCGAGGCGGAGGAGGGGATGCCGCTGCTGTGGGTGCTGCGCGACCTCTTGAATCTCACGGGAACGAAATACGGCTGCGGCATGGCGCTGTGCGGCGCCTGTACCGTGCACGTGGACGGGCAGCCGGTACGCAGCTGCCTCACGGAAATCGGCTATGTAGCCGGCCGCGTTGTAACCACCATCGAGGGCCTGGGACAGGTCGACGCTCTGCATCCGGTGCAGCGCGCCTGGCTGGAACTCGACGTGCCGCAATGCGGTTACTGCCAGAGTGGCCAGCAGATGAGCGCGGCGGCGCTGCTGGCCCGCAATCCCGCTCCTTCCGACGCCGACATCGATGCGGCGATGCGCAACAACATCTGCCGCTGCGGCACCTACCAAAGCATCCGCGCCGCGATTCATCGCGCCGCCGAACTGCAGTCGCTTGCCGTCGACGCCATGGCGTCCGGCAGGGAGACACTGGCATGAATGCGCTGTTTCTCGATCGCCGCAGCGTGCTCAGGGCCTCGCTGGCGGCCGGCGGTTCCCTGGTGCTTGGCTACGCACCCGCGACGTCGGCGCAGAACGGCGCGGCCGTCCACGACTTCAATCCTTTCATCCGCATTGCGCCGGACGACACCATTACGCTCACCGTGCACAAACCCGAAAACGGGCAGGGCGCGGTGACCACGCTGTGCATGCTGCTCACCGAGGAACTGGATTGCGATTGGGAGCGCCTGCAGTGGGAATTCGCGCCGGTGGCGCGCGTGTATGGGTTTCCGCTGCAGGGTACGTTCGGCAGCCTCGGTGTGCGCAGTTCCTGGCAGCCGCTGCGCGAGGCGGGCGCCAAGACGCGGGTGATGCTGCAAAGCGCCGCGGCCAGCCGCTGGGGCGTGGCCGTGGCGCAAACGCATACCGGCAAGGGGCGCGTGTACAACACCGCCAGCGGCGCCAGCTTCAGCTATGGCGAACTGGCGGGCGAGGCGGCGCTGCTGCCGGTGCCGGACACGGTGGCGCTCAAACCGCCGGCGCAATACCGCCTGATCGGCAAGCCCACGCCTCGGCGCGATACGCTGGACAAGATCACCGGCAAGGCGCGTTACGGCATCGACGTGCGCGTGCCCGGCATGGCCTTCGCGGTGCTGGAACGTTCGCCGGTATTCGGCGGCAAGGTGGTTGCCTTCGACGATGCGCGCACCCGCGCCTTTCCCGGCGTGCTCGACGTGGTGCAGGTGAGCCGCGGCGTGGCGGTGGTGGCAAGCAACACCTGGGCCGCCATGGAAGGACGCAAGCGGCTCGACGTCGTGTGGGACGAAGGCCCCGGCGCTGCGCTGTCTTCCGCCGCCATCCGCCGCATGCAGCAGGAGGCGCTGGCAGGCAGCGGCACCGTGTCGCATTCCGAAGGCGACGTGGAACGGCTGCTCGATACGGCGGCACAGCGCCTGACAGCGGAATACGAAGTGCCCTATCTGGCGCATACCACCATGGAGCCGCCAAACACCACCGCGCGCCTGGAAGGCGAGGATTGCGAAGTCTGGAGCGGTTCGCAGATTCCAGGCCTGTGCCATCTCAATTCGGTAGCGGCATCCGGGTTGAAGCCGGAGCAGGTGGTGGTCAACACGCTGTACATCGGCGGCGGTTTCGGCAGCCGCGGTGGCGGCAACGTCTATACGGAGGCGGTGGAAGTGGCGATGGCGGCGGGGCGCCCGGTGAACCTGCTCTATACCCGCGAGGACGACATTCAACAGGACCGCTATCGCCCCTGCGCCATGGTCAGGTTGGAGGCCGCGCTCGATGCGGACGGCTGGCCGGTGGCGCTCAAGGGCCATGCCTGCTGCCAGCATTTCCAGGATCTGCAGAACGGTCTCGACCGCGAAGCGCTGGCGGGGCTGGAAGACAACGACTACGCGCTGGCGGCCCAGCATTTCGCCTACACGCCGCTGGAACTCGACGTGCCCACCAATTTCTGGCGCAGCGTGGGCGCCTCGCAGAACGTGTATTTCATGGAGGCCTTTCTCGACGAACTGGCGGCGGCGGGCGGCAAGGACCCGGTGGCATTGCGCCGCCGGCTGCTGGCGGGAAAACCGCGTTTGCGCCACGTGCTGGAGCTGGCAGCCGAACGCGCGGGCTGGGGCACGCCGGCGCCGGAGGGACGCTACCGCGGCGTGGCCTGCGTAAGTTGCTTCGGCTCGCACATCGCGCAGGTGGCCGAGATTTCGCTGAAGGACGGCAAGGTGCGCGTACATCGGGTTACCTGCGTGGTGGACTGCGGCCAGGTGGTGAATCCGCTCACGGTGGTGCAGCAGATGCAAGGCGGCATCGTCTATGGCCTGACGGCGGTGCTGCGCGGCGAGATCACCCTGGAGAACGGCCGGGTGCAGCAAAGCAATTTTCACGACTACGACGCGCTGCGCATGGACGAGATGCCGTTCATCGACGTGCATATCGTGGCCTCCGACGATCCCGCCCCCGGCGGCATCGGGGAAACCGGCACGCCGGCCATCGCGCCCGCGGTGGTCAATGCCGTGTTCGCGGCCACCGGTACACCAGTACGGCGTTTGCCGCTGGAATCAAGCCGTTACGCCTTTGCGGTAAAGAATGCCTGAGTGAGGCGGGCGACCATGCGCCACGCTTGCGCGACCAAAACAAAATAAAAACCATAAGTAACAGGAGCCGCCATGACACAGTCCTTCCGTTTAATGGTATTGCTCGGCGTATTCTGCGCCGGCGCGGCCACCGCGCAGGTGGAGCAGGTGGCAAGCAATGGCGATCTCAGCCTGGAGGTCTACACGTCCTCGCCCTACGGCTACGCGGTCACCTCGGCCCTGGTGTTCGGGCAGGAGGAAGTGCTGCTGATCGATCCCCAGTTTCTGCTGAGCGAGGCAAACAACGTGGTGATGCGCATCCGTGCCTCCGGCAAGCGCCTGAGCCTGATCTACAGCACGCATGCGCATCCCGACCACTTTCTCGGCGTTGCCGCCATTAAGGAAGCCTTTCCCGACGCGCGCTACGTGGCGCTGCCCGAGGTACGGGAACGCATCGCCACCGCCTGGCCGGCACGGCGCAACTTCTGGTATCCCACCTACGGCGACGAGCTGCCGTCGGAAACGCCGATCATGCCGGACGCGTTGCCGGCTTCGGAGCTGGTGTTCGAGGGCCACGTGTTTCCCATCACCGGCGAAGTGGTCGGCCTCGACGGCGCCGGCAATTCCTTTGTCCACATCCCAGAATTGGATGCGGTGGTGGCCGGCGACATCGTATTCAACTCGCATCTGCGTCCGCCCGCCGATACCGCGCCGCTGTTCGAGACCCTGGCACGCATCGCCGAACTCGACCCCGCCTACGTGGTGGCGGGGCACCAGGCGCAGGGCGCCGATTCCAGCGCCACCGTGCTCGACTTCATTCCCGCTTACATCGAGGCGTTCGAGCAGGAGCGGGCGCGGGCGGATTCCAGCGAGGCGCTGATTGCCGCGATGAAGTCGCGTTATCCCGACCTGGGACGCGAGGATGCGCTGGAACAGGCAGCCAATGCCAGTTTCGCGGAGTGAATGCGGGAAAGGGCGACGCAAGGTTGCTGCCATCCAGCCTCCCTTGCCGATGGCAATGGGAAGCTGGACAGAGCAGGGTACCTCAGTTTTGCTTGAGCTGGGCGTGCAGCTGGCTGCGCCGGTAATCGCGCGGCGTAACGCTGTAGGCTTTTTTGAACGTACGGGAAAAATGCGCCATGCTGTTGAAGCCGCAGCGGAAGGCGATGGCGGTGATCGACAGGTGCTGCAGTTGCGGATCCGCCAACAGCCGCGCGCATTCCTCCAGCCGGCGCCGCAGGATGTAGTGCGAGATCTTTTCCGACTTGGTGAAAAGCGCACGCAGGTAGCGCGAGCTCACGCCCATGCCTTCAGCGATGGCTTCCACCGTCAGTTCGGGATTGCACAGCTGCTCCTCGATCAGGTCCTTGGCCTGGGTGATGCGGCGGGTGCGGCGGTTGCTCTGGTGATGCACGTGCCCGGCGTAGGCCTCGCTGATGCGGCGCAGCAGGGTGTCGGACAGCACCGGCGCAAATTCGCGCAGGCTGCCGTTCTTGAGCTTTTCCCAGCTCGACAGGATCACGCCGAACAGCGGATTGTCAGGGCTGGAGGGGGGATGGTCGGTGTTCAGCACCAACGCTTCGTACTGCTGCGGGTCGCTCAGGTAGCGCGACAGCACCACGCGCGGGATGCTGACCAACAGCAGCGACAGCTTGTTCGGCACGAACATGGAACGGGGATGGGAATTATCGATCAGGATGAACTGCCCGGCCTTGAGCTCGCTCATGCCCAGGTGATGTGAAATGATCACGTCACCGTCGAGCACCAGGATGAAGCTGTAGCGCTTGAAGTCGGGGTTGAGAAACTCTTCGTTCTTGCGCGAAACGATGGCGCCGGTGGAATCGATGCGAGCCAGGGTGAGTGAACCGAGAGCCGCCACCTCCGCCTCGGCATGGTAGGTGGCCATGTCCAGGGGGTCCACATCTACCGAAAACAGTTCCGTATTGAGCGTGTAGAGGGTGAAAGTGTGCGGTTGATCCTTATAGCTGGTAGTAGAGTAATATTTCATAATTTTTTTATATTCTTATTTTGTTGTCGTTGTTAAAGCGAAGCGACCTTGATGCTTACTCAGCATGCCGCCGTATCATGCACCAGCGCCGCGAGGCGTAGCAAGACGGAAAAGCGACAAAAATATGAAACTGAAACAAGGACTTTGGCTAATCAAGAATCAAAGTTCTTTAACTTTGGCGCGCTGGCGGGGGAACGCGAAGCGGCGTTTTCCCACACGTTTGCGGGATTTCCCGCAAAGGCGTGCCCACGGTTGGGCAATCGAAGCGTGCCGAACCGTTCGGTTTGTAAACATTGCCGCCAGAGTTGTCGATCACTGCCGTTAGAATCAACAAGGATGTTCCGCTGACATGCGCGGCAAAGCCTGCTTCTCCCTTCTCCCTCCCTTGTTCCTGGCGTTGCTTGGCCTGGCCATCGCGCTTGGCGGCCACCGCTATGGTTTTGGTTCGCTGTCCAATGTGGGCTCGGGCACCGTGCCGGTGCTGCTCGGCATCCTGCTGATGGTGCTGGCGCTGGCGCAGTTGTGGGGTCAGCGCCGGCAAGTGAGCGAAGTGTTGCCGGCTGATTTTCCCTGGGTGCCCCTACTGTTCAGTGCCGGCAGCCTGCTGCTGTGGGCGGAGCTGGTGGAACGTGTCGGTTTCTTTCCGGCTGCGGCGGCGCAACTGGTGCTGGCCTCGTGTGCGGTGCGGCAGGAAAGCTGGCGCGGCATCCTGGTGGGCATTGTGCTCACCAGCCTGGCCACCTATGTCCTTTTCGTCTGGTTGCTTGGCATGCCGGTGCCGGCGTTCGGAGCCTGAATGCAAACTCTCGACAACATGCTGCTCGGCTTCAGCCAGGCCCTGAGTTTCGACGCGTTGCTGTATTGCCTGGTGGGGGTGAGCCTGGGCACGTTCGTCGGCGTGCTGCCCGGCATCGGCGCGCTCACCACGATTTCGCTGTGTTTGCCGCTGACCTTTCACCTGGATCCGCTGCTTGGCCTGATCATGCTGGCCGGTATTTTCTACGGCGCGCAGTACGGCAGTTCCACGGCCTCGATACTGCTCAACGTGCCCGGCAGCGCGCCTTCGGCGGTGACCTGCCTCGACGGTTATCCGATGGCGCGGCAGGGCAAGGCGGGCATCGCCTTGTTTCTTACCACGGTGGCGTCGTTCATCGGCGGTTCCTTTGCCATTCTGCTGTTGATGGGCTTTGCGCCGGTATTGGCGGACATTGCCATCGGCTTTTCCGCGGCTGATTATTTTTCCATCATGCTGCTGGCGCTCACCGCGGCGTCCACGCTTGGCGTGGGCTCGCCGCTCAAGGGACTGTGCATGGTGGTGCTTGGCCTGGTGCTGGGTTTGGTCGGCACCGACATCAGTTCAGGGGTGTTCCGCTTTACCTTCGGCATGCCGGCGCTTGCCGACGGCATCAGCCTGGTGGCGCTTGCCATGGGCCTGTTCGGCGTGGCGGAAATCCTCGCCAACGTGACCAGCGGCCAGTTGCCGGTACTGGAAAACACCCGCGTGACCTTGCGCTCGATGCTGCCGAGCCGGCAGGAACTGCGCGAGTTCAAGGGCTCCTGCGCCAGGGGTTCGTTGATCGGGTCGCTGGTGGGCATGCTGCCGGGCACCGGTCCCACCATCGCCGCCTCGTTCATGGCCTATGCCATGGAAAAAAAGCTCACCAAGCACCCGGAACGCTTCGGCAAGGGGGCGGTGGAAGGCGTCACCGCGCCGGAAGCCGCCAACAACGCCTCGGTGCAGGCGGCCTTCATTCCCACGCTGACCCTGGGCGTGCCCGGCGACGCCATCATGGCGGTGATGATCGGCGGCCTGCTGATCCACGGCATCACGCCGGGGCCGCAACTGATCACTGAAAACGCGGCGCTGTTCTGGGGCGTGGTGGCCAGCTTCTGGGTCGGCAACATTCTGCTGCTGCTACTCAACCTGCCGTTCATCGGCGTGTGGGTACGCCTCTTGAGCATTCCCTATCGCGTGCTGTTCCCGGCGGTGCTGCTGTTGATCTGCATCGGCGTGTACAGCGTGAACAACAATGTGGTGGACGTGTGGCTGACGCTTGGCTTCGGTCTGTTCGGCTTTTGGTTCAATCGCCACGGCTATCCTTCCGCGCCGCTGTTGCTTGGCTTCGTGCTTGGGCCCCTGATCGAGGAAAACTTTCGCCGCGCGCTGCTCCTGAGCGGCGGCAGCCTGACGCCTTTCGTGGAACGGCCGGTCAGTGCCGTATTTCTGCTGCTGACCGCGTTGGTGCTTGGGCTTGCCGCCTGGCAGCGCCTGCGCCGCGGTACCGCTACAATGACGCCCTTGCCGGCAACCGAGGACAACCCATGATCCGCACCCGATTTCTGCTGCTGTGCTGCGTGCTGCTGCTTGCCGCCTGTGGCGGCGACACGGCCTCGTCGACTAATGCCAGCGCGTTTCCCACGCGGCCCATCCGCGTGATCGTGCCGTTTGGCCCTGGCGGCCTGGCGGCCTGGCGGACGTGACGCTGCGCTTGGCCGGCGAAGCGCTCAACGCCAATCTGGGGCAGCCGCTCATCGTGGAGAACCGTCCGGGCGCGGGCGGCGTGGCCGCCACCAGCACCATGCTCAACGCCAATGCCGACGGCTATACGCTGATCGTGCTCACCAACGGCACGGCAATCGCCGAGTCGCAGTTCAAGCTGGACTACGACGTACAGAGCGCCCTGCGGCCGGTGTCCGCGCTGGCCTGGTTCGACCTGATCCTGCTGGTCAATCCTGCAAGCCACGTGGACAGTGTTTCCGCCCTGCTGGAGCGTGCCCGCAACAGTCCGCGGGGGCTGCGCATTGCCACCATCAATCCGGGCAGCACCCAGCATCTGAGCGCGGAACTGTTCAAGGAAGAGGCCGGCATCGATGCCACCATCATCAGCTACCGCACCACGCCGGACGTGCTTGGCGCCTTGCTGCGCAACGAAGTGGACCTGGTGATCGACGCCTACACCGCGCTCAAGGGCGCGATCGACGGCGGCCAGGTGCGGCCGATCGCGGTAACCGGCTCCAAGCGCAACGTGGTGCTGCCGCAGGTGCCCACGGTGGCGGAAAGCGGCTTGCCCGATTACGTGGTGGAAGGCTGGAACGCCTTGTACACCAACGCCAAGGTGCCGGACGCCGTGGTGGCAAGGCTCAACGCGGCGGTAGTGGCGGCGGCAGACGATGCCAGGATCAAGCAGCGTTTCCAGGAACTGGGGGTGGAAGCGCGCGGCAGCACGCCGGAGGAAATTCAGCAGCGCTTCATTGCCGACATCGCCAAATGGCACGCGGTGATGGTCGAAGCGGGGCTGGCGATTTCGCCGTGAGCGCCTTGCCTTACCCCGTGGTGGTCGATGCCCACGCTCACCTTTTTCATCGCGGCATGCCGCTGGTCGACAACCCGCGGCACCGGCCCGGCTACGATTTCACGGTGGACGATTACCTGCACCAGCTCGATGCGCACGGCATCACGCATGGCGTGATCGCCGCGGCCAGCCCCTGGGGCGATTACAACGACTACACCCGCGACAGCGTGCGCCGGCATCCACGCCTGCGCGGCACGGTGATCCTGCATCCGGGCAAGACCTACGATTTTGCGGGCTTGGCGGCGGCGGGAATCGTCGGCGTGCGCCTGCCGTTCATAGGACTGCCACACCTGCCGGACATCACCACCACGGAATACCGACAGCTATTGCGCAACATCGCCGATCAGGGCTGGCACGTGCATCTGCACGTGGAAGGCCGGCACATTCCGGCCTTGTTGCCGGCCTTGGAAAATGCCGGACCGCGCATCGTCATCGATCATCTCGGACGTCCGGCGCCGAACGAATTGCCGGGCAGTGCGGGCTATCGCGCCATCGTCGATTCGGTCCGGCGCGGCAAAAGCTGGTTGAAAGTATCCTGCGGCTATCGCATCGGCGCCGTGGCCGCTGCGCATTTCCAGGGATTTTTGCAGGAACTTGGACCGGACCGCATGTTCTGGGCCAGCGACTGTCCCTTCGTGGGTCATGAAGGGCAACTGAACTACCAGGACACCATCGACTGGCTGCTTGCGCGGGTGAGTGATGAAGCGGCGCGGGAAAAACTGTTCGGGCGCAATGCCTGGGCGTTTTATTTTGACTGAAGGTTGGCCCCAGAGCTCAGTGGTACCCTTCAGACAGAATGTTCAGCAGATATGGACAGCAGTCGGTGCGCGATCCCGCTTGCGGAGCGTTGGAGCGTTTTCCCGTCGGGTGCAAGCGCGGAGACAAGCGAGGGTGAGGCCAAGCGGTTACGGCGCAACGCGCCGTGCGCAGGTCGAACGACGCTCGCGCTGCGAACGGCTGGGAAGTCTGAGCCGCGTAGCGGCGAGTTCCGCCGCGCCGCGCTTGTGCCTGACGGGGCGGAAGTGGAGCAAGCGGGATCGCGCACCGACTGCCTGCCACTGCCGTCCGCTGGATTTCCAGCCCACTTACAGCATCAATACCCCTTCATGCCGCAACAGTGCTTCCTTGATGGGCAGCCCGCCCGCATAGCCGGTGAGACTGCCGCTGCTGCCGATCACCCGGTGGCAGGGGATGAAGAGGCTCACGGGATTGCTGCCCACCGCCGAGCCCACGGCGCGTGATCCGTTCGGCATGTCGAGCTGTAGGGCGATGTCGCGGTAGGTCACCGTTTCCCCTTGCGGGATTTGCAGCAGCGCCTGCCACACGCGTTTCTGGAACGCGGTGCCCCGCAGGTCGTAGCGCAGGTCGAAACGCTGCGGTTCTCCGGCACAGTAACGTTCCAGCGCGTCCAGGGCGTCGCGAAACGGCGCGTCGCTGCGAAGCCAACCTTCCTCGATCTCGACCGGTCGTTTCCCGTCCTGGAAATCGGCCAGGACGATGCCGGCCTCGCTGCCCGCCAGGGCAAAGGGGCCGAACGGTGTCTGCGCGATGGTGTAGTACATAAACGTTCCTCTGGTTTCAGCCCTTGGCAACCGCTGCGTCCCCTACGGAATTTATGCAGCGGTTCCCTCCGACAAGGTATTCCACAAATAAAACGTCGCATAGGCGCGCCACGGGCGCCACTGTTCGGCCAACTGCTGCAACTCGCGCGTGCTGGGGCGTTCGGGGGCGCGCAGCGCATTGAGCAGCCCGAGATCGCCGGTGGGAAAGGCGTCCGGTTCGCCGAACGCACGCATGGCGATGTAATGCGCTGACCATGCGCCGATGCCGGGCAGGCTTTGCAACTGCGCCACCGCCTGATCCAGTTCCTTGCCCGCGGCGCTGAAGCCCTCCGCGTAGCGCGCGGCAATGGTCCTGATCCATTCGAGACGCTTGTGGGTAAAGCCGAGGCCGTCCAGCGGCGAGGCCTTGCTGCACCAGGTCGGGATTGGCGTCGAGATCGAACTGGCGCCGGATCAACTGCACCAGCGGTTGCAGCGCTTCGAGCGCATCGCAATGGATTTCGGCGCGCAGCGCGGCCTTGTCCGGCAGCGGGGTGACGCGATACCAGCCCTGGTTGTCACCCAGGCGGAAGCTGCGCGCATAACTGTCGGCGCCGACGACTTCCATGCCGGTGATCGCGCGCTGGCGATAAAACGCCAACAGTTCCTGCCAGCGGTATGGGGGACGGTAGTGCAGGTCCAGCACGCAGCCGGCGCTTCTGGACGCGGCTGCGGGTTCGCTTTTGCGCAGGGCGCCGGGATTGAGCTTGAACTTATCCTGGAACACCGCGTTGAAGCGGCGCCGGCTGTTGAAACCGCTGGCGAGCGCCACGTCGAGCAGCGGCAACTGCGTTTCCATCAGCAGTTTCTTGGCGAACGACAGGTTGCGATGCTGGATGTAATCCTGCGGCGACACGCCAAGGTGTTGCTTGAACAGCCGCCGCAGGTGGCGGCTGCTGACGCCGAGCCGTTCGCTCAGCGTTTCCATATCCTGATGCTGCGCCGCACCACTCTGTAGCAGCAGGAGCGCGCGGCGTACCGTGGTTTCGGTGCCGCGCCAGGCGGGACTGTTCGGCGCCGATTCCGGCCGGCAGCGCAGGCAGGGGCGAAAGCCGGCGGCAAAGGCCTGCGCCGCGGTGGCGTAATAGCGTACGTGTTCCGGGCGCGGCGGCGGCGCGGGGCAGATGGGCCGGCAATAGATGCCGGTGGTGAGCACTGCGGTGAAAAAGCGCCCGTCGAAACGGGGATCGCGTGCAAGACGCGCCTGGTCGCAGGTGGCGGCAGAGGGCAGCTCGGCGTCGCTCATGACACGCGCCGCGACGGGATCGCGAACGTTGGCGTCGTGCGTGCCGGCAATGGGCTGGGCGGATTCGTTCATGGGCGCATTGTAGCGCCCACACCGCATTGAAATAAGCCGGATTCGGACATGGTTGCGGGACACCCCCGGCGCGCGCAAGCGCGCGGGTACGCGGTCTCATTCGTAGCGCAGCGCCACGATCGGATCGAGATTGGCGGCCTTGGCGGCGGGCATGATGCCGAACAACAGGCCCACCAGCGCGGAAAACCCGAACGCCAGCAACACCGCCCAGAACGGCACGACCGCGGCCGGAAAGCCGGGAATCACCGCGGAAACCGCCGCGCCGATGCCATAGCCGATCACCAGGCCCACCAATCCGCCGAGCAGGCACAGCAGCAGCGATTCGAACAGGAACTGCAGCAGTATCTGGTGGCGTTTGGCACCGATCGCCTTGCAGATGCCGATTTCCTTGGTGCGCTCGGTAACCGACACCAGCATGATGTTCATGATGCCGATGCCGCCCACCAGCAGGGAAATGCCGACGATGCCGCCCATCACCAGCGTTACCGAGCCGAGAATCGTGTTGAACGTGGCGGCCAACTGTTCGGAACTCTGCACCTGAAAGTCGTCGTCCTCGGTGGTGAGATTGTGCGCATCGCGCAGCAGCGACTGGATGCGCTGCTGGATCGTGTCCATCTGCGCGATGTCGCTCACGGTCAGCTGCACGAAAATGTCGGGCTGCACCTGGTTGCCCATCAGCGAGCGCATGGTGTTGAACGGCAGCACCACGAAGTTGTCCTGGTTCTGGCCCAGTATCTGCCCGCGCGGTTCCACCAGCCCGATCACCTTCACCCATTCCTCGCCGATGCGGATGAACTCGCCCACCGGGTCGTTCGGCAGCGACAGGTTCTTGCGCACGTCGTCACCGATCACCGCCACGCGCCGCCGCGTCAGGTTGTCGCTGTCGGACAGAAAGCGTCCACCGCCTTCGGCCCGCATGTAGATGTTGCCCACCTGGCTGTAGGTGTAGGTGGAACCGAATATCTGCGTGGCGGTGGCCTGCGAGCCGTAGCGCACCTGGTTGATGCCGCTGGCCTGCGCGTAGAGGATCGGCGTGAGCCAGGCGATGCCGTCCACGCGCTGGGCGATCAGCTCCACGTCGTCCGGCGTGATGCGGGCGATGCGCCCCTGCAGACGTTCGGTGAGCGGCGTATAGGACTGAACGGTCAAACTGTTGGTGCCAAGCGCCTCGAACTGCTGGTTGACGGTAAAGCTGAAGCCCTGGATCAGCGCCACGGTGGCGATCACGGCCGCCACGCCGATGATGATGCCGAGCGTGGTGAGAAAACTGCGGAAACCGTGCGCCCGGATCGATTGCAGGGCGGCGCGCAGGCTTTCCAGAATGTCGAATAGCATGGTGGCCTCAGCTGGGTTGGCGCTTGGCGTTGCGGCGGTCTTCCGCCACGTGGCCGTCTTCCATGCGGATGATGCGCTGGCAGTGGTCGGCGATTTCCGCCTCATGCGTGACGATGATGATGGTCTGCTGCTGCGCATGCAGCTCATCGAACAGCTTCATGATTTCCGCTGTGGTGCGCGAATCGAGGTTGCCGGTGGGTTCGTCCGCCAGCAGGATCGAGGGCTCGGTGACGAGCGCGCGGGCAATGGCCACGCGCTGGCGCTGCCCGCCGGAAAGCTGGTTGGGCAGGTGATCCATGCGGTCGCCGAGTCCCACGTGGTGCAGGGCTTCGCTGGCGCGCGCCTCGCGCTGTTTCAGCGCAATGCCGCGATAGATCAGCGGCTGCATCACGTTGGCCAGCGCGGTGGCGCGCGGCAGCAGGTTGAAGCTCTGGAAAATGAAGCCGATCTCGCGGTTGCGGATGTCCGCCAGTTGGTCGGCATTGAGCAGGCTGACGTCGCGCGCGTTGAGCACGTAGGTACCGGCGCTTGGCCGGTCCAGGCAGCCCAGGATGTTGAGCATGGTGGACTTGCCGGAGCCGGAGGAGCCGGTGATCGCCACGTACTCGTTGCGTTCGATCGCCAGGCTCACGTCGTCGAGCGCCCGCAGCGTCTGCTGGCCCATGTGGTATTCCTTGGCCAGTTCCCGGATTTCGAGCAGAGCCATGTCAGGCACCACTGGAAGCGGTATCGCGCGCCGCCTCTCGCACGCCATCGCCATCCTCGAGATTGCGCAGCGCGCGGTCGGGGCCGACCACGATGCGGTCACCCGGGTTCAATCCCTCCACGATTTCCTGGTAGGTGTCGTCGGACAGGCCCACCTGAACCTGCACCTTGCGCGCCACGTCGCCCTCGACGCGGAACACGTGGTAATCCTTGAGCGCGGTACTGCGGTCTTCAGTCAACAGAATGGCCTGGATCGGCAGCGCCAGCACCGGGGTGCCGCTGTTGGTGAAGATTTCCGCGCGCGCCGACATACCGGGGCGCGGCACTACCTTGCCGAGGTCGGTAAAGCCGATCTTCACGCTGAAGCTCAGCGACTGGCTGCCGGCGGGCTGCTTGGCGGACACCGCGATGGAACGTACCACGCCCTGCATGGGCTGGTCGGGGTAGGCGATGGCCACGATTTCCGCGTCCTGGCCCACCGCCACGTTGGCGATGTCGGCTTCGTCCACGTTCACTTCGGCGTGGATGCTGTCGGGATTGGCGATCGTCATCAGGCTGGAGCCCGGTACGTTGGTGGTGCTGGAAATCGCGGTTTCTCCCACCTTGATGTCGAGCGAGGTCACGATGCCGTCGAGCGGCGAATAGACGCGGGTCTTGCTCAGGTTCTTCTGCGCTTCCTCCAGCAGTGCGCGCGCCTGCCGCAGCGAGGCCTCGCGGCTTTGCACGTCGAGCCTGGCCAGTTCCAGTTCGTTGCCGGCGGCCTCGAAGCTGTCGTCGTCGAGCAGGCCACGGTTGTGGATTTCCTGCTTGCGCTGCCATTGGCTGTCGAGGTTGGTCAGGCGCAGCTTGGCGGATTCGATGGCGATTTCCTGCATGCGCACCGACGCCTGCTGCTGTTCCACCATGGCGTTCGGCGCTTCGTCGTCGATCTGCAGCAGCAACTGGCCCTCGGTGACGGCATCGCCTTCCTCGACGAACAAGGCACTGACCCTGCCGATCACTTCGGTGCTCAGCATCACTTCCTGTTCGTGCGTGAGCTTGCCCGACGCCAGAATGGAGCTGCGGATTTCCTGCGTGTGCAGCGTTTCCAGCGTCACTTCCGGCAACTGGCCGCTGGCGCCGCTGCGCCATAGCGACAGGAGCACCACGGCGGCGATGACGAGCAGCAGGATCAGGATTTTTTTCATGGTGTGTCCTTGGTGTCGTGAAATGCCGCAGGCTCGCGCGGCAGAAGCGCAAGGGCTAACGCAGGCTGAACCATCCCCAGATGCCGTAGATCAACAGCATGGGCGCAAGCGCCACCAGCGTGGCGCGTAGCCAGGTGCTCTGGGTGAAGGACTGATAACCCAGCACCAGCAGCACGCTGGACCAGAGCTGCGGCAGGCTCAGGTTCAACAGCAGCTGCTTGCCGCTGTTGATGCCCAGCAACGTATCGAGGCTCAACGGCTGCAGCGCGCCCAGGCTCACCTGGCCGTTGCCGCTGAGCATGACCAGCCAGGCCGACAGCGCGGTGAAGAGCGCCGGCAGCCCGGTCCAGCTCAGCAACGACAGCCAGTGCTGGTAGCGGTAGCCGTCATGGCTGAACTTGCTCATGAAGTTCAGGTACACCGCATACAGCAGCAGAATGACGACGAAGGCCACCGCGGTGCCGAGGCCTCCCGTGGCCATCAGGAACGTGGGGCTGAGGTTTTCATAGGCTGTGCGCAGTTCGGTCTCGCGCAGGGTGGGATTGGCGTTCAGCGCCTGTTCCACCATCTGGTCCACGAAGAAGCCGCGATCGGTGGTGGCAATGTAGCCCACCTGGATCGAACTGGTGGCCACCACCAGCAACAGCAGCGGCAGCAGCACGGTGGGGCGTTCGCGCAGGCGGGCGAACACGGCACGCGGCGCGGTGAAGATGTCAATGAGGTTTTGCAGCATATCCCCTCCTGGGACTTTGATTTCAGACAGGATGGCAAGTTGTGTGCCAGGCTTTGGTGTTTTTAACCTATTGTTTTTGTTTGTCGTTTTTACACCGCCATCCTGGCGATACTGCCATGTGGCGTATTTTGCGCCAACTCCTGGTTCATGCCGCCGCTCCCAGCGCGCCCCAGTCCCTCCGCGTGCCATGGTACAGCAGGCGGCGATAGTACAGGGTCAGTGCCAGGACCAGTATCGCCGCCAGGATCAGCAGCCAGGACGCGTGCAGAGCATACGCCAGGGCGACCGCACCGACGAGCAACAGCGTGACCCCGAACGTGGTCATGCCCCTGGCCAACCTGGAAACGTCGCGCAAACCCAGCAGCAGCGCCAAATAACCGTTGTGCACGGCGCTTGCCAGCGTGAACGCCAGTAACGGCCAACCCAGGGGAGGCAGGCGCTCGATTGTCGCGGTAAGAACGAAGAGCGTGATGCCGAGGCCGCACATCACCAGATAAATGCTCCAGATCTGCCGTTCCATGAAGTGCCACAGTTCCCGGCGCGAGCCGGCGCGAGCCGGCGCGCCGCAGCCATAACAGGCGCAGGCGCGGCGGCAGTTGCGCGAAGCTGGCGGGAAAACTGATCAGGGACAGCAGACTGCAGAACAGCAACAGGCCGAAAAACCCCGGGCCGTTCGGACCGGCGCCGGGGCGGCTCAGTACCAGGATCGTCACACTGAAGAGCAAGGGTCCCAGCAGCAGGAAGTAACCCAGGGTCAATAGACGCGCGGGCCAGGAAGCGGGGAAGGCAAGCAGCAGGGTGGCCGCGGCGCTGTCGGCGGTGGGAGTGGGGTCGGCCAGGCGCATCGTGAACAGGTTGGAGAATTCGGAGCCATTGCAGTGCCGGTACAAGGGGTGGAAATGAGTGCGCCGCGCCAGGCGCCACAGCGCCCAGGCCCAGCCGGCGAGACTCAAGCAAAACAAGCCATAGGTGAACGGCACGACGAGCTGTGTGTGTTGCAGCGAGCGTATCGACGGGATCACCAGCAGGAATATCACGAAGGGCATGAGCGACATCAACAGCGGCGCGAAGCGGGAGGTGAGGCTGTACTGCATGATGCCGGCATACAGCGAGCCTACGTTGAACAGATGCAGGGCCAGCAGCAGCGTGGCCTGCTCGATGCCCAGCAGTTGCCCGGCCAGGGGAATGAAGCCCGCCCCGGCCACCGCCAGCGCCAGCAACACCAAGCCGCTGTAGAGCGGCAGCCGTGGCACCAGGCTCAGGCGGCGATGGCCGATCAGGTTGCGCTGCAACGGCACCGCCACCAGAAACGGCAGCACCAGGAATGCGATGCCGGCGTACAGGCTCACGCCGAACGCGAAAGCAGGCGAGAACCACGCGCCGATCAACGCCACCGGCAGCATGGCCAGGCCCAGCAGCGCCAGCCAGAGGATGGGACGCACGCTGGTATAGAAATAGCGCAGCAGTTGCCGGCAGGCGTTCATGCGTGCAGCTCCAGGAAGATTTCCTCCAGGCCCAGCGCCTGCGGCGCCAGCGATGTCTGTAACTGTCGTTCCAGAGAGGCCTGCAGCGTCGGCGACCACTGCCGGAATACCAGCACGGTGCCGAATGCCTCGGTGCGCTGTTGCCACAATCCGGGCAAAGGAGTTTGCGGCGGCGCCACCGTGGCCGGCAACTGCACCCGGACGATGCTTTCCTTGAGGTCGTCGAGCGGCGCGTCGAGCATGAGGGCGCCGTCGCGCAGCAGCCAGACGCGCGAGGCGACGCGTTCGAGATCGCTCACGATGTGCGTGGAAAACACCACGGTACGTTCCTGTCCCACGCAGAGATCCACCAGCGTTCGGAGAAACCGGCGCCGCGCCAGCGGATCGAGGCTGGCCACCGGTTCGTCCAGTAGCAACAGATCGGGTTCGTGCCCCAGCGCCGAGATGATGGAAAGCGTTTGCCGCTGCCCGGTGGAAAGACTGCGGATGCGCTGTTCCAGCGGCACCTGCCACTGTGCGCAGAGCTGTTGTACCAGCGCGTGATTCCAGCGCGGATAGAACGCGGCGATCAGTGTCAGGTAGTGCGCGGCGGTCACCGAGTCGAGCAGTTCGTCGCGTTGCGGCACGAAGCCGATGCGCAGTTTGGCGGCATGGCTAAGCGCGGCACCGCCGGGCTGCCCGAACAGTTGCACCGTGCCGGAATCGGCCAGACGCAGGCCGGGGAGGGTTTCGAGCAGGGTGGTCTTGCCGGCGCCGTTCAGTCCCAGCAGGCCGATCACTTCGCCTGCCTGTGCCTGGGCGCTGATGGCGTCGAGTACCTGCTTGTTGCCCAGGCGTTTGCTCAGTCGATCGATCGCTACGTAAGGTTCAGTCATGGGAGGTTTCCTGTTCGGTCATGGCGGCCTGCACCGCCTTGAGCACTTCCTCGGCGGGCAGTTCCAGTTGCCGCGCCGCCATCGCCAATTGCGTGATGGCCGGCTGCAGGCGTTCGAGACGCGCGTGCTTGTTTTCTTTTTGGCGCTGCGCTTGCGAGATGACCATGCCCCGGCCGCGCTGCCGTTCCAGGATGCCCTCGGCCTCCAGTAGACTGTAGGCCTTGGAAATGGTCATCGGGTTGACGGCGTGGGCAAGCGCCAGTTCCCTGACCGAAGGCAGGGGATCGCCGGGGCCGAGCTGGTTGCTGGCCACCATGCGCCGTATCTGTTCGATCAGCTGGCGGTAGATGGGCAGGCCGGTGTTGGGATCGAGAGTAAACATATCGTTACCTTGGTGTATTGCTACACTAATACACTAGGATTGCGCAGGGCAAGGATTTTTTTGCGAGGCAGCATGTACAAGCTTGGCGTCTACATTCCCGAAAGCCATCTGGAACAGGTGAAAACCGCGCTGTTCGAGGCCGGCGCCGGCCGCATCGGCAATTACGACCGCTGCTGTTGGCAGACGCTGGGGCAGGGGCAGTTTCGTCCGCTGGCCGGCAGCCAGCCGCATCTGGGGCGGCAGGACCAGGTGGAACGGGTGGATGAATACCGGGTGGAACTGGTGGTGAGTGATGCGGTGATACGGGCGGTGATGGCGGCGCTGAGAAGCAGCCATCCGTATGAAGAGCCGGCGTTCGACGTGGTGCGGCTGGAAGCGTTCTGACCGCGCCTGTGCCGCGCGCGCATGCCCGGGGCAGCGCGGCGTGGCTAAGCCGGGCAAAGTTCTCTATAGTCGGCGGGACTTCACTGGAGCTTCCCTCATGCCCAGATTCGTGCCGGTCGCGGTGTTCGCGACGCTTTGCCTGTCAGGCGCCGCGCTGGTGTTCGGCCAGAGCGCGCGCAGCGACGACATGGCGCCGGAAAGCGAATTTCACATGGCGCGCATGGTCTATGCCGACGGCGGCGCTTACGGCCGTGGCCGCTTCGGCTTCAGCCGCGGCTGGTGGGCAATCGACTACCCGCAGGCCGAGATTCATTTCCACGGCGGGGTCACGCGGCTCACCAACGTACGCATGGCGGACGACAGCCACCACATCGCGCTCACCGACGACGCCCTGTTCGACCACCCCTGGCTGTTCGCCCAGCAGGTCGGGCAGGGGCAGTGGAGCCCCACGGAGGAGGAAGCCGCGCGCCTGCGCGAGTACCTGCTCAAGGGCGGTTTCCTGGTGATCGACGATTTCCACAACGAAGCGCAGTGGCAGATCATGGCCCGGGCGATGCAGAAGGTGCTGCCGGGCTATGCCATCATCACGCTGGATCCGGACCGGGACGAAGTGTTCCACGTGCTGTACGACCTCGACGCGCTCACCCAGATTCCCGGCGAGCGCCACTTGTACCGTGCCGCCGACGGCACCGTGAAGGCGCAGCTGGAAGGCCCGCAGCGCTGGGCCGGCATCTACGACAAAGCGGGCCGGCTGATGGTGGCGATCAACTTCAACATGGACATGGGCGACGCCTGGGAACATGCCGACGATCCCCGCTATCCCGAACCCATGACCGCGCTGGCCTACCGCTTCGGCATCAACTATCTCATCTACGCCATGACGCACTGAATCGTGCGGGTCATTCCGGCACGCGGATGTGCAGGATGTTCGTCACTCCCCCCAGCCGGCCCACCGGCACCACGTTGAAGGCGATCGAATAGCGCGGTTCGCGGCTTTGCGAGGGCATTACCGTGTGCCGCAGGTTGGAGGGGAACAGCACGATGCGTCCGGGCTTGGGATTGATGTTGAAGGATTCCATGGCGCGGTAGTTGTCGTTGGCGCGCAGGGCGGGGGAGAAGCCGAACAGCGTCTGGGCGTCGTCGTTGATGATGTTGAAGGGCGTGCCTTCGGTCAGGTAGAACGAGCCGCTGATGTAGGCGTTGCTGTGGCGATGGTAGCGGATGGCATCGCCATGATTGAGGATGTTGCCCCAGGAATTGCAGATCGCCACGTCGTCCACGATGTGGGAGTAGGCCGCGGCGAATTCGCGGCACAGCGTCAGGATTTCCTGCTTCACCTCCCGAAAGATGCTTTTGTTGAGTAACTGTTGTTCGGTGGTGAAACCGCCGTCGCCGGGCATGGGAAAGCTGGCGCCGATGTCGATCAGCTCCTTCGCCTTGGCGATCACCTCGGGGGTCAGGGTGGCCAGTTGCGCCACGCCGACGGTCTTGGGAAACAGGTCTACGAGGTCCAGCGCCATGCGTCGCTCCGCGGCAAAAGAATGGAGAGGTGGATGCAAAAGAATGCAGCGCGCAACGATAGCCAACAAGCCGCGGCGCTGGCAACCGATGGAAGTGTTGCGAGGGGCTTGTATGGCGCGCCGGAGCGCATTAGGCTAGCCCAATCTGAACAAGCGGCCCCACCATGAAGGCACCGGTAACTTCTCTGACATTCCTGTTCGTTTTGTTGCTGACGGTCGTGTTCATCCCGCCGACCCATGCCGCCTCTTCCGATTTCCCGCTGCCCGACAATCTGCGGCCCGCGGTGCGCTTCTGGACCCGTGTCTACACCGAGGTGGACACCCAGAGCGGTTTTCTGCACGACTCGGTCAATCTCGACGTCGTCTACGATGCGCTGCCGCGCGACACCAAGCTCATCGACGAACGACGCAAAGCCATCATCGCCGATCTCAACGTGCTTGCCGCCGGCAAGCGCGAAGGGCTCAGCACCTCGCAAAGCCGCATCCTCGAGTTGTGGGGCGCCTCCACCTCCAACCAGCGTTTTCGGGAAGCCACCGAAACCGTGCGCTGGCAGCTTGGCCAGTCCGACCGCTATCGCGAAGGCCTGATCCGCTCCGGCGCCTACCGCGCCCACATCGAACGGGTGGCGGGTTCCATGGGGCTGCCGCTGGAACTGGCGGTGCTGCCGCACGTGGAATCGTCCTTCCATCCCGGTGCGGTATCCAGCGCCGCCGCCACCGGCATGTGGCAGTTCGTGCGGGAAACCGCGCGCCGCTTCATGCGCGTGGACACGCTGGTGGACGAGCGGCTCGATCCCTACCAGGCCACCTACGGCGCGCTGCTGCTGTTGCAGGACAACTATCGGGTGCTCGGCAACTGGCCGCTTGCGCTCACCGCCTACAACCACGGCACCAACGGCATGAAGCGCGCGGTAACCGAAGCCGGCACCAGCGACATCGGCCGTATCGTGGCGGAATACAAGGGGCCGCGTTTCGGCTTCGCCTCGCGCAACTTCTACGCGCAGTTCCTGGCGGCGATGGCGGTGGAGCAGGATGCCGAACGCTACTTCGGTCCGCTCACGCTGGCGGATTCCGTGGAGTTTTCCCAGGTGGAATTGACCGGTTATATCGACATCGAAACCCTGTCGCGCAACCTGGGCGTGGGGCTGGATTCCCTCAAGCGTGACAACCCGGCGCTGCTGCCGGCGGTGTGGTCGGGCAACAAGCGCGTGCCGAAGGGTTACACGCTCAAACTGGATCGGCGCCACTATGCGGGCGACCTGACCACCGACATCAATGCCATCGCCGCCGCGGCGTTTTACGCGGAGCAGATTCCCGACGTGAGCTACGTGGTGCAAAGCGGCGATTCGCTGTCCGTCATCGCCTCGCGCTTCAAGACCTCGGTGGCGGAGCTGGTGGCGATCAACCAGTTGTCCAACCGCAATCAGCTCAGGATCGGCCAGACCCTGGTGCTGCCGCAGAACGGCAACGTGCCCACCGTGGTGGTCAACAGGACCCAGCCGGCGCCGGCACCCGGCCAGTACGCGGTGGTGAGCGGCGACACGCTGTCCACCATCGCCACCCGTTTCGGCACGTCCACCCGCAGCCTGATGGCGCTGAACGGCCTCAACGAAAAATCCATCCTCCGGCCTGGCCAATTGCTGGTGCTGGGTGAGGGCGGCGCATTGCACGATGGCGGCCGGTATGCCGTCCGGCGTGGCGACACGCTCTCGACCATCGCCAGACAGTTCAGAACCACACCGCAGCAGTTGCTGGCACTCAACAATCTCGAGGACGGCAACCTGATCTTCCCCGGCCAGGAATTGGTGGTGGCCCAGGCATTCAGTTCACCCTGATTCTCATTCAACATTAAGAAACAAAGATAATGCTTTGATTTTCAATGGTTATTGTAATTTTTTGATTTCCTTTCTTGGCGTTGCTGCCCTGCGGCCCAGCCCTGTCATGATTCCACTGTGCAAGCGCCCTGGCGGCGGGGACAGGCCCAGAGTGTGACACAGCGGGCGCAAGTGTTGAGGCGCACCCGGTACAAGCAAAGCGTAGCCGTGGAGTCGGTTGGCGGCGCGAAGGCGGGGGAGCGAACGCATGACATTCTGCCTGGGCATCAGCATCGATGCCGGCCTGGTGGCACTGGCTGATACGCGCGTGGTCAAGGGCGACGAGTATCTGAGCAAGGGTAAGCTGGAACTGATCGATTGCCAGGGACACCCGGTGTTCATCATGACCTCGGGCCTGCGCGCTGTGCGCGACAAGACCGTGCTTTACCTCAAGGAATGGCTGCGCGCCGAAGACGCCAAGCTGGAGCGTCTGTATCAGGTGGCGAACGCCTACGGTAAGTGCCTGCGCCGTGTCCGGGAAGAGGACGAGGCGGCGCTCAAGAGCGACGGACTGAGCTTCAATAGCCATGCCATCATCGGCGGACAGCTCGACGATGATGCCGCTCCGGGCCTGTTCTACCTGTACCCGGCCGGCAACTGGATCGAGGCCAGCCGCGATTCCCCTTATTTCGTGGTCGGGCGCACGGCCTATGGCAAGCCGATACTCGATCGTCTGCTTGCCACCGGCAATTCCCTGGCACTGGCGGTGAACCTGGCCTACCTGGCCTTCGACGCCACCCGCACCAGCGTGGTGGACGTGGATTTTCCGATAGAGATCCTGGTCTACGACGCCCGCACGCAGCAGTTCAGCCAGCATTGCTTCAGCGAACAAACCCTGCTGGCCACCAGCCAATGGTGGACGGACACCCTGGCGGAGACGCTGGCACGCATGCCGCAGTCCTGGTCCAGCCCCTTGTTTACGGCACCTGATGCCGACTCCCGGAGCACCGCATGAGCCTCATCGACGTTGCCTGCAGCCTGCACTATCAGGTGCTGGCCCCCACCAGCTTCCTGTTCAACATTGCGGCGATGCCCACCGCCTTCCAGAAGATCGTGTCGGAGAGCTGTTGCTCGCAGCCGCAGGTGGCGCTGCCGTTTGCCGGGATCGGCAATGAAGGCAACCGCGTGCTGCGCCTGCGGCTGAACCCCTGCGAACTGCAACTCGAGTACAGCGCGCAGGTGGAACTGCAGCCCCAGGTGAGCGATGCCGGCGAAGTGGGCGAAATCGCCTTCCAGGAATTGCCGCAGGAAGTGCTGCCGTACCTGAACCCGAGCCGCTATTGCGAATCGGATCGCCTGGCACGGCTCGCGCTGCGCGAATTTTCCCGGTTTGCACCCGGCCACCAGCGGGTGCAGGCCATCTGCGACTGGGTCTACGGCCAGCTGCAGTACCTCAGCGGCAGCACCGATGCACGCTCGAGCGCCTGCGATGTGCTGGTGCAGGGCGCCGGCGTGTGCCGCGACTTTGCCCACCTGGCGATTGCCCTGTGCCGCGCCATCTGCATTCCGGCGCGCTATGTTTCCGGCTATGCCCTGTCGCTGGAACCGCCGGATTTCCATGGCTTTTTCGAAGCCTATCTGGACGGCGGCTGGTATCTGTTCGATGCCACGCGCATGGCCTCCAAGCAAGGACTGGTGCGCATCGGTTCGGGCCGTGACGCCGCCGACGTGTCCTTTGCCAGCATCATCGGCAACGCCATGCTGCTCGGCATGCAGGTGAGCGCCATCGAGGTCGACGGCACCGTACCCCAGGGGGGCGACGAGCAGGCGGTGTCCACGGCGCAAAGTCTGGGGTAGGGGGCTGGCATCCGGCGGATGGCCTGTAGTAGCATCACAGTTGATATTAATTCTCATTATCAACTGAAGCACCGGTCGCCGTGGCCTACAGCAACGAACTCCTCAGGGCATTGATCGAATACGAATCGGACCTGCGCCGCTTTCTGGCCCGCCGGCTGGGCTGTGTGCACACGGCTTCCGACATCCTGCAGCGCGTGGCGGAAAAGCTGCTTGCCCAGCCCGAAGCGCCGCCCGTTCACAACCTGCGTCCTTACCTGTTCCGGGTGGTCAACAACGAAATGATCAGCCACTATCGCAGCGAGCGGCTGCGTGCCGGCTACGAGGCGGAATGCGCCGAACTGATCGGCGAGGAGGACAATCGCAGCGCCGAGCGCGTGGTGCAGGCGCGTGAAAGCCTGGCGGCGCTGCAGCAGGCGCTGAGTGAGCTGCCGCTGTTGACGCGCCGGATCTTCCAGCTCTACCGCCTGGAAGGTTGTACGCAAAAGGAAATCGCCGCGCGCCTGAAACTGCATCTGTCGACGGTTGAAAAACGCCTGGCCTTTGCCATGAAATACTGCCGTGAACGTCTGCGCGAGCAGGAGATTTACGGCATGGACGCGCCGCAAGCGTCAGCAGGCAAGAAGCCGAATCGATAATGGAACATCCAAAATGACTGTCGACCGTTCCGGCACGGCGGGGCTCGAGGACGAAGCCTTCGCCCTGTTGCGCCGCCACCACGAGGAACCGGGTGAACGCCAGGCGCAGCACATTGCCCGCTGGCGCACCCGTTCACCCGCGCATGAAGCCGCCTACCAGCGCGCCGAGGCGCAGTGGCTGCTGTTGGGCATGGTGGAACTGCCGCCTGCCACGCCGTCGCAGCGCGTGCGGCTCGCGTTCGAACATGCCTGCGCCTGTGTGCTCGATCATCCCGTGCCGCTTGCCGCCTGCATTCTGGGCGTGTTGGTGCTGGTGCTGTCGCCGCTCGAGCCTTCGCAATCCGCGCCGCAGGCGGTGGTGCGGGCAGCGGCACCGGCGCAGGAAACGGTGCCAAGCGCAGCGCTGCAGTATCGCAGCGGTCCGCGGCAGCAGGAGGAATATGCGCTGGAAGACGGCTCCGTGCTGTACCTCAACTGGGACAGCGAAGTGGAAGTGCGCTACACGCCCGACCGGCGCGCCTTGCGGCTGCTACGTGGCGAAGCCATGTTCGACGTGGCCGCCGACGCCGCGCGGCCCTTCGTGGTGAGCGCCGAAACCCTGCAGGCCGAAGCGGTGGGCACCGCGTTCGTGGTCAGGCGCATTGCCGAGGGGCAGGCCAGCGTGGCGGTCACCGAAGGCGTGGTGAACGTCGGCCTGGAAGGCATGACGCAACGGGTGGCGCTGCAGCCCGCGCAGGCCCTGCAGTTGACGTTACGCGGCCTGGGCGAGGTGAACACGCGTTCGCTGCCCGAGATCGAGGCCTGGCGCCACGGCATGCTGATCTTCGACGGCACGCCGCTGGAGGACGTGCTGGCCGAACTGGGCCGCTATACCGGGTACAGCATCGAGACGCGGTTCCTCGCCGATCCGGACGAAGGCGTGAACGCCAGCTTCTTCATCGCCGAGGCGGACGATGCCCTGCGTTCCCTGGCACAGCTGTTTCGACTCGAACTCGACGGCCGCACGCCCGGCAAGGTGGTGATCCGTTCGGCACCGCCGCTGCGCCCGGGAGCCTGAGGGCGGGCAAACACTAAAAAAATATTCAGCGCGCGTTACGGGTTTTCTGTGCGGCAAGCGTGGATGGCAAGTAGAACCATTCTCGTTTGCAACCAGGACCCCGATGAAGCCTAGCAATCCTTGCGTGTTGGGTGGGCACAAGCCACGTGTTCGCCGTTTTCCCTTCCTTTATGCCACCGCCGCGGTGCTGTCGCTGGCGGCGGCGCCGGCCTTGCTGCTGGCGCAGGCCGATGCCACGGTGCAGGAGCAGCGCTTCGCCTTGCAGATTCCAACGCAAGCCCTGGCCGACGCGCTCAAGGCGCTGTCGCTTGCCAGCCGCAGCCAGATACTGGCGCCAAGCACCACGGTGGCGGGCCGTACCAGCAAGGCGTTGTCCGGCAGCTATACCGTGCAGGAAGCGCTCGAGGCCATGGTGCAGGATACCGGCCTGATCGTGACGCAATCGGGCAACAACACCTTCACGCTGGCGCTGCCTCCCACCGACGCCAGGCTGCTGCCGAGTCCGATGGAGGAAATCATCATCCGCGGTTCGTACACCGTCACCTCGATGAACAGCGCCACGGGGTTGAACATGACGCTGCGCGAAACGCCGCAGTCGGTGAGCATCCTCACCAGCCAGATCGTGGAGGATTTCGCCATCACCGACATGTCGTCGGTGCTGCAATACGTGCCTGGCGTGTCGATGGTGGGCGATGCGTCCGAGGACAGCCTGATCTACGTGCGCGGCTTCAACATGGACGCCAGCATCCAGGTGGACGGCATGATCACCACCACCGCCAACTCCGGCTACAGCGGTTCCACCAGCCAGGGCATCGACCCGGTGATCGCCGAGCGCGTGGAGGTGCTGAAAGGCGCCGCCGGCATCCTCAGCGGTCTTGGCGAACCCTCGGCCACGGTGAACATGATCCGCAAGCGGCCCACCGACGATTTCCGCGCCATGGCGATGACGCGGGCCGGCAACTGGGACACCTACCGCGTGGAGGGCGACGTGTCCGGCCGCCTGAACCAATCCGGCAGCGTGCGCGGCCGCTTGGTGGGCGCCTACCAGGACAACAAATCCTTTCACGATCGCTACGGCCGCGAGAAAAACGTGCTCTACGGCATCGTCGAAACCGAGCTGGCGTCGGGCACGCGCCTCTCGCTTGCCGTGGATAACCTCGATTCGCACACCACCGGCGTATTCAACTGGAGCTCGAACGCGGCCTATTTCACCGACGGTACGCTGATCGATCACGACCTCGGCTTTTCCGTCGGACAGGACTGGAGCTACCGCGATGTGACGGAAACCAGCGTGATGCCGGAAATCAGCCATGAATTCGCCAACGGCTGGCGGGTGACCGGCGCCTATCGCTACGCCGAAAGCACGATCGATGTGCTCAACGCCGGCTTCGGCGATTTCGTCGACCGCGCCACCGGCGACTACGTGTTCGCCTATCCCGGTTTCGATGCCCTGCATTCCGATCGCGAGATGACCACCGACAGCTTCAACTTCTACACCACGGGCGGTTTTTCCCTGTTCGGGCGCGACCACGAGGTGGTGCTCGGCTACAGCTACAACAAGAACGACTTCCTGATGTACAGCACCTACGCCTCGATGCCTGGCTACAACTACTACCGCGACCGCGTGGTGCCGCCGCCCGACTTCACCAACCCCATCTCGTACACGGGCAACGACGAAAGCCAGCGGCAGGATGGTTTCTACGGTACGGTACGTTTCTCGCTCACCGATTCGCTCAAGCTGATGGCCGGCGGACGCGCCAGCAGCCACCAGTACCATTCCGTGGACGTGGTGAACGGCACCAGTGGCACCAACACCGGCAAGAACCGCATCACCACGCCGTATTTCGGCGTGGTCTACGACCTCACCGATTTTGCCTCGCTCTATACCAGCTACACCGGCATCTTCCTGCCGGTGGGCCAGTACGGCGCCGACGGCACGTTGCTCGATCCCACCGAAGGCACCAACATGGAAGCGGGCATCAAGCTGGCCTTCTTCAACAACGAGCTGAACGTGGCCGCCGCGGTGTACCGCTCCAACAAGGACAACGTGGCGGAATTCGCCAATATGGGCATGCTGCCGAATGGCCAGTGGATCTATACCAGCATCGACGGCGTCAAGACCGATGGGTATGAAATCGAAGTGTCGGGTTCGTTGACGCCGCAGTGGAACGTCAATGCCGGCTACACCCATAACACGGCGGAAGACAAGAGCGGCGCGCCGCGCGAAACCTACATTCCCGACGACGTGTTCAAGTTCACCTCCACCTACCGTTTTTCCGGCATGCTGCAGGGGCTGACGCTCGGCACCAGCGTCGCTTGGCAAAGTGCCACGTACTACGACAGCGCCATCCGCGTGGTGGATCCGGAAATACCGTTTCGCCAGAAGCAGAACGCGTACACCCTGTTGGACGTGATGGCGCGTTACGACCTCGACGATTCGCTGTCGCTGACGCTCAACGTCAACAACGCCACCGACAAGTTCTACAACCGCTCGCTGTGGGGCTACGCCGATTACGGCGAACCGCGCAACGTGGCGCTGTCGCTGCGCTGGCAGCGGTAGCGGGGGGAAGGGCATGACACGCAAGTCTTCCGCCGCCATCGCCCCCTTGCTGTCACGCATCGCCGCGGCGGTGCTTGGCGGCTATCTGCTGGCCAATGGCAGCGCCCTGGCGCTTGCCTACCTGATGCCGGGCGCTTTCGCCACGGCGCTCGAAGGCGGCATCATGGTTGGCTTCGTCGTGTACCTGCTGGCGGTGATGTGGGTGTTCGCGGTGGACAGCACCCGCCGCGCCTGGGCCGGCATCCTGCTGCCGCTGGCGTTGTGCCTGGTGGTGGTCGGCATCGGCAAGTGGAGGGCGGCGGCATGAACGGTTCGTTTCGCCAGAGCATGAACTGGCTGCATACCTGGAGCGGCCTGGTGGTCGGCTGGGTGCTGTACCTGGTGTTCGTCACCGGCACCGCCGGTTATTTCGACACCGAGATCGATCGTTGGATGAAACCGGAAATTCCGCGCCTGATACAGCGGCCCGACGATCTGCATGTGATGGACATCGGCGAACGCTACGTGCGGGAGCAGGTGCAGGATCCGCATTCCTGGTACATCGACGTGCCAAGCGAACGCTATCCCTTCGTCGGCATCGGCTGGCGGGGCGCCGATGAACAGTTCCACGAAACCTTTCTGGATCCCGTCAGCGGCGAGCCGTTGACGATCCGGGACAGCGGCGGCGGGCAGACGCTCTACCGCATGCATTACGAACTGCACTACATGCCTTATGAACTGGCCTATTGGCTGGTGATGGTCTGCACCATGTTCATGTTCGTGGCGATCATCAGCGGCATCGTCACGCACAAGAAAATCTTCAAGGACTTCTTCAGTTTCCGGCCCTTCAAGGGTCAGCGCTCCTGGCTGGACATGCACAACGTGCTGAGCGTATTGGCCTTGCCGTTTCATCTGATGATCACCTACAGCGGGCTGTTGTTCCTGATGTTCACCGTGGTGCCGGCCACCGTCGGCATCGGTTACGGCTGGGGCGAGCAGGACGAGGAGCGTTTCTTCGACGAACTTTTTCCGCACTACCACGGCGAGGAAGAGGCCGGCATCGCGGCGCCCATGGTGCCGCTGCGCGAGGTGGTGAATGATGCGTTCCAGCGCTGGCCCGAAGGGCGGCGTGAGCTGTGGTACGTGGTGGCGGAGCATCCGGGCGACGTCAACGCCCATTACGAGATTGCCCAGGCACCGACGCGCGGTGCGCTGGTGCACGACGGCCAGACGCTGGTGTATTCCCGCACCGGCGAGCTGGTGTTCACGGAAAGCGAGCAACAGGCCGCGCCTTCCTATCTGCGCAGTGTGCTGCTTGGCTTGCACGAAGGGCAGTTTGCGGGCCTGCTGTTGCGCTGGGTCTATTTCTTCAGCGGCCTGCTCGGCACTGCCATGGTGGCCACGGGGCTGGTGCTGTGGACCGTCAAGCGGCGCAACCGCGCCATGGCGGAAGGGCGCGTGGATCGCGGGCTGCTGCTGGTGGAACGCCTCAACGTCGGTACCATCGTCGGCCTGCCGCTTGGCATCGCCGTTTATTTCTGGGCCAATCGTTTGCTGCCGGTGGGGGTGGAAGAGCGCGCCGCATGGGAAGTGCTGGCGATGTTCCTGTGCTGGGGGCTGAGCTTCGTCTACGCCGTGTTCCGTCCCGTGCGTCGCGGCTGGATCGAACTGCTTGGTGCCGCCGCGTTGCTCTATGGCCTGCTGCCGCTGCTCAACGTGCTGACCACCGAACGCCATCTTGGCCATAGTCTGCCGGACGGCGATTGGGTGATGGCCGGATTCGATCTCACCATGCTGGCGCTTGGCCTGGCGTTTGCCTGCGCGGCACGGGCGCTGGCGCGCCGCGATGCGCAGCCGCTACCGCTGCCCGCGCGCAAACGTGCAGCGGCGGCCGGGGAGGCGCTGGCCTGAGGGCCGGGCCGTTTCCCTGCGATCCAGAGAGTGTCCATGGCACTGAAATACCGGGTGGGCTTGCCTCTGTTGCTGAGCGCGTTTGCGGTATCGGCGCAGCCGGTGCCGGCGTTGCCGCGTCTCGACCAGGCGCCCCGGCTCGACGGCATATTGGACGAACCGATGTGGCGCGAGGCGGCGCGCATCGAGCTGCCGTATGAAAACTACCCTGGCGAGGGTACGGCAGCGCCGGTGGCCACCACGGCCTGGCTTTATGAGGACGGCACCACCCTGTATGTCGCCATCGAAGCGCGCGATCCCAATCCCGCCGCGATCCGCGCCGGCATGCGCCGGCACGACAACATCTGGGACGATGACACGGTCGGAATCATCCTCGATACCTTCGACGACCAGCGCTTCGCGTTCGGCTTCTTCGTCAATCCGCTTGGCGCGCGCGGCGACTTCATCCGCAACGAAACCGCCGACGAACCGGAAGATCACAGCTGGAACGGTCTGTGGGACAGCGCCGGACGTCTGCACGAGGACGGCTTCAGCGTGGAACTGGCGATTCCGCTGCGCACCCTGCGCTTTCCCGCGCGCCAGGGCGAGCTGCACTGGAAAGTGGGGCTGTTCCGCAATTACGTGCGGGAAAGCTGGTTCGAACTCGCCAGCGTGCGTTTCGATCGCAACCAGAAATGCCAGCTTTGCCAATACCAGAGCATGCGCGGTTTCGTTGAGGTGCCCCACGGCGGCGGCTGGCAGGTGACGCCTTACCTGGTGGCGGGACGCGAGGATGTCCGCGCGGCCGGCGACACCTGGCAGCAGGGCGGCACCACTCATCAGGGCGGGGTGGACCTGCGCTGGTCACTGAGCAACGAAAGCGTGCTCAACGCCACCCTCAAGCCGGATTTTTCCCAGGTGGAAGCCGACGTGCTGCAGGTCGAGGTCAACAATGCCTTTGCGCTCTATTATCCGGAGCGCCGCCCGTTCTTTCTCGACGGCGCCGAATATTTCCGTTCGCCCTTGTTCAACCTGGTGCACACGCGCAATCTCGCCGTGCCGCGGGCGGGCCTGAAACTGTCGGGCAAGTCGGGAACCTACAACTACGCGGTGCTGGCCGCCGATGACGAGCAGACCAGCTTTCTGCTGCCCGGCAGCACCGGGTCGGGGTTGTTCCACGACGCCATGCAAAGCCGCGCCTTGATTGCGCGCGTGCGGCGCGACCTCGGCGCGCAGAGCAACCTGGGCCTGTTGACGACGCGGCGCGAGGGCGCCGGCTACGCCAACACCGTGGTCGGCCTCGACGGCACGCACTGGCTCGACGGCAGCAACCGCATCGGCTACCAGGCGGTGCACAGCAGTGCCACCAATCCCGAGGCGGCGCAGGCGCAGGGCCTGGCGCCAAGCCAATCGGGCAGCGCGTTTTCCACCTATTTCGCTCATCGTTCTCGCGACTACGAACTGCAGGCGCGCCTGAGCCGGGTAACGCCGGATTTCCGCGCCGATCTGGGCTTCATCGACCAGGTGGATTACGTGGGCGGCCAACTCGAAGGCGCCAGAACCTGGTATCGGCGTGAACCCGGCTGGCTGATCGCGCAGAAGCTGTCGGTGTCCTGGGGCGATTGGGACACGCTGGCGGGGCAAAGCCTGGATCGTGGCATGGAAGTGTTCTACGAGATCAAAGGACGCGGGCAAACAGTGCTGGAATGGGGCTACATCGACAAGCGCAAGCTGTACGCCGGCCGCCACTTCGATACGCGCCTGCTGACCTTGTTTGCCGAAACGCGCCTGTCGCGTGCATTGCAGCTCAAGATCTATGCTGAAACGGGGCCGCAGATCGACTACGACAACGTGCAGGAGGGCGACTACCTGAAAGCCGCGCCCGAGTTCAACTGGCAGGTCAGCCGCCAATTGCAGCTGGAAGGGCAGTACGATTATTCCCAGCTCGAGGTAAACGGCGGGCGCCTGTGGCGCGCGGGCATCGTGGATTTGCGCCTGGTGCAACAGTTCAGCCTGCGCAGCCAGCTGCGCTACATCGTGCAGTACACCGACATGGCCTTCGATGTAGCGCTTTACCGCGAAACCGAGGGGCGTTCCCGGCGCGAGCGCTATCTCAACAATCAGCTGGTCTATGCCTACCAATTGAATCCGCACACCCTGTTCCACCTCGGCTATTCCGATGGCGGCTACGCCGACGATGCCCAGCACCGCCTGCTGCGCACGGCGCGTGCCGTGTTCGCCAAGTTCAGCTACGCGTTCCAGCCCTGACGTCCTTGCGCTGCGCCCTGACGGAAATTCTTCGGCGGGGGCTATTGACAGAATGTGATATCTAAAAGATATCATTAAGCGCCAATAACAATACAAGGGGCCAGGCTCATGACTCAGGAACATCCCGTCCGTTCATTCAATGGTTTTGCGACGCTTGCGGTACTGCTGGCGTCGTTGCTGGTGGCGGTGGCGCTCATCGTGGCGCTGCCATTCGGGTTCAAATGGGTGGGCGCGGTGTGGGGCGTGCTGACGCTGCTGCTCGGCATCGGGTTCTACAACGTCCATCCCAACCAGGCGCGGGTACTGCAGCTGTTCGGCCGCTATGTGGGCAGCGACCGTCTCGCCGGGCTGCGCTGGGCCAATCCCTTTTTCACCAAGAAGGCGGTAAGTCTGCGGGTGCGGAACTTCGAGAGCGGCAAGCTCAAGGTCAACGACGCCAACGGCAATCCGATCGAAATCGCCGCGGTGGTGGTGTGGCGGGTGGTGGACAGCGCCGAGGCGGTGTTCGAGGTGGATAACTACGAAAACTACGTGACCATCCAGAGCGAGGCGGCGCTGCGCAATCTCGCCACCAGCTATCCCTACGAGGATCACGCCGGTGAAGTGCAGGGCATTTCGCTGCGCAGCCATTCGGTCGAAATTTCGCAAAAGCTGCGCGAGGAAGTGCACGAACGCTTGCAGAAGGCGGGCGTGGAAGTGCTGGAAGCGCGCCTGAGCCATCTGGCGTACGCGCCCGAGATCGCCCAGGCCATGCTGCAGCGGCAACAGGCCAGCGCGGTGCTGGCGGCGCGGCGCATCATCGTGCAGGGCGCGGTGGGCATGGTGTCGGCGGCGCTGGAACAACTGGCCGCGGAAGCCGTGGTGGAGCTGGACAGCGAGCGCAAGGCGGCGATGGTCAGCAATCTGCTGGTGGTGCTGTGCGGCGACCAGCAGGCGAGACCGGTGATCAACGCCGGCTCGCTGTACTGATGAGTAAGAAAGCCTACCCCCTGCGCATCAACGAATCCGTGCTGGCGGCGATGCAGCGCTGGGCCGACGATGATCTGCGCAGCCTCAATGCGCAGATCGAGTACGTGCTGCGCGATGCGCTGGTGAAAAGCGGGCGGGTGAAACTGGTGCAGAAGGTGGTGACCGACGTGGTGGATAGCGAATCCGAACAGGATGAGGCGGGAGGGGAACAGTGATGCGCTGGGAATACAAGGTGGTGCGTTTCAAGAAGGGCAGTTTCATGACTGGGCAGTTGGATATGCAGGAGTTGGAGCAGCAGTTGAATGAGTTGGGGCGGGAAGGGTGGGAACTGGTGAGTATTGCGCCGGTGGGGTTGCATCGGTTTTCGCGGGAGTTGGCGGTGGCGCTCAAGCGGCAGCGGTAGTTTTTTTGGTTTGATTGGTCCGCATCGATTGCGCCGGCTTCGGTGTTCCGCACGGAAATGTAAACCTTGCTGTCCGTGTTTTTAGGCCGCCACGTCTTTCCAGACGAAGAGGCGGGTGGCGAGGAACAGGAAGAGTGCGCACCAGAAGGTGAGGCCGAGCAGTTGTGGCCAAAGCGTCGTCAGGGTGGCGGCGTCCACGGCGATGCTGCGCAGGGTGTCGGCGAGGAAGCTGAGGGGCAGTAGCCGGGCGAGGGGTTGGATGAAGCCGGGCAGGATGTCGATGGGGTAGAAGACGCCCGATAGCAGCAGCTGCGGGAAGGTGACGATGTTGCCGAGGGCCATGATGGTCTGCTGGGTTTTGGCGAGGCTACCGAGGCAGAAGCCCAGGCTGAGGAAGGTGGCGGTGCCGAGCAGGATCACGAAGTAGAGCAGGATGAGGCTGCCGGCGAGGGGAACTTCCAGTATCCATATGGCGTAGCCGAGCAGCAGCGAGAGTTGCAGCAGGCAGAGCAGGGAGCGGGCCACCACCAGGGCGCCGATGAAGTGGCGTGGCGCCAGCGGGGTGACGAACAGGCGCTTGAGTATGCCTTTGCGGCGGTATTCGACGATGTTGTAGCCGCTGCCGGCGATGCTGATCTGCATCACCACGAAGGCGAGCATGCCGGGCACCAGAAAGGCCAGGTAGTTTTGCGGGCGGGCTTCCACGTCTTCCAACTGCAGGGTGAACAGCGGCGGGGTGTCGCGCAGTTGGCGTTCGATGTCCACCAGCGCCTGTTCCAGTACCGGCAGCACCAGGTCGAGCTGGCGTACCTGGCTGGTGACGGCGATCACGCGCAACGTGCTTGCCGCCAGTTCGTCGTCGAAGCCGTCGGGAATCACCAGGAGCAAGGCGAGACTGCCGTCGATGACCTGCGGGCGCAGCGTGTCTTCACTGCCCTGGGTGAGGGCGAAGCGTGGCTGGGTGGCCAGCGCCGCGATGAACTGTTGCGACAGCGGCGTGGCGGCGCCGTCCACCACGCCGATGGCGATCGGATCCTCGCCGGCGCTGCCGATCAGGCCGAACACCGAAATGAAGATCACCGGAAAGAATAGCGAAAAGAAAATCGCCTGCCGGTCGCGCGAGAAGATGCGCAGGAAGGTGAGCGCCATGGCCATGAGCTGTTTCATCCCTATTCCCTCAGGTCGTGGCCGGTGAGATGCAGGAACACGTCTTCCAGATTGCCCTGCGTGGGTGCCTTGCCAGGGGTGGGGGCGAAGCGCTCGATCAATGATTGCGGGCTGCCTTCGGCGATGATGCGGCCGTGGTCCATGATGGCCAGGCGATCGCACAGGTGTTCGGCTTCTTCCATGTTGTGGGTGGTGAGCACGATGGTCATGCCGCCGGCGTTGAGCGTTTCCACCAGGGTCCAGAGTTTGCGCTTGGCCTGCGGGTCGAGCCCGGTGGTGGGTTCGTCCAGGAACAATACGCGGGGTTCGTTCACCAGCGCGCAGGCGATGGAAAAGCGCTGCTTCTGGCCACCGGAAAGCTGGGCCGGCCGCGCCTTGGCTTTTTCGCGCAGATTGACCTGGTCGAGCAGCGCCAGCGGCTGTGCGTTGCTGCCGTAGAGCGAGGCAAAAAGGCGCAGCAGTTCCTGCAGGTTCAGGTGTTCGAAGTAATCGTTGGCCTGCAGCTGCACGCCGATCAGGCGCTTTATCACGTAGGGTTCGCGCGCCACGTCATGCCCGGCGATATGGGCCTGGCCGCCGTCGATGTCGGTCAGTCCTTCCAGCATTTCCAGCGTGGTGGTCTTGCCGGCGCCGTTGGGGCCGAGCAGGGCAAACACCTCACCGGTTTCGATACGCAGCGACACGCCGTCCACCGCGTTGAAATGGCCTTTCCCCTGCGGCAATGGGTAGCGTTTGCAAAGAGCGGTGGCTTCTACGATCGGCGCCATTCTTTATCCAGTATTCCAATAGGTTTCATCGCGGCTTTATGGACAGTGTATACACTGCCGGACAGCATAGGTTGTATGGAGGCCCATACGGGAAATCACCATGGCGCAAGCGTTCTGGCGTGCGATATGGATTTCGGATGTGCATCTCGGCACCCCTGGCTGCAAAGCCGCTCTGCTGAATTCCTTCCTCGAAAGCCACCGTTGTGAACGGCTCTACCTGGTCGGGGACATCATCGACGGTTGGCGTATCTCCTCCAGCAAGTGGTACTGGCCGCAGGAGCACAACCGCGTGGTGCAGCAGATACTACGCAAATCGGAAAAGGAAGGCACCCAGGTCTTCTACGTGGTGGGCAATCACGACGAGTTTCTGCGCGGCTACATTGCCGAGCACGAGGTACGCATGGGCGGCATCGAGGTGGTGGACGAAGCCTTTCACACCACCGCCTCGGGCGAGCGCCTGTGGATCGTGCATGGCGACGACTACGATGGCGTCACGCGCCACCACAAATGGGTGGCGCTGCTCGGCGACGTGGCCTACAACTTCCTGCTGTGGTCCAACCACTGGTTCAACAAGGCGCGCCGGCTGCTGCGCATGCCGTACTGGTCGCTGTCCGGCGCGATCAAGCATCGGGTGAAACAGGCGGTGAGCTTCATTTTCGAGTTCGAGCACACCATTGCCCGGGAAGCGGCGGCGCGTGGCGTGGACGGCGTGGTGTGCGGGCACATCCACCACGCGGAGAAAAAGCGCATCGAGGACATCCGCTACTACAACTGTGGGGACTGGGTGGAAAGCTGCACCGCGCTGGTGGAAGACGCGCAGGGCGAACTGCAGATCGTGCACTGGGCACAGCAGCAGGAGAACGTGGTGCCGCTCAAGTTCGTCACTGGCGAAGAAGCCGCCTGACGCCGCCCGCTGGTTTTGCCGCGACGCGCACGGTAGTGCGCACCGCGCGCCTCATTGCGCTACCCGTTCAGATTGCGTTACACGCTCAGTTTTTCGCGCGCAGCTGTTCGGCTTCCAACGGTTCCTTGATGGTGCAGCCGTCGGTGGCTTCGCAGTTGTCCTGCAGCAGGCGCGCCACGGGCAGCATCGGCTGGGTGGGCGGCTGCAGGAAGCCGAGCGGGTAGCGGCCCATCGCCAGGTCGAACGGCGTGCGGCCGGAACTGTCGGCCACTTCCTGCGCGATGCCGTTGTCGATCAAGAATTGCGCGATCTGCAGCCAGCCCACGCGGGCGGCGGCGTGCAGCGCATTCTGGCCGTCGATCGTGCGATTGCCGGTGCGGCGTCCCAGACCTGCTGCGTCACGTTCGGAATCTGTCGTTTCGCTGACGGGGCGCTTTGCCGGGTCCCCGGTGAGCGCATTGATGTCGGCGCCGTGCTCCAGCAGGAGACGGATGGTTTCGATGCTGTCCTCTTCGCTTTTGTAGCGGCCGCGGGTGGGTTCGGCGGCCCAGTCGATGCCGGACACCGCCAGCAGCGGCGTATGGCCGCGGGCGTTCGGCAGGTCCACCAGCGCGCCGTGTTCGAGCAGCAGTTGCACGGCGGCATTGTCGGCGGCGCGGGCGGCGCGCAGCAGCGGCGTGGCGCCTTCGGACAAGGGATTGTCGGAGCCGCGGTCGAACACGGCATTGCGATAGGGCGGACGCACTTTCAGCTGCATGTTGGGATTGGCGCCCTTGTCGAGCAGCACCTTGGCCACGTCGAGCGGGGTTACGCTGTCTTCCGACGGAATGTCGGGACGACCGCCGGTGGGCAGGGTGTTCATGTCGATGGCGTTGTACAGCGGCGCGCGGCCGAACAGATCCCATTGGTTGACGTCGGCGCCGGCGTCTATCAAGGCCATGGCGGTTTCGAAGTGCAGGTTGATCAGCGCCAGGTTCAGCGCCGAAGTACCGTCGGGATCGGCGGCCCAGAGATCGGCGCCGGCCTTGGCCAGGATCGGGATGCAGGTGGTGCAGCCTTCGCGCGCGGCGTACAACAGCGGTGAGAAGCCGCCCTTGTTCATGTCCTTGGGGCGTGGTTCGTTGAGCGTGCGGCGATCCCACAGGCGCGCGTCGCCGTGCAGGTTCACGTCGGCGCCGTGCTTGATCAACAGTTCCAGCATCGCGGGCTGGCTTTGGGCGGCGGCCCACATCACGGCGCTCTGGCCGCCCCAGCCTTCGCGCGCATTGACCTCGGCGCCGTGCTCGAGCAGCAGCTTGGCGGATTCCAGCGAGCCGGAGCGCGCCGCCACCATCAAGGCGGTTTCGTGTTCGAGGTTGCCCTGGTTGGGATCGGCGCCGTGCTCGAGCAGCAGGGCGACGATCTCATGCGCATCGATCTGCGCCGCCTCACTCAGCGGGAAGGCGCCATAGCGGTTGCGCAGGCCGGGATCGGCGCCGGCGTCGAGCAGCACTTTGGCCAGTTCGGTGTCGCCCTGGTAGGCGGCATAGAGCAGGGCGCTCGATTGATCGGCCAGCAGGGCATCCACCTCGCTGCCGTTGTCCAGCATCAGAAACGCCTGTTCGCGCTCGCCCTTGCTCACCACCTCGGCCAGGTTGGCGGCCTGGAGGGTGGAAGCGAGCAGCGGGGTGGCCAGGGCCAGCGCTTGCACCAGCGTGCGGATTTTCATGCGTCGTCCTCGAATGCCTTGCCTTTCCTACTATGTCTATACGTCGGCCAGAACGCCGGTGCTGTTGCCGAAGCTTTCTTCCGGCACACCAGCGCGGTTGAGCAGGGTGAGCAGCAGGTTGGCGTGCGGCGTGTCCTGCGCATAAGCCAGATGCTGGCCGCCCTTGATGGACCCGCCACCGCGACCGAACACCACGCTCGGCAGCGGATCGTTGTTGTGCTTGTCGCTGTTGCTCATGTTGGAGCCGAACAGCAGGATGGAGTTGTCCAGCACCGTGCCGCCGGCTTCCTCCATGGAATCGAGTTTTTCCAGGAAGTAGTTGAAGGTGCTGGCGTGGAAGGCCTGGATCAGGACCAAGCGGTCCATTTTCTCGCGGTCGTTGCCGTGATGCGACAGCGGATGGAAGGCTTCGTTGACACCGACGTTGTTGTACGTGCGCATGCTCACTTCCTTCTCCATCAGGAAGGTGGCCACGTTGGTCAGGTTGATCTGGTACGCCAGCGCGATCAGATCGAACATGTTCTTCAGGTGTTCCTCGAAATTGGTGGGAATGCCAAGCGGCGCCACCGGAATTTCCACGCCGCTCATGTCCTGGCTCTGCATCATGGTCACGCGGCGTTCGATCTCGCGCACCGAATCGAGGTAGTTGCCGACCATGACGCGGTCGGAGGCCCCAAGGCGTTTTTGCAGCACCGCGGCGTCTTCCCGCACCGAGTCGAGAATGCTGCCGGTCTGGTTGACGATGGCGGCGCGTTCGGCATCGCTGTCGCCAAGCCCGAACAGCTGGTAGAACACCTTGCGTGGGTTGTTTTCGATGGGCAGCGGCTGGGTCGGCGTACGGAACGACAGCGAGCTGCCGAAGGCGCAGGAGAAGCCGGGTGCGCAGGGGCCGCCGGTGGGGGTACCCACTTCGATCGACGGGAAGGTGGTGTTGCCGATGTGCTGCGCCGCCACCTGGTCGCAGGTGGTGCCGTGCGCGGTGTCGCCGGGGGACACGCAACGCAGCCAGGTGCCGACCACCAGGCCGTGCGGGTCGGGGCTTTCGGCGGGCTGGTTGCGTAGACCCGACACGATGGTCATGCGGTCCTTGAACTTGGCGGCGGGCGCCAGGATGGCCGGCACGTCGAAATTGCTGCCGATGCCTTCCGGCACCCAGCGGTCCATGACGGCGCCGTGCGGGAAGTACACGAAACCGAGCCGCGGCTGCGGGTTGGCGGCGGTCTGTGCCAGCGCGGTGGCGGCGGGGATCATGGCGTCGAGCAGGGGCAGGGCCACGCTGGCGCCAAGGCCACGCAGAACGGTGCGGCGGGCGAGATGTTTCTTGGTAACGAACATGTGAACCTCCGTTTATGGGTTGCGCGAGGCAACCGCATGGGTGCCCTGATCATCGGATGCGCCTGGCCGGTTCATCCGGAACAGATCGGTGCCGATGACATTCATGACGATCGTGGAAAAACGGTAGTCGTCCTTGGCCGATTGGCGCACCACTTCGCGCACCACCGGTTGATCGGTCGCTTCCAGGCTGCGTCCG
>Ga0182745_1000343_pt1 | contig 54737 bp, 49 predicted proteins | sample eDN3rd30CKraftBY_FD_128523 | JGI IMG/M metagenome (GOLD analysis project Ga0182745, IMG submission 128523) | Enriched backyard soil microbial communities from Emeryville, California, USA - eDNA 3rd pass 30_C Kraft BY (version 2) (version 2) | ecosystem: Environmental > Terrestrial > Soil >... | reverse complement strand
CGTGGCACACGCGCTCTGGCCCTTGCAGGCGTTGACGCCTTCACATTTCACTTTCGCCGCATCGGCGGCGAGCGCGCCGCTGAGCGGCGCCGCGGAGAACAGCAACGCTGCGGCGGTGGCCAGTGCTGCGCTGGAAAGTTTCCGGCTCTGCGTCATGTCGGATTCCTCAAGTCTGTTTCGGGTTACGGCCGGTCGGACCGGCGGCGAGTATACGCTGCAAGCCACGCACAGGACCGTCCGCCGGCGCCATTTATCGCAGCCTGCTCCTGCAACATCGACAGGCAATAAAAAGGGCGGGCGCCGGCCGGCGCCCGCCCTGTCCGTCGGGGTCGTATCAGCCGGTCGAGCTGCGGATCTGCATGTTGTCCTTGACCTGCTTCACGCCGTCGACCTCGCGGGCGATCTGCAAGGCCCGAATCCGCGCCTCGTCGCTGTCGACGAAGCCGCTGAGCTGCACTACTCCCTTGAACGTGTCGACGTTGATCTGATGGGCCTTGGTGACCGGGTCCTGGATCAGCTTGGCCTTCACCTTGGCGGTGACCACGCCGTCGTCGATGGCTTCACCGGTCGACTGCTGGCGCGGCGTGGACGTACACGCGACCATCAGCGAGCCGCTCATCAGCGCGGCGAGCATCAAGGCGGCAATTCGTTGGGTGGCCATGGTCGTCTCCTGTTTGAATTCTTCAAACCCGCAGCTCGGTCTCAACCCGCACCGTCACGGCGCTGCTCGGCCTGCCGTTTGGCCTGCTGCAGCTGGTCGTCGGCGAGGTCCTTGCAATCCTTCTGCGCGTTGCCGCTGAGGGCTTCGCATTTTTCCACTGCGACGCGGTGATCGGCCTCGGCCTGCGCCACGGCGACCTTGAACGCCTCGTTCGCGTCGGTCTGGTTGGCATCGCGCGTGGCATCGGCCACTTCATCGGCATCCTGATCGCTCTGTGCGTCTGCAACATCTTTCTGCGCGTCGGCCATCTGTTCCCGGGCGTCTGCCTGGGCGTCGGCTACGTCGCGTTGCGACTCGGCCTGGGCCTTGGCTACATCCTGCTGCACTTCAGCGGGAGATTCAGCTTGTTTGTGACAGCCCCCGAGTGCAAGCCCGGCAGCAGCAATCATCAGCAAAGTATGGAATCGCATGTTCATGGTTCATCCTCTTGCGAGTGTCCTGTTGGCTTATTGGCACCCGCCGGGCGGTGCCGTCTATGCCGGTAACGTCCCGTCATCTGCAAGGTTCCGGCGCGCCGTGTGGTGATGCCGCGATCACGTGCAGGCTTCGGGCGTCGCCACGTTGCGACAATCAACGGGTTTGTCCCCGCGCGGAACACTGGACGTGGCAGGGCGTTAAACCGTGCTCATGGCAACGCATTCCGCTGTGCTGCGAGGGGACAGCCGCGAGGTCGGTCTCTCCGCCGAACACAAGCGGCCGGTCTCGGAAGGATCGGCCGCCACTAGCGCACGCGTGCCGCTGGCAGTGGTGGCCGTGACGCTGGCCTCCATTGCGCTGTTGCTCGTGAATGCGACGCTGCTGGTCATCAATACCGCCGGCACCATGGACTCGAATGCGCAGTATGCGCGCTCCTATGAAATCAAGCGTTCGCTCACCGCGTTCCAGTCGATCGTCACTACTGCCGAATCCGGTCAGCGCGGCTACCTGCTCACCGGCCAGACAGCCTATCTCGAACCATTCGCCCGCGCCGCGCGCACCTGGCGAACCGAGCTCAACCGGCTACGCAATCTGACTGTCGAAAGCCGCTACCGCGAACAGCGCACCAAGGATCTCAACGAGCTCGAGGCCATGACGGCCGGCGCCGTGGAGCGGCTGCGGCAAACCATTTCGGACGCCCCGCAGCCCGGGGCTTCCGGACAGGCGGACGTGGTCGGTACCGGCCGGGCCACCGCCAGCATGGACCGGGTGCGTGCCCTGGTCGATCGCTTGATGCAAGAAGAGGACACGCGGATCGAGGCGCTGCGCGCCGAAGTTCTGCACGACATGTGGCTCACGGTGGGCATTGCCGTATTCACCACCGTGCTGACGGTCGGGGTGCTCATCGGCCTGTACAAGCTGTTGCGCCGTTATACCGCTGCGCAGGCCCGCGCCGAGAATGCCTTGCTGGAAGCCAATCAACACCTGAACCGCGAGGTCGAGGAGCGCACCGGCGAGCTGGCCGAGCTTTCGCACCACCTGATCCGGGTCGCCGAAGAAGAGAAAGCCAAGATCGCCCGCGAGCTGCACGACACGCTCGGCAGCAATCTCACGGCCATCAACATGGACCTCAACTGGATCAACAAGCGCCTGCCCACCGAGAACGCAGACCTGCGCGAGCGGCTGCAACGCTCGCTGCAGATGCTGTCCGACACGGTCGAACTCAAACACGAAGTGATCGAGGGCCTGCGCCCCAGCCATCTGGACAACCTGGGGCTCGCGTTCGCGCTGCGCTCGCATTGTCGCGAGTTCTCCCGGCGCACCGGTCTGCCATGCGACGTCAGCACGGTCGAGGATTTCGATGATCTGGACCCGGGGTGGTCGATCGCGCTTTACCGCATCACCCAGGAAGCTCTTACCAACGTCGCCCGTCACGCGCAGGCGAAAAGCGTGAAGTTGCAGCTGTTGCGCGAGGACGGCGGTATTCGTCTGCGCATCATCGACGATGGTGTCGGCATGCCGGAGGCCGCTGCCGGCCGGGTCAAATCGCACGGCCTGGTCGGCATGCGCGAGCGTATGCGCCAGGTGGGCGGCGTCGTTCAGGTCGGCGCAGACCGCTCGGGCCGTGGCACGGTCGTAGATGCATTCATCCCGGGCGTGGCGCAGCAGGTCGCGGTGTAGGAGAGGTCTTACGCCTGGTGCGGCACAGATGATTCAAGCCGCCGCCCTCGTTCTGATAGACATGACTGACTGATCGACAGTCCGCTTTGGAACTGCCCTGGCCGGACGCGCTGAAAAGGAGACAAGAGATGGCGAATACTCTTCACGCGCTCGATGACTTCGGCTCATCCCTGCGCGCACCGGGTGCGCTCGCGGTAACGCAGATCTGCGGAGCCGAGGGGCTGCTCGGCGAATCTCCCGTCATGCAGGAGCTGTTCGAGCAGATCCAGGGGGTCGCCGCCATGCGCAACAACGTCCTGATCGTCGGCGAGCATGGCAGCGGCAAGGAGCTGGTGGCCCGCTGTCTGCACGATCTGAGTCCGCGCTGCGGCGAACCGCTGCTGGTGGTGCATTGCGGCTCGCTGGCGCAGGAGCTGATCGAGGCGGAGCTGTTCGGTAACGAGCGGCTGGGCTTGGTCGGCAATGCCGCGTGGTCGCAGGTAGGTGCGCATCCAGGGTATTTCGAGCGCGCCGGCGCCGGCACGCTGCTGCTGGACGAGATTACGCACCTGTCGTCAGCGGCACAGGCGAAATTGCTGCGCGTGCTCGAATCGGCCCGCATCCCTCGCGTCGGCAGCGACCGGGAAGTGGAGATCCGCTGTCGTGTCATCGCCTCGGCAAGCCGTGATCCGCGCGATGCGGTGGCGGCCGGACGCCTGCGCCCAGATCTGCTGCATCGGCTTTCGGCGTTGTCCATCGTCGTGCCGCCGCTGCGGGAGCGGGGCGATGACGTGGAGCTCATGGCGCGCTACTTCCTGGCGGTGCTGAACTCGGAAGCCAGCACCAGCAAGCGTTTGTCCGCCGATTCGCTGCTGTGTCTGCACCAGCACTCCTGGCCCGGCAACGTGCGCGAGCTGCGCAATGCAGTGCACCGTGCCTTCATCGCCGCCGACGCCGAACTCGATCTGCGCGCGGCAGTGGACCAGCCGCTGGCGCTACCGGTGACCGGCGACGAGCAAGTGCTGCGGATTCCCGTAGGCACCCGGCTGGCGGACGCAGAGCGCTGGATGATCATCGCCACCCTGAAGAAATGTGGGGGAAACAAGACGCGGGCTGCGGCGTTACTGGGAGTAAGCCTGAAGACGCTCTACAACCGCCTCAACGCCTATCGCGCGCAAGGGCTGGAAGTGAGCGATATCGACCGTGAACTCACCGAGGTTGTCACCTGATGTTCAACGCCAGAGAAAACGAGATCCGAGAGACTCATACCAGCGTTCAGCCGCGGATCGGCGTCCTGATCGTCGACGATCACGCGATCCTGCGCGCCGGCGTGCGCGAGATGCTTGCCGACGAAGAGGATCTGCAGGTCGTGGGCGAAGCCGGCTCGGCCGAGGAGGCGCTGCAGCTGCTGCGCAGCGGCACCAAGGTCGACGTGGTGGTGCTCGACATCACCCTGCCAGGGCAGAGCGGCATCGAGTTGCTCAAGCAGCTGCGGCAGGAACGCCCGGAGCTGGCGATCCTGGTGCTCAGCATGCACCCGGAACGCAGCTTCGCCGTGCGGCTGATGCGCGCCGGCGCCAACGGCTACGTGCCGAAGATGATCGTGCCGGAGGAACTCGTCAAAGCCGTGCGCGCGGTGGGAACGGGGCGCCGTTACATCACGCCCATCGTTGCCGAGCTGCTGGCCTCCGATTGCGCGGCTGACGAGGAAGGCCCATTGCACAACCGGCTTTCCGAGCGCGAGCTGCAGGTGTTCACACGCATCGCGCGTGGCATCTCGCCGGCGGTGATGGCGAACGAGCTGGGTCTGAGCGTGAAAACGGTCAGCACCTATCGTGCACGCATCCTGGAGAAGATGGGCATGCGCAGCAACGCCGAGATCGCGGCCTACGCCGTTCGCAACCAGCTGGTCGACTAGCCGGATCAGAGCCGACGTGGCAAGCAGCATGCTCAAGCGTGCGGCCTACACGGCGAGCGGCAGCGACCTGGGAGCGCCGCATGTCGCGAATGCGCGCGAGCTGACCATCTACATCGTCGAGGATTCGCCGCCGGTGCGCGAGCGGCTGGTCGAAGCCGTGGGCGACATTCCCAATGCTCGCATCGTGGGGCAGGCGGAGGCGATTCCCGAAGCGCTGGAAGGCGTGCGCAGCTCACGGCCGCGCGTGTTGATTCTGGACATCCAGCTGCGTGGCGGCAGCGGTATCCGTCTGCTCAAGCAGATGCGGGCCGCCGGCGTGAGCCGGCCCGAGCTGGTCATCGTCGTCACCAATTACCCCACCGATGACTACCGCCGCGCCAGCCACGAATGCGGCGCGGATCACTTCTTCGACAAGGCTTCGGAGTTCGACAAAGTGCGCGACGTGCTGCTGCAGCACGAATCCGGCTGGAGATTCTGAAATGGCGCGCCCGATCTGGAACGGCACCGTCTCCTTCGGCCTGCTCAACATTCCGGTGCAGCTGTACTCCGGCGATCGCTCCCTGGACCTGCATTTCCGGCTGCTCGACAGTCGCGACCGCAACCCGGTGCGCTACGAACGCATCAACAGCGAGACCGGCGAGGAGGTGCCCTGGAAGGAAGTGGTGAAGGGCTTCGAGTACGCCAAGGGCAACTACGTGGTGATCGACGAGGAGGAAATCCGCAAGGCCGCGCCGGAAGCGACCGAGACCGTGGAGATCGAGGCCTTCGTCGAGCGGGCCGCCATCAGTCCGATGTACTTCGAGAAGCCGTACTACCTGGTGCCGAGCAAGCGGGCCGAGAAAGGCTACGTGCTGTTGCGCGAGGTGCTCAGCAAAACCGGCAAGGTCGGCATTGCCCGTCTGGTCATCCGCACGCGCGAGTATCTCGGGGCACTGATGCCGCTCGAGGATGCGCTGATCGTGAACCTGATGCGCTTTCCGCAGGAGCTGGTGCAGCCCGAGGAGTTCAATCTGCCCAAGGGCAACAGCAAGAGCTACAAGGTCACGCCGCGCGAAATGGACATGGCATCGCAGCTGCTGGAGTCGATGAGCGCGAAATGGAATCCCGAGGATTACAAGGATGAGTTTCGTGCGCGCCTGCGCAAGCTGATCGACGAGCGTGTCGCCAGGCAGGCGGGCAAGAAACCCAAGCGCGCTCGCGCCGAGCCAACGCCGCCGCAGGCGGCCACCAACGTGGTGGACTTCATGTCGCTGCTGAAGCGCAGTCTGGAGAAGAAAGGAGAATCGAAAGAGGAGGTCCGGCGCCGCACGCGTCCGACTGGTGCACGCCGCAAATCTGCATCAGGTGGGAACGCGAAGCGCGGTCGGGCCGCGCGCCGCAAGGTTTCGTAAAGGCTAGCGTCGGTCTTCGCAGCTCAGATTCCTGCTCCAGTCCGCACGGTTGCCGCTTTGGTCGTACTCGACGGCGCTTTCCGCGTGAGTGGAGCGGCAAGCATCCTGCCAGCGCACGACCACGTAACGGCCTGTGCGCAGCTGCCACACGTCGCCGCGCAGGTCCTGATCGCTGTTCTTGAGCCGCACCGGGTCGCCGACCCGCAGGCGCTCGTGCTCGGCCAGACTCCTATCCATATTCACTTTTGGATCCGCAAGATCGGGCGGTGGCCCGGGTCTGGCGCAAGCCTAAGGTCACGGCCGTCGGCGCGGACTAGGAAAAAGCCGGAATCACGCCGTTTTCGGTGAAACCTGCGGACTGCGTCACAGGCGTTATGGCTCGTGGAGCCGGCGGATCGCCCTCAGCGCTGTCCGATTTCGGGCTTGTCCTGCTCGGTGAAGGTGCGCCCGAAGAAATCGCCGGGCTTCCAGCGCGGCCGCGCGGTGGCGTTCGCGGCATCCACCGCGATTCGCAGGTTGACGCGGGCAAGGTCGGCGGCCGAGCCATAGTCCATCGGCAGGGTCAGATCGTCGCTGGGCCGATGATAGTTGTGGTCGCGGAAGTCGCGCTGCATCTGGGCCACGTCGACCCGCGTGTCGCGAGCCTTGTAGCCACCGGTCAGCACGATCGACGGAATGCCATTGCGAATGAAAGAGAACTGGTCGCTGCGGATGAACGAGACCTGCTCGGGCGCCGGATCGGGACTCAGGCGGTAACCTTGGTTGGCTGCCGCGGCGCGCGCCTGTGGTCCGAGTGTGGAGTGCTCTTCGCCGAGTGCCACGAAATCCTGTGTCGGCGCGAACAGCAGCGGCATGTCGACGTTGATGTTGGCGACGATGGTTGCCGCCGGCGCCGGGTGCTGCGCCAGGTAGTCCGAACCGAGCAGCCCCTTCTCTTCGGCGGTGACCGCTGCAAAGACGATCGATCGCCGCGGCTTCAGGCCGGATGCATTCAGCGCGCGGGCCATCTCCAGCAGGATGCCGACACCGAGCGCATTGTCATGAGCGCCGTTGTAGATCGAGTCGCCGTTGATCGCCACGCCCCGCCCGAGATGGTCCAGGTGCGAAGTGACCACGATCCATTCGTTCTTCAGGCGAGGATCGCTGCCGGGAATGGCGGCGACGACGTTGGCGCTTTCGGTGCGGCGCAGGCCCGTGGTCGCTGATAGCGTAAGCAGCCCTTGCAGCTCGAAACCCTGCGACTCGCCCGCTTCGGCCGCCGCAAGCGCGTCGCGAAAGCTGCGCGGCGCGCCTTCGAACAATTGCGAGGCAGCGTCGTGATTGAAGCGAAAGCGCAGCTTCAATTCCTCGAAGGCGCGCTGCGGCTTTCCTTCGTGGTCCAGCCAGCGCATCTGCGGGGCCCAGCTCATCGCCACGACCCGTTCCCAGGGAAACAGGCGCGCATCTTCCGGAGAATCGACGATGACCGCACCCACTGCGCCGTGCGCGATCAGCGCCGGGAACTTGGTGTAGCTGGAGGAGTAGTACGCGCGTTGGCTGTTCGGGAATTTCGCCGGCGCGCCGCTGAAGATCACGGCGATGCGGCCTTGCAGGTCGATCCCGGCGAAATCGTCGTGATCCAGTTGCGGCGCTTCGATGCCGAAGCCGGCGAAGGTCAGCGGCGCGCTCAGCGTGGAGCTGGCGGAGATGAAATCGGCCGACGGCAGGTAATGGGTGCCGTACTCGAAGTTGCGGGTCTTGTTGTCCACCACCCATTCGACCGACGAGCCGGGCAGCACCGGCGTCGCCTCGATCAGCGGCACGGCCTGGAAGAACGAGCCTTCCTCCAGCACGGGCTCGAGCCCGGACTGGAGAAATTGCGAGGCCACGTAAGCAGCGGCGATGTCGTAGCCGCGCGAGGCGGCTGCACGGCCTTCGAGCAGGTCGCTCGCGAGGAACTCGACGTGCCCACGGATCGTTTCGCCGCGTACGTACGTCCATGGTTCGCCGGCTGCGCTGGCCAGCGACCAAGGCAGGAGTGCCGCGACCGTGGTCGCTATCCATTTTCTGACTGACATGACGTTCCCCGCGCAGTGGCCGGCCAATGCCGACATGGGCACAGTACACTACGTTAGCAGGCGCAGCCGTGGCTGGGATCGCCTTCGGTGCTTGGCATCGCTGCCGGGCTTGAGGCATCCTGCGCCGGGCTTGTGGCTTGATTCGCAGACATGAAACCAACGACGCACCCTGCAGTACAGATGCTTCGCCACGCCGGCATCGTGTCGGGCCTGGCGTTGGCGGCCCTGCTGCAAGGCTGCGCCAGCACGCCGCAACCTGCCTCGCCGCCGCTCGGCGGTGTTGCCCTGCCACCGCCCGGCGCGCTGCAGACCCCGTTGCCCTCGCCGCAGGGCGGTGAAGCCATTTCGGTCGGCAGCGAGATCGCCATTCGTGCCATCTCGCTGCTCGGTGCGCCGTACAAATACGGCGGCAGCGGTCCGAAGGCGTTCGATTGCAGCGGCCTGGTGCGATTCGTCTATGACGAGGTCGGCATCGAGGTGCCGCGCACCGCGGCTGAACAGTTTCGCGAGGCCGAGCCAGTGAAGATCGACGAGCTCGCGCCCGGCGATCTGCTGTTCTTCAAGATTCACGGCAAGCGGGTTTCGCACGTCGGCATCTACACCGGCTCCGGCCGCTTCATCCATGCGCCGCAGACCGGGCGTTCGATCGAGCTGCGCTCGCTGGACGACAATTACTATCGCCCGCGTCTGGCCGGCGCCGGGCGATTCTAGAAAACCTTCGGAGACACGCGGCGATAGCCGAGCGGCGCAACCATCTTCTTCGTGTCGATGGGTTCGCTTCGAGTGCCTGCGCAGTCCCCGGTGTGGAACGGTGAATCGGTGAGCGTCCGCTGATTCCCGTGCCGGGCATCGCCACAGCGATGTGCTGCGGCGGATGCGCGAGTGCACGAGCTTACGAGCTCTCCCTATTCTTTGCGCTTCCGGGTCTTCTTTGCCGGAGCCGCCGCTTCCTGCGGCTGTTCCTGCGCGCGTTCGGATTCCGGACGATTCATACGCTCGCGCACCAGGTTCTCGACCACGCCCGGATCGGCCAGCGTGGAGATGTCGCCGAGCTGGTCGTGCTCGTTGGCAGCGATCTTGCGCAGGATGCGCCGCATGATCTTGCCGGAGCGCGTCTTCGGCAGGCCCGGCGCCCACTGGATGAAATCCGGAGTGGCGATCGGGCCGATCTCTTTTCGCACCCAGTCCCGCAGTTCGCTGCGCAGCTGCTCGGTCGGCTCGGCGCCGGCGATCAGCGTGACGTACACGTAAATGCCCGTGCCCTTGACGTCGTGCGGGCAGCCGACCGCGGCTGCTTCGGCTACCTGCGAATGCGCGACCATGGCGCTTTCGATTTCCGCCGTGCCCAGACGGTGGCCGGAGACATTGAGCACGTCATCGACGCGCCCGGTGATCCAGTAGTAGCCGTCTTCGTCGCGCCGCGCACCGTCGCCGGTGAAGTAGCGGCCCGGGAAGGTCCTGAAGTAAGTCTCGAAGAAGCGCTGGTGATCGCCGAACACCGTGCGCATCTGGCCGGGCCAGCTGTCGCTGATCACCAGGTTGCCTTCGGCCACGCCTTCGAGCGTCTGGCCCTCGTTGTCGACGATGGCCGGCTTCACGCCGAAGAACGGCAGCGTGGCCGAGCCGGGCTTCTGATCGATGGCGCCGGGCAGCGGCGAGATCAGGATGCCGCCGGTTTCCGTCTGCCACCAGGTGTCGACCACCGGGCAGCGGCCATCGCCGACCACGCGGTGATACCACTCCCAGGCTTCGGGATTGATGGGCTCGCCCACGGAGCCGAGCAGTCGCAGCGATTTGCGCGACCAGTACTTCACCGGCTCCTCGCCTTCGCGCATCAGTGCACGGATGGCGGTCGGCGCGGTGTAGAAGATCGAGACTTTGTGCTTGTCGATGGACTGCCAGAAGCGGCCGGCGTCCGGGTAGTTCGGCACGCCTTCGAACATGACCGTGGTGGCGCCGTTGGCCAGCGGTCCGTATACCACGTAGCTGTGGCCGGTCACCCAACCCACGTCGGCCGTGCACCAGAAAATGTCTTCCTCGCGTACGTCGAACGTCAGCTCGTGCGTGAGCGCGACATACACCAGATAGCCGCCGGTGGTGTGCAGCACGCCCTTGGGTCTGCCGGTGGAGCCGGAGGTGTAAAGGATGAACAGCGGATCTTCCGCGTCGATGACTTCTGCTGCGCATTCCTTCGACTGGCTGTTGACGAGCGGCTCGAACCACTGGTCGCGCGCTTCGTACATTGGCACGCGCGAGCCTGTCCGCTGCACCACCAGCACGTGCTTGACGCAATCGGTGCCTGGCGCGGTCAACGCGAGATCGACGTTTGCTTTGAGCGGCACACGCTTGCCGCCGCGAATGCCTTCATCCGCCGTGATTACCACGGCCGAGCTGCAATCGGCAATGCGGCCGGCGAGTGAGTCCGCCGAGAAGCCGCCGAAGACCACCGAATGAACTGCACCGATGCGCGCGCACGCCAGCATCGCCACTGCGGCTTCCGGAATCATCGGCAGATAGATGGTGACGCGATCGCCTTTCTTCACGCCGAGCGACTTCAGCGCATTGGCGCATTGGCAGACGCGCTCGTGCAGCTCGCGATAGGTGATGTGCTCGGAGAGCTTGGGATCGTCGCCCTCCCAGATGATGGCGACCTTGTCGCCGCGCTTGGTGAGGTGCCGGTCCAGGCAATTCGCGGCGACGTTCAGCTTGCCGTCGTAGTACCAGCGGATGCGGAAGTCCTGCTCGTCGAAGCTGACGTCCTTGACCTTGGAGTAGGGCTGGATCCAGTCGAGGCGTCGACCCATGCGCGCCCAGAATCCGGCCGGGTCACGTACCGACTCCTGGTACAGGCGCTGGTAGTCGGCATTCTTGAGGTGCGCGAGGGCAGCGAAATCCTCGGGGACTTTGTAGATCTTCTGGCTCATCGGAATTCTTGCAGCTTGCGTGGGGAAGATGCTCAGCCTAGCGCAAAACCCGCGGCGCCTGCGATAGGCCCTGGGGTGAGTGCGACTGGCTGCGTAAAATCGCTTCCGGTCAGCGGATCAGCCCTGGCCCAGCGCCTGGCGGACTCGTTCGGCGTGTTGCGCGAGCAGGGCATGGTCGGCCATCTCGCGGGCGTGCAGCTTCAGCGACTGCCCGTCGTAGCAGGGAACGATGTGGAAATGAATGTGGAACACGGTCTGGCCGGCCGCGGGCTCGTTGAACTGGATGATGCGCATGCCATCTGGCTTGAACGCATCACGAACGGCGCGCGCGACGCGTTGCGTGGTCTTGATCAGTTCCGCGAGCGTGTCTGGCTCGACGTCGAAGAAATTGCGCGCCTGGGCTTTCGGAATCACCAGCGTGTGGCCTTCGGACTGCGGCATCACGTCCATGAAGGCCAGCGCGCGCTCGTCCTCGTACACCTTGTGGGCCGGCACTTCGCCGCGCAGGATTTTCGCGAAGATGTTGTTGGGGTCGTAGGTCTGCATTCAGATTCCCGCCTTGCTCAGCGTGTCCACCACCTGGCGCAGCGCGGTGCCGAGGGCCGGATGCTCGGCCTCGAACTGTACCGCCAGTCCGTCGAGCCGGCCGGTGAGCGACTGGTGCTCGACGCTGATGCGGTTGGGTTGCTCCAGCAGCCGCGTGATGTCGCTCAACAACGCGATCAACAGCGCGCGCGATTGCGGTTCCACCGAACTCACCTTGGCGAGTTCGGAGTGCAAGGTTTCGATCTGCTGGCGCAAGTCTTCGTTCAAAGCGTGTTCTCCGTCGGATGGCTGGAAAATTCGCACGACCCGGCGCATTGTTCAATAGGCATGGGACCCATCCTTCTGGCAGGCGCCCAAACGCATCCTTAGGCCGGCGCGATGTCGCAATCGCTCTCCCGGCGGCTTTGTGTCGCGCTCACTTTCTCCTCACGCGCGCAGTGGCTTCGGCGGTCAGCGGATCGTCGGGCCAGTAGTGCTTGGGATAGCGGCCCTTCAGTTCCTTCTTGACCTCGGCGTAGCCGCGCGCCCAGAAGCTGGTGAGATCCCGGGTGACCTGCACCGGCCGTTGCGCCGGCGACAGCAGCTGCAAGGTGATCGGCACCTTGCCGCCGCCGACCATCGGTGTTTGCTGCAAGCCGAAGACTTCCTGCAGCCGCACCGACACGGTCGGCACATTGCTGTAATCGATCGGAATGCGCGAGCCGCTGGGCACGGCCAGGTGCGTGGGCGCGATCTCGTTGAGTCGTTGCTGCTGATCCCAGTCGAGCAGGGCCAATAGTGCGGAGTGCAGATTCAGGCGCGCCCAGTGATCGCGGCGCGTCATGCCGTTCAGCCACGGCGCGAGCCAGGTTTCCAGGCTCACCAGCAGATCCGGGTCGCCAACTGCGGGCCACGGCTTGGCGGCGCGATCGTCGTTGGCGCGAGCGAACATAAGACGAGCCTGCAGCGAGCGCGATTCGCGATCCCACGGCAGGCTTGCAATGCCCAGCTCGCGAATGCCCATCATCAAGGCGGCGGCGAGCTGGGTGCTGTCGGGATTTTCGAGGCGCCGCGCCTCGAGATTGATCGCCCCCAGCCAGCGTTCGCGTTGTGCGATCACGACTTGTTCGCGCGAGCTCCATTCGATGCGTTCGCGACTGTGGATGTGAGTGGAGAACTCGTTCTCCAGGCTCTGGCGATCGATGGGCGCGGCCATGCGGATCGTGGCTTCGCGCTCGCCGGCGTCGAGATCGGCGATGACCAGGAACTCGGCCTTGCTGAGATTCTGCGCATCGACGAGCCGCGCGCCACGGCCGCCCGACAGCAGGTAACGTCCGCCTTCGCCTCGCGCTTGCGCGATGCGGTCGGGATAGGCCAGCGCGAGCAGTCGACCGGCATCGTCGTCCGTGTAGGTCGCATCGGAGCGGTCATCGAAGTCCAGCTGTCGTTGCAATACTTCGATGCTGCGTAGGACGCGCTGGCGCGCGGCAGTGTCTACAGTGACGCCGGCTGGCAAGCCGCGATTGCCGGAACGCCTTGCCGTGCCGAGCGCGTCGAGTCGCAAGCGCAGATCCACATCGCGACTGGTCGGACCCATTCGCAGCAGATCCCGCTCGCCGAGCAGGGCTGCAATCTGCAGGGCCAGCCGTGCCAGCCCCAACTCGCGACCGCGAATGATCATGTGCGCAAGACGTGGGTGAGCACCGATGCGCGCGAGTGCTCGCCCGTGGGAATTGATCCGGCCGTTGTCGTCGAGCGCGTCGAGTTCCATCAGCAAATCGCGCGCTTGCGAGAATGTCGCAGCTGGCGGCGCATCGAGCCAGCGCAGCGCTTGCGGATCGCTGATGCCCCAGCTCGCCAGTTCCAGCGCCAGCGGCGCCAGGTCGGCTTCGACGATTTCAGCCGGCGTGTGCGCAATCAGGCTCGACTGCTCGGCCTCGGACCACAACCGATAACACACCCCTGCTTCGAGACGCCCTGCGCGGCCGCGCCGCTGGTCGGCGGAGGCACGTGAGATGCGTACGACTTCGAGTCGGCTCATGCCTGTGGCGGGATCGAAACGGGAGCGACGCGCGAGACCCGAATCTACGACGACGCGTACACCTTCGATCGTGAGACTGGTTTCCGCGATGTTGGTGGCGAGCACTACCTTGCGTTCGCCGTGAGCGCTCGGGCGAATCGCCGCGTCCTGCTGCTCGGCGGGTAGTTCGCCGTACAAAGGAAATACCCGCGTGCCTTGCGGCAACTGCGTTTCTTCGAGGAAACGCTGCGTGCGGCGGATTTCGCCTTGGCCCGGAAAAAACGCCAGGACATCGCCGTGCTCGTCGTCGAGCGCGCGCTGGATGACAGTCGCGGCAACGCGCGCGATGTCATCTTCTTGCGTGCGAGCCGGGCCGCGACCGGGTGGTTTCTCGCGATAACGCGTTTCGACGTCGAACGCTTTTCCGACCGAGGTCACGATCGGCGCATCGCCCAGCAGCCGGGCGACGGCTGCACCGTCGAGCGTTGCCGACATGACCAGGATTTTCAGGTCTTCGCGCAGCGCACCCTGCGCATCGAGACTCAGCGCCAGTCCCAGGTCGGCGTGCAGGCTGCGCTCGTGGAATTCATCGAAGATCAGCAGCGCCACGCCTTCGAGCGCCGGATCGCGTTGCAGCCAGCGTGTCAGGATGCCTTCGGTCACGACTTCGATGCGCGTAGCGGCGCTGACCTTGGTGTCGAGCCGGGTGCGATAACCGACCGTGCGGCCGACCGGCTCGTTCAGGAGCTGCGCCATTCTCGATGCGACTGCGCGCGCGGCGAGTCGACGCGGCTCCAGCATCACGACCTTGCTGCTGCCCAGCCAGGGCGCCTCCAGCAGCGCCAGCGGGACCAGGGTCGACTTGCCGGCGCCGGGCGGCGCCTGCAGCACGACGTTCGAGTGCGAGCCCAGTGCCTGCCGCAGTTCGGGCAGTGTCTGGGTGACAGGCAGGGAGGGTAGGTTGATGGACACCGCCGCATTATCTCAGCATCGGCGCGCGCCGTATCGATACCATCGTTCCCGATCGCGCCAACATGGCGGAAAACGGTTGCATGCGCGGATAATGTCCGCGGCACATGGCGATGCCAGCAGCGCATAGCTGTTATAGCGAGATGGGACTGTTCGCGCCGGCAACAACAATGCAACGATAAAGGGGGGACTTCATGAGTTCGGACCGTTCGTTCGTCTTGGCGCCTGCGAAAAAAAACATGAGCACAACCATCGACTGGGTCGCCATCGAGGCCGACCCGCGTTTCCAGGAACTGCACCGGCGCAAGAGCCGCTTTCTGTGGAGCCTGATGGCCTTCTCGGTGGTGTACTACTTCCTGCTGCCCGTCGGCGCGGCCTACTGGCCCGGTCTGTTCCGACAGCAGGTGTGGGGTCCGGTGAACGTGGGGCTGCTGTTTGCGCTTTCCGAGTTCATCGTGGCGTGGCTGGTGGCGTTCGTTTACTCGCGTCACGCCAGTCGGCATTTCGATGCCATGGCGGCCGAGCTGAACCGCGTCGCCACCACCGGAGCCGGCAAATGAGCCGCGCCGGATTTCTTTCGGTTGCCGCCGCGGCTGCGCTCATCGCCAGCCCGAGCGCCTTCGCCATGTTCGAAGGCGGCGCCGTGCCCGAGCGCTTCGGCGGCCTGGCGGTGAGCGTGTTCGCCGCCATCATTGCATTGACCATGTTCGTCACCTATCTCGCCGCCAAGCGGGTGAAGACCACGCAGCAGTTCTACGCCGCCGGCCGTTCCGTCTCCGGCTTGCAGAACGGCTGGGCAATCGCCGGTGACTACCTGTCGGCCGCTTCGTTCCTCGGCATCGCCGGGCTGATCTCGCTGTATGGCTACGACGGCTTCATGTACTCGGTGGGCTGGCTGGTGGCCTACATCACCGTGCTGCTGGTGATCGCCGAGCCCTGTCGCAACATCGGCAAGTACACGCTCGGCGACATCCTCGCGTTCCGCAATGACTACAAGACCGCCAAGGTGCTGGCGGCGCTGTCCACCATCACGGTCTCCACCATCTATCTGACCGCGCAGATGGTCGGCGGCGGCGTGCTGGTCAAGACGCTGATCGGCATCGACTACGAAGTATCGGTGATCGTGGTCGGCGTGCTGATGCTGGCGTACGTGGTGTTCGGCGGCATGGTCGCCACCACCTGGGTGCAGATCATCAAGGCGGTGCTGCTGGTGATCGCCTCGATCGTGCTGGTGCTGCTGACCTGGGCGCCGTATGGCTTCAGCCTGCCGGATTTTCTCGGCGCGGTGGTCGGCGATCCGAAAACCCAGGCGCAGGTGGCCAAGCTGCTGGGCGATGCGGCCAGCAACATGACGCCGCAGGAGCTCGGTCAGCGCTTCCTCGAGCCGGGTCTGTATCTGAAGGATCCGGTCGATCAGCTGTCGCTCGGCATGGCGCTGGTGTTCGGCACCGCCGGGCTGCCGCACATATTGATGCGCTTCTTCACCGTGCCGAATGCGCACCAGGCGCGTGTTTCGGTGATTTGGGCGATGGGCATCATCGGCGGCTTCTACGTGCTCACGCTGATCATCGGCAACGGCGCGGCGCTGAACGTGGGTGCAGCCACCATCGCGAGCTTCGACAAAGGCGGCAACCTGGCGGCGCCGCTGCTCGCGCAGTTCATCGGCGGTGGCGCCGATTCGGCGCTCGGCAATTTCTTCCTGGCCTTCGTTGCTGCGGTGGCATTCGCGACCATCGTCGCAGTGGTCGCCGGCCTGGTGCTGGCATCGGCATCCGCCATGTCGCACGACATCTGGGTTGGTGTGATCAAGGGTGAGCATGCGACACCGGCCCAGGAAGTGCGTGCGGCACGGGTGAGCGCTCTGGTGGTCGGCGCGCTGGCCATCGTGGTCGGCATCCTTGCCAAGGGACAGAACGTCGCGCACCTGGTCGGGCTGGCCTTCGCCGTGGCGGCGTCCAGCAACCTGCCGTGCATTCTGCTGACCTTGTACTGGAAGCGCTGCAATACCGGCGGCGTCGTGCTGGGCATGACGGTGGGCACGCTCGCCGCCGTAGCCCTGGTGCTGGTGTCGCCCAACATGACCTACCCGAAACTGGAGACGACGGCAGCGCAGAGAATCATCGATGGGGCACCCGCGCGGTTGGAGCAGCTGCAGCTGGAAGCCTCGCAGGCGACCGATACGGTCGCGAAGCTGAAGGCGGAATCCGCGCTCAAGGATCTGCAGGCGTCGGTCAAGACGGCGCAGAACACGGTGCAGAAGTTCGAGGGCCAGACCACCAGCCTGGTCGGCCTGGAGCAGCCGCTCACCAAGCTCAAGAACCCGGGCATCTATTCGATTCCGCTCGGCTTCCTGTGCGTCGTCATCGGTTCGCTGCTGTGGCGGCGCGAACGGCGCTCGGAAGAGATGTGGGAAGAGCTCTACGTGCGGCAGAACACCGGCATCGCGGCGGAGCAGGCGGCGCAGCATTAAGTGGTCGGCAGCAGATTCGGCCTGGGCCGGGTGCTGCCATCCGGGTTCGGTCGAGCCGCCGGCGGCAAGAGGAAAGCGACTCTTGCTACACTGCCGGCCCATGAGCACACCGATCCTGCCGCCGCCCGCTCCCCATTACCTGCACGAAGTGCTCGAGCTGGAACAGCTCGATCTCAATCTGTTCCGCAGCCGCGTCAACCAGGAGAACATCAATCGCTCGCTGTTCGGCGGGCAGATCCTGGGGCAGGGGCTGAAGGCGGCGGCCTTGACGGTGGAGCCGGGACGCCACGCCCATTCGCTGCACGGTTACTTTCTGCTGGCGGGCGCCAGCGACATTCCGGTCATCTACGACGTCGAATTGACGCGCGATGGTGGCAGTTTCTCGACGCGGCGCGTGGTGGCGCGGCAGCGGGCGAAGACCATCTTCCACATGGAGCTGTCGTTCCATCGCCAGGAGCAGGGCTTCGAGCACGACAGCGCACTGGAAGTCGACGTGCCAGAGCCGGAGCAGCTGCTCAACACGTACGAGCTGGCGGAAAAATACGCGGACCTGCTGCCGCGGGGCACGGCAGTGGAGGGATGGCAGAAAATTCTCGAGCTCAAGCCGGTCAAGCCCGAAGATTTCTTCCTGCACAAAGCCAAGGCCGCGCGCGGCCAGTACTGGATCCGCGCCAGCTCGAAACTGCCGGACGATCCGCTGACGCAGATGGCGGCCGTGGCGTACCTGTCCGATTACTTCCTGTTGTCCACGGTGCTGCTGCGGCATCCGGACTCGGTGCTGTCATCGCAGATCATGATGGCGAGCCTGGATCACGCGATGTGGTTCCACCGGCCGTGCCGTGCCGATGAATGGTTGCTGGTGGATGCGGTCAGTCCTTTCGCCGCCGGTGCGCGCGGCTTCACGCAAGGTCGGATCTTCGACCGCAACCGGCAGCTGGTCGCATCGGTGGCGCAGGAAGGGCTGGTCAGGAAAGTGGCGAAAAAATAACCAGGTTGCAGGCTCGTCACGCCGGCGCAGGCGGAAGTCCAGTCTGCCGACTTGGATGGATTCCCGCTTCCCGCCTGCGGGACAGGCTTGCGCGGGAATGATCGAGCGCAGCTTCCCCTAATCGCTGCCCAGCGTTGCCGAGCGCAGCTTCTCCACATCCTTCTTCCCCAGCAGCCTGAACTGCCCGGGCTTCAGATCGCCGACGCGCAGCGGGCCGATGGCGACACGTTCGAGTTCGCGTACCTTCAGGCCGACGCGTGCGAGCATGCGGCGAATTTCGCGATTCTGACCTTCGCGCAAGGTCACGCTGAGCAAGGTGCGATCGCCGCGATTGCGATCGACGAAGCGTTTGAGAATCCGCACCGACTCCATCGAGGCGCGCTTCGAAGTCTTGCTGCCGTCCGCTGCTGGCGTGAACAGATACATGCCGCGTTTCAGCGCCTGCATCTGTTCCTGCGAGGCCATTCCCGCGCACACCACACGATACTCCTTGGTCACGCCGAACTTCGGATGCGTCAGCTGGAACGCGAGATCGCCGTCATTGGTGAGCAGCAGCAGGCCGGTGGAATCGCCATCGAGCCGGCCGACCGGATACAGGCGTTCGTCGCGGCGTATCGCGGGCGGCAGCAAATCCAGCACGTTGCGACGGCCTTCGGGGTCCCGAGTGGTGGTGATGACGCCCTTGGGTTTGTTGACCAGCACGTAGGTGAGCGCGCGGGGAGCCGTGGCCGCACTGGATTCGGCGACTGCAGCGGGCAGCTCGATCGCTTCGCCATCCAGCTCGACCAGGTCGCGCTGCGGATCGACGAAGCACGGCAGCGTGGTGATGACTTTGCCGTTGACCCGCACGCGACCCGCGGTAATCATCTCCTCGCAATCGCGGCGCGCGCCGATGCCCGCATCGGCCATTGCCTTTTGCAGACGTACACCGGCAGGACGGTTCTGTGCAGAGCGGGGCGACATCGTCGATTCAATCGTCCGGACGTTGTGAAGGCGCGCAGCTTAACCTGTCAGGAGGGAACATCGCATGACTTATCGCGGCAGTTGCCATTGCGGCCGGATTGCCTATGAAGTGGAAGGGACGCCCGAGCAGGTGATGGAGTGCAACTGCTCGCACTGCAGCCGCAAGGGCTACCTGCTGTGGTTCGTGGACCGCGCCCAGCTCAAGCTCACGACACCGGAAGATCGGCTGTCCACCTACACGTTCAACAAGCACGCGATCCAGCATCATTTCTGCAGCAACTGCGGCTGTGCGCCGTTCGCCACGGCCAATGATCCTTCGGGCGCGCCCAGGGCGGGTATCAACGTACGCTGCCTGCAAGACGTGGATCTGAAAGCGCTGCAGATCGTGCCGGTGGACGGCAAGAGCTTCTAGCCGTTGGCCATCGTGCGCTGCCCGTTCTTTCTGGCGAACTCGTGATTGAGCAGCGCGCGCAGGCGGATCGCCTTGAGCGGCTTGTGCATGATGGTGAGACCGGCGGCGCTGACCTTGCGCAGCTGCTCGGTCGCGGTATCGCCGGAGATCAGCACTGCCGGAATCGAATCGCCCAGCTCGGCGCGCAACTGGCGAATGGCCTCGATGCCAGTGTCTTCACCGCGCAGCCGCAGGTCCGCGATGATGAAGTCCGGAATCCGTCCGGCGAGGTGCTGCAAGGCTTCGGCCGCGTCCATCGCGGTGGCGCATTTGCAGCCCCAGCTTTCCAGCAGGCTCTGCATCCCCAGGCGCACCGACGCCTCGTCGTCGATCACCACGATCAGCTTGCCGCGCAGCAGGTTCGGCACTTTCTGTTCGATGGTCGCCGAAATGGACTGCACTTTCTCCGGATCGGCCATCGGCACTTCGATGATGAAGCGTGAGCCGCGTCCCGGCGTGGAGCGCAGTCGCAGCGGATGGTCGAGCAGATTCGCAATGCGCTTCACCGTCGCCAGGCCGAGTCCGAGCCCACGCGTGCGATCACGCTCGGGATTGTTGAGCTGGTAGAACTCTTCGAAGATGCGTTCGTGCTGCTCGGGCTGAATGCCGATGCCGGTGTCCCACACTTCGATCAGCGCCTTGGCGCCGCGCTTGCGGCAGGCGACCAGAACGCAGCCCTGGTCGGTGTAGCGGATGGCGTTGGAGACGAAATTCGACAGCATGCGCAACAGCAACGTCGAATCTGTGGTCAGCAGCGCCTTGGAGCGGCGCACTCGCAAGCTCAGGCCCTTTTCCTGCGCGGGCACACCGAAGGTACTGCGGATGCGATCGAGCACGGCGTTCGCAGGAACGGTTTCGCGCTTGATTTCGACCTGGCCTGCGTCCAGCCGCGAGATGTCCAGCAGATTGTCGAACAGCTGTTCCAGCGATTCGGTGCACAGCAGGATCTGGTCGATGAGCTTGCGGCCGGACTCGTCCACGGCGCCGTTGCGCAAGGCCGTGGCGAACAGGCCGAGCGAATGCAGCGGCTGGCGCAGATCGTGATTCGCGGCCGCAAAGAAACGTGACTTGGAGCGGCTGGCTTCCTCGGCGCGCACTCGCGCCAGCTCCGCTATTGCGTTCTGATGCTTGAGCTCGTCGACGAGCTGCTCGTTCTCGCAGCGCAGCCGGATCTGCGTGGCCACGGCGCGAGCCTGTCTGTCCACGAACAGCAGTACGTAGCCAAGCACGGCGATCCACAAGACGCCGAGCGCGGCGTTGCTGTAGCCGCCGTCGAGCACGTAGCGCACTGCCAGCAGGCCGAAGATCGGCACCGCGAACGCGTTGAGCGCTGGCGGGAAGTACGCATGGGTCATGATGCTGATGGTGGTGCGACTGGCCAGGCAGGCCGAGATCAGCGCCAGGGTCAGCGGCTGATTGACGTTGACCAGCAGGAAGACCGACGAGCCCCACACCACGCCGGCGACGCCGGCAACCATCGCAAGGCGTATTCCCCACCGGCGCGGATCCGATTCGGCATCGTCGGCACGCCGATGGAGCAGGGCGACCCATTGAGCAGCAGCCTGCACCAGCAGCACGGCGCAGCACCAGACGACGATGCGCGTCGCGGAAACCTGCGGCCACGCGATGATGACCATGAGCGCGGCCATCAGCACCGCGGAACCGGAGATCGCGGCCGTGTTGCCGTAAAGCATGGCGACGCGCTGCTGCTCAACGCGTCGCTGCAAGGCGGCGTCCATGTCGATCGGGTTACGGATCAGGGGCTGGCGAGGTAGGTGTTGGACGTGGGCAGGAATCCACGGCGCTGCGCCGCCAGCACCGCCTGGGTCCGATTACGCACGTTCAGCGCTTCGAACACGGCGCTCACGTGCGCTTTGACGGTGCGCTCGGCGACATCCAGCGCGCGGGCGATTTCCTTGTTGCTGCAGCCGCGGCCGAGCATGGTGATCACTTCCAGCTGGCGTAGCGTGAGCGAACTGGTCTCACCCGATGCGGGGACCGCCGTGCTGGCGGGAACGAAGATATCGCCGGCCATGACCTGCTGGATCGCCGCCACCATCTCCTCGGCGGTGAACGACTTGGGGATGAAGCCTGATGCGCCGGCCGCAACGGCGCGCGCGGAGATGCCGTCCTGCTCGTCGCCTGAGATCATGATGCAGGCGGTGGTGGGGAATCTCTCGCCGATGATCTTCAGTGCGCTGAAGCCGTCGGCACCGCGCAGATGGATGTCCAGCAGTACCAGTCCGACCTCCGGATCGCGCTGCAGGATCTGCAACGCCTCCTGCACCGACGACACGCTGAGCACCGAAGCATCGAGCTGGCCCTGTTCCAGCACCGCGTGAAAGCCGGCTCGGAACAGTGGATGGTCATCCACGATCAGGATTTTCATGACGATTGCCCCAACGAAATCTTGCCTCTGCCAGTCGTGGCCATCCGTGCCTTGAGCTGTATCGGGTTCTAGTCCCGATGTGGTCTGTGGTCCATCGTACGTCCGGGCTAAGGCGGCCGGCAATTGCCCTTTGGTGCATCGCCGCAAGCCGCGCTGGATCCGCACGATTGCCCTTTGTGCCGATGGTTCGGAGGACCGATACGCGCCGATCATGCACATCCCCCGCGATTGCGCCGGCTACAAGGCCGGCGTTTTTTTGGCCGATACGGGCTATCCCGAAGCGAGGACGCTCAGCTTTCGTCCTGTTCCTGATCGCTCTCGTACAGCTCCAGCCACATCGCATTGAGGATGCCGAAGGCGCAGGCCAGTCCCAGGCCGAGGATCCAGGAGAAGTACCACATTCAGTAAGCGCCCTTGTGCAGGTGTTCGAGCGAGACCTTGCCGCGCAGTACGCGCCAGACCCAGCCGGTATACAGCAGGATCAGCGGCATGAAGATGGCCGTGGCGATCAGCATGATGAACAGCGTCAGCTGGCTGCTGCTCGCGTCCCACACCGTCAGGCTGCTGCCCGGCGACGACGACGAAGGCAGCAGGAAGGGAAAGGCGCTGAATCCCGCCGTGCAGATGGTGCCGGCCGTGGTGAAGGCGCTGGCGATGAGGGCCCAGAACGGTCGCGAGCGCACCAGGACGAAAGCGCCGATGGCGCCGGCATAGCCGAGGATCGGCGCACTCCACATCCAGGGATGGTGTCCATAGTTGTCGAGCCAGGCGCCGCCACCGGCCAGCACTGCCTTGCCCAGCGGATTGGACGGCGCATTCGGATCGATCTGCGAGACGATGCGATAGCCCTCGACCGAACTGGCGATCAGCACGCCGGCGATCGTGAACAGCACGATGTAGCCGACCGCCGCCATGCGCGCCGCTGTCGCTGCGCGATCCGACAGCGGCGGATGTGTCTTGTGCGCGGCATAGGTTCCACCGTGCATCGTGATCATGGCGAGGCTGACCAGGCCGCACAGGATGGCAAACGGATTCAGCAGCGCGAGGAACGAGCCTTCGTAGAACACGCGCAGCGTCTCGTCGAAGCGAAACGGCACGCCCTGCAGGAAATTGCCGAACGCCACACCGAACACCAGCGCCGGCACGAAGCCGGCGACGAACAGCGCCCAGTCCCAGCAGTTGCGCCAGGCCGGATGCGTCAGCTTGTTGCGGAAGACGAAGCCCACCGGCCGCAGGATCAGCGCCGCCAGGATCAGGAACATGGCGATGTAGAAACCGGAAAACGAAGCGGCATACAGCGGCGGCCATGCAGCGAAGATCGCGCCGCCACCGAGAATGAACCACACCTGGTTGCCTTCCCACACCGGTTCGATGGTTTCCAGGAACGCGCGGCGTTCGTCGTCGCTGCGGCTGATGAAGCGGAACAGCATGCCCACGCCCAGGTCGTAGCCGTCGGTGACGGCAAAGCCGACCAGCAGCACGCCCAGCAGTCCCCACCAGATCAGTCGCAGCAGCTCGTATTCCGGCATCAGCCCGCTCCTTCGTGGCCTGACCAGGCTTCCGGTCCCTGTCGCACCACGCGCAGCATCAGGAAGACATCGACGACGGCCAGCGTGCTGTAGAACAGCACGAAACCGATCAGGCTGAACATGACCTGGCCGGAGCTGACCGAGGAAACGCCGAGGAAGGTCGGCAGCACGCCCTCGATCACCCAGGGCTGGCGGCCGTACTCGGCGACGATCCAACCCAGCTCGGCAGCGAGCCAGGGCAACGGCAGGCAGTACAGCGCCAGCCGCAGCAACCCGCGATGCTTCTCGATGTGTCGCCGCGCGGTCACCACGAAAGCCGTGGCGAACAGCAGGATGAAGAAGAAGCCCAGCCCGACCATGATGCGGAAGGACCAGAACATCACCGGCACGTTCGGAATGATGGACCAGGCCGCACGCTCGATGTCCAGGTCGCTGGCCTGGGTCGGGTCGGCGATGTGCCGCTTCAGCAGCAGTGCGTAGCCCAGGTCGGCCTGGTGCTGCTCGAACTGCGTACGCGCTGTCGTGTCTTGCTTGTCGACGCGCAGATGCTGCAGCGCTGCGTACGCCTGCTGGCCGCTGCGGATTCGCTGCTCGGCGTGCTCGACCAGATTCATGATGCCGGGCACTTCCTTGCTGATCGAGCGCGTTGCGATCAGCCCCAGCGCCCACGGTATCTTGATCTCGGCGTGTGTCTTCTGCGCCGACACGTCCGGCAGTCCGAAGATCGTGAAGCCGGCGGGCGCCGGCTCGGTGTGCCACATGGCCTCGATCGAGGCGATCTTCATCTTCTGATGTTCGGTGGCGGTGTAGCCGCTTTCGTCGCCGAGCACGACCACCGACAGCGCCGCAGCCAGGCCGAAGCTGGCGGCTACTGCGAACGAGCGGCGCGCGAATGCCCGACTGCGACCGTGCAGCAGATAGAACGAGCTGATCGCCAGCACGAACATCGCACCGGTCACGTAGCCGGCGCTGACCGTGTGCACGAACTTGGCCTGCGCCACCGGGTTGAAGATCACGTCGGTGAACGAGGTGATCTCCATGCGCATGGTTTCGTAGTTGAAACGCGCGCCCACCGGATTCTGCATCCAGGCGTTGGCGATCAGGATCCACAGTGCCGAGAAGTTCGAGCCGATCGCCACCAGCCAGGTCACGACCAGATGCTGCAGCTTCGACAGCCGCTGCCAGCCGAAGAAGAACAGGCCGACGAAGGTCGATTCGAGGAAGAACGCCATCAGGCCTTCGATGGCCAGCGGCGCGCCGAAGATGTCGCCGACGTAGTGTGAGTAGTAAGCCCAGTTGGTGCCGAACTGGAACTCCATGGTGATGCCGGTGGCCACGCCCATGGCGAAGTTGATGCCGAACAGCACGCCCCAGAACTTGGTCATCTGGCGCCACACGGCGCGGCCGGTCATCACGTACACGCTTTCCATGATGGCCATCAGGATCGACAGCCCCAGGGTCAGCGGCACGAACAGGAAGTGATACAGCGCGGTCAGTGCGAACTGCAGGCGCGAGAGGTTGACGACCTCGAAATCGATCATGGCGCGCCGCTGCCATCCGGCGCTTGCAGCAGCTGCTGCTCAACCCGCGTCGGTGTGATCTCGGGGCGTTGATCGAAGAACAGGAAGTACAGGACCAGCAGCGCCAGCAGCTTGAAGCAGAGGATCGCGACGATCTCGCGTCGCAGGCTGGACGACTGCGGACGGTGTGGGACGTTGCGAGCGTTGGATAGCATGATCGGTACGCTGTGGCGCGGCGATTCTCCATGCCTGCTGCGGTGCGATCAATTGTGGGAAATAGGTAGATCGCGGCGGCATTCCTGATGACCCGCGACACACCGCATGGTCACGACGCACGCGGGGGTCCATCTCTCGCCTGGATGGGCCACTGCCTTCGCGGCAGTGACCCCGATACTTCGTCTCAGGTCTGCTCTGGCTGTGTCATCGTTTTCAGTGCGGCGCGTTTGTCCGCCGATGGCCCGAGCCAGCGCGCCGGCAACGACAGTGCGCTGACCAGCGACACCAGCAGTGCGGCGCCGTACGGAACGGCCTGGATCAACAGCACCGCCACCCAGATCGAAACGTCCGGGCCGCGCAGCTCTTCCGGAATGCCGAGCACCACGTCCGGCGTGAACTGCACTACATGCGTCAGGAAGTACGCCGCCGTCAGCAGCAAGCCCAGCATCAGTGTTTCCTGAGCGGCGCCGGCCACACCCTGCGCCAACGCATGGGGCTGCGTGCCCTTCGGTGTGCGGAAGAACGGCTCGTTGCGCGTGATCATGCCTTTCACTACGGCAAGACCGATGGTGTGCGACAGCGCAAGGCCTGCCAGTGCCGCGGCAAAGGTCTGGCGCACGTTCGCGCCGACCCGCGACACATACAAATGCGCCAGCTTGACCAGTTTGAAGGTGAACAGCGACAGCGGCAGGATCGAGAACATCATCAGCGGCGGATCGATGCGATGCGGCGCGACGATCATGCCCACCGACCAGCCCAGAGCGGCCAGATTGAAGATGAGGTTCAGGCCGTCCGCCAGCCACGGCAGCCAGCCGGCGACGAAGTGATAGCGCTGGCCTAGCGTGAGCCGCTCGTCGCGCCGCGAGAACAGCGCGCTGGCGTGGTTGCGCAGAATCTGCATCGCGCCGTACGCCCAGCGGAAGCGCTGCTTCTTGTAGTCGACGAACGTTTCCGGCATCAGGCCGCGGCCGTAGCTGCGCGGCAGGTAATGAGCTTCGTAGCCATGCTCGAACAGCCGCAGGCCGAGTTCGGCGTCTTCGGTGATGCACCACTGCGCCCAGCCGCCGGTCTTCTGCAGTGCCTCGCGCAGCACCAATGTCATGGTGCCGTGCTGGATGATGGCGTTGCGCTCGTTGCGGGTGATCATGCCGATATGGAAGAAGCCGCGGAGCTCGGCGTAGCACATGGCCTTGAAGGCGCTGTCGTCCTGGTCGCGGTAGTCCTGCGGCGCCTGCACGATGGCGACTTTCGGATCGTGGAAGCCGGGGACCAGGTCTTTCAGCCATTGCGGGTCGACCTGGTAGTCGCTGTCGATCACGGCGACGATACCGGCCGCCGGGTCGGTCTGCTTCAGTGCGAAGTTGAGCGCACCGGCCTTGAAGCCGTCGAGCGGGTTGACGTGGAAGAAGCGGAAGCGCTCGCCCAGCGTGCGGCAGTGAGCCTCGACCGGCCGCCACACCGCTTCGTCCCGGGTGTTGTTGTCGATCACCAGCACTTCGAAATCCGGGTAATCGAGCCGCGCCAGCGCATCGAGCGTTTCGATCAGCATGTCCGGCGGTTCGTTGTAGGCCGGAACGTGAATCGAGATCCGCGGCCACGAAGTCATGGTCGCCGTCGGCAACGTGCGCCGGCGCGACGTCACCCAACGTGCTTCGGCCCACTCATGTGCTTCGGCCAGCAGCACGGCGATCACGCCGAGCATGCCGAAGATGAGGAAGGCGCCGATCAGCACGCTGGTGAAAGTCAGGTACTGCTGCGAGTACTCGTGGATGATCAGAACGGCGATGGTCGCCGCTGCGTACACCACGACTGCCAGGAAACTTCGCCCGCGCGTGCCGAGCGTGCTGCTGTTGACGTAGAAGAATCCCAGCAGCAGCGCCGCGATACCCACGGAGATGGCGGCCAGCGTGTGCCACTGCGGAATGCGCACGATGGGTTTGACGAACTCGAACTTGGGTCGGCGATCGACGTTGTACACGCCCCAGTAAGCGCCGACCGCGCCTTCGTAGGTCGCCTTCCAGGGCTGATCGAAGGCTTCCATGATGTAGTACACGTAGCCTTCCTCCTTGGCGCGGGCCAGGAAGCGGCGCAGGAACAAGGCTTCGTTGCTGGCCGAGGCCACGGCGGATTCGCGCGTACGCCCGTCCGAGGGCCAGCCCACTTCGCCGATGATGATGCGTTTGCCTGGGAAGGTCTGCTGCAGCAGCTCCATGCGCGAGACCATGTAATCGATGGAGCGCCCGACCTCGATGCCTTCCCAGTATGGCAACAGGTGTACGCCGATGAAGTCGACGTGCTTCACTAACTCGGGATTGTCGATCCACACGTGCCAGGGCTCGGCGGTGCTGACCGGCTGATCCACCGCGGCGCGCACCCGATCCAGCTCCTTGCCGAGCTCGGCGACGGTCAGATCGCCGCGCAGGATCGCTTCGTTGCCGATGAACAGGCGGATGACGTTCTTGTGCGCCTTGGCGAGCGCAATCGCTGCCTCGATCTCGGTCTCGTTGGTTTTCAGATCGCGGTCCAGCCAGGCGCCGACCGCAACCTTGAGGTTGTGCTTGGCCGCGAGCCTGGGCACTTCACCGAGCGAGCCCAGCGACGAATAGGTGCGCACCGCGTTGACCGAGGCCCCGCTGAGCAATGCCAGGTCGCCGTCGATCTGCTGGGTCGAGGGCAGTCTGCGCTCGGCCGGGTTCTGTCCCGCGTGGAAGGGCGAGAACGCCATCCCCTGCACGCCACGCTCCGGCCATTCCGGTTCCTCGACCGGCTTGTTCAGATACGCCCACAAGGCGAAGGTAATCGCCGCGAAGACGATCGCGACCAGGTAACTGGAGAACTTCATGATGGGAGGAGCGTTGAACGAGGTGGGCGCAGGCCGTCGTTTGGCGGTAGGGGATGTCGGCTCGAGCCCTTACTCGTGACGCGCATGTTAACGTACCTGCCGGCCGATGCAGCGGCTGCCGGGGCGACGGGCCCACGGCTCCAGGGCCGGCCCGCGGCGTTCGGCGATGCCGCCAAATGCGGGAGAAAACCTCGATGAATCAAGGCTTAGCAAGGGTATGCAAGGCGGGGCGCCTGGGCCTTCCGATGCTGTTGGTCGCGGCGGTTGCAATCTCGTGGTCGGAAGTGGCGGCCGCGCAGTCGGCGCAGGGCCAGCCGCGCGAGAACAACTTCGAAGTCACGCCGTTCGCCGGCTACATGGGCGGCGGCCGCTTCAAGGATCCCGGCAACGACAGCGATCGCGACATCGAGTCCGACGTCAATTACGGCGTATTCCTGGGCATGAACGCCGACGGGCCGGACCGCCAGTACGAGCTGCTGTACGCCCGCCAGGGCACCAGCATCGAAGGCGCCACGCCGATCGACATGACCGTGCAGTACCTGCAGATCGGCGGCAGCGTCAGCTTCACCGACGTGCAGCCTGTCGTGCCTTTCTTCGGCGTCACCGTGGGCGCAACCCAGTTCAGCCCCGATGGTGGGCTCGATGACGAGACCCGCTTCTCTTTCACGGTCGGTGGCGGCGTGAAGGTGCCGATCACCGAGCACATCGGCCTGCGCTTCGACGCACGTGCTTTCGTTACGGTCATGAACAGCGATTCGGCGTTCTTCTGCCGTTCCGTCTCCGGCGATGCCGCCTGTCGCATCAAGGTGGATTCGAGCACGCTGGTGCAGTACTCGGCCATGCTCGGAGTGATCGCGGCGTTCTGAACAGCGACACTGATGCCTGCCAGCTGCAGAATCGTCGTCAGAGCTTCGCGTCGATGCTCGTACTCGAAGATCTGACCAAATCCTTCGATGGTGTTCGCGCGCGCCAGGTGCTGCGCAACATCTCATTGCAGGTGCCTGCCGGCGAGTACATCGCCATCATGGGCGAGTCCGGTGCCGGCAAATCCACGCTGCTGAACTTGATTGCCGGATTGGACCATCCGGATGCCGGTCGCGTGGTTCTCGATGGCGAGGATCTCACCTTGCTGGGCGACGCCGCGCGCACTCGCTTGCGACGCGTCAAGATGGGTTTCGTGTTCCAGGCATTTCATCTGCTGCCGCACCTGAGCGTCGAACGCAACGTGGCGCTGCCGCTGGCGCTCAACGGCATCGTAGGGCGCGAAGCGGCGGTCCGTATCGAGGAGATGCTGGCCGCGGTGGGCTTGAGCGAGCGCCGGAACGATTCGCCCGCGAAGCTCTCGGGCGGCGAGATGCAGCGGGTCGCGGTCGCTCGTGCGTTGATTCACAAACCTTCCCTGGTATTGGCCGATGAACCCACCGGCAATCTGGATGCGGATTCGGCCACCGAGGTTCTGGAGCTGCTGCGTTCGCAGCTCAAGCGCGATCGGGCAACCGGCATTCTGGTCACACATTCGACCATTGCCGCGGCTACCGCGGATCGCATCTATCGGCTGAGCGCCAGCGGTTTGCGGCAGGAATAGCGTTGTGGCTGCGGCAACCCGGGTCGTGCTGGATGCAAGCGTATTCGGGCCGCTGCGTCACGCGCCGGGTCGCACGATGCTGGCGATAGCGGCGATTGCGCTGGGCGTCGCACTGGGTTTCGCCATCTACCTGATCAATCGGGTAGCTGCCGACGAAGTCTCGGTGGCGGCGCGCAGCCTGTTCGGTCTGGCGGACTTGGCGGTTGAAAGCAACGGCGGTTTCGACGAAGAGCTGTATCCGCGCGTGGCCCGGATAGAAGGGATCGAGGTGGCCAGCCCGGTGGTGCAGGTCGAAGCGAAGCTGATCGGCCAGCGTGGCGCACTGACCGTACTCGGTATGGATGCTTTCCGCTCGCGCCGCTTGCAACCAGCCTTCGCGCGCTTCGCCGAGACATTGTCGCGTGATGATGAAAGCGGCAGCTCCGGCAAGCAGGCGATCTATCTCAGCACCAGCGCTGCGCAGGGCCTCGGCCTGGAAGCGGGCGACACTCTTCGCGTGCAAGTGGGGCTGCGACCGGAAGAGTTCGAGGTGGCCGGCGTGTTGCCACCGGCGGCCTTGCAGGATCGCGCGGGTGTCATGGACATTGCTACAGCTCAATGGAAGTTCGATCGGCTGGGTCGGCTTTCGCGCATCAATCTGCGGCTGGCGCCGGGCGCGAGCCCCGGACAGGTGCAGCAGTCGATCGAAAAGATTCTGCCTGCGGGCGCGCGCGTCGTGGCTCCCGGCCAGGCGGCTGACGAAGCCCTACGCCTGTCGCGAGCTTATCGATCCAATCTCTCTGCACTGGCGCTGGTGGCGTTGTTCACCGGCGGCTTCTTCGTCTATTCGACCCAGTCACTGGCGGCGCTGCGTCGCCGCCGGGAATTCGCGTTGCTGCATGCACTCGGTATCACACGCGAAGAGCAGCTCCTGCTGACGCTGCTGGGTGGTGCCATCGTCGGCGTAGCCGGCGCGTTGCTGGGTGTTGCGGCCGGCATAGCTATCGCGAATCTCGGGTTGAACGTGCTCGGCGCCGATCTGGGTGCAGGCTTTTTCAGAGGCATTACACCATCGCTGCAATGGCATTGGCTGGAGGCTGCTGTGTTTTGTGCATTGGGTGCGGCAGTGGCGATCGTCGGATCCTTGCAGCCGGCGCTGGACGCTGCGCAAATCCCGACCGCTGCGGCGTTGAAGTCCGGCGACGTCGCCAGCGGGCAGGTTCGGACGCGCTGGCCGCTCGTCATCGCGCTGCTCGTTGCTGCGATCGCGGCTTTGTTGCTGCCGCCTGTGGCGGGATTGCCTTTGCCCGGCTATGTATCGATTGCGTTGCTGATCGTCGGTACCGTGGTGGCGATGCCTGCCATCCTGCAGCGCCTGCTTGCCGCCGCGCCGCGCGGACAGTCCGTGCCGTGGGAAATTTCAATCTCACATCTGCGCGGCACGGCGCGCTACGCGACGCTCAGCGTTTCGGCCATCGTCGTGAGCTTCAGCCTGATGGTGGCCATGGCCATCATGGTGATGTCCTTCCGCAATTCACTCGATGCCTGGACCCAGCGGATCCTGCCGGCGGATCTGTATGTGCGTGCCGGCAACGTCGGCCAGTCGTCGCATCTGAGCGAAACCGACGCAGCCGCGCTGCGAGCCATTCCGGGCGTGGCGCGCCTGGAAGTCGGCCGTTTGACTGAAGTGAGCCTGCCCGGAAAGCTAGGTACGGCGGCGCTGATTGCGCGCGACATCGATGCTCGGCAGGCGAATCGTGTGCTGTGGATCGAGAGGCAGACCGACAAGCCGCTGTCGCCAGGTGCGGTGCCGGTGTGGCTCTCGGAGGCTGCTGCGGATCTGCTGCGACTGCCGGTGGGCGCAGAGTTCGACATGCCGGTCGGGGAGAAGCTGGTCAAGGCTTCGATTCGCGGCGTGTGGCGTGACTACGAGCATCAGCGCGGTGCACTCGTGATGGAGCGTGCGGCTTACGTCCGGCTCACCGGTGATCGGGCGATCAACACGGTCTGGATGTGGCTCGAACCGACCGCATCGGTCGAAGCGGTGCAGCAGCAGGTTCGCGATCGACTGCCGCAGGCTGACTACGATCTGCGTACGCCGCGCGAGCTGCGCCAGCTGTCGCTGCAAGCATTCGACCGCACGTTCGCGGTGACGTATGCGCTCGAGCTGATTGCGATCCTGATCGGCCTGTTCGGTATCAGTGCCGGCACCAGCGCGCAGGTGCTCGCCCGACGTGCCGAGTTTGGGGTCCTGCGGCACATCGGATTGACACGTGCGCAGATTGCATCGACCTTGGCCATCGAAGGCGCCGGCCTGGGTGCGTTGGGCGTTGTCGCAGGCCTGGTGACCGGCGGATGGGTGAGCCTGATCCTGGTGTACGTCGTCAACCGGCAGTCCTTTCACTGGAGCATGGACCTGTTCGTACCCGTCGGCCTGCTGGCAACTCTGAGTCTCGCCCTGATCGCGTCGGCGTCGCTGATTGCCGTGTTCAGCGGACGCCAGGCGATGCGCGAAGATGCGGTGCGCGTGGTGAAGGAGGATTGGTGAGTCGTGAGTCGCAACCAGCGCGCCGCTTCGGCAGATGGGTCGCCGCCATGATGGCAACGTCATCGAAGAGCGTTGCGCATGCTTGTCGGGTCGTTCGCCGTCAACGCCGCAAGCCTCGCGACGGGTTTGTGGTTTCAGCAGTGAAAAGCGGGCGTAACCGTGCGGTGCGAGCCGTGCTCATAGCACTGAGCTCGGTGTTGCTGCCGATGCTCGCGTGGCCGCAAGCGGATATGGAGCCCGTGTCTTACCCGGAGGTCGTTCCCGGTTACGCGATGGAGTTTCCGCGTGACGAAGGCAGCCATCCGCAATACCGCACCGAATGGTGGTACGTAACCGGCTGGCTGCAGGACGACTCGGGTGCGCCGCTGGGCTTTCAGGTGACTTTCTTTCGCAGCCGGCCAGGCGTGGACGAAGCCAATCCGTCGCGCTTTGCCGCGAAGCAAGTGTTGTTCGCGCACGCGGCTGTCAGCGATCCGCGCGTCGGGAAATTGTTGCGAGACGAAAGAGCGGCGCGCGAAGGTTTTGGACTTGCCGTCGCGCGCCAGGACAATCTCGACGTGTCGATCGACGACTGGTCCTTGCGGAAGGGCAGCGGGAATGAGTCCGTCTATCACGCGCAGGTGGCAGCCGAAGGGTTCACCTTGCAGCTCGATCTGCGTGCGACACAGCAGCCGCTGCTGCAAGGCCAGCAGGGCTTCAGTCAGAAAGGACCGGACCCGTCGTCATCGAGCTACTACTACAGCCTGCCGCAGCTGCAAGCGAGCGGGCAGGTCGCCATCGGCAAGCAGCGCTACACGGTTCATGGCATAGCGTGGCTGGACCACGAATGGTCCAGCTCCATCATGGATGCCCAGGCGCAGGGCTGGGACTGGCTGGGAGCGAATCTCGAAGATGGCGGCGCAGTGATGGCGTTCAGAATGCGCACGGCCAGCGGCGAACGACACTGGGCCGCGGCAACCTGGTCGAATGCAGCCGGGCGGCAGACGTTTGCGCCCGCACAGGTCGAGTGGTCGACGCTGCGTCGCTGGCGTTCGCCGCGCACTGGCATCGACTATCCGGTCGAATGGCGCGTGCGCATCGGCGAGCACACCATCCGCTTGCATCCGCTAATGGACGATCAGGAGAACGATGCGCGTGGCAGCACCGGCACGATCTATTGGGAAGGCGCGGTCCAGGTGCTCGACGAGCGCGACCGGATACTCGGTCGCGGTTACCTGGAACTGACCGGCTACGGAAAACGGGTCAGGCTGTGAGGGCGGCTCCCGCCTTGGGTGGCGGGAGCTCGATCTCGTTGCGAAACGTTCGTTCAGACCTTCGCACCCGGCTTCAGTCCCCACACCTTGCACCAGCCGTCGGCATGCACCAGCTTGCCCGGGAAAATATTGCACGGGCGCCATTCGTCGCCTTCCTTGCCTTGCAGCTGCAGGCAGTTCGAGCACTTGCTGCCGGGCTTGTACTGCGGGACTTTCGCGGCCTCGGCCTTCTTCGCATCGTGCGTGTAGGCCATTGCCACCGCCACCGGATCTTTCTCGTCCACGTGCGGCGCCGCCGCCTGTGCTGCAGCCTCTTTCATCAGGCCGGCCGCCGGCACGGCGATCAAGCCGGCGAGGGCGGTCTTCAGCAGGGTACGACGATCGACGGGGGACTCGCTCATGATGAACCTCATTGCTGGCGATATGCTGGCGCGCGAATTCTAGCGCGTCGCATGCTGCCTTTTATGATGTTGTCGTCATGAAGCCGGTCGCTACGGCGCTACTTGAGATCGATTTTCAACTACCTGCAAGCAGCGAGCGGCGTGCGACGATGATTCCGTCCTCGTCGGCGTACAACCAATCGCCGGGATGGAAGTTCACACCTGCAAAACGTACGACGAGGTCGCGCTGTCCTTCACCGCGCTTGTCGGTCTTCAGTGGCAGTGTCCCCAAAGCACGTACACCGAGCGGCATTTGCGCGATCTCCGCCGAGTCACGCACACAGCCATAGACCACTACACCGCTCCAGCCGTTGTCGGCGGCTTTGCGCGCCAGCATGTCTCCCAGCACGGCTCGGCGTTTCGAGCCACCGGCATCAATGACCAACACGCGCCCGTCGCCGCGTTCCGCTACCAGGTCGCGAACACGTGAGTTGTCTTCGAAGCATTTGATGGTGGCAATGGCGCCGGCGAAACGTACCCGTCCGCCGTAGCTCTGAAACAGCGGTTCGCAGATTTCCAGCTCGTCGCTGTAGTGATCGCACAGATCGGCAGTCTTGAATTCCACGGGTCTCATTCCTCGCAGGGCCAGGCTCGACGCCTGACGCAGAAACATCGATGAAGTGGGTCTTGCAGTCGCTGGCGCGCTCGAGGTTGTGCTCGATGGCGATTCCGACGTCCTGGGTTCGTCCCTCGACAGTGTGCGCGAAGAAGCTCCACTGGCCAACCGGGGCGGCAGTAGTACGCAGAGGGTTGGTCTTGCGGTTGTTCCGTGCAAGCCTTGCATCGGCTGCGCGAAAGCAGCCGTGTTCTGCGGGTGCGGATGCCCGCCGTGTCGCGGGCTATTTCGTGAGCTTGCCGACCAGGCGCGACAGCAGCGAATTGCTCTTCGGCAGTTTGCGGATCGCGCTCTCGGAGAGGACTGCCTCGCGTGCTTCGTCTAGCAGCTGCTCATTCAGGCTTTTCTTCGACAGCGCCTTGTACTTGCCGGTCGCGGCGGCTCTGGCGGAAGAACGCCTGGCGGCGACGGCCGACTTGGCTGCCTGCTTCAGTGCCTTGTTCGACCCGGTCGCGGCGGTTCTGAACGACCCGCTGGCGGTCGGGTTGAAGCTGCCGGTCGAACCCGGATCGATCGGCAGCGCCGGTGCCGGAACTTCCATGGTCACGGTCGGGATGGCCGGCTTCGCACGCTCGCGTGCCTGGCTCAAGTCCACGACCTTGGCTTCACTTCTGGCGTTCGCTGCCGGCATGCGCAACGGTGCATCGTTGAAGCGCAATTGTTCCGCGGCGCTGATCCGCAATACCGATGGCGAGGCGAAGAACGTCTTCAGGTAACCGGCCACCGCTTCGGCGGAGACCTGCTCGCGGAAGAAACCGATGCGCAGCGAATGCACGATCTTGCCGCTGCCGGCATTGGCCACCGAGTAGAGCCGATAGGCCTCGAAAATATCCAGGTGCGGCATGGCGTCGAGATTGACCGGCTGGTCCGAGGTGGCCAGCTGGATGACGAACCATTTTTCCTGCGAATCGTCATTGAGTTCGGCGCTGGTGAGGGCGCGGATGGTCTGGGTGCTGTCCAGTTCCGGCAGCGGTCGATTCGGATCGCGTGCCGAACGCGGGATCGGCGGCACTGTGCGCGTTGCATTGTGCGCAGGAGTTGCAGCTGGCTGCGGTGGCGTCCTGCTTATCGCGGGCTTCTTCTGTATCGCTTGCGATACAGGATTTACAGGGGATTTCTTCGCGGCGGATGACGCTGCGACCGGCTCCTGAGCGAGTGTGGGGGGTGGCGCTGCCGGTGTCGCTTCGAGTGTCAGGGAAACCGCAGGGATGTCGACTCCTTTGCCAACGTGGAACGGCTCGCTCGATACCACGGCGATCGGTTCTTTGTCGGACGGTGTCATCGGCTCGCTGGCGAGCGTGAGCTCCATGACGGGCGCCGCTTTCGTCGGTGCCGGTCGGGTCGGTTGTTCGATGAATGCCTGTTTCGTGGTCGAAGGCGTGGAAGCGGGCCTTGCAGCCGTAACAGGGTTCGTTGCCGAAGAAGCGAGCGACGTCGTAACCGCAGGAGTGACTGCTGTCGCCGACTCTTTCGGCGTCTGAGCTTTCACCGAAGCTGCGGATGCAACTTTGGAGATGGTCGATGCTGCTGTGCTTTCCGGAGCCGTGACCTTCGATGCCGAAGATGTCGTGGCCCGTGTCGCAACTCGGGCGGCAGGCGCTGCTGGTTGCAGTGAGGCTGTGTGCGAGGTCTGCTTCGGCGCTTCTTTCGCAGCAGACGCAATCATCTTCTCGACCAGTGTCATCTGCGGCGCAGGACGTTTGCCGGAAGCGGCCGTGTCGGGCTGGAAGCCGCGCGCGTAGCGGCGATCGTCATCGGACAGGGAAGTCGTGAACGCGGTGGGATAGCTGTCGCGCACCATGGCGAGCGCCTGGTCCGCATCTTCCTGGCTGACGAAGAAACCCAGCCGCAGACGATGCCGCGTGCGTCCATCTTCGGAACGCGCCACCTGGTAGAGCCGATAGCTTTCCAGGCCGGGAATGGTTTTTCCGGCTGCCGTGACCGGCGCGATCGAAGTGCAGAGATTGATGACGAACAAGGCAGTGCCCGGCGCGGAACCTGCGTCCGGCCTGAGCAGCGCCTCATTGAAGCGAGACCCGGTGGGTTCGGAGTGAACCTTGCTGGTATTGTCTTCCACGAGACCTTCCCCATCGCAAACCACAGCCAAACGGTCGAAACCGGCTCTCGGTCGTGGAGTCATTGCGCGGGGAAGAACGACGCCATGCGCTGACGAACGTTCCTCGAAGAAGTGTCGCGATCAGCCGCTTCTAGTTATGTAATCGGTGGTATCCGGCAGGCCTTGGCCTGACGTATCCCGCCGATGGCGGACCTGATGCCGCGCGTCCTGCGGCTCGTGGCGACCCCGCTGTCCTGGGAATGACTCCGTTAGACCGGTAGCTTTGCGTCCTCGCCTTTCGACGAGTTTGCCTTTTGCACGCGGCGATTCTTCGATAGCACGCCGCGATAAGTCAAGCCTGGTGTCGGTTTCAGCCGACATGCCATTCAATGCCCCGCCTTCGATCTGCACGGCGGCTCGGGTTATGTCTCATGTGCTGCGACGCGGTGCTCAGACGGCCATGCGCGTCCACGCTTCCTTGGTGGCGCTGGCGGGTTCGCCAGCCATGATGCGCGGTGCGAGCTGCGAGACGATGTGGACTTGTGCAGCGTCGGACAAACCGAGCGCGCGCAACGCGCCTTCCAGTCCATCGATGAGCTGCCGTCGATCCGCTTCCGTCGGACAGGAGTCGCGCGCCAGCGATGCAAGCTCATCGCCCACGCTCTCGATGGTCTCCGCGATCGACGGTGCGAACTCGCTCAGATCGCCGCGCAGGCGTGCCGCAAACCGGAAGGAGTTGTAGGCGCAGCCATAGGCGCGGTTACGCAGCTTGAGATTCCTTAGCAGCCCCATGGCGCGCACCCTCGAAGTAAACATGGTCGGAGAAAGTGTGGAGTGCGTCGCACTCAACGTGGTGTGCGCTGGATCTCAAAAGTCGTGCGTGCGTCGCTGTTGCGTGGATGCCGCATTACGGATCAAGCACCTGCAATGACGAGGCCGCACGGGAGAAAAAAATCGTCGCGAACGCGTTGACAGTCGCCGCGCTTCGTGCGAGCGCGGGGGGACGGCCTGAATCAGGCGCGGCCGACGTTGTGATCCGTCGGTGAGTGGAAGTATTCGCTCTCGGTCGCGAATTGCCGCATCAGCTTGCGCAGTTCCTCGACCCGGCCTTCGGCGGTGCTGATGGGCAGGCATTCCTCGCACTCTGGATCCGTACAAGGCTGGCGCGAATAGAGCCAGTACTGCACCGCACCAGCCAGCAGGCCGTCGGCGATGTCCCACACGTCGGCTTTCTGGTCCGTGTCGGCAATGCGATTGCCCAGGTCCACGGCCTTGCCGAAGGCTTCGCTGAAGGGGTTGTCGGATTCCTGCATGGCTGCACGTCGCTTCTAAAAAGTGCAGCCATTGTAACCGCCTCGACGCGCCTTGAAGAGAAGCGGTATCGCTGCTTTACTGTCCCGAGGCAAATGATTGAACTGCCGAGGAAACAATGGCTGACGAACGCGATCTCGAGACGCAGATGGACGTTGCTGCTCTGTATCAGGAAGAACTCTTCACCGACCGCCGCGTGGGCGCCATCCGCCGCCTGACGCCGGTCAAGAGCGACGGCACCCCGGACACGGACCGGCCGACGCTGTTCATCGGCCAGGCGGAAATCATGACCAACATGGGCCCGGTGCCCATCAATTTCGAGATTGCCGGCGACACGCTGGAGCAGGCGGTGCAGGGTTTCGCTGCGGCTGCGGCTGTCGGCATCGAGCGCACCGTGCAGCAGATCCAGGAAATGCGTCGCCAGCAGGCCTCCCAGCTGGTCGTTCCCAGCGGCGGCATGCCCAACCTGGGCGGTGGTGGCAAGATCCAGATTCCTTGAAGGCGGGCGACGCCTGCCGCTTCGTGTAACGTCGGCGGCGATCGAGAATCGTCGCTGACCGCTCGAGGTATGACGACGCGGCGTGCCGATCCACCCCGCCTCAGCCAGGATCGGCTGCCGCCATCGGCTGCGCCGTTTCCGGCGCATCCTGCATGCTCAGCAAAGTCCCGTTCTCATGACTGATGGCGTCCTCGGTGTGCTTGTTCATCACCACGATGCTGATGCGGCGATTGATCGGGCTGTCCGGATGGGCCGGATCGAGCGGCACGCTGGAGGCGAGGCCGACGATGCGCCCGACTTTTTCCGCGGGCAGTCCGCCTGCGATCAATGAGCGCCGCGCCGCGTTGGCGCGGTCCGCGGACAATTCCCAGTTGCCATAATTCGGCCTGCCGTAAGGACGGCTGTCGGTGTGGCCGCTGATGCTGATGCGGTTCGGCACGTTGTCGATGATGGTGGCCAGCTCGTGCAGGATGTTGTCGGTGAACGGCTCCAGCACCGCGCTGCCGAGTGGGAACATGGAACGGCGTTCGTGATCGATGATCTGGATGCGGACGCCCTCGGGCGTGACGTCCAGCAGGATCTGATCCTTGAATTTCGCCAGCGACTCACGCTGGTCGATGGCTTCGCGCAGCTGCTTGAGCAGCGCGTCGAGCCGTTCGCGGTCGAGCTTTTCGGCCGCTTCTTCTTCGGCCTGTCGCGCTGCCGCTTGCGCCTGCGCCGCGTCCACCTCCGGTGTTGCATTTTCGGGTGCGGCGTTGCGATGCAGTTCCATGCCGCCGCCCAGCGCGATCATGCTGTTGCTGGCGCCGCCGGGTCCGTTGGCCGCGGCCGCCGCTGTCGGGCTTGCGCCCGGCACCACGGAAGGATTGTTGAAATATTCGGAGATGGCGCCTTTCTGTTCCGGCGTGGTCGAGCCCATCAGCCACAGCAGCAGGAAGAACGCCATCATGGCGGTGGCGAAATCGGCGAACGCGACCTTCCACGAGCCGCCATGATGGCCGTGCGCGTGCTTCTTGATGCGCCGGATGATGACCGGCGCGACTTCGCCCTTGCTTGCAGCGGCGCTCACTGGCGCTTACCCGTTCCTGCGGCCGCGCAGCTGCGTTTCCAGGTCCTTGAAGCTCGGCCGCAGCTCGCCCGGCGTGGCCTTGCGGCCGAATTCGATCGCTACCTGCGGCGGATGCCCCTGCAGGAAACCCAGGATGCAGGTCTTGAGAGTGTTGAAGAACTGAGTGCAATCGCGCGCCTGGCGCTCCATCGCATTGCTCATCGGGCTGATGAAGCCGTAGGCCAGCAGGATTCCCAGGAACGTGCCGACCAGCGCCGCCGCCACCTTCTTGCCGATCTCCTCGGGCGGTCCGCCGAGCGAGCCCATGGTGTTGACGATGCCGAGCACCGCCGCAACGATGCCGAAGCCGGGCAGGGCGTCGGCGATCCGGCTCATGGCGCCGGCCGGCTCGGCGCCGTCGTGGTGATGCGTCTCGATCTCCAGGTCCATCAGCGCTTCGAGCTGGTACTGGTCCATGTCGCCGCTGATGATCAGCCGCAGATAGTCCTGGATGAATTCGACGGCGTGATGATCCTGCGCGATCAGCGGCTGCTTCTGGAACAGCTCGCTTTTCTCCGGCTCTTCGATGACGCGCTCCAGGCCCATCATGCCTTCCTTGCGCGCCAGCGCCAGCAGGTCGTACATCAGCGCGAACAGCGCCAGGTAGTGTTCTTTCTTGTACGGCGCGCCTTTGAGCAGGCTGGCGATGCCGCCCAGCGCGCGTTTGGTCACGCTCATCGGGTTGGCGATCAGGAAGGCGCCGGCCGCAGCGCCACCGATGATGAGCAGTTCCGACGGCTGCCACAGCGCCAGCAGTTGCCCACCGTGCACGGCGAAACCGCCCAGCACGCAGCCGATCACCACGACCATGCCGATAATCAGATTCATTGAGATGAGACTTCCAGAAGCGGATCTGCGGACTGCACTCGCCCGTACAGCTGCTTCATCGGCCGCGCTGCGCCGCGCTTGAGGCGCAAACAAGCGACAGGTCTCACTCTGACCGCGCCGACCTGGCGTCCGTGCCTGGGCGCCGCCAGAATCCAGGCCATGTTTTCTGGGACGATCCCCGGTATGAGAGCCATCCATTCTGCGTCACGGCTGCGGTTGATGGTCGCGCTCGGCGCCTGCCTGATGGCCGGCCTGGTCTGGGCGCAGTCGCTCGAGGTCATCGAGCTGAAATACCGCACGGCGCAGGAAGTCATTCCCATCCTGCAGCCGCTGCTCGAATCCGGTGGTGCGCTGAGTGGTACCGAGTACAAGCTGTTCGTACGCGCGAGCAGCGCCAACGTGGCGCAACTGCGCCGGGCATTGGCGGAAATCGATCGACAGCCGCGACAGCTGCTGGTGTCGGTCCGGCGCGCAACGCGCCAGGCCATCGAACGCGAAGGCGCATCGGCGACAGTCGTCCTCGGCAACCAGGCGTCAGGCGCGACGGTGCGAGCAACCGATGCGACTTCGCACCGTGAGGGTAATGGCGTTGCGAGCGTGCAGGTGCTGGAAGGCAGCGCCGCCTATGTCGCTGCTGGAGCGAGCGTGCCGGTAGTTACCGCGGCCGTAGCTAGTGGCGGACGCCGGCCGTGGGTCGCAGCGTCCACTGAGTATCGGAATCTGGGCAGCGGCTTTCTCGTGACGCCGCGAGTGTCGGGGCAGCGTGTCACGCTGGACATCTCGCAGCAGTCCGAGCAACGCAGCACGCACACTGGCCAGATCGAAACGCAGCAGTTGGCAACGCAGGTCAGCGGCCAGCTCGGTGAATGGTTGCAACTCGGCGGTGTCGCAGAATCCTCCAGCCAGCAGCGCAGCGGTGCGCTGAGTCGCCAGTATTCGACGCGCGACGACGATCTGGCGCTCTGGGTCAAGGTGGAAGAGCACCGCTAGGCGTCGGCTCGTCGCTCACCGCGGAAATCCGCAATCGCAGGAAACGACAGCCGTGCGCGACTTCTGGAAACCCTTGCTGGCCATCATCGTCTGCTGCGTCGGTGTGGCCGGTCTGTTGTCGGGGCGTCCTATCGAGCGCGCGCCGGGTGTGCTGGTGGATACCGAGCCGTTGCAAGCTCTGATCGAAGCGCCGCCGTTTGCGGTAGGCGAGTTCGAGCTGACGCCGCGCGCAAGTTACGACATCAGCGCCCGAGTGCTGTCGATCGAACCTTATCGGATGGATGGCGGCGCCAAGTTATCGCCAGTCGATTTTGCCGTTGGCTGGGGGCCGATGTCCGACAGTGCGGTGCTGGAACACTTCCGAATCACCCAGGGCGCGCGTTTCTTCACCCTCTACCCGGACGAGACCGCCGATCTGGCTGCGGCGCTCAGTGGCAGCGCCAACATGCACCTGATCCCCGCTACCGCCCGCATCCGCAGCATGCTCGGCAAGGTGCGGCGCGGTCACGTCGTTCGCATGCAGGGTTTCCTTGTCAACGTCCGTGGTCCCAATGGCTACACGTGGAATTCGTCGCTGACCCGCGATGATACGGGCGACGGCGCGTGCGAGCTTTTCTACGTGGAGTCGCTGGAAATGCGCTGACGCCGCAGCGCGCTCAGGTCCATTACGAAGAGTTAAGCGCAAGTTAAGTCCGGCCGCGGCGAGCGCCGCCTATAGTGATTCCGCCGCAAAAACTGCGGTTCAAGGAGTCCGCGCCATGAAGTCGTTGTCTGCCCTCGCTGTCGCGTTGTCACTCGTCACCGGCGCTGCATTCGCGGCCCGGCCCGCCTCCGGCACTGCTTCGGCCACTGCGGCGACGGCCAAGTCCTGCGGCAAGCAGGCGATGGCCAAGAAACTGCACGGCGATGCCCGCGCCAAATTCATCAAGGAATGCAAAGAAGGCAAGCACGGCAGCTGAGCGCTTTCATGGCATCCGCAGCGTCGAGGCCCCAGCTCCCCTGACCTGCCGTCCTCCAGGTCGAGCGCTGCGCCTGATTCAACGAGGGCTGCGGATGCCTTTCTCCTGAAAACGGCAGGACACCTTCAGTCCCGGATGATTGTCGAGCAGCTCGACCGTGGCGCGATGCAGCCGCATCACCGCCGCCACCAGGCTCAATCCCAGACCGCTGCCGGTTTGATTGCGATCGCGCTCCAGGCGGATGAACGGCTGCAGGATGCGCTGCCGGTCTTCGGCGGGAACGCCCGGGCCATTGTCGGAAACCGATAGCAGGATGTCTTCCGAGGCGTGTACCGCCACATCGACGCGACCACCCGACGGCACGTACTTGAGCGCGTTCTCGACCAGATTCACCAGTGCTTGCGCCAGCAGCTGCTGATTGCCCAGCAGCACCGCGCTCGAACTTCCTTCGTACGACAGCGTGATGCCATGCGTGCCAGCTTCGGGCTGGTACAGATCGACGATCTCCCGCGCCAGGTTTGCAAGATCGACGTCTTCGAGCGCGAGCTCGCGCGCACGGCCATCGGCTTGTGCAATCTGCAGCAACGTGCCGAGCGTTCGTTGCACGCGCTCCAGCTCTGTCAGCGTCGCGTCCATCACTTCTCGCGAGCTGCTGGCGACATCCGGATGCTGCAACGCTTCTTCGATGCGGACGCGGGCCCGGTACAACGGCGCACGCAGATCATGGGCTGCGCTGTCGAAAGTCATGCGCAGCAGATCGGTTTGCTGCTCGATGCGATCGAGCATCCGGTTCACCGTGGCCGACAGCTCGTCGAACTCGTCGTGCGAGCCCTCGACGTCGAGTCGCTGCGACAGCTCCCCGCCCATGATGGTTTCGCAGGTGCTGGCCACGGCGGTGATGCGCCGGCGCACGCGCTGGCTGTAGAAATAGCTGACGAGAATGGCGAGCGCCAGGCACAGGCCGGTGCCCCAGAGCATCGCCGAACGCAGCCGGGAGGCCAGTCGCTTGCGCTCGAGGATGTCGGTGCCGACCAGCAGCTGCCGGCCGCCGGGCAGGCGGAACACCTGCGCGCGCACTGGATGCGCCACGACGCCACCTTCCTCGCTGGCGTCGATCTCGAATTCCAGCCATTTGTCGCCGGTGTGGGTCGCAACCGGCCATCGGGCGATGTTGCCGGCGATGCGCCGGCCGTACGCGTCGACCATCAGATATACGGCGCCGGAACGGCCCCAGCTGTCCGCACGGCCGTGCAGCGTCTCGATCAGTTGCAGCAGGCCGCCCTGCGAGTAGCCGTCGACCAGGCCGTTCACTTCAGCCTGGATGACCGCATCGACCTCGCGGTCCAGGACGCGGGAGGTGAGGACGTAGACGCTGGTGAGCAGAATGGTGATGCCGGCCGCGAAGATCACCACGTACAGCGTCGTCAGCCGCGCCGTGGACAGCCGGAATGTCTTATTGCTCATCCCTCAGAACATAACCCGCGCCCCGTACGGTGTGAATCAGCGGTCGCGAATAGCCCTTGTCGATGGCGTTGCGCAGCCGGCTCATGTGCACGTCGATGATGTTGGTCTGGGGATCGAAATGCAGGTTCCAGACGCCCTCCAGCAGCATGGTGCGCGTGACGACCTGGCCGGGCCGGCGCATCAGGTATTCGAGCAGCTGGAATTCCTTGGCGGTGAGGTCGATGTTCTTGCCGGCGCGGGTCACGCGCCGCGCCAGCAGATCGATCTCCAGGTCGGCCAGTTGCAGGCGCGTGACCTCGGTTGCCGAGGCCGAGCTGCGGCGGGAGAGGGCCTCGATGCGTGCCAGCAGCTCGGACAGCGCGAACGGCTTGGTCAGGTAGTCGTCGCCGCCGGCCTTCAGGCCGTGCACCCGGTCGTCGACCGTGCCGAGCGCCGACAGGATCAGCACCGGCGTGCGATCGCCTTTCTGGCGCAGCGCGCCGATGATCGACAGCCCGTCCAGCCAGGGCAGCTGCCGGTCGGCGATGATGACGTCGTAGCGTTGCTGCGTGGCTTTGATCAGGCCGTCGCGGCCATCGGCGCTGTGGTCCAGCGTGTAACCGTTCTCGCGCAGACCCTTGACCAGGTATTCCGCCGCCTGCAGGTCGTCTTCGATCAGGAGTAGGCGCATTGCAATGCTTTCTTCGCTGGTTGCGCCTTCGCCCGCCGGCGGCGGGCGAAGGCAGGATGCCGGTCGAGCGGGGTCGGTCTCCTTATCCGACCCTGACGGGTACGAAGATCTGCGCGTTCTGGCGTTCGATCAGCAGCGCCACCACCTTGCCGCCCTTGTTCGCCGCATTCTGCAGCTCCTTGACCGACTTCACCCGCGTGCCGTTGACGCCGAGGATGATGTCGCCGGGCTGCACGCCCGCTTCGGCTGCCGGACCCTCGACGTCTTCCACGACGATCGAGCCTTCGGTGTCCGCCTCGCGCTTCTCCTGCTGATCGAGCGGGCGCACGGCGAGGCCGAGCTTGCTGGCGTTGTCGCCTTTGTCGCTGTCGCGCGAGGCGACCTTCTGGCCCTGTTCCTGGATTTCTTCCGGGCGTGCGGTGAGCTGCTTGGTGGAATGGTCGCGCCATACCTGCAGTGCAACGGAGGTGCCGGGCTTGGTGTTGGCGATGATGCCGGGCACCTGCGAGGAGGTTTCGATCTCCTGGCCGTCCACCTTGAGAATGACGTCGCCGGGCTTCAGGCCGGCCTTCTCGCCCGGGCTGCCGGACTCGACCATGCCGACCAGCGCGCCGTGCGGGCGATCCAGGCCGAAGGACTCGGCGAGCTGCGCGTTGACGTCCTGGATGGAGACGCCGATGCGGCTGCGGGTGACCTTGCCGTTGGTGATCAGCTGCTCCTTGACGTTGTTGGCGACGTCGATCGGCACCGCGAACGACAGGCCCATGTAACCGCCGGTGCGGCTGTAGATCTGCGAGTTGATGCCGACCACCTCGCCCTTGAGATTGAACAGCGGGCCGCCGGAGTTGCCGGGGTTGACCGCCACGTCGGTCTGGATGAACGGCGTGTAGTTGGCCTCCCCCGGCATCGAGCGCGAGGTGGCGCTGACCACGCCGGCGGTCACGCTGTTCTCGAAGCCGAACGGCGAGCCGATGGCGATGACCCATTCGCCGGGCTTGAGCTTGGAGGCGTCGCCCAGGCGCACCGTCGGCAGGTTCTTGGCGTCGATCTTGATCACCGCCACGTCGGTGCGCTCGTCCACGCCGATCACCTTGGCGTTGTATTCGCGGCGGTCGGTGGTCTTGACCGTGACCGTCGAGGCGCCGTTCACGACGTGCGCGTTGGTGAGGATGTAACCGTCGGGGCTGACGATGAAGCCCGAACCCTCGCCGCGCGACGGCGTCGGGTTGCGCGGCACCATGCCGCCGCCGCCGAAGCGACGGAAGAACTCATAGAACGGATCGTTGGGCGACATGCCCGGCGGCACTCCGCGCGAGCTGACCGGCTCGCTCTTCTCCACCACGGTCACGTTGACCACGGCGGGCCCGTAGTGCTCCACCAGCCCGGTGAAATCGGGCAGAGCGCTGCCCAGATTCATGGGCGCTGCAGTAGATGTCGGCGGCGCGGCGGTTGGCACCGCCACATTGCCAGAGCCCGCGGTCGCTTGATCTTGCGAGCACGCGGTCATGGAGAATCCAACCGCCAGAACCGAAACCGTGACACGAGCCCAATGCGCAACCATATGCACTCCGCGAGATTGTGAAACGAAACTGGATTTTCAGACGCCGGCACGCCACGAAAGTTTGGTCTGCCGCGGCGCGGTTTCCGGTTTCTTACAAAGAATTCATGCCCTAAGCGTCTGTCGGCAGCGTCACCTCGCGGGGCGGGGAACGTTGTCTTTCAGGCGCTTGCACCTTACCGGAAATCGCGTCGGTCGAGTCGCCCCGACCATGGCAGAACGCATTGTGGCGGCTGTGGATCCGTCCCAAGATGCTGCGTAGCGGGCCGCCATGGCCCGCGGGCGATTGATTACAGGGCGTGGTGACGTCCAACGCGGGTGAACGGACCTTGAGCGTGGATCCCGGCTTGCAGAACGAGCGAGAACTGGTGCGGGCGATGCTGGCGGGCGAGGAACGGGCCTTCGGCACGTTCTTCGACACCTATTTCCCGCGCGTCTACCGGTTCGCCCTGCCGCGCCTGGGCGGCGACCCGGAGGCCGGCAAGGAAGTGGTGCAGGCCACCCTGGTGAAGGCGATCCGCAATCTGCGCGGCTATCGGGGCGAGGCGGCGCTGTTCAGCTGGATCTGCCAGATCTGCCGGCACCAGATCGTCGACTATCTGCGCGCCCATCGGCGTCATTGCGACCGCGTGGTGCTGCTCGATGACAGTCCTGAAATGCGAGCTGCGTTAGAGTCTATCGAGGCGCCCCGGGAAGACGAGCCCATGCACAGGTACAGCAACGCCGAGACCCGCCGTCTGGTGCAGACGGTGCTGGACCGCCTGCCGTCGCGCTATGGCGATGTGCTGGAATGGAAGTACATCGAAGGACGCTCGGTGGAAGAGATCGGCGAACTGCTGGGAGTGGGCCACACGGCGGCGCAATCGCTGCTGGCACGGGCGCGTACTGCGTTTCGCGAAGCGCTCGAAACGGTTTTCGGCTCCACCGCGAACGACGTGCTTGCCGCCATGCGTGGCGGTGGGTGAGGGCGGCATCGGCCATGAACAAACGACCTCACAACCCGGGCGACGACGTCGCGAACGACGAGACTCTCAGCGACCTGTTGCGCGAAGTCGGTGCGCGCGATCTGCCCACGCAGGATGCGACGAATGAAGTTCGCGAGGCCGTGCACGCGGAATGGCGAGTGCTGGTCGAGGAGCGCCGACGACGCAACCGCAAATTGGTCTACGGGCTTGCCGCGAGCATCGTAGTTGCGGTTTTCGCGGTGACACTCAGCGTGCGCTTAACTTCTACGCCGCCGGTGCAGGTGGCGTCCATAACGCGAGTGGATGGTGCGTTGCAGGTGGATCACGGCGGCGACGGCGAGTGGCGCCCGGTGGCGGTCGGTGAGCATCTGTCCACTGGCGACGTGTTGCGCACCGACGATGGCACGCGTGCCGCCCTGGGTTTCGGCGAAGGCGTCTCGGTTCGTGTCGATGTCGGCTCGCTGGTGCGGCTGGCTGCGCAGAGCCGGATCGTGCTGGATCACGGCGGCATCTATGTGGACGCTGCGCCGCAGGTTTCCGCGCCGCAGCCGTTGGTGATCGAGACGGCGTACGGGTCGGTGCATCACCTGGGTACGCAGTATCAGGTTCGCACTGGGCGTGACGGCATCGAAGTCAGTGTGAGAGAAGGCCGGGTCGAAATCGTGAGCGCCGGCGGCACCCACAGCGGAGTCGCGGGCGAGCAGCTTGTGATTCCGCGCGAAGGCGCCGTGAGCCGCATGACGATCTCGCCGCACGATCCGGACTGGCAGTGGGCGACACGCGTGGCGCCGGCATTCGATATCGATCGTCAGCCGCTGGCGAGTTTCCTGGGCTGGATCGCGCGCGAAACCGGCAAGCAGATCGTTTATGCCACGCCCGAGACGCAAACTCGCGCCGAGCAGCTCATCCTGCGCGGCTCGATCAACGATCTGGCTCCCGAACAGGCGCTTGCGGCGGTGCTGGCAACGACGCCGCTAAAGTACTCCGAGACGGCGGAGGTGATTCAGGTTCAGCCCTAGTCGCGGCGGGCAGCTAGCGTCCTTATCTGCAGCTCTGCGCGAGAATGACAAATAAATCTTGAGAGCCTCTGGCAATTGACTGTCGCGGCGCGATTGTTCTTGCGCGCCAGCCACGTCCAACCCGGCGAATGCCTGCTCGAGCGGTTTTCGTTCGAGCGCCGACGAACTCGTCCGGGAGCCCCATGACTGTCATTCATTCGACGACGACTGCGTCCGTTGCAGGGGCGTAGCAGCGCCATGACCTATCCCTTGCCCCAGCGTGGCGCGCTGGTTGAAGCCACTGCGCCTGCAGCGACGTTCATCACCGCTCCAATTGCCGACGTCAGTGTCGTCGCCGTGCGCCCCGAGTCGGGGCTGCTGTTCTGGTGGGACTCATTGCGGGTTCCATTGATGGTGTTCGTGTTTGCAGCTGCCGTCCTTGCGACCACGAACGTGGACATCGACCTGGCGCGCTGGGCTTTCTACGACTCGGTTGCGCATCACTGGCGCGGTGCGGGCAACTGGTGGGTCAACGAGTTCGTACACATCGGCGGACGCTGGCTGGTGCGGGTGCTGGTCCTGGCGGCGGTACTGATCTGGGCGAGCGCGTTCGCCAACAGGCGCCGTCTGCGTTGGTGCAGGCCGGCGGCCTATTTCGCAATCTCGGTGATCCTGACGGTGGGCATCGTCGGGTTGCTCAAATCCGTGACCAATGTGCACTGCGCTTGGGACCTGGCGCCTTTCGGCGGCCGGTTTCCTTACGTGCATCTGTTTGCCCGTCGGCCGGAGTACCTCGCGCCGGGGCAGTGTTTTCCTGCGGCGCATGCGAGCTCGGGTTACGCGTTGATGGCGCTGTATTTCGTGTTTCGAGAGCGCAACCGGCGCTGGGCGCTCGCGGGTCTTGCGTGCGGAATATTCGTCGGGCTCGTGTTCGGGTTGGCGCAGCAATCGCGTGGAGCGCATCTGCTGTCGCACGATGTGTGGAGCGCCATGCTGGCGTGGCTGATTCCGCTGAGCGTGTACACATTCGCATTCAAGCGCCGTTTGTGGCGGCGCGATGCGGTTGCTACGAGTGCCGTGGCGCATGACGCAGTGATCTGAATCACTCGGCGCGTCCGTGTGCCTCACCTACGGATAGCTGCGCAAAACGGCTGTCCTGCCGTTTTGTTAACATGCGATCCGCGCGTTTCGCGCTGCAGCCCGATCTTGTCAGGCCCGCTCTTGATCCATCGCCCAGCCCGCGTCGGCAGCCTGCGAACACGCCTGTGCGCGATCTGCTGGGCCATCGGCTGGCTTTGGGCTGCCACTGCAGTCGCCGCGTCTGGGCTCATCGGCCAACGGGTCGGTGACGTCCTCGACGGGCTGCGGGCACAAGGCCTGACCTTCATCTACAACACGCAACTGGTTTCCGACAGCTTCATCGTGTCGGTCGAGCCGCAGGCGCGCACGGGCGTCGAGCTGGCAAGAGAGATACTCGTGCCGTATGGATTGACGCTGTCCCAGGTGGCGCCGCGCACTTTCGCCGTCGTCAAGAATCCCGAGCCCGCCGCCAAGGACTCCGAAACCCGATCTCCCGCACGTTCGCCGCAGCGCCAGGTCGAGGAAGTCGTGGTGCAGACCAGCCGCTACGCGCTGGCCGCCGATCTGGCGAGTTCGCACGAGTTCCTCGACCAGGAGCAGGTCAAGAATCTGCCGCGCCTGGGCGATGAGACCCTGAGCGTGGTGCAGCGCTTGCCGGGAGCCGCCAGCAACGGCATTTCCAGCATCGGGCCGATCCGCGGTGGCGTGGCCAACGAGACGGCCATCTTGCTGGACGGGCTGCGGCTGTACGAGCCGTTCCATCTCAAGAACTTTTTCAGTCCGATCAGCCTGCTGGATTCGCGCCTGATCGCCGGGCTGGACATCTACTCGGGCGGATTCCCCGCCAACTACGGCGATCGCATGAGCGGCATCATCGACGCCCGCTCGGTGCAGCCGCCGCAAGCGCGCTACTACGAGCTGGGAATGAGCCTGTTCCATGCCAATGCCCTGGTCTCGGGTGCGTTCGCACAGGATCGCGGCCACGTGCTGCTGTCGGCGCGACGCAGCAATCTCAGCGAGCTGTCGCAGCTCAGCGAGAACGATTTCGGCAAGCCCGCCTACTCGGACGGCTTCGCGCGCCTGCAATACGTCGTCAGCGATGCGACCCGGGCTTCGTTCAATGCGCTGCTGTCGCACGATCGGGTCACTGCGATCCTCGATTCCGGCGCACAACGCGCCGACGACGAATCCAGCAACAGCTATCTGTGGGCCACGCTCGAACACAATTGGACCGAGGCCGTGAACAGCCGCCTCATCACCTCGTACACCAGCGTGAGCGACGACCGTCGCGGCCGCGTGGACGATCCGGGCCGGCGCAGCGGGCAGGTGCTGGACCGTCGGACGTTTCATGTGATCGGCCTGCGTGCCGACAACGAATGGCGCACCGACGCGATGACGAATCGTTTCGGCGCCGAAGTGCGCCGCCTGTGGGCCAAGTACGACTATTCCGCCGAGGTGCGGTTCGAGCCGGATTTCCCCTTTGCAGGTTCGCCGATGCTGGCCAGGCAGCGCGCCGTGAGCCTGCACCCGGACGGCTACGAAGTCTCCGCCTATTGGGACAGCCGCTTCGAGATCGATCGCCGGTGGACGATCCAGGCCGGCCTGCGCGTGGACACGCAGACCTACGACGGCTCCGATGACGCCGAGCAATGGAGTCCGCGCCTGAGTGTGCTGTACAACGTGAGCGCGAAGACGCGATTGCGCGCCAGCTGGGGACGTTTCCACCAGTCGCAGGGCATCAACGAACTGCAGGTGGAGGACGGCATCGATCGCTTCTACCCGGCGCAGCAGGCGGATCACGCCATTCTCAGCCTCGAACACGGCTTCGGCGCCGGACTCGACCTGCGGCTGGAGGCGTATCACAAGCAGTATCGCAAGGTGAATCCGCGCTTCGAGAACCTGTTCGATCCGCTGGTGCTGCTGCCTGAAGTCGAATTCGATCGCGTCATGGTCGCGCCCGACGGCGCCCGCGCCGATGGCGTCGAGCTGTTGCTGAACTGGCAGCCGATGGATTCGTGGAGCGGCTGGCTCAGTTATTCATGGTCGCGCGCTCAGGATCGCATCGACGGCAAGGATGTGTATCGCAGCTGGGGTCAACGCCATGCAGTGAGTCTCGGCATTGCATGGACGCGCGGCCCCTGGGCAGTGACGCTGGCGGACGTCTATCACACCGGTTGGCCGACCACGCAGTTGTCTCTGGCTGCTGCGCCGACGCCCGGTGCTGCGCCGGTTGTCGTCGGACCGCGCAACGCGCAACGCTACGATGATTTCAACTCGCTGGATTTTCGTGTCACGCGTACGTTCGCACTGCCGCGCGGCCAGCTGGATGTGTTCCTCGAAGCCACCAACCTGTTGTCCGAATCCAATCCCTGTTGCACCGAATACTCGACTGTCGAGAACGCGGCCGGCGCGCCGGTGCTGAACCGGAAGATCGACGACTGGCTGCCGCTGGTGCCTTCGGTGGGCGTGCTGTGGCGCTATGGCAAGGATTGATTGCCGTGGATGCCGGAGATGCTTTTGCTCGTCGCTCCAGCGCATGCGGCAGTCCATCCGGCGGACTCGGATGGATTTCCGCCTCCGCCTGCGCGAGAGACAAGCTCCCGCGCGGGAATGACTAAGGCGGAATCAGTCGGATCTTCCTAGGCGTCGCCCAGCTTTTCCTTGAGCTCATCGAGCTCGCGACGCAGCGCCGACACCAGCTCTTCCAATCGCTCGATGCGTTCGGCCTGCGGTGGGGAGCGATGCTCGGCTGCAGGTGCTGCAACGACGATTTCCGACATGTCGACATCGCCGCTGAACAAATGCGTGTAGCGGGAATCGCGGCGGCCGGCTTCGCGAGGCAGCTGCGCCACGAACGGGCCATCCTCGCGCGTCGCCAGGTTCATCAAGGCCAGCTCCACGTCATCCGCGCCCTGCAATTCGCTCAGGCGGCTGGCGCGGGTCCTGAGCTCGCCCGGCGTTTGCGGGCCACGCACCAGCAGCTCGCACAGGATGGCCGTTTCCTGCGGTGTGAAGTCCGGTGAGCCGAAACCGGTATTGCAGAAGCGATGCTGATATTTGGGCACGCGGCTGCCGAACCCGGACTTCTCCATGACCAGGTGCTTGCGCATGAGCGCATCGACGGTCTGCTGCACGGTGCGCTCGTCCAGATCCATGATGGGATCGCGATTGCTCTTCTGATTGCACGCGGCCGTCAGCGCGTTCAGGGAAAGCGGGTACTGATCCGGCGTGGCGATGGCTTTTTCGATCAGGCAACCGATGACGCGCGCTTCCAGGGCAGTCAGCTCGATGTTCACTGCGGACGGATCCTTATGCGATTTGGTTAGGGGACTATAAGATATCGAGGTAAGCCTTCTACAGCCCGGCCCGGGCCACTACAATTCGTTCTGCCATCCGCCATTTCGAGCCACACCCTTGTTGAATCTGCCCCTGCCGCTCGACCCGATCGAGTCGCAAGGCGCCGTCGTTCCCGAAGCGCCGGCGCGCCTGCGCGAGATTCCGTACAACTACACCTCGTTCTCGGATCGCGAGATCGTCATTCGCCTGCTGGGCGAGCCGGTATGGCGGATCCTGGACGAGCTGCGTACCGAGCGCCGCACCGGGCGTTCCGCGCGCATGCTGTACGAGGTGCTGGGCGACATCTGGGTCGTGCAGCGCAATCCGTACCTGCAGGACGACCTGATCGACGATCCGAAGCGGCGCCGGCTGCTGATCGAAGCATTGCATCACCGGCTCAACGAAGTCGAGCGGCGGCGCGATCCGAACGATCCCGAGCGTGATCGCAAGGTTGGAGAGCTGCTGCGTGCGGCACGCCAGGCAGTGGAAGCGTTCGCGAGAGAGTTCGAGAAAGTCATTGAGCTGCGCAAGCGGACGCGCCGGCAGCTGGAGCGGCATACCCGCGACGACAACATTCGCTTCGATGCCTTCGCGCGCGTGTCCCACGTGACCGACGCCACCGACTGGCGCATCGAGTATCCGTTCGTGGTGCTGTCGCCGGATTCCGAGAACGAGGTGCCGGCGCTGGTGCGCAGCTGCATCGAGCTCGGCCTGACGGTGATTCCGCGCGGCGGCGGCACTGGCTACACCGGTGGCGCGATTCCGCTCACCTCGATGTCCGCAGTCATCAACACCGAGAAGCTGGAGCGCCTGGATCCGGTGGAGATGAGCGACCTGCCGCAGGTCGAAGGCAAGATTCCGACGATTTACAGCGAAGCTGGCGTGGTGACGCGTCGCGTGTCGGACGCAGCCGAGCGCGCAGGCTTCGTGTTTGCGGTCGATCCGACCTCGGCCGATGCCTCCTGCATCGGCGGCAACGTGGCGATGAACGCCGGCGGCAAGAAGGCCGTGCTGTGGGGCACCGCGGTCGACAACCTCCTCTGGTGGCGCATGGTCGATCCGGAAGGCAACTGGCTGGAAGTGACACGCCTGGCGCACAACCGCGGCAAGATCCACGAGGTCGACGTCGCTTCGTTCGAGCTGGTCTGGAAGGACGGCCGCGAATCTCCGGATCGCGCGCGCGTGATCAATACCGGCCGGATCGACATCGAAGGCCGGCGCTTCCGCAAGGTTGGCCTGGGCAAGGACGTCACCGACAAGTTTCTCGGCGGCCTGCCGGGCGTGCAGAAAGAGGGCTGCGACGGCCTGATCACCTCGGCACGCTGGGTGCTGCACCGGATGCCCAAGCACATCCGCACGGTGTGCATGGAGTTCTTCGGTCACGCCCGGCATGCGATTCCTTCCATCGTCGAGATCAAGAACTTCCTCGACAACGAAGCACACACCACCGGCGTGCAGCTCGCTGGCCTGGAACACCTGGACGAGCGCTATCTGCGCGCCGTCGGTTATGCGACCAAATCCAAGCGCGGCGTACTGCCGAAGATGGTGCTGATCGGTGACATCGTCGGCGATGACGACAATGCCGTGGCGCGCGCCACCTCGGAAGTCGTACGCCTGGCAAATGCGCGTTCCGGCGAGGGCTTCGTCGCCGTCAATGCCGATGCGCGGAAGAAATTCTGGCTCGACCGCTCGCGCACGGCCGCGATCGCGCGGCACACCAACGCTTTCAAGATCAACGAAGACGTGGTGATTCCGCTGGAGCGCATGGGCGACTACACCGATGCCATCGAGCGCATCAACATCGAGCTGTCGTTCAAGAACAAGCTGACCATGCTGGACCAGTTCGCCAGCTACTTCGCCGGCGAGCTGGAGCTGGGCAAGGTCGACGATCCGGACATGGAGCGTGCTTCGCGCCAGGAGCTGATCGGCGACCGGCAGGTGCAGGCTCAGCAGGTGCTCGCCGCGACGCGTGCGCGCTGGGGCTACCTGTACGCCAATCTCGATACGCCGTTGAAAGATGCGCTGGCGCAGCTGACTGCGCTGGGCTTCGAACCGATGCGCGGTGATTTCGCCAAGCGCGTGGAGAACGAGCCCGGCGTCACCGTGTTCGATCTGGTGCAGGATCGCTCGATCCGCACTTCGTGGAAAACCGAAGTGCGCTCGCATCTGCGCCGGCTGTTCGTCGGTGGCGCGTTCACACCGGTGCTGCAGACGACCGAGGAGATTCACAAGCGCGTGCTGCGCGGCCGCGTATGGGTGGCGCTGCACATGCATGCCGGCGACGGCAACGTGCACACCAACATCCCGGTCAACTCCGACGATTACGAGATGCTGCGCGAAGCCAATCGTGCGGTCGAGCGCATCATGGGCATCGCGCGCAGCCTGAACGGCGTGATCTCGGGCGAGCACGGCATCGGCATCACCAAGCTGGAATTCCTCTCGGACGCGGAGACGGCCGACTTCCGGCGCTATAAGGACCGGGTCGATCCGGACGGCCGCTTCAACCGCGGCAAGCTCATGCCGGG
>Ga0182745_1000341_pt1 | contig 54832 bp, 46 predicted proteins | sample eDN3rd30CKraftBY_FD_128523 | JGI IMG/M metagenome (GOLD analysis project Ga0182745, IMG submission 128523) | Enriched backyard soil microbial communities from Emeryville, California, USA - eDNA 3rd pass 30_C Kraft BY (version 2) (version 2) | ecosystem: Environmental > Terrestrial > Soil >... | reverse complement strand
TAGCCCTTGAGACCGGACAGGTTGAGCGTCTCCGGCACCACGCCCTGGCCGATGAAGGCCGCGTCGCCGTGGATGAGCAGCGGCATCACGCCGATGCGCTCGGTGTCGCCGCCGCGGTCCTGCTTGGCGCGCACGCGTCCCTCCACCACCGGATCCACCGCCTCCAGGTGGCTGGGGTTGAAGGCCAGCGACAGGTGCACCTTGCGGCCCGCGCGCGTGGTGTGGTCCGACGAGAAGCCCATGTGGTACTTCACGTCGCCGCGGCCCAGGTAGGCCTGCGGGTTCCGGGGGCCGTCGAACTCGCTGAAGATCTGGTCCGGCTGCTTGCCCAGGATGTTCGTCAGCACGTTGAGGCGGCCGCGGTGGGCCATGCCGATGACGATCTCCTTCAGGCCCATGCCCGTGGCCACTTCGGCCAGGGCGTCCATCATCGGGATGAGCGCCTCGCCGCCGTCGAGGCTGAAGCGCTTGGCGCCCACGTACTTCGTGTGGAGGAAGTTCTCGAAGCCCTCCGCGTAGGACAGCTTGGTGAGGATGTGCCGGCACTCCTCCACGGAGAAGTCCGTGCGGTTCTCGCTGGCCTCCATGCGGTGCATCAGCCAGCGGCGGCGCTGGCTGTCGAGCATCTGCATGAACTCGATGCCGATGGTGTCCGTGTACGTGCGGCGCAGGCGCGCCAGCAGGTCCGTCAGGCGCACGCGCTGGTCGCCGAAGACGCCGTTGGTCTCCACCACCTGCTCGACCTCGGCGTCGGTGAAGTGGCTGTCATCCACCAGGCCCACGTCCGCCACGTGCTCCAGCGCCGGGCGCGGCCGGCCGAGCGGATCCAGCTTCGCGCGCAGGTGGCCGCGCAGGCGGAAGGCGAAGATGGTGTGGTCCACGCGCGCTTGCAGCGCGATGTCATGCGTGGGCGCCGCGGCGGGGGCTGCCGCCGCGGCTGGAGCAGGCTCCTGGGCCTTGGCCGCCTTTCCGTTGGCCTTGCCCGCGGCTGGAGCCGGGGCGGGCTCCAGCAACCGGGTGCTGAAGATGGGACGGCCGGCGCCGTTGCTTCGGTCGAAGACCTCGCGCCAGCTCGCATCCACGCTGGCGGGGTCCTCCAGATACCGGGCGTAGAGGCCCTCGATGAAGTCGATGTTGGCGCCGGAAAGGAACGTGTCCTGGAAATTCGCCATGGCGGTGTCGTCTTTTACTGGAAGGGCGTCCCGTTTGGGGTTTTTCGGAGCATCTTTTGTCGCGGCCGCCCGACAGGCGATAAGCCATACCACCGGCGGCGGAGCAGGTGGATTCATGCGCCAGGTGAGTGCAACTTCAACCGTTCCGCGTGGGAGGAATGGTAGAGAGCACGTTTCCTTTCTTTTCCCTTCCCGCAAGAGGCCGTCTCCATGCTGCTCCAAGGCAAGAAGCTGCTCATCACCGGGGTGCTGACCCCCCAGTCCCTGGCCTACGGCATCGCCGAGCACGCCCTGGCGCAAGGGGCCGAGGTCCTGCTCACCGGCTTCGGCCGGGCGAAGTCCCTCACCGAGCGGAGCGCCAAGCGCCTCAAGCCCGGCATCGAGGTGCTGGAGCTGGACGTCACCAGCTCGGAGCACTTCGCCGCGCTCACCGAGTCGCTGCGTCAGCGCTGGGACCGGGTGGACGGCGTGTTGCATTCCATTGGCTACGCGCCCGAAGATGCTTTGGGTGGCAACTTTCTCAACACGCCGTGGGAAAGCGCACAGACGGCGTTTCGCATCTCCACCTTTTCGTTGAAGGAGCTGGCGGTGGCGTGCCTGCCGTTGATGACGCAGGGCGGCTCCATCGTCACGCTGGACTTCGACAACCGGGTGGCCTGGCCCATCTACGATTGGATGGGGGTGTGCAAGGCGGCCCTGGAGTCCACCGTGCGCTACCTGGCGCGCGACCTGGGGCCCAAGGGCATCCGCGTCAACGCGCTGGCCGCGGGGCCGCTGGCCACGGTGGCCGCCAAGGGGATTCCGGGCTTCAAGGCGCTGGAGCGGGGCTGGGGCGCGCAGGCGCCCCTGGGCTGGAGCGCCCGGGACAACCACGACCTGGTGGCCCGCACGGCCTGCGCGCTCTTGTCGGACTGGCTCCCCTCCACCACGGGCGAGATGATCCACGTGGACGGCGGCTACCACGCGGTGGGGGCCCCGCCCGTGGCGCCCGAGCCCGACGAGGCCGCCCCGGCCGCCCCCAAGCCGGCCGCCGAGTAGCCCCTTCCCCCCGGGAGCATCCGGACCCGGGGGACATCCGGCGAGGTCATCCGACACCTGCCTGCCCGGAATCACGCCGGGCAGGCCTCCCCTAGTTCTCACGTGAGTGCCCTCACGGTAGAGTCGTGAACGTTTCGCAGGGGTCTCCGCACGTCGCGGGCCTGCGCAGGAGCCGCCGCACAGTGAGCACCCACAGCACCAACGTCTTGCTGGTGGACGACAGCCCGACGGTTCGAAACATCGTCAAGATCTACCTGATGAACCTGAAGGTCTCGACCGTCGAGGCCGACGATGCGGCGCGGGGGCTGCAGATTCTCCGGCTGGTGCCGGTGAGCCTCGTCATCGCGGACATCAACATGCCTGGGATGGACGGCATCACCTTCGTGAAGGAGGTCCGGGCCAGCGCGATGCCGCAGGTGCGGTCGGTGCCCATCGTGCTGCTGACGGCGGAGAAGAACGTGGACCTGCGCCAGCGCGGCACGGAAGCCGGCGCCAACGCCTTCATCCAGAAGCCGGTGTCCCACCACGAGCTGACGGAAACGGTCCGCCAGTTCCTCACCAAGGCCTGACCGCCGTGAGCCTGCCGTCCCTGCTGCTCGTCGACGACAGCGACGCGATTCTCGCGCTGGAGCGGGCCATCCTCTCCGGCCACTACACCATCCACACCGCCAGCAACGGCCGCGAGGCCCTGGAGAAGGTGGGGCGCCTGCAGCCGGTGGCGGTGCTGCTCGACCTGTCCATGCCGGAGATGGACGGTGACGAGGTCCTCCAGCGGATGAAGGCGGACCCGGCCACGGCCGAGATTCCCGTCATCATCATCTCCTCGGAGAAGTCCCGCGCGGAGGCCTGCCTGGGGCTGGGGGCGGAGACGTTCCTGGCCAAGCCGTTCCGCGCGGACGAGCTGCTGCAGACGGTGGGCGAGGCCATGGCGAGCGCCCGGCAGCGGGCGCGCACGGGCTCGCTGCTGGTGCTGCGCGTGACGGTGGGGGAGCTGGAGTTCGCCATCCCGCTGGACGCGGTGCGCGAGGTGCTGCTGCACCCGGCGACCCGGCCGCTGCCCACCGGCCCCGCCTACCTGCGTGAGTACGTGGAGGTGCGCGGCTCGGCGCTGTGCGTGCTGGACGTGGCGCGCCGGCTGGGCGTGGAGCACAAGCTGACGCGCGTGGAGCGCATGCTCGTCGTCATCGAGGCGGAGGGCGTGTCGCTGGCGCTATCGGTGGATACGGTGAAGGACCCGGAGGAGTACGCGGCGGCGGACATCGACCGGCGTGAGCGCGTGGGCGGCGCCGACCATGGACCGCTGCGCGAGGGGCTCATCGGCATGCTGCGGTCGGGAGGGCGCTCGCTGCCCATCCTGGACCCGCGGGTATTCATCGCGCGCGGGCTGCTGCGGGAGCTGCCGGCGATGCTCGAGGCCGCGGAGGCCAGGCGGAGCGCATGAGCGGAGAGCTCGACCCGCGCCTCCTCACGCGCGCGCGGGAGGTAGTCGCCGGCATCACCGGCTTTCGTGACGACGCCATCGCCGCCGAGGCGGTGGAGCGCGTGGTGCGCTTGGAGCTGGGCCGTGGCCGCACCCTGGTGGACCTCATGGGGGAGCTGCTGCACCCGGGCTCCGGCTTCGCCACCGCGCTGGTGAAGGCGTCCCTGGTGGGGGAGACGTACTTCTTCCGCCACCCCGAGCACTTCCGCTTCATCTCCCACGGGGCCGTGCCCGCGGCGCTCCAGCGGGGCAGCATGGCCCTGCGCGGCTGGAGCGCGGGCTGCGCCTCCGGCGAGGAGACGTACTCGCTGGCCGCGTGCCTGCAAGCGTCGGTGCCGCTGGGCTTCCCGGTGGAGGTGCTGGGCACGGACATCCACGAGGCCAGCCTGGAGGCCGCGCGCCGCGCCACCTACGGCACCTGGTCCCGGCGCGAGTCGGCGCCCCACCTCTTCCCGCTGTACTCGGAGACGGGGGAGCGCGAGGTCACCATCCTCCCCGGCGTCCGCCGCATCACCACCTTCGCCCAGGCGAACCTGCTGGCGCCGCTGCCCGAGCGCTTCGGCCGCTTCGACTTCATCCTCTGCCGCAACGTGCTCACCTACTTCACCCCCGCCGCGCGTGACGCGGCCATCTCCCTGCTGTCGCGCTCGCTCAACCCCGGGGGCTGGCTCTTCCTGGGCGCCGTCGAGGTGGACCGCGTCCCCAAGGGCATGGTCCGCGAGGGCCCGCCGGAGCTGCAGGCCTTCCGCCTGCTCACGCCGGAAGAGCTGAGCGCCCGCGCCGCCGCGTCCCGCCCCGCGCCGCCCCGCCCGCCGGTGGCGCCGCCGCGCCGCGCGCCGGCGCTGCCCGTGCCCGCCCCGGCGCGCGAGGTGGCCGCCGCGCCGCCGCCGCCGCCTTCACGGCTCCACCTCACCGCGCTGGAGCGCATCGAGGAGGGGGACGAGGTGGGGGCGTCATCGGTGCTGGAGGCGCTGGTGCGCCAGGCGCCGGACTACCTGCCCGGGCTGCTGGAGCTGGCGCTGCTGCGGGAGCGCTCCGGGGCGCGGGAGGGCGCGGTGCCCCTGATGCGGGCCCTTCGCTCGCGCGCCGAGCGGCTGCCGCCCGACCAGCTCGTGGAGGGGCCGGAGGCGCTGCCGGCGCGTTTCTACCAGGCGTCCGCTGACGCCTACCTCAACCAGGGGGCGCTCGAATGAAGGTCACCCCGCGGACGTTGGAAGAGACCCAGGAGGCCGAGGCGCGCGAGCTGTTGGAGCGGCGCGCCGCCCGCCTGCGAGAGCAGGGGGAGAGCACCGTCGAGGAGGCGGTCCACTGGATTGCCGAGTTCCCCCTGGGCGAGGAGCGCTACGCGCTCTCCCTGGAGTCGCTGCGGGCCGCGCTGCCCCTGAAGATGGTGTCGGCGGTGCCGCTGTCGGCGCCGCACGTCGTCGGGGTGCTCCGCTTCCAGGGCCATGTGCTGGCCGCGCTCAGCCTGGCGTCGCTGCTGGGCGGCCACGGCTGGCGGCAGGACCCGGCGGTGTTGCTGGTGGTGGACCGCGGCGACGGCGAGCTGTGCGCGCTGGACTGCGAGGCCATTCCCCGGCCCACCACGCTGCCCATGAGCGCGGTGGAGGCGGCGCGCGCGCGCGCCGAGGGCGCGGTGATGGAGGTCTTCACGGAGGACCGGCAGCTCATCCACCTCATCGACCTGAAGCGCCTGTTCTCCGCCACGCGTGGCACCGGAGCCCGCCATGCCCGTTGATCCAATGCTGCAGGGGCTCGTCGCGGGCTTCGCCGTCGAGGCCCAGGAGGTGGTCCAGAAGGTCACCATGGACCTGCTGGAGCTGGAGCGCGAGGGCCTGGAGACGGACGCCCTCACGAAGCTCTACGTCCGGCTGGGACGTCACCTGCACACGCTGAAGGGCAGCGCCGCGTCGCTCGGCATGCAGGACCTGAGCGACATCGCCCACAAGCTGGAGGACGCGCTCGCCCCGCTGAAGGCCCACCCGCAGAAGATGCCCCGGCCGGTGGTGGACGTGCTGCTGCACGGCCTGGACCTGTTCCTGCTGCGCGCGCAGGCGCACGCGGACGGGCGGGGAGACGCGCTGCCGGACCCGGCCGCCGCCCTGGCCCAGCTCGTGGCGGACGCGCCGCCGCCCGAGGAGGCCGCCGCGGCCGGCGCCGTCCCCGTGGCGCCCGCCGAGGCCGCGCCCGCCCCGGGGCCCGGGCTGGCCGAGCCGGCCTCGCTGCAGGACGCGCTGCCCGAGTCGGCGGACGCGGGCTGGCGCGTGTCGTCGTGGCAGGTGACGGCGCTGATGCGCGAGGTGGAGCGCCTGCGCGAGGTGCGCCTGCGAATCGAGGAGCGGGGGCGGGAGCTGGAGCGGGTGGCGCAGCTGCTCGCGAAGCAGGGGCTGCTGGCGGAGACGGCGGAGGCGCGCACGGCGCTGTCGGGCACCGCGCGCTCGCTGCGCACCGACGGCGAGGAGACGAGCGACATCGTGGACGCGCTGGAGGACGGCCTCAAGGCCATCACCACGCGCCCGGTGCGCACCATCCTGGACCCGCTGCAGCGCATGGTGCGGGATTTGTCGCGCCAGCTGGGCAAGGAGGCGCGCCTGTCGGTGGTGGGGGCCGAGGTGTCGCTGGACCGGCGCCTGCTGGAGAAGCTGCAGGGCGCGCTGGTGCACCTCCTGCGCAACGCCGTGGACCATGGCCTGGAGATGCCGGCGGACCGCGAGCGCGCGGGCAAGCACCACGAGGGCGCGCTCACGCTGCGCGTGGAGCAGCAGGGCAACCTGCTCTACCTGGAGGCCTCCGACGACGGCGCCGGCATCGACGTGGAGTCGGTGCGCCGGATGGCGGAGCAGCGCGGCGTCGCCACCTCGGAGGAGACGGCGCGGCTCAACGACAACCAGCTCCGCGACCTCATCTTCCGGCCCGGCTTCAGCACCCGCTCGGACGTGACGGACACCTCCGGCCGCGGCGTGGGCCTGGACGCGGTGCGCGCGTCGGTGGAGGCGCTGCAGGGCCGCATCGAGGTGGCCAGCACGCCGGGGCAGGGCACGCGCTTCATGCTCACGCTGCCCACGGACCTGGGCAGCTCGCCGGTGCTGGTGGTGCGCGTGCTGGAGCAGCTGGTGGGCCTGCCCATGCTGGCGGTGGAGGCCACGCAGCTGGCGCGCGCGGACGCGCTGCGCCTGGGCAAGCGCCGGGCGCACCTGGAGTACCAGGGGCAGCTGGTGTCGGTGGTGGACCTGGGGGCGCGGCTCGGCCTGCGGGCCCTGGCGCCGCCGGCGGAGGGGCAGCCGCTGCTCATCGTGCAGAGCGGCGGCAAGCGCGTGGCGCTGGTGGTGGACGCGGTGGTGGGGGACCGGGACCTGGTCATCCGCCCGCTGCCGTCCGAGGTGCGCGACGTGCCGGCCTGGCAGGGCGCGGCCACGCTGAGCCGCGGCGAGCTGCTGCTCATCTGCCGCCCGGACTGGCTGGTGACGGAGACGGTGCAGGTGCAGGTGACGGCGCAGCGGCGGGCGCTGGTGGTGGACGACTCGCTCACCGCGCGGGCGCTGCACCGGGCCATGCTGGAGGCCGGCGGCTTCACGGTGCACCTGGCGGCCAGCGGGGCCCGGGGCCTGGAGCGGCTCGCCACGGACACCTACGACGTCGTCATCTGCGACCTGGACATGGAGGAGATGGACGGCATCCAGCTCATCGCGAGGCTGCGCGAGCGGCCCGAGACGGCGTCGCTGCCCGTCATCCTCGTCTCCGCGCATGACAGCGCGGTGGCGCGCGAGCGGGGCTTGCGGGCGGGGGCGGACGGCTATCTCAGCAAGCGCGAGTGCGCCGCGGGCCGCCTGCTGGCCGAGGTGCTGGACGTGATGAGTCGCAGGGGGAGTCGCGCGTGAGCGTCAAGCGGCCCATTCGGGTCCTCGTGGTGGACGATTCGCCCACCATGGCGAACATGTTGACGGCCCTCCTGACGGAGGAGCCGCGCATCGAGGTCGTCGGCCGGGCAGGGGACGGCAACCGCGCCGTGCAGCTGGCGCGGCTGCTGCGCCCGGACGTCATCACCATGGACCTGCTGCTGCCGGGCCTGGACGGGCCCGGCGCCATCGCCGCCATCATGTCCCAGGCGCCCGCGCGCATCCTCGTGGTGAGCGCGGTGGCCGAGCAGCGTGGGGTGGACCTGGGCTTCCAGGCGATGAGCGCCGGCGCGCTGGAGCTCATCGGCAAGCCGAACGTGACGAACGCGGAGGAGCTGCGCCGCTGGGGCAAGGAGCTGGCGCACTCGGTGTGCCTCATGGCGGAGGTGCCCGTCATCTCCCGCCGCGCGCGCCCGGCCGCGGCGCCGCCGCCGCCCAGCGGCGCCCGGGTGGACATCTTCGGCGTGGTGGCCTCCACGGGCGGCCCGCCCGCGCTGGCGGACGTGCTGTCCAAGCTGCCCCGGTCGCTGCCGGTTCCGCTGCTCATCGCCCAGCACATCACCGTGGGCTTCACCCAGGGCATGGTGCGCTGGCTGTCCCAGGTGACGCCGCTGCCGGTGGCCATCGCGCGGGACGGCGAGCGGCTGGAGGCGGGCCACGTGTACTTCCCGCTGGATGGCCATGACCTGGTGGTGGACGGGGCGGGGCTGGCGCGGCTGCAGCCCAGCCGCGGCGGGCCGTGCCCCAGCGGCGACCTGATGCTGCTGTCGCTGGCCTCGGCCTTCGGCCGGCGCAGCGGCGGCGTGGTGCTCACCGGCATGGGCGAGGACGGCGCGCGGGGCCTGCTGGCCATCCGCAAGGCGGGCGGCGTCACCTTCTCCCAGGACGAGGCGTCCTCCGTCGTCTTCGGCATGCCGCGCGCCGCGCTCGAGCTGAAGGCCACCGACCAGGGCGTGCCCCTGGCGGCGCTGCCGGAGCTCATCCTCCAGAGCTGTACCTTCGCGCCCTTCCGGGGCGGACGCACCGAGGGAGGGTCCACCCGATGAGCACCTGCCCCTGCTTCACCCGCCCGCACCCGCGCGGGCGCCGTCCTGACGTCGCTTCCCCGGCGGTGATTCCGTGAGCCTCCCGCAACAGTCCTTCGCCACCCAGTTGTCGCAGCAGTTCCGCCAGTCGCTGGGGCTGGCGCCCAAGTTCGTCCTCGTCACGGCGCTCATCAGCGCGACGGCGGCCGCGCTGCTCACCGGCGTCGCCACGCGGCGGCTGGAGAGCGACCTGGTGGACAGCTACCTGGGCGTCGGCCGGCACGTGGCCCGGGGCCTCTCCGTGGCGGCGGAGCAGGGCGTCGTGGCGGGGGCCAGCGCGCTCCAGCCCATGTTGGACTCCAGCATGGGCCACGACGACCTGGCCTATGCCTACATCCAGGACGCGGCCGGGAACGTGGTGGCCCACACCTTCACGGACGGCTTCCCGGACGCGCTGAAGGAGGCGGTCGCCACCGCGGGCGCGGGCACGGTGTTGGAGGTGGACGCGGGGGGACAGCGCCTGCGGGCCCTGGACGTGGTGGCGCCGGTGGCCGGTGGCCGCCTGGGCGCGGTGCACGTGGGCATGTCGAGGGACCACATCGACGAGCTGGTGTCCGCGCTGCGCCTGCGCATGGTGGGCTTCGCGGTGCTGCTGGTGGCCCTGGGCGTGGCGGTGTCCGCGCTCTTCGGCCGCAGCATCGTCGGGCCGCTCAAGAACCTGACGGAGGTGGCCGGCCACATCGTGGAGTCCGGTGACCTGACGCGCCCCATCCAGGTGAGGAGCGGCGACGAGGTGGGCCGGCTGGCCAGCTCCTTCTCGCAGATGGTGACGCGGCTGCGCGAGGTCACCGTCAACCTCCAGCAGGCCGCCGTGGCCCTCACCCAGTCCACCGAGCACCTCAACACGTCCTCCACGGACCAGGCGCAGACCATCTCCCGGCAGGCGGCGGCGCTGCAGGAGACGCAGGTGACGGCGCAGGAGATCAAGCAGACCTCCATGCTGGCCGCGCAGAAGGCGGAGAGCGTCCTGTCGGTGGCCGAGCGCGCCGACACGCTGGCCAAGTCGGGCGAGGCCTCCATCGAGCTCACCATGGCGGGGCTCAACGACATCCGCGTCCAGGTGGGGGAGATTGCGCAGAAAATCGTCGAGCTGGGTGAGCGCACGCAGCAGATTGGCGGGATTACGCAGACGGTGAAGGACCTGGCGGACCAGTCCAACATGCTGGCCCTCAACGCCGCCATCGAGTCGGTGCGCTCCGGCGAGCACGGCAAGGGCTTTGGCGTGGTGGCGCGGGAGATTCGCGCGCTGGCGGACCAGTCCATCGAGGCCACCACGCGCGTGCGCGAGCTGCTGGACGACATCGCCAACCAGGTGACGGCCGCGGTGCGAATCACGGAGCGCGGCGCCGAGCGCATGGAGGCGGGCATCGCCCAGGTCCGCAACAGCGGGCAGAACCTGCGCGAGCTGTCCTCCATCGTCCAGGACAACGCCGCCGCCGTCCGCCAGATTGCCGCCGCGGTGAGCCAGCAGAACGTGGGCATCAACCAAATCACCCTGGCCGTGAATGACCTGTCCAAGATGATGGACGAGACGGTGGCCCGCATCGGCTCCACCGGCGAGGCCGCCACCACGCTGCAAATCATCTCCGAGCAGCTCTCCAGCGCGGTGAAGAGCTACCGCGTCGAGTAGCGCGCCGCCGCTCCGGACAGACGAAGGCCCCGGCTTCCATGCGTGGGAACCGGGGCCTTGTCATGTCCGCGGCTGGCGCGGGAGGGGGGCTACGCCACCTCGGCGGTGGCGGGCTCGGTCCGCAGCTTGAGGCCGTCGCCCTCCACGTCGTAGTGGGCGGTGCCGCCGTGCTTGAGGTCGCCGAAGAGGAGCGCCTCGGCGAGCGGCTTCTTCAGCGAGTTGTCCACCAGCCGGGCCATGGGCCGCGCGCCGAAGGCCGGGTCGTAGCCGTGCTCGGCCAGCCACGCGCGGGCGGCGGGCGTCAGCTCCAGCTTCACCTTCTTCTCGTCCAGCATCTTCTGGAGGAGGCGGACCTCCTTGTCCACCACCTTGAGGATGACCTCGGGCGGCAGGCCGGAGAAGAGAATCCACCCGTCCAGGCGGTTGCGGAACTCCGGTGTGAAGGTGCGCTCGATGGCCTTCTTCGCGCGGGTGGCGTCCGCCGGCTTCGCGAGGTCGCCGAAGCCAATGGCCTTGGTGCTCATCTCCTGGGCGCCCGCGTTGGTGGTGAGGATGAGGACGATGTTGCGGAAGTCGGCCTTGCGGCCGTTGTTGTCCGTCAGCGTCGCGTGGTCCATCACCTGGAGCAGGATGTTGAAGAGGTCCGGGTGGGCCTTCTCGATTTCATCCAGCACCAGCACCGCGTAGGGGTGCTTGCGCACGGCGTCCGTGAGCAGGCCGCCCTGGTCGAAGCCGACGTAGCCCGGCGGCGCGCCGATGAGCCGGCTCACCGTGTGCTTCTCCGAGTACTCGCTCATGTCGTAGCGCAGGAACTCCACGCCCAGCGACTGCGCCAGCTGCTTGGCCAGCTCCGTCTTGCCCACGCCCGTGGGGCCGGAGAAGAGGAACGAGCCGATGGGCTTCTCCGGCGCGCGCAGGCCGGAGCGCGCCAGCTTGATGGCGCTGACCAGGTCCTTGATGGCCGGGTCCTGCCCGAAGATGACGCCCTGCAGCTCCTTCTCCAGGTTCTGGAGCTGCACGCCCTCGCTGGCGGACACGCTCTTGGCGGGGATGCGCGCCATCTTCGCCACGACGGCCTCCACGTCCGCGCCGCTGACGGTGCCGGAGCGCTGCCCTTCCGGCTTGAGGCGCTCGGCCGAGCCCGTCTCGTCGATGACGTCGATGGCCTTGTCCGGCAGGAAGCGGTCGTTGATGTGCTTGGCGGACAGCTCCGCGGCCGCGCGGATGGCCTCCGCGGCGTACTTCACGCCGTGGTGCTCCTCGTAGCGGCTCTTCAGGCCCTCCAGGATGAGGACGGTGTCCTCGACGGAGGGCTCGCCCACGTCGATCTTCTGGAAGCGCCGGGACAGCGCGCGGTCCCGCTCGAAGGCGGACTTGTACTCCTGGTACGTCGTCGAGCCGATGCAGCGCAGCCGGCCGCTGGCGAGCGCGGGCTTGAGCAGGTTGGACGCGTCCATGGAGCCGCCGCTGGTGGCGCCGGCGCCGACGATGGTGTGGATTTCGTCGATGAAGAGGATGGCGTTCGGCTGCTCCTTCAGCGCCTTGAGCACGCCCTTGAGCCGCTCCTCGAACTGGCCGCGGAACTTGGTGCCCGCCAGCAGCGCGCCCATGTCCAGCGAGTAGACGACGGCGTCCTTCAGCACCTCGGGCACGCGGCCCTCGTGGATGTGCAGCGCCAGCCCCTCCGCGATGGCCGTCTTGCCCACGCCCGCCTCGCCCACGTAGAGCGGGTTGTTCTTGCGGCGGCGGCAGAGCACCTGGATGGTGCGCTCCAGCTCCTTCTCGCGGCCGATGAGCGGGTCGATGCGCCCCTCCCTGGCCTCGACGTTGAGCTGCACGGTGTAGGCCTCGAGCGGGCTCTTCTTCGGGGCCTCGCCCTCGTCGTCGTCGCCCGCGGGGGCGGCATGGCCGGCGCTCTCGTCGCCCTCGGTGTCACCGTCCTTGGTGACGCCGTGGGAGATGAAGTTGAGCAGGTCCAGCCGGGTGACGCCCTCCTGCTGGAGCAGGTAGAGCGCGTGGCTCTCATCCTCGCGGAAGAGGGCCACCAGCACGTCCCCGCCGTCGATGAGCTTCTGCTCGGCGGACAGGGCGTGCATGGCGGCGCGGTGGAGCACGCGCTCCACGCCGATGGTCTGCTGGGGCTCGGCGTCCACGCCCTCGGGCAGGCGTTCGACCGTCTCCTCCAGGAAGGAGACCAGGCGCTCCTGGAGTTGCTTCACGTTGGCCCCGCACCCCTTCAGGATTTCACGCGTGCGCGAGTCCTTCGTGAGCGCCAGGAGCAGGTGCTCCAGCGTCAGGTACTCGTGGCGCATCTTCCGCGCCTCGTCCAGGGCGGTGCGGAAGCTGGCCTGCAGCTCTTTGGCAATCAGCGGTCCTGCCACGTTTCAACCTTCCTCGGGTTCCATGGAGAGCCGCAGCGGCATGTCGTGAGCCTTCGCCGCGGCCTCCACCGTCTGAATCTTCGTTTCGGCGACCTCGAATGTATAAACGCCGGCCACCCCGATCCCGTTGTAATGGACGTGCAGCATGATCTGCACGGCATCCGCCTCCGACTTGTGGAAGACCTCCTTCAACACGGCCACGACGAACTCCCGGGTCGTGTAGTTGTCGTTGTGCAGGAGCACCTTGTAGAGCGGCGGTTTCTTGAGCTTCTGCTTGGGGACGGTCTCCGTGATGACGGAGGTATCGTGCTCGTGCTTCTGCGCCATAAGTCGTTCGGACTCCCTTTGCTGAACAGGCGGAGGACTTTCAGTCCCCCTCCTTGAAACCTGTCTCTGCCCGCCACTGGGGCAGGCCTCCTTCGACGGCTGCCCGCTCGTGGGCCAGGAAGGCGCGCACGGCCCGGTCCAGGCCCGGGTGGAGCAGCAGGTGTGCACTGTACGTGAGGCGCGGCTCGAAGCCCCGTGTGAGCTTGTGCTCACCGCCCGCGCCGGGCTCGAAGCGCTCCAGCCCGCGGGCGATGCCCTCCGCCACGGGGTGGTACAGGCAGACGTTGAAGTGAAGGAAGGGGTGCTCCTCGAAGCTGCCCCAGTAACGGCCATACAGAACGTTGGCACCTGTGAAGTTGAACGCACCGGCCACCAGCCGGCCTTCCCGGCGGGCCTCCACCCACTCGCAGCGGTGCTGGAAGCGGGCGAGCAGGTGGGCGAAGAAGCCCGGCGTGAGGAAGCGCTGGCCCCAGGGGTACTTGTCCACCGTGGTGGCGTACAGCCGGTAGACGGTGTCCGCGTCCACCGTGGCCAGCGCCTCGCCGCGCAGCGTGCGCACCTGGAGGCCGTGCTCACCCGGGGCACGCATCTCCCGGCGGAGCTGGTGCCGGCGCCGGGCGTGGAAGCGGGCGAGGAAGTCCTCCATCGTCCGGTAGCCCGGGTTGTGCCAGTGGTACTGGACGCCCAGCCGGACGGCGAAGCCCTGGGCCTCCAGGACGGGCAGCTCCTCCCGGGTGGGGAAGAGGACGTGGACGCCGGACAGGCGCTCGGCGCGGGCGTACTCGTGGGCGGCGGTGTACAGCTCGGCCTCGCGCGTGGCGCGGTCCTCGCCCGGGGCCACCAGCACGCGGCGCCCGGTGGCGGGCGTGAAGGGGACGGCGAGGACGAGCTTGGGGTAGTAGCGCAGCCCCGCGCGCTCGGCGGCGGTGGCCCAGGGGCTGTCGAAGACGAACTCGCCGTCGCTGTCGTCCTTGAGGTAGGCGGCCGCGGCGGCCACCAGCCGTGAGCCGCGCCAGAGCGTCAGGTGGCGGGGATGCCAGCCCCGCTCCGGCACCGCGCAGCCGCTCTCCTCCAGCGCGGCGAGGAACGTCCACTCCAGGAAGGGCACGGCCCGCGGGTCCACCAGCGCATCCCACGCCGCGCGCGGAAGCTCGGTGATGGAGCGCAAGATGCGCAGAGTCGTGGGCAGCGGTGTGGACATCGTCGGAGCCTGGGCCAGGGCGAACCTGGGGCGAGCCTATAACGACGCGTGCCGGGCGCTGCCACGACTGACCGGGCTACTTCCCGCGGGTCAGCTCCGCGGCGAGAAAGCGTCCGGCTTCGGCCAGTCCCTCCGCCCCCCGGCGGCGGCCCTCGTCCGATTCCATCACCCGCCGCGCGGCGTCACCCGCGGTGCCCACCTCCAGGTCCACCAGGATGAGGAAGGCGCTGAGCGCCGGGCCCACCGGGGCGACGCGGCCGGGCCGCAGCGGGCGCTCCCGCAGCGTGGTGGCCACCTTCTCCACCAGCCCGTCGTCGGTGAGCCGCTTCGACTTGCCGCGCATGGCCGTCCACGTGGCCTCCAGCAGCGCGGGCAGCAGCCGTCCGGCGAGCGCGCTGGACAGCCGCTGCGCTGCTTCTTCCTCGTCGATGTGGTGGGCCCGCGCGTAGGTGGGCGCGAGCTTCGCCACCACCACGGCGCGGGTGGCCAGGTGGGCCAGTCTGGGCGGATAGGACACGCGGTGCTCCTGGCGGCGCCGGTGGGCGACCAGCGCGGGACAGACGCTAGCCGCCAGCGCCGCGCGCCACCACGGTGATTCAGGCGCCGGGGTGGAGCCCCGGGATGGTGCCCCGGCCCCCATTCAGGCAGGGTTGGTGGTTAAATCAATTTTTACTCGTATTGTTGGTCGGGCCGGTCGGGCGGAGGACATGCGGGCGCGACGATTGCCAGGCTGCGAGCCGTGTTGCTATGGGGCCGCGAGCGCCTTAGAGGAGACGTCCAAGGAGATTTGAATGTCGGTGAACATCCAGCTCGAGTGGACCCCGAACCCCAGCACGCTGAAGTACGTGGTGGACCGGCGGTTGTTGGCGGGCGGGGCGGTGAACTTCACGAACCCCGAGGACGCGCAGGCGAAGTCTCCGCTGGCGCGCAAGCTGATGGACGTGCGCGGCGTCACCGCGGTGATGATTGGCACCAACTTCGTGACGGTGACGAAGGGCGAAGAGGGCGAGTGGGACGAGCTCAATGACGAGGTGATGTCCACGCTCGACACCCACCTGACGGCCAACGAGCCGGTGGTGGACGAGGCGGCGCTGGCGGCGGCGCGCGAGGCGGCCGGGCAGGTGGGGGGCTCGGTCGAGGCCCGCATCCAGGACATCCTGGACAACGAAATCCGCCCGGCGGTGGCCATGGACGGTGGCGACATCACCCTGGACCGCTTCGAGGAGGGCATCGTCTACCTGCACATGAAGGGCGCGTGCGCGGGCTGCCCGTCGTCCACGGCGACGTTGAAGATGGGCATCGAGGGGCGCCTGCGGGAGATGATTCCCGAGGTCCTCGAGGTGGTGTCCGTCTGAGGCGCAACGTCAAAGCTTCGCAGGTCCGGCGGGAGCTGCTGCCGGACCAATCCCCCGCGCTGCTGCGCGAGCTCCACCTGCTCACGCGCGAGGGGCACCTCAACGCGGATGCGCTGCGCAAGCTCAAGCAGGTGAACCACCTGATGGGCTTGCTGCGCCCCGCCGTGGAGGACGTCCAAGCGCGCCACCCGAACGCGGTGATGGTGGACGCGGGCAGCGGCAACGCCTACCTGGGCTTCGTCCTCTACGAGCTGTTTCTCAAGAACGCCGCCAGCGGCACGCTGCTTTCCATCGAAGGGCGGCCGGACCTGACGGAGCGCGCGCAGGGCCGCGCCCAGCGGCTGGGCTTCTCGCGGATGGAGTTTCAGACCGCGCACATCGACACGGCGCGGTACCCGGAGCGCATCCACCTGTTGATGGCGCTGCATGCGTGCGACACCGCCACGGATGACGCGCTCGTCGCGGCCATCCGCCATGGCGCGGACCACGTGGCGGTGGTGCCCTGCTGCCAGGCCGAGGTGGCCGCGCAGCTCAAGGAGAAGCGGCCCGTGGTGGCCACCAGCGGCTCGCTCTCGCTGCTGTACGCGCACGCGTGGCACCGCCGCGAGTTCGGCTCCCACCTGACGAACGTCATCCGCGCGCTGACGCTGGAGGCCTTCGGCTACCAGGTGACGGTGACGGAGCTGACGGGCTGGGAGCACTCGTTGAAGAACGAGCTGATCCTGGGGCGCCGCGTGCATCGGGAGAACCGGCGCGCGCGCGTGCAACTGGAGCGGCTGTTGGCCGAGACGGGCGTGAACCCCAAGCTGACGCGGGAGCTGGGCGTGAAGCCCGCGGTGCTCGCTGGGAGCGACGCTGCTGCTCCGGAGGCGGTGGCGCCCGCCGTCTCCCCCGAGGCGTGAGCCGGGCCGCGTCGCCGGTGCCCGGCTGGACGGAGCGGGCCGCCGTTGCGCTGGCGCGTGGCACCGCGCGATGCGTGGCCCCGCGAACGTGTGCCACGGGGCGGCGTCAGAAGGGCGCGGGCCGCTCCAGGGCGAGTCGCTGCCCCGTGACGGGGTGCTCGAATGAGAGCGCCTCCGCGTGCAGGTGCAGGCGCGGGCCTGGATGGCCGTAGAGGCGGTCGCCCACGATGGGCGCGCCCAGGCCGAGCGGATGGGCGGCATGGACGCGGAGCTGGTGCGTCCTGCCCGTGAGCGGAAAGAGGGCCACCCGGGTGCGTCCGCCGCGCCGTTCGAGCACCTGCCACTCCGTCACGGCGGGCTTGCCGTGTACGGGGTCGTGAATCTGGCGAGGCCGGTCGTCGAGGTCCACGCGCATGGGGAAGTCGATGGTGCCGCGCTCACCCCGGACGTCGCCCTCGACCCAGGCCACGTAGCGCTTGTGGACGTGGCGTCCCGCGAACAGGCGCTGAAGGGCCGTATACGTCTGCGGCGCCTTGGCCGCGACGAGCAGCCCCGACGTGTCCAGGTCCAGCCGGTGCGCGAGCAGCGGCGCTGGCCCGCTGGGGTACCGCGCGCGCAGCCGGGCCTGCACCGAATCCTCTATCGAGGCGTCCTTCGCGGGGACGGAGAGCAGGCCCTCGGGCTTGTCCACCACCACGAGCCACGCGTCCTCGAAGACGATGTCCAACCCGCGCGAGGCCAGCACGGGAGGCGCGAAGGGGCGCGGCTCGGCGACGCGGAGCCCCTCCAGCATGTACGGCAGCAGGGGGCCGCACTTGTCCTTGCAAGCGGGGTAGTACGCGCCGGCGGCGCGGCCTCCCGCGGCCGGTGGCGCGCCCCACCAGAACTCGGCGAGCGCCAGCGGACGCAATCCGTGGACGAGCGCATGGGCCAGGAGCTTGGGCCCCGCGCAGTCCGCCGCGCCCGAGGGGGGCTCGCCTCCCGGGTACAGGTCCCGCAGGCGCCTGCGCTCACCCCGGGCATTCGGCACCACGTAGGTGTCGTGCAGGCGCCGCATCAGCGCCCGGCAGACGAAGCGCCTCAAGCGCTCCATGGCGCGAAGGCGCCGCTCCATCCGCGCCCGCCTGGGCGCGAGCGAGCGCTGCGCCTCGTCGTGCGACGCCTCCAGTCTGCGCAGCTCCGCCTTGTCGCCCCGGCTCTCCTGGTCGAGCACGTGCACTGCGGCGCGTCTGGCGGCCTCCTCCATCGAGGTGGAGGCCGTGATTTCCGCGCGCCTCGCATGGCGCTGCTTCCGGCGCGCGTCGTGGGTGGCTCGCAGCTGTGCGCGGGCCGCCGCGTGGCTCGTGTTCAGCGCGTCGTGCGCGGCCTGGACGGACGTGAGGTCCGCCGATGCCCGGAAGGCTGCCTCGCGGGCCAGCAGCTGCTTCACCTGGGCCTCGCCCGCCGGCTCCAGCCGCTCGCGCGCTTCACGCATGAAGAGCGGTGGAACGAAGCCTGGGATATCCCAGCGGCCGGAGAGCATCCCGGAGAACGCCCGGAGGAAGCCCACGCGCCCGTCTGGTGCCTGGACCACGAGGACGCCGAACATCTTTCCGCCTTCGGGCGTTTCGAGGCACGGCGCCGCGAGGCCGTCCGCGAGGTGTCCTGCGCGAAGGTCCGCCTGGAGCGACTCCGCGGCCCGGCGCGCCAGCGCGTGGGGCGTGCCCTCGTCGAAGGGGTTCGGGAAGCTCCCGGGAAGGTCCCCGGCGAGGGGCGGCGGCTCGAAGGGCGTGAACCACGTTTCCACGGCGCAGCGTTACCACGGCTCGGCGGCGGGGCCCATCCGGAGCCGAGTGGCCCTGCTCAGGGAGCCTCCAGGCAGAGCGGCCTCGCGGAGAGTACGCCGTGGGCGGACGGGCTGGACGCGAGCCACGGTGGTCCGCGCGTCATCCCCGTTCGGGCGCGAGGCGGCGCGCGTCAGCTCGCACCGGGCCCCGACAGCAGCAGCCGGCATCGCAGCCCGCCATTGCGCACCGGCAGGCTCCTGGCGCCGGGCAGGCCCAGGGCCTTCACCAGGGCCGCGTCATCCGGAACGAGCACCGCCGCGCGCCATCCGGCGAAGCCGTTTCGCAGCGTGTTCCCCAGGACCCGGTACAGCGCGGGCAGGTCCTCTGCTTCCCCCACGCGCTTGCCATAGGGCGGGTTCGCCACCACCAGCCCCGGCCCTTCCACGGGCGCCTTCAGCGTTCGCGCGTCCTGCCGCTCCAGCGCGAGCGTCACCCCCGCGCGCCGCGCATTGCGCCGCGCCGTCCCCAGCGAGCCCGCGTTGATGTCGTAGCCGTGAATCGCCGCTCCGGGGGCGCTCAGGGCCTCCGCCTCCGCGCGTGCCTTGCGCCCGGCCCAGGCCGCCGCGTCGAAGGTGGGGAAGGTCTCGAAGGCGAAGGCGCGCAGCAGTCCCGGCGCCCGGCGCATGGCCATCCACGCCCCCTCCACCAGGAAGGTGCCCGAGCCGCACATCGGGTCCACCAGCGGCTCCGTCCCGGTGTAGCCCGCCAGCCGCAGGATGCCGGCCGCCAGCGTCTCGCGAAGCGGCGCGCGGCTCACCTCCTGGCGGTAGCCTCGCCGGTGCAGCGGCTCGCCGCTGGTGTCGGCGCTCACGGTGAAGCTGTCACCCTCCACGCGCACCAGCAGCGTCAGGCCCGGGCCTCCTCCCTCTTCGTCGAGCGGCCCCGCGCGCTCCACCGAGGGCAGCCCCCAGGCGTAGGCCGCCGCGTCGAACACCACGTCCGGCCCCGGCACCCGGGAGCGGTGGAGGCTCACCGACAGCCTGGGCGCCGCCTGTCCCTTCCAGACGCGCGACACATCGAGCGCGGCCAGCCGCTCCGCCAGCGTGTCGGAGTCACCAGCGCGGAAGCTCCCGAGCCGCAGCAGGACGCGGCTGGCGCAGCGAAGGCGCAGGTTGGCTTCCTGGTGCAGCCCCGCGGGGCCCTCCAGCTCCACGCCGCCGTCCACGCCGCGGGGCTTCCAGCCCAGCGCGGTGGCCTCCGCGGCCAGGGCGGGCTCCAGGCCGGGGAGGGTGGAGACAAAGAGCTGTTCGTCGTCGGGCGCGCGCGTCACGGGAGGCGCCATTGTCCGCGTCCCGGCGCGCGCCGCAACGCCTCATTCAGGGGGCGGGCGCCGAAGGCCGCCGCCAGTCCGGCGCCTCGGCGGTGGGGGACGGGGCATCCGCCGCGTAGACGCCGCGGTAGCTGGGCGGGAGGAGCTCCGCCACCTTGCGCATCATCGCGTCCACCAGCGCCTGCCGCGGGTCCTCGGCGTTCGCCACCTGGGCCTCCAGGTCCTCCACGCGGAAGGGGGGCCCGAAGCGGACGGTGACATCGGCCTTGAACAGCCGCTCTCCGCCCATGTCGGAGTCGTTGATGGGCATCAGCTTCTCCGTGCCCTGGAGCGCCACCGGCACCACTGGCACGCCCGCGCGCCTGGCAATCAGCGACAGGCCTTTCTTCCCTGGGGTGAGCGCGCCGGTACGGCTGCGCGCGCCCTCCGGGAAGATGAGCACGGACTTGCCGGCCTTGAGCGTCTCCAGGGCCCGGCGCATGGCCTCGATGTCGGGCGAGTTGGGGCGGATGGCGATGGTCTCCATCGTCTCCGACGCCAGCCGCGTCATCACCGTGCTCTGCAGCTTCACCCCCGCCAGGAAGACGACGTCACGCGGCCGGAAGGCCCGGTCCAGCGTGAAGCCGTCCGCGTTGGACAGGTGGTTGCACAGGAAGAGGCAGGGTGTGTCCGGGATGTTCTCCCGCCCGAGGACCTCCTCGGTGGCCAGGGCATTCCAGACGCCGTTCATCAACGCGCGGACCGCCTGCTGGCGGGCTCCGTCGGGCAGCTTCGACAACAGGAAGAAGAGAATGCGCAGCACGTGTGGGTCGCCTCTGGCTCGGGGGACGTCCACCCCGGGCCCTCAACGTTCCTTCTCCAGATGTAGTCCCGATGGGGGCCGTCCGTCAGCACCAATACCGTTCGGCGCCCCGCTTGCCGGGCAGGCCGTCGGACAGCCAACGCTCGCTTCGGACCCCGGGACGGGACGGTTTTTCCCACCGCTTTCCACACCCTCTCGCCAGGAAGTCGCGCATTGCCATCGGCGGAGCGGGCGCGGTTGGGCTATGGGAGTCTCCATGAGTACGGTCGAAGCCCGCGCGGCGCGCGCCAGGAAACCCGTGGAGTATGAGGTCACCGTGGACCATGTGCGGATGGACACGCACGACACGGCGACCCTCTTCCTCGATTTCGGCGGGGCGCCGGTGGACTACAAGGCCGGGCAATTCCTCAACATCGACCCGCACCAGTTCCCCGCCCTGGGCCGCCTGCTGGCCTACCTCCAGGAGCAGAAGGGGCGCAAGGAGCCGCAGCGCTCCTACTCGCTCGCCTCCGCGCCACACGAGCCGCTGGTGGCCATCACCGTGAAGGACGAGGAGTTCATCCCCGGCTTCACCCGCTATCCGCCCCTGCTGTCGCCCTACCTCGTGCACGGCCGGCTCACCGGCGCGCGGATGAAGGTGATGGCCTTCATGGGACCCTACGTGCTGCCTGACGACGTGGAGGAGCGCACCGGGCACATCGTCCACCTGGTGGCGGGCGCCGGCGCGGTGCCCAACTTCGCCATCCTCAAGGACGCGCTCCACCGGGGCTTGCGGCTGCGGCACACCTTCGTCTTCTCCAACAAGACGTGGGGCGACGTGCTGTACGGCGACGAGCTGTCCGCCCTGGAGCGGCAGCACCCGGACCGCGTGCGCGTGGTGCACACGCTGACGCGCGAGACGGACGAGTCGCGCTTCGGGGCGAGCGTGCGCAAGGGCCGCGTGGCCCAGGCCCTGCTGGAGGAGCTGATTCAGGACCGCGACACGTGCCTCGTGTACGCGTGCGGCCCGGCGGTCACGCCGTGGGACCGGCGCAAGGCGCTGGAGACGCGCACCCCCGCCACGCCGCGCTTCATGGAGACGGTGCTGGGTCACCTTCATGCGCTCGGCATCGAGGACAAGCGCATCAAGCGGGAGACATACGGCTAGGCACCAGCGGCAGCCACAGCTCGAAGCGAGCGCCTCCGCGCGGCCGGCTGCTGGCGCGCACGCTGCCCTCGTGCGCCAGCACCACGCGCCGGACGATGGCCAGCCCCAGGCCCCGCCCGTTGGCGCGCGTCAGGAAGAAGGGCTGGAAGACGCGCTGCGGGTCCACGTCGGGGATGCCGGGGCCCTCGTCCTCCACCACCAGGCGCACGCCGCCGTCCGCCGGCTCCACCGCCATGCGCACCTTGCCGCCCGCGGGCGAGGCCTGCACCGCGTTGCGCACCAGATGCGTCACCGCGAGCTGTAGCAGCGTCTCGTCCCCTTCGAGCGTCGGCGTGTCCGCGGCCTCGTCCACGCTGAAGCGCAGCGTGGGGGCGTCCGGCGGGCCGTGCAGCTGCCCGAGCGCGCGGCGCACCAGCTCGCCCAGGTGCAGCGGCCGGGGGCGCGGCTCCAGCGGGCGCACCACGTCCAGCAGGTCCCGGACGATGTCCTCCAGCCGGATGGCCTCCTCCTCCAACATGCCCACCGCGGCCTGCCCCGTGGGGCCCAGGTGCGCCTCGCGCCGGAGCACCGCCACCGCGTTGAGGATGGCGCCCAGCGGGTTGCGGACCTCGTGGGCCACGACGCCCGCGGCCTCGCCCAGCACCTCCAGCCGCTCGCGCGCCACCAGCTCGTCCTGGAGCCGGGAGACCTCCTCCAGCCGCACCGCGGACGTCTGGTGGTGGCGCACGTTCTCCAGCGCGCCGCCCACGAGCTGGGCGAACAGCTCCAGGGTGCTCGCGCCCGCGGGGGTGAGCGCGGGCCCCTGCACGGAGAGCACGCCGTAGGGATGGCCGTCCACCAGGATGGGCGCGTCCAGGCCGCGGGTGTCCGGGGGATGGAGCCGGCGGAAGGTGCCCAGCGTCTCCGGTGACTGCGGGTAGCGCGCGACGCCGAGCATGTCGTGGTGGAAGGCGGCCTTGCGCCGCTCGAGCACCTCCAGGAGGTGCGGCAGGGCGGCGCCCGGAATCCGCACCTCGCCCATGGGCATGCCGTACATCTGCTCGGCCTCGGCCACGCTGAAGGGATGCTGGCGCAGGGGGCCGTGGCGGAACGTGTCGCCGTCCAGGTGCATGACGGACACGGCGAAGCCCTGGCGGAAGATGGCGTCCACGGCCGTCTCCAGCACCGAGCGCTCGTCGCGGCAGCGCAGCATCGTCGCCGCGGCGGCCACCAGCGCCTCCGTGAGGCGCCGCACCGAGTCCTCCGAGTCCGCGTCCAGCAGCAGCACCACCCACTCGTCCGGGTGGACGCCGTGCGCGTGCCGCAGCGACAGCGTCCGCGGCGTGCCGTCCGTCCGCTGGATGCGCAGCCACACGGGCCCCTCCGGCAGCGGTCCGCCCCGGCTCAGGGCTTCGTACATCGGCGCCACCCACCCGCGCTCTTCAGGGGCGAAGCGGCGGAGGTTCTCGGCGACCGAGGCGGCCACCAGCTCCTCGGCGGGTGCGCCGAGCAGGGCGGCGAGCGCCGCGTTGGCCCGGAGCACCTGCCCGCCTCGGATGACGGCGGTGGGGACGGGCAGGGCTTCGAGCAGCCGGTATTCGGCGGAGGCGGTGGACACGGCGGTCATCCTCTGGGGCCGGCCCGCCGTCCGCAAGCGGACGCCGCGGCGCCGGGAGCGGCGGACGCAATGGGTTCTCCCTCACCCCGTATGGAGGGGTGAGGGGCAACACTCGGAGGGCACGACAATGCACTTCATGAACCTGATGGACCGCGATGACCTTGAACTGAAGGCTGTCATGGCCGTGATGGCCATCTTCGTCATGACGGGCGCCGTATTCCTGGGGCAGATGCTCTGAGCGGGACTCAGGGCTTCTTCTTCAGCTCCTTCGCGCGAGCCAGATACTTCTGGACGAACTCCTTCTCTTCCGGGCGGAGGTGGCTCAGGCGCAACCCGTAGCCACGCGGGTTCTTTCCGTCCTCCAGCGAGTTCTCCCAGATGACGGAGCTGCGGAGCGTGAGCACCCGGGACGGCTCGTCGAAGCGCAGGGTGAGCTCGACCTGGGTGCCCAGCCGCAGCGGCTTGTCCGTGGCGATGAACAGTCCGCCAGAGGACAGGTTGATGATGCGGTGGTCGGTGAAGATGCCCGCGTTCTGCAGCGTCACCTTCACGTCCGCGTGGATGCGGTCATCCGAGCGGCGCTCCAGCCCGACGAACTCGGCGCTGGAGTAGGTGGGCGCGTCCGCGGCCCGGCGGACGGATGGCGCCGGGGGCGGAGGAACCGGGGTCGGCGCCGGGGGCGGAGGGGTCGGGGCCCGTGCCACCACCGGCGCGGCCTGCATGGGGCGCGCGGCGGCGGTCATGGCGGGGGCATGGGGCACGGCGTGCATGACGGGCGGCGGGGGCCGGGTCATCGCCGGAGCCACCGGAGGCGGCGCGTGCGGCACGGCGTGCATGACGGGCGGCGGGGGCCGGGGCGGCTGCGCTCCCTGGGCCCACGCGGCCTCCGCGTCTCGCATGCGGCGCGAGAGGAAGTCGAAGATCTCCGCCGACACCTTCTTCAGCTCCGGGTGGGTGTCCGGCGCGATGTGGTCCGGCGTGAAGCGCTTGGCCATGCGGAAGTAGGCCAGGCGCAGCTCTTCGAGGTTGGCGCCGGGCTTGAGGCCAAAGACTTCGTGCGCCGGCAGGTTCTGCATGGCGCGCATCTGCGTGCGCAGGCGCTCGGCTTGTTGCTGCTCCAGGGTGGGCGTGGGGCGCGCGCTGGCGAACAGGTCGCGCAGCTCGGGCAGCTCTGGCAGGGCCACCCAGTTCGTTCCGTCCCGCGAGGCGCGCACCGCGGCCTTCAAGCGTCCGGAGGCAATCAGGTCCCGGAGGGCCTGGAGCGCCAGGGGCCCCAGCACGCGTCCGAGATTATCCGCTACCCAGTAACCGACGACAGGAGACGACGACACGCGAACACTCCGGAGTCAGTGAGCCAACGCCTGGCGCACGGCCGAGGCGATCTCGAGCGGATGGAAGGGCTTGCCCACGAAGCCCACGGCGCCTGCCGCCATGGCCTGCTCCACGACGGGCTCCGCGTCCATGCTGCTGATGACCAATACGCGCGTGGCGGGGGACACCGACTTGATGGCGCCCAGCACCTCCAGGCCGCTCTTCTTCGGCATGAACAGGTCCAGGAACATCACCGCGGGCTTCTCACGCGCGGCGACGGCCAGCCCTTCCTCGCCGTCCGCGGCTTCGAGCAGGCGCAGCTCGATGCCCGTGTCGGCGATGACGTCCTTGAGGATGCGGCGCACGAAACTGTCGTCATCGACGAGCAGCAGGGTCGGGGTGTCGGACATGGCGCGGGATGATACTTGGACCGCGCAACATCCGCGCGGGGACATGACCCGCCTGCCCGCCTTTTTGAGTTAAGGGGTGGGCATGTCCACTGACAACGCTCTTTCACACTTCGAGTCGAGGAAGCAGGCGTACCTCGAGGACCTCAAGGCGCTGGTGCGCATCCCCAGTGTCTCATTTCCTGGCTTCGACGCGACGCAGGTGCGACGCAGCGCGGAGGCCACCGCCCAGCTGTTGAAGGACCGTGGCTTTGAAAACGTTCAGCTACTCGAAATCGAGGGCACGCACCCCTACGTCTATGGGGAGGTGCTCAAGGCGCCAGGCAAGCCCACGCTGCTGCTGTACGCGCACCACGACGTGCAGCCGGCGGGGGACGCGGCGGCGTGGAAGAGCCCTCCGTTCGAGCCGGTGGAGCGGGACGGGCGGCTGTACGGGCGCGGCTCGGCGGACGACAAGGCGGGCATCGTCGTGCACACGTCCGCGGTGGAGGCGTGGCTGAAGGGCGCCGGGCACCTGCCGCTCAACGTGAAGGTCATCATCGAGGGCGAGGAGGAGATTGGCAGCAACTTCCTGGGCGCTTTCCTCCAGAAGCACGCGGCGCTGCTGAAGGCGGACGCCATCGTCCTCACGGACACGAGCAACTTCGACACCGGCCTGCCGTCCATCACCACCGCGCTGCGGGGGCTGGTGACGGTGGACGTGGAGGTGCGGGCGCTGCGGCAGGCGGTGCACTCGGGCATGTGGGGCGGGCCGGTGCCGGACCCGGCCATGGCGCTGTGCCGCATGCTGGCCACGCTGACGAACGCGGACGGCTCCATCGCCATCGAGGGCATCCGCGAGCGCGTGAAGCCGCTGACGGACGCGGAGCGCCAGAGCATCCAGTCCCTGCCGGGGGACGAGGCGCACTTCCGCGCGCAGTCGGGCCTGCTGCCGGGCGTGGAGGTGCTGGGCGATGGCGCGCACCCGTGGGAGATGAACTGGCGCCAGCCGAGCATCGCCATCAACGCCATCCAGGCCAGCAGCCGGAAGGACGCGCGCAACATCATCTGTGACTCGGCGTGGGCGCGCGTGGGCATCCGCATCGTCCCGGACCTGGAGCCGCGCGACGTGGAGCAGCGCCTGAAGGAGCACCTGCGCAAGGTGTGTCCGTGGGGCCTGGAGCTGCACTTCGACACGGAGGGCGCGTCCGGCTGGTGGTACACGGACCCGTCGCACCCCGCGTTCCAGGCGGCCTTCCGCGCGCTGGAGAAGGGCTACGGGACGAAGGCGGTGGCCATTGGCTGCGGCGCGTCCATCCCCTTCGTGGAGCCCTTCGCGAAGGAGCTGGGCGGCGTGCCCGCGCTGCTCATCGGCGTCGAGGACCCGTACACGTATGCCCACTCGGAGAACGAGAGCCTGCACCTGGGCGACTGGGAGAAGTCCATCCGCAGCGCCATCCACCTCTACGCGGAGCTGGCCGAGGCCCTGAGCGCGCGGAAGGGGTGAGGGCCGGGCCAGGTCGGGACGCAGGGGGAAGCGCGCGCGCCGCTCCCGCGCGCGGGTGGGCGGCCGCCAACGTCCGGCGGCCGCCGCCCTGGCGCCTGGGCGCTCGCCTAGGGAGAGGCGTCCAGGTACGCGCGATGGCTGTTGGAGAACTCGAAGTTCGTGAACGCGTCCCAGTTGATGGACCAGGTCATCAGGCCCTTGAAGCCGGGGTATCCGGCGGGATGGCGCAGCACGTATGTCCCGCCGAAGGACCGGCCCTTGAGCAGGTAATCGAGCGCCTTGTGGACGTTGGCGGGCGTCGTGTAGCCGCCACCCGCGGCCTGCGGTGACGAGGGCAGCCCCATGAGCACCTGGTCCGGCCGCAGCCCGGGGAACATCGCCTGGGGGTTGCCGCCGACGGGGAAGCCCTGGAGCATCATCTCCGCCATGGCGACGTGGAAGTCCGGCGTGCTCTGCGCGTAGGCCCGGCCGTCGAGCGCCATGACGGTGCCGGTGTTGTAGTGCTGCACGTGCAGGTACGTCAGCCTGTCTCGCAGCGCGTGGATGACCGGCAGGTACGCTCCCCAGGGGCCTCCGTACGCGGCCATGCCGCCCTGCACGTAGGCCGTCTCGGGCGCCATGGTGAGGAGGAAGTCCGGGCCGTTCTGGTTGAGGAGCTGGCGCGTGGCCTGGATGACGTTGACGATTCGCGGCGTCGTGGGGTTGCGGAAGTCGGTGTCGCCGCCGTTGAGCGCCAGCGAGCTGCCCTCCAGGTCCAGGTCCAGCCCGTCGAAGCCGTAGGTGTCGATGAGGGCCTGCATGCTGGTGACGAAGTCCTGCCGCGCGGTGGCGTCATCCAGGTGGACGGTGCCGTTCGCGCCGCCGATGGAGATGAGCACCTTGCGGCCCTGGCTCTGGAGCTGGGCGATGTCCGCCTGGAACTCCGCCACGCTGGCGTTGTACGGCGTGAAGGCCATGCGGCCGGAGCCCGGACCGCCCACGGGCTCGGCGAAGGCGACCTGGATGACGTTGAACTTCGCGGAGATGTCCCGGAGCCGGAGGTTCGTCGAGCCGTTGTCGAAGTTGTGCCAGTAGCCCACGATGACCTTGTTCCCCGCGGGCGGCGTCCCATCCGTCGTCACGGAGACGGTGTTGCTCGCCGCCGAGCGGTTGCCCGCGGCGTCCCGCGCCTTCACGGTGAAGGTGTACGTGGTGTTCTTCGCGAGGCCCGTCACCGTGACCTGGGTGGCGCCCGCCGTCGACGCGGACGCGGATGTGCCCCCGTTGACGAAGACCTCGTAGCCGGTGACGCCCACGTTGTCCGTGGCGGCGCCCCAGGACAGCGACACGCTCTCATGCGTCTTCGCGGTGGACGTGAGTGATGGCGGAGCGGAGGGCGCCTGGGTGTCTGGCGGTGGGGTCCCCGTGCGCTCCAGCCAGAGCCCCGGCGTGTTGGGCGGCTCCCAGCCGACGAGCGACTGATGCGACTGGCGGCAGTCGTAGCCCTTGCCTCCATGGGAGACGATGTCGCCCACGGTGTAGGAGGTGTTGGGGGCCCACGCGCCCCGGTCCGCCGCCAGAACATGCGCGGGGAGCAGGAGGCTGAGGAGGGTGGTGAGGAGCACCAGGGCGTTGAGGCCGGCCCGGTGCGGCGGTCCTGGAAGCGGCATGACGTCTGCCTTTCGGCGAGGGGAATGGCGGGCCCGGAGGCACCACCCCGCAGAGAGCGACGCCACGTGTCTTTCGGGTCAAAATCAAAATGGGTAGCGTCTGGAGGCTGGCGCTTTCCCCCGGAGAGGGGCCCGTGGACGCCGTGGATACGAGACTGGTCGTCAGCTATGCGGTGGCCATCGCCTTCGACGTGCTGATGCCGGTGGGCGTGCTGCTGTGGGCACGGCGCCGGCTGGGCGTGGCGTGGAAGGTGGTGGGCTGGGGCGCGGCGGCGTTCGCGTTGTCGCAGCTGCTCACCCGGGTGCCCCTGGTGCAGGTGGCGCAGTACTTCATGCGCGACGCGCTGAAGACGTCCCCGGTGGTGCTGGGCGTCTGGATTGCCGTGCTGAGCCTCACCGCGGGCCTCTTCGAGGAGACGGCGCGGCTGTGGGTCTTCCGCAAGCCGCTGAAGGACTTCCGCCGCTGGCGCGACGCGGTGGGCTTCGGCGTGGGGCACGGCGGCCTGGAGTCGGCGCTGCTGGTGGGCGGGATGGCGGCGCTGGGGTTGGTCAACGTCATCGTCCTGTCCGCGATGGACCCGTCCACCCTGCCGCTGAAGCCGGAGCAGGTGGCGCAGGTGGTGGAGGCCAAGGCCTCCATCGCCGCGCTGGACTGGTGGATGCCGTTGCTGGGGGCCTATGAGCGGGCGGGCGCCATGGTGGTGCACATCGCGCTGTCCGTGGTGGTGCTCCAGCGCTTCATCCGCGATGAAGTGCGGTGGTACTGGCTCGCGGTGGGCGCGCACGCCGGCTTCAACGCGCTGACGGTGGTGGTGGGGAGGCAGGCCAGCGCGGCGTGGGGGACGTCGGCGGGGGCGGTGGCGGCCGAAGTCTCCGTGACGGTGGCCGCGCTGGTGGGCCTGTGGGTCATCCTCTCCTTTCGCCGCGACGAGGCGCGGCGCGACGCGGCGGTGTCCGCCTGAAGCGGCCGGCGCTCAGTGGCCCCGGAAGCGGTCCGTGGCCGCCACGAGCGCGGAGGTGTTGGCCGGCTCGTTGGCGGAGTGCCCGGTGTCGGGCACCAGGACGAGCTCCGCCTCCGGCCATGCCTTGTGCAGGGCCCACGCGCTCTCGGGTGGACACACCACGTCATAGCGCCCCTGGACGATGACGGCGGGGATGTGGCGGATGCGGTGCACGTCGTCGAGCAGCTGCGTGTCGCTGCGCAGGAAGCCGCGGTTGACGAAGTAGTGGCACTCGATGCGGGCGAAGGCGAGCGCGAAGGCGTCCTCGCTGTTGCGCGCTACCAGCTCCGGGCTGGGGTAGAGGCAGCTCGTGCGGCCCTCCCAGACGCTCCAGGCGCGCGCGGCCTCCTGCTGCGCCTTCACGTCCGGCCCCATCAGCCGCCGATGGTAGGCGGCCAGTAGGTCACCCCGCTCCTCGGGCGGAATCGGCTCCAGGTAGTACTCCCACGCGTCCGGGAAGAGGGCGCTGGCGCCGCGCTGGTAGAACCAGTCAATCTCCTGCTGGCGCAGCAGGAAGATGCCTCGCAGCACGAGCTCCGTGACGCGCTCCGGATGTGTCTGGGCATATGCCAGGGAGAGCGTGCTGCCCCATGAGCCGCCGAAGAGCTGCCATTGCTGGATGCCCAGGTGCTCGCGCAGCCGCTCCATGTCGGCCACCAGATGCCACGTGGTGTTCCCCTCCAGGCTCGCGTGGGGCGTGCTGCGCCCGCAGCCGCGCTGGTCGAAGAGGATGATGCGGTACGCCGCCGGATCGAAGAAGCGGCGCTGCCGCGGGTCCGTCCCGCCGCCGGGGCCCCCGTGGACGAAGAGCACCGGCCTGCCCCGTGGGTTGCCGCTCTCCTCGAAGTACAGCTCGTGGCCGCCGGAGACGGGCAGGCGCCCGGCGCGGTAGGGCTCCAGCGACGGGTACAGTGAACGCAGCGGCCGGTGGGGAGCGGACACGGGGCAGTCCTTCCGTGGGGAGAGGAGGGCGGCGGACCCTAGCAAGTCCTCCTCCCGGGGCCCGTCGCCCAGGGGTGGCAGATGCGCTGGACTGTGCGGCGTCCCCCTGCCCGCAGCGCGCTCTGTCAGGCATCCCACGGACGATGTGACGGCGAGTTCACCTCGCCGCAACGCGGCCTTCGCGGACGAGGAGGAGACTGAAGATGTCTCCCACACCCCGGGGTGAGGGCCGTCCGCCACATGTGTGACGTCCTGACAGGGCGCTACGCCGACCTCCGGCACTAGCCTCGCGGCGGGGGCACGCCCTTGCCCGCTGGGGCCACCATCCGCACCTCGGTGCGCTCGTCGAGCGCGAGCCCGTCTCCCTTGGGCTCCGTCTCCGTGACGGAGATGACGTCACCCCGGTTCAGCTTGAGGAAGCGCTCGTTGCGCTCGTTGCGGTGGCGCTCCTGCATCGCCAGACCCACGCGGCCCTCGGGGCCGCAGCCGATGTAGCGCTGGCGGCCCTTGCCCTCCAGCGGCTCGGAGACGATGCGGAACAGCCGTTCGGGCGGCAGCGCGGGCCAGTCCTCACCCGGGGGGGCCAGCATCAGGTAGCTCATCTTGAGCGACTCCTTGTGCAGGCTCGCCGCGCGCGCCAGCTCCTCCACCACGCGAGGCATGGGCCAGGCGCGCTCGGCATGGCACCAGTCCGTCTCCTTCACCAGGGCGGGGCAGGGGCCGCGGTACATGCACGGCGCGCGGACGGCGTAGCCCCGGGCCACCATGGCGTCGCGCACGTGCAGGAGGCCGCGGCTCGTCTCGCGCAGCGCGGGCTCCATCACCAGCAGGCTGCCGCCGCGCTTCACCTTCGCCAGAATCGTCTCCAGCAGCGCCGCGCGGGGCGCCGTGGCCGCGTCGCCCGTGCCGTACAGCTCGTTGACGACGTGGCCCATCGTAATCAGGTCGAACTGGCCCTCGGGCAGCGCCGCGCCCTTCTTCGTCGGGTCCCAGTCGCGGGTGGCCAGGGCCTCGCCGGCCTCGGCGGCCAGGTTGCGGGCCAGGGTGAGGGCGGCCTTGCTGCGGTCGGCGGCGGTGACCTCGCCCGCGCCCGCGTCCATGGCGGCGAAGGCCACCGGGCCCGGCCCGCTGCCCAGGTCCAGCACCTGCCGGGGGCGGCTCGGCAGCTCGCCGAGCACCTGTCGGGCCTGCGCATAGGACACCGGCCAGTAGAACAGGAGGTAGGCGCCCAGCAGCTTCGGGTCGTCCATGTAGCGCGCGCCGGCGAGCTGCCGCTCCCGCGTGAGGCCCAGGGAGAGCTGGCGGACGCCCGCGGCCACCTCCTTCACCTCCTGGGGCGTCAGGCGCGTCTCCGGCCCACCACCACCGCCCCGGCCGCGTGATGCGCGCCAGACGGCGATGAGCCTCGGCATCCACCGCTCCAGGTCCTTGCTGTATGCGTTGCTCATCCGGCCTTGCCTTCAACTGTGGGGCCGCGTGTCGCCGCGGCCGAGTCCAACCGATTGTCGTCACGCCAAGGCGTCAACGGGGAGGTCGCCAGGGAGGGGGAGACCGCGTTAAACCCTTGTCGCACATGATTTCCGTTCGCGGCCTTCGCAAACACTACAAAGTCCACAAGCGCCCGCCGGGGTTGAAGGCGGCCCTCCGCTCGCTCGTCCACCGTAGCTACACCACGGTGAAGGCCGTGGATGGGATTTCCTTCGACATCCGCCCCGGCGAGCGGGTGGGCTTCCTGGGCCCCAACGGCGCGGGGAAGACGACGACGCTCAAGATCCTCTCCGGCCTGCTGTACCCCTCCGAGGGTGAGGTGACGGTGGACGGCCACGTCCCGCAGCGGCGGGAGGAGGCCTTCCTCAAGAAAATCATGCTCGTCATGGGGCAGAAACAGCAGCTCCTGTGGGACCTGCCTCCGGCGGAGACGTTCGAGCTCAACCGCGCCATCTACGACGTGCCCCAGGCCCAGTACAAGAAGACGATAACGGACCTGGTGGACCTGCTGGAGATTGGGGACCTCATCGGCAAGCCCACCCGGCAGCTGTCGCTGGGCGAGCGGATGAAGTGCGAGCTGGCCGCGGCCCTCATCCACCAGCCCCGGGTGCTCTTCCTGGACGAGCCGACCATCGGCCTGGACGTGGCCATGCAGGCCACCATGCGGACGTTCATCAAGGAGTACAACGAGCGGTACGGCGCCACGCTCATCCTCACCAGCCACTACATGGACGACGTGGCGGCGCTGTGCCCCCGCGTCATCGTCATCGACAAGGGGCTCCTGTCCTACGACGGCGGGCTGGACGCGCTGGTGCAGCGCGTGAGGCCGGAGAAGCGCGTGGTGCTGCGGCTGTCCGAGGAGGTGGACGCGTCGCGCCTGAGCCCGCTGGGCCGGGTGGTGACGCACGAGCCGGGCAGCGCGGTGCTCCAGGTGCGGCAGGAGGCGGTCAACGCCACCATCACCCGCGCGCTGTCCACGCTGCCGGTGATGGACCTCACGGTGGAGAACGCGCCGCTGGAAGAGGTGATGAGCGAGCTGTTCGCGGAGTCGAAGGCGCGCCGGGCGGCGGCGTCGGAGCTGATGCCCGCATGAGCGCCCGGACGGTCTGGCGTGCCTTCCCCACGCTGCTGCGGGTGGGCTTCGCGGAGGCGGTGGCCTACCGCGCGGAGATGCTCATCTGGGTGCTGTCCACCACCATGCCGCTGGTCAACATGGTGCTGTGGATGGCGGTGGCGCGTGACGCGCCGGTGGGCCGCTTCGGCGAGGCGGATTTCATCAGTTACTTCCTGGCCACCTTCGCGGTGCGGCAGCTCGCCACCTCATGGGCGGCGTGGCTCATCAACTGGGAGGTGAAGCAGGGGGTGCTGTCCATGCGCCTGCTGCGCCCCATCTCCCCGCTGTGGACCTACGCGGTGGAGAGCATCGCCAACTTCCCGATGCGGCTGGTGGTCGCGGCGCCGGTGGTGCTGCTGAGCGTGGCGCTGGTGGGCGCCAGGGCGGTGCCCCAGCACGCGTGGCAGTGGGGCTTCTTCGTGCTCGCGCTGCTGGGGGGCTGGGCCATCGCCTTCCTGGCCAACGTGGCCATTGGCGCGCTGTGCTTCTTCCTGGAGAGCAGCGAGCGGGTCCTGGAGGTCTGGCTGGTGCTCTTCTTCGTGTGCTCCGGGTACATGTACCCGGTGGAGCTGCTGCCGCCCACGCTGCGCACGGTCATCGACTGGCTGCCCTTCCGCTATCAAATCGGGCTGCCGGTGGAGATGCTGACAGGCGCCTTCGGGTGGGAGGAGTCGGTGCGGCTGCTGGGCGCGCAGTGGGCCTGGGTGGCGGCGCTGGCGGCGCTGGCGGCCTTCACCTGGAAGCAGGGCGTGCGGCGCTTCGCGGCGTTCGGGGGGTGAGGGATGCTCAAGCGCTATCTGCGGCTGCTGGGGATTCAACTCAAGGCGTCGGGGCTGCTGTCGCTCCAGTACCGCGCGGACTTCTTCACGGATGGGCTGACGTCGCTGTTCTGGACCTTCACGGCCCTGGCGCCGCTGTTCGTCGTCTACCGCGAGCGGCCGAACATCGAGGGGTGGAGCTTCGGCGAGGCGCTGCTGGTGGTGGGCTGGTTCACGCTGCTCCAGGGCATCCTGGAGGGCGCCATCAACCCGAGCCTCACGGGCGTGGTGGAGCACATCCGCAAGGGCACGCTGGACTTCGTGTTGCTCAAGCCCGCGGACGCGCAGTTCCTGGTGTCCACGCAGCGCTTCCAGCCCTGGCGGGCCTTCAACGTGCTGACGGGGCTGGGGCTGTTCGTCTACGCCTTCGCGCGGCTGGGGCAGTGGCCCTCGGTGCCGGGGCTGCTGGCCTCCGTGGTGCTCCTGGGGACGAGCACGCTGCTGCTCTACTCGATGTGGATCCTGACGGTGAGCGCGGCCTTCTATGTCGTGCGGGTGGACAACCTGACGTACCTGTTCTCGTCCATCTTCGACTTCGCGCGCTGGCCGTCCGCCGTGTTCCAGGGCGTGGGCCGCGGCGTGCTCACGCTGGTCTTCACCTATGTGATTCCGCTGGCGCTGATGACCACCTTCCCCGCCGAGGCCATGCTGGGGCGGCTCAAGCCCCACGCGCTGCTGGGCGCGGTGGTGGGCGCCGTGGTCTTCGCCTGGGGCTCGCGACAGGTGTGGCTGCGGTCCATCCGCCGGTACACGTCGGCGAGTAGCTGAGCGGGAAGAGACGGGCTCCTCGTGCCGCGAGGGGCCTGTGCGTCTCCCGTGGCATCGGCCAGTCCACCCCGCACGGTGGGTGCGCGCGGCCCCATGTCTTTCATGTGTTCACTTTTGAGTGGTGTGATGGTCCGCCCGTGCAGGGCTGGGGTAAAGGCGCCGAGCGCGGTCCTGCCGCGCATCCCCCCCGTACCAAAGGACCCCCCACTCATGATTGACCCTATCGGGTTCGGCCGGAAGGCCGCGCTCTTGATGACGCTCGTGTTCGCGGGATGCTCACACGAGGATTTTGCAGACGCGCTGAATGAAGCACCGGCCCAGGAGGACGGGCTCACGTCCAGCGGTTGGCTGAGCACGCCGAACATGTCCACCCAGCGCATGGACCATACGGCCACGGTGCTGCCCAACGGCCGCGTACTGGTCGCCGGTGGCCAGTCCTCCTCCAGCGCCGAGCAGTACGACGTGGCGACCGCGCACTGGCTCGGCGCGGGGCAGATGGTCGCCATTCGCCGCCGTCACACCGCGACGCTGCTGCCCAACGGCAAGGTGCTGGTGGTGGGCGGTGATGCCACCGCCGCGACCACCGGCACCGCCGAGCTGTACGACGTGGCCGCCGGTACCTGGGCGGCCACCGGGAGCCTGGACTCCCTCCGCTCGGGGCACACCGCCACGCTGTTGCTGGACGGCCGGGTCCTGGTGGTGGGCGGCGAGGCTGGCACGGGCGCCGCGCTGAAGACGGCGCGTCTGTATGACGCGGCCACCGGCACCTGGAGCGCCGCCCACAGCATGGCCTCGGCCCGCCTGGGGCACGCCGCGACGCTGCTGTCCAACGGCAAGGTGCTGGTGACGGGCGGGCGCTCCAGCGCCTGGGGCTCCGTGCTCCGGAGCGTGGAGCTGTTCGACCCCGCAACGAGCACCTGGTCGTCCGTGGCCTCCATGAGCACGCCGCGCGCGGGGCACTCCGCGACGGCGCTGCTGAGCGGCGAGGTGCTGGTGGCGGGAGGAATGGTGGATGACATCGCCGCGACGCGAGGCTCGGAGCTGTACGACGCGGAGACGGGGGCCTGGAGCTCCGCGGGCAACCTGATGCCCATCGAGCGCGCGCACCACACCGCGACGGTGCTCCACTCCGGCGAGGTGCTCGTCACCGGCGGCACGGATGGAAGCGAGCCCTATCTCCAGAGCGCGGCCCTGTATGACCCCGTCGATGCGCACTGGTATCCCACCATCTCCATGGGCATCAGCCGGCTGGGCCATACCGCCGCGCTGCTGGGCACCGGCGAGGTGCTGGTGGCGGGCGGCAGCCCGGACGGCGTCCTGCGGACCGCCTCGTCCGAGCGCTACGTGCCGCCCACGCTCCCCTGGCGCGCGACGGGGGCCCTGTTGTCGGCGCGCTATCAGCACTCGCTGACGGTGCTGCCCGCAGGGGAGGTCCTCGCGGCGGGAGGCACCGCGAACGGCAGCACGGCCCTCTCGGCAGCCGAGCTCTACTCCGAGGTCACGAGCACCTGGCGCGCGACGGGGGCGATGCTCGCCGCGCGTTACTACCACACCGCGACGGTGCTACCCGATGGCAGGGTGCTGGCCGCGGGGGGGCAGAGCACCTCGTCGGCCTATCTCTCCTCGGCGGAGCTCTACGACACGGCCACGGGCGTCTGGTCGGCCACGGGCGCGCTGGCCGCGCCACGGGCGCGCCACACCGCGACGCTCCTGCCCAACGGAAAGGTGCTGGTGGCCGGCGGCCGGATGAGCTCGAGCTTCTCCGGCATGCTGGCCACGGCGGAGCTGTATGACGCGGCCACGGGGACCTGGAGCGCCACGGGTGGCATGAACCGCCGGCGCCAGTACCACTCGGCGACGTCGCTGCCGTCCGGCAAGGTGCTGGTGGTGGGAGGGAACACGCCAGAGGGCGATACGGCCACGGCGGAGCTCTACGACTTTTCCACCGGGCAGTGGACGCTCACGGGCTCGCTGTCCGGGACGCGCTACGGGCACACGGCGGTGGCGCTGCCCTCCGGCAAGGTGGTGGTCTCCGGGGGCTGGGGCCCGCGGGGGGCGCTCGCCACGTCCGAAATGTATGACCCGGCGACCGGGACCTGGACGTCGCTCGCGTCCATGCAGCAGGCGCGCTACGGGCCGTCGTCCGCGCTGTTGCCCTCCGGCCGCGTGCTGGTGCTGGGCGGGGATGGAGGTAGCAACGTGGGCCTGCTGGCCTCGGCCGAGGTGTTCGACCCGGCCAGCGGCCTGTGGCACAGCGCTGGAACCCTGCCCACGGCCCTCACCAGCGCGGGCGTGGTGACGCTGGTGGGCTCCGGCCGGGTGCTGGTGGCCGGTGGCCTGGGGCCCAGCGGCTCGCTGTCCGTGGCGGGGTTGTACTCGCCCGCGCCCTGAGCACGTGTCCCGCCCCGGGGGCTTCTGTCGCCGGGGCGGGGTTTCGGATGCGGCCTGGGCGACAGCGCGAAGGCCCGGCTGTCGTCTATCCGATGGCGGCGTGCTTTCCCGCGACGCCCGCGCGCGCGCCCTGCACCATTTCCGCCCACCGTTGCTTTCGAGGGGGGCGCATGAAGCGATTCCAAGCAGTCGTCATGACGGGGCTCTTCGCCGGGATGCTGGGGCTCGCGCCGGCGGCCTGGGCCGGCGCGGCGAAGACGCGGTACCCCGTGGTGTTCGCGCATGGCATGGGCGGGTTCGACGACCTGCTCGGCTATGACTACTGGGGGAACGACTTCGGCACGTTCGTGGGCGAGCCCTGCAAGTCAATCTTCGACACCGACTGCAACAGCGACCTCCACCCGGGACAGCTCGCCTTCGTGGCGCAGGTGGCGGCGTTCCAGTCCTCGGAGGTGCGAGGGCTGGACCTGGCCGACGACATCGAGAGCTTCATGGCGACGGCGGGGGTGTCGAAGGTGAGCATCATCGGCCACTCCCAGGGTGGCATCGACGCGCGGAAGGCGGCGCGGGTGCTGCGCGAGCGGCGCGGCGTCACGTCGGTGGCGGTGCTGGCGAGCGTCTCCTCCCCCCACCGGGGCTCGCCCGTGGCGAAGTACATCCTGGACATGAAGCCGGGCGTCACCAGCGTCATCGCCGCGCTGGCGCGGTACTACGGAAACTCCGTCTACGCGCCCGGCAACGATGCCTACGCGGCGGCGAAGCAGCTCGTCTACAACGACTACTCCGCGACGGACGGCGTCGTCACGGGCATGAAGGTCTTCAACGAGAAGTACCCGGTGAGCAGCAGCTACGCGGCGCGCTACGTGTCGCTCATCACCGCGCAGCACGGGATGAACGTGAATCCGGCGCTGTACCTGTTGAAGGAGTACCTCTTCGACATCGACGGCAACGGCTATTGCGAGGGGGACGGAGACAACGACGGCGCGTGGGGCTGTGGCGACGGCGTGCGCAACGAGGCGGATGACGATGGCATGGTGGGCATCAACTCCCAGCAGATGGGCCGCCGGCTGCGCTACCATGACGCCTACTTCGGCTTCGACTCGGTGATGGATGACACGTCCATTCCCGCGCTCACCGACCTGAACGCGCCCTCGCCTCTGCAGAGCACGTCCATGTCCAGCGTGATTCCCCAGGACCACGTGGACGTGGTGGGCGTGGGTCCGGACGTCTTCGACGAGCCCGAGTTCTACGCGGCCCTCATCCACTACATCGCGACGTACGAGTGACGCGCGGGAGGCTCAGGGGCCCGGCGGCGGTGGCGCTTCGACCTCCTCGGACTCCACGCCGTAGTACGCGAGGCAGTCCACCTCGCGGCCGCGCACCACGCGGCGGCCGTCGAGCGGCCCGCCATGCGCGGTGACGACGGTGCACTGGCCCTCCTCGCCGTCCTTGTCGAAGTAGAGGACGACCCAGTCATGGGTGGCGTTCTGCTGGTGGGCCAGCGCCGTGTTGGAGAAGAGCGCGCGGACGTTCCACCCCTCCAGCTTCCGGCGGAGCACGGGCAGCCATGCCTCGCCGGTCGGGTTGAAGCGGCGGGGCGCAATCCGGCGCAGCTCGCCCGCGTCCGCGCGACGGCGGTACTCCTCATCCACCTGGAGCAGCAGGCCGACGTCTGGCTGGGGACCTTCGTAGCGCCCCTCGCTCCGGTGCGCCGCGGCGCGGCGCTGCCTGCCAAGCCGGGCGCCGAGCAGCTCGCGAACCTGCTCGCCGCGGCGCGGGCCGAAGCCCTCCAGGCGCTCCAACCGGCCGTCGTGCGCGGCCTGTTCCAGCTCTTCCAGCGTCCGGACGCCCAGCTCGTCATGGATGCGCCGGGCCAGCTCCGCGCCGATGCCCGGCACGCTGGCCAGGAGCTGCTCTGGAGAGTGCTCCAGTTCCAGCCGCTGGAGCAGCGAGAGCTGGCCGGTGCGAATCAGCTCCGCCATCGCCGCCGCGATGCTCTTCCCCACGCCCGGCAGCTTGCGGAGGCCCGCTTCGCCTTCCTCCGCCAGCAGCTCGGCCACCGGCTGGGGCCACTTCGCGATGGTGTCCGCGGCCTTCCGGTACGCGCCGACACGGAAGGGCATCGCGTCCTGCTCCTCCAGCAGGTCCGCGACGCGCTCCAGGGTGTCGGCGACGTCGATGTTGTCCTTCCAGGCAACGCCCATGGCTGCGGGAAAGGTGGGGTGGGGCGGCACGGAGGGCCACCCTCATCCCGCCCGCCATGCCATGGCCGGGGGCTCGCCAGGCCACCGGCCTCCAAGAGGGCCGGGTGGCTCGTCAGGGCCCAGGGGGCGCGGTGCGAGGCCCCTCGATGACCACCTTCAGGCCCCGCGGGGTGTTGGCCATGAAGGCGAGTGAGAACCCGGCGCGGTGGCAGAGCTCCCGCACGATGGAGAGCCCCAGCCCGCTCCCTCGCTGCGCCCGCCGCGTCGTGGCCCGCGAGCGGAACCGCCGCTCGCCCAGGCGCCCCAGCTCCTCGGGGGAAATCCCCGGTCCGTCGTCGAGGACGGTGAGCCGGAAGCGCTCGGGCCCCGCGTCCTCCAAGACCGCGACGACGTGCCCCCCTGCCTCGCCATGGGTGAGGGCGTTATGGAGCAGGTTGCCGAGCGCCTGCTCCATCATCGTGGGATTGCAGCGGACCCAGAGCGCCTCGTCGGGGCGCGAGCACTCCACCGTGAGCCCGAGCAGGCGCGCGAGCTGCTGGAGCCTGCGCACCACGCGCTCCAGTGTCTGGCCCAGCTCCACGCGCGGCTCGCCCGCCGTCGGGTCGACCCCCTCGCCGAGCTGGCAGGCGAGGTGGAGGTTGTCCACCAGGGACGTGAGGTAGACGGTGTCCTCGATGCCCTGCCGCAGGAGCGCCGCGGTCGGCTCGGCGGGCGAGGTCGAGGCCAGCTCCAGCGAGAGCTGGAGGGAGGCGATGGGCGTCTTCAGGTCATGGGCGATGTCCGCGAGGTGACGCCCCAGCGCCTGCTTCTGGGCCTCGATTCGCGCCGCGTCCTCCAGGACGCGGTCGTGGGTGGCGTCGAGCACCCGTGACAGCTCGCCCAGCTCGTCATCCACGCCATCCGCCGCGGACTGATAGCGCGCCGCCCCGAGCATCCCCGCCGCGCGGTGCAGGCGGCGAAGGCGTTGGAGGAGGGGGTGGACGACGAGGAAGGTGGATATCGCCGCCGCCAGCACCGTGAAGAGGACGGCGGAGACGAGCACCTCCCTGCCTACCGTGAAGCGCTCCCGCATGGTCGGCCACCGGAACTCCAGGAGGCTGCAAGGCCCCGCGTCCGCGAGCTTCATCAGCGTGGCCCCTCCCCAGGGGGAGTCCGGGTTGAGGAGCGGAAGGTAGAAGAGGGTGGGCTCCTGCTCCCCCTGGGCGAGCCGCGCGAGCAGCTCCGGGTCCGGCCGTCCGCCGGGCGTGCCCGCCCGCACCTGGGCCAGGTCGAACGCCTCCACCTCCACGCCGTCCGGGCTCCGGAAGCGCCACCCAGGCGTCGTCCGGCACGCCAGCGCTTCCGGGGCGCTCAGGAGCGCCGCGGACACCCGCGCGCCGTGCGTCGCCGCGGCGTCCACGCTCTGGATGATTGCGAGGGCGGAGGCCCCCAGCGTCGCCAGCAGCCCCAGGAGCGCCGACGCCGCGAGGATGCGCGGGGCCAGACGGTTGCGCAGCCTCACCGAGGCTCCTCGTCGGGTTCGAACCGGTAGCCAATGCCCCAGGAGGTCCGGATGCGCGCGCCCGCTGGCCCCAGCTTCTTGCGGATGCGCGCGATGTGGGAGTCCACCGTCCGGTCATCGCGCTCCTCGCTGGGGGGCAGCGCGTGCTGGGCAATCTGGGCGCGCGTCAGGGCCCGGCCAGGGCGCTCCGCGAGGTAGGCGAGCACGTCCAGCTCGTGGCGGGTGAGGGGGAGGGGGCCGGCGCCCTCGCGGCTCACCTCGTGGGCGTCGAGGTCCAGGCTCACGTCGTCCCAGCGCAGCACGCGCCGGGGGCGCTCCTCCTGGAGGAGGAGCCGTGCCCGGATGCGGGCGACCAGCTCCTCCATCCAGAAGGGCTTGGGGAGGTAGTCCGCCGCTCCCAGCCCGAAGGAGCGCAGCCGCGCCTCCAGCTCCTGCCGCGCGGTGAGCACGATGACGGGGACGCGGAGCCGGAAGCGCCAGGCCTCCAGCAATTCGAAGCCGTCCAGCCCTGGCAGGCTCAGGTCCAGCACCACCAGGGCGGGGTGCTCCCGCTCGGCCATTTCGAGCGCGAGCGCTCCGTCGGTGGCGAGCGCCACCTCGAAGCCCGCGAGCTTCAAGCCACGCACGATGCCCGCGGCGATGGGGGCATCGTCCTCCACGACCAGGATGCGAGCCGGTGGATTCATGGACTCGGGCCCCAGGTGGCTCTCGTGGTGTCCGCGCCGCCGCTCAGTACACCCAGGTGTAGCCGCAGCCGACAGTGATGCTCCCGCTGGGGCCCTCGGTGGCGCTGTAGATGTCCGCGTCCAGGCACAGCACGAGGCCAGCGATGTCGAGCATGCCACCCGTGGCGAAGGCCGTCCATTCCTTCTCGGTGAGAGGGAGCTTGAAGACGATTTGGACGGTGCCGCCAAATTTGTGGCTGGCGCCCATGCTGACCGACAGCACCGGACCGGCGAGCTTGGAGGGCAGGTCGGCCCACGCGCCAAACTGGAAGCTCATCGACACCCCCGTTGTCACGAGGCCCGCGCCGCCCCCCGCACCGTAGAAGCCCCGGACCTGCCGCTGGTCGGGATGGTCGAAGGCGATGCCGAAGCTGCCCTCGGCGCTCAGCACGCCGTAGGCCCCGCTGCCGCCACTTCCGATGGAGAGCGTGCCCAGCCCCTTGCTCCGGGCCTCGTTCCCGGTGCGCTCGACCGATGCGTCCGTGGCCAGCGAGCGGGTCGCCTGCTCGGTGTCTTCGTCCCTGCGCTTCTGGGCGGAGTGGTTGATGACGACGTCCACGTCCTTGCGGCGGGTGGGGTTCGTCAGCAGCCCGTAGCCGGTCGCCGCCATGTCCTCGATGAGGGCGAGGTGCTTGCGGTAGAAGTCCTTGGCCAGCGCCTCGGCGACGTCGCTCAGCGCGTCCGTGAGGAAGCGGGTGGTCAGGTCCACCACCTCGTTCCAGGCGGCCTCTCCGGCGGCCAGGGACTCCGCATACGCCTGCTCCGCCAGCTTCGCGGTGTCGCGGGTGAGCGCTTCCACCTCCTTGGCGGCCTGCTCGGCCTCGCGGCTCACCTGGTTCGTCACGCTGTTCGCGGTGTCGGCGACGGTGTTGGCGGCCTGGGTGGCGGTGTCGGCCACCGCGTTGCCTGCCTTCTTGGCCGTCTTCTTGACCTTCTTCACCGCCTTCTTGAACGACTTGCTGAGGCTCGACATGTGGGTGCCCTCGTCTGCGTTGAGGACCCGACGATGCGGCAGAGATGTTGAGGGACTGTGGAGCGTGCGCTGGGGGCTCCGCGGTGCCTGCCGGGGGCGCCTCACCCGGTCTCCCGGGGTAGGCGGGGGTCGGCGGCCTTGCATGGCGCCCGGGCTGGACGGCAAGCGCTGCTTGCAAGCTGCAAGGAATGACCGCCCGTGATAGTTGGCCCCGGGTCATGACGAATGAGCTCCATAGGGAGGTCGCCCGGCGGCGGACCTTCGCGATCATCTCCCACCCCGACGCGGGCAAGACGACCCTCACCGAGAAGCTGCTGCTCTACGGCGGCGCCATCCACCTGGCCGGTAGCGTGAAGGCCAAGCGGGCGCGGCGGCACGCGACCTCCGACTGGATGGAACTGGAGAAGGAGCGCGGCATCTCCGTCACCTCGTCCGTCCTCCAGTTCGTCTACCGGGACCACGCGGTGAACCTGCTCGACACCCCGGGCCACCAGGACTTCTCCGAGGACACCTACCGCACCCTGGCCGCGGCGGACGCGGCGGTGATGCTCATCGACGCCGCCAAGGGCGTGGAGCCTCAGACCAAGAAGCTCTTCAAGGTCTGCCGCATGCGCGGCATCCCCATCTTCACCTTCGTCAACAAGCTGGACCGCTACGGCCGCGAGCCGCTGGAGTTGATGAACGAGCTGGAGCAGGTGCTCGGCATCCGCTCCTATCCGATGAACTGGCCTATCGGCATGGGGCCCGAGTTCCGCGGCGTCTATGACCGGAAGGAGCGCGTCGTCCACGTGTTCTCCGCCGAGGGCTCGCACGGCGAGTCGGAAGTGACGGAGCGCTCGGTCTCCATCGACTCGGACGAAATCAAGCGCATCCTCACCGACGCGGAGCTGGCGAAGCTGCACGAGGACATCGAGCTGCTCGACATCGGCGGCGACGCGTTCACCCGCGAGAAGAGCGACGCGGGCCTGCTGACGCCCATGTTCTTCGGCAGCGCGATGACCAACTTCGGCGTGCGCCCCTTCCTGGATGCCTTCCTGGAGCTGGCGCCTCTGCCCACGCCGCGCCTGACGAACCTGGGGCCGCGCGAGCCCACGAACCCGAAGTTCGCCGGCTTCATCTTCAAGATTCAGGCGAACATGGACCCGGCGCACCGCGACCGCATCGCCTTCATGCGCGTGGTGAGCGGCCGTTACGTGAAGGGCATGAGCGCCTTCCACTCGCGCCTGGGCAAGGAGATCCGCCTGGCCAAGCCGAGCCAGTTCCTGGCCGCCGAGCGCACCTCCATCGAGGACGCGTGGCCCGGTGACGTCATCGGCCTGTTCGACCCTGGCCAGTACCGCATTGGCGACACGCTGTCGGACGGCTCGGGCGTGGAGTTCGAGGGCGTGCCGCGCTTCAGCCCGGAGTTCTTCGCCATCGTCCGCAGCCGCGATCCGCTCCGCCGCAAGCAGATGGAGAAGGGCCTGGAGCAGCTCTCCGAGGAGGGCACGGTGCAGGTCTTCCAGCAGCTCCAGATGGGGATGAAGGACCCCATCGTCGGCGTGGTCGGCGCGCTCCAGTTCGAGGTCCTCCAGTACCGGCTTGAGCACGAGTACGGCGCGAAGATTTCGCTCGACCGGCTGCCCTTCAGCCACGCGCGCTGGGTGCAGGGGCCCGGCTTCGACCCGAAGGCGTTCGACTGGGAAGGCAACCGCCAGACGGTGCAGGACCGGGACGGCCTGCCGCTGGTGCTCTTCCGGGACGACTGGGCGCTCCAGCACGCCGAGGACAAGCACCCGGACCTGAAGTTCCTCTCCGAGGCCCCGCAGCTCCGGCAGGCGGCCTCCATGGCGACGGGCTCCTGACCCAGCGCCCCCACGGGTAGCGCTGGTGGAGGTGTTCGAGACGACCTTCCAGGTTCTCTGGCTGCGTGGCCGCTCGTCCCTGGGCGGGGTCACCCGGGTGGCCCTCACGGAGCGCGTGCTCCAGCGGGGGCCAGGGCGCATCCCCACCTGTCGGCGGTGGCCGTCCGACTGGAGGGCTTGCGCTTCGGGAACTGCACCCGGTCGCGGCGGAGCGCGGCGCGGGGCCTCTGGAGGAGTCGCTGGTGTTCCGGGTCGAACAGTGGCGGTGCGCCCTCGGGGCGCTCTCTGGTGACGTCTTGACCGCCGCGCTCCTGCGGAAACTGGAGCGCTCGCGATGACGGACCTGCTGCGGCCCGAAGGGGATGCCTCTACCACCGTGAATGGGCCTGCCCACCGGTGCAGGCCGCGGCGGGCCCTGCGCACGCCGGAGTCCTCGCGGCGCTCCCTCCTATCGCTCGTCCACGAGGTCAGCCAGCTCCTCGGCGCCTCGGTCAGCACGGCGCGGAGCTTTCCCGCGTTGATGGAGCGCGTGGCCCGTTGGCTTCCCCTGCGCACCGCGCTCCTCCTGGAGGGGGTGGACGCCGCCGGCGAGCCTGTCCCCGTGCGCCCTTTCGTGACGACCTGGCAGCCCCTGGCGCCCGCGCTGGCGCACGCCGCCGCCGCATATGCCTCCCTCGTGGGGCTGGCGCGCGTGGAGCTACAGGGGCTTGATGTCCCCGCGGGACCGCACGAGGCCGGCTCCTCCAGGGGGCCGGGAGCCGTCACCCTCCCACTGGCGTCGAAGGACGGTGTCTTCGGCGCGCTCCACGTGGAGGCGGTGGGGCTGCGGGAGGACGGCCTGGCCCTCCTCGATGCCGTGGCCAGCCTGCTCGCGGGGGCCCTGGTGAAGGAGCACGCGCTGCGCCGCGAGGTCCGGTTGCGGGAGCGCGCCGAGGCGCTGTTCCTCCAGGCGCGAGAGGCGGTGCGCTGGCGCGATGAGCTGCTCACCGTCGTCTCCCACGACATCAAGACGCCGCTGCTGTCGGTGCGGATGAACGCGGAGATGAGCCTGAACGCCGGCACCGCGCCCGAGAAGGAGCACCGCCGGCGGCGCTACCTGGAGAACATCGTCCTGGCCGAGCAGCAGATGAGCAGCCTCATCGGCAACCTGCTGGACCGGGCCCGCCTGCGGGGCTCGCCGATTCCCCTCTCACTCCGGCCCCTGCCGGTGGAGGCGCTGCTGGGACAGTCGCTGGACGTGCTCCGGCCGCTCGCGCTGGAGAAGGGGCAGTCGCTCTCGGTGGAGGTGGCGCCGGGGACGCCGCCCGTCCACGCCGACCGCGAGCGCATCCTCCAGGTGCTCGCCAACCTGGTGAGCAACGCCATCAAGTTCACGCCCCCCGGAGGGGCCATCTCGGTGACGGCCCGGCCGGACGTGGCGGGATGCGTGCTCGTCGCCGTGAAGGACTCCGGACCGGGCATTCCCGCCGAGGACGCGCCGCACCTCTTCGAGCGCTTCTGGCGGGCCAGCCAGTCGCCGGGGCGCGGCACGGGGCTGGGGTTGAGCATCGCCTGGAGCCTGGTGGCCGCGCATGGCGGGACGCTCCACGTGGAGAGCCAGCCGGGGCAGGGGAGCACCTTCTTCTTCAGCCTGCCCGTGGCCGCGCCGTGAAGCGCCGCGCCTACTTGTAGGGCGTGACGGTGCCGCCGCGGAAGGCGGCATCCCGCAGGACGAGCCCCTCCTTGCTGAGGCGCGCCGTCTTGGGGCCCACGAAGAAGCCCTTGGGCTCGCCCTTGCGGTACGTCTTCTTGATGTACTCCTCGATTTCGATGAACAGGCGCCGGAACTTGTCGGGCGCCGCGTTCTTCCGGCCCGTCTGCGCGGTGACGTCCAGCTCGGCCCACAGCTTTCCGCTGAGCAGCTCGCCTTCCTCGTTGGTGCGGCAGCGCTCCATGAAGATGACGGGGGAGCGCACCTCGTCGATGCGCCAGAAGCCCTTGTCCGGGCCGCGCTTCATCTTGTCGACGATGGCCGCTCCGATTTCGGAGGCGACCAGGTAGAGGTCCTCGGGGGGAAGCCGCTCCATGTTCTCCGGGTTCGCGCGGAAGGTCTCCCATTCCTGGGGAACACGCCGGGGGTACACCTCCAGGACGAAGCGCTCCAGGAAGCGGAAGAAGGCGACTTCGTCGTCGGGGGACATGAAGAACTGAATGACGTTGGCCATCGCGCAGCCCTCATACTCCCGAGTGCGTCTTTCGCGATAGTGCGCCGCGAAGCGGGCTATGACTCCAGGCATGGATACCTGGCTGCTTTCCCGGATGCAGGAGCTTCGCGACCTTCAGGGCCTCATCGGCCTGGCCACGTGGGACATGGAGACGTACCTGCCCGCCAAGGCGGGCTCCGCGCGCTCCCACCAGCTCTCCACCCTGCAGGGACTGCACCACGAGCGCCTCGTGGACCCGCGGCTGGGAGACGCCCTCGCCCAGGCGGCCGCCCAGGCGGACCTGTCCGACGACGCGCGGGCCATGGTGGCTGTGCTGACACGTGAGCGGGAGCGCGAGGTGCGCGTCCCCGGGCCGCTGGTGCGTGCGCTCGCCGGAGCCATCAGCGAGGCCATCCAGGCCTGGCGGGAAGCCCGGCGGGCGAGGCGCTTCGCGGTGTTCCAGCCCGCGCTCCAGCGCCTGCTGTCACTGCGCCGTGAGCAGGCGGACGCCTACGGCCATGACGGGGAGCGGTATGACGCGCTCCTGGAAGGGCATGAGCCCGGCATGCGCGTGGCGCGGCTCACGCCGGTGCTGTCCGCGCTGCGCGAGCACCTCATCCCCATGGTGGGCAAGCTCACCGCGGTGCGCCGGCCGGTGGCGCCCTTCCTGGTGGGCCGGCGTTACGACAAGGACGCCCAGTGGGCCTTCACCCTGCGGTTGCTGAAGGACATCGGCTTCGACCTGGAGGCGGGCCGGCAGGACCTGAGCATCCATCCCTTCACCGGGGGGACGCACCCGCTGGACGTGCGGCTGACCACGCACGTGGACACGGCCTCGCCGCTGCCCGCCATCTTCAGCACCATCCACGAGGCCGGCCACGGGCTGTATGAACAGGGCTTCGCGCTCGAGCACCACCGCACCCCGCTGGCCGTCGCCCCCTCCATGGGGCTGCACGAGTCCCAGTCCCGGCTGTGGGAGAACATCGTCGGCCGCAGCCTGCCTTTCTGGCGGCACTACTTCCCGGTGTTGCGCTCCGCCTTCCCGGCCGAGCTGGCCGACACGGACGTGGAGACCTTCCACGCCGCGGTGAACGCCGTGGGGCCGTCGCTCATCCGCATCGAGTCGGACGAGGTGACGTACAACCTCCACATCGCGCTGCGCTACGAATTGGAGCTGCTCCTGGTGCGGGACGAGCTGCCGGTGGAGGACCTGCCCGCTGCGTGGAACGCGCGGATGGAGAAGTACCTGGGCATCACCCCGCCGGACGACACCCAGGGCGTGCTCCAGGATATCCACTGGGCCTGGGGCGAGCTGGGCTACTTCCCCACGTATTCGCTGGGCAACCTGTACGCGGCGTCCCTCTACCGCGCCGCGCGGCGGGACCTGCCGGACCTGGAGGGGCACCTCGCTCGCGGCGAGCTGCTGCCCCTGCGCGACTGGCTGCGCACCCACGTCCACCAGCACGGCTTCCGGCTCTCCGCGGAGGAGCGGGTGAAGCAGGTGACGGGCGAGGGGCTCACCGACACCGACTTCCTGGCGTACTTGAAGGAAAAGTACGGCGCGCTCTACGGCGTCACGCTGTAGCCGCCGCGCGTGCCCCGGCCGCCGGTCCAGGCACTGCTGTTTGTCAGGGCGAGAACAGCAGCGGCCGGCACGCGCGCGCCAGTTGCAGCGCGTCGCGCGCGAGCGTGCAGGACTCCCGGTCCTCCGCTTCCAGCCACGCGGCCCGGGCCACCAGGTTGGCCAGCTCGAAGCACAGGCTCGCGGTGCGCCGGGCCAGCCGGCTCTCCTTCTGGAGCGCCCGGGCATTCAGCTCGCAGAGTTCCGCACACTGCCGAAGCAGGCGTACCACCTCGCCGGACAGGGGCTCCCCGCGTGCCACGCGGCGGGCCATGTCCTGCTCGCAGGAAACCTGACACTGGAGGCTCGCGGCAATGCACCGGGACACGTCCGCGTGCGCACCGCCGATTCTGGCTGCCAGCATCGAGACCTCCTCCATCCAGAGTGACGACAAAGTTATGCACGAGGCGTCTGACGGCAACTCGAAGTCGGCGGCCCCGCGGTACGTGCTAAGCGATGGGACATGCCCAAGCTCACCCTCGTTCCCCCTGAAATCGAGGCGTACGCGGACGCGCACACCACGGCACCCGCGCCGCTCTTCGATGAACTGCGGGATGTCACGTACTCGCGGATGGCCTCCCCTCAGATGCAGGTCGGGGCCGTCGAAGGCACCTTCCTGCGGATGCTGGTCGCGCTCACCGGCGCGCGGCGCGTGTTGGAAATCGGCACCTTCACCGGCTATTCGGCGCTGATGATGGCGGAGGCGCTCCCGGATGACGGGGTGCTCGTCACGTGTGACATCAACCCCGAGGCCACGGACGTGGCGCGTTCCTTCTTCGCGCGCAGTCCGCACGGGCGGAAGATTGACGTGCGCCTGGGGCCGGCCCTGGAGACGCTGAAGACGCTCCAGGGCACCTTCGACCTGGCGTTCATCGACGCGGACAAGCCGAGCTACAGCGCCTACTGGGACGCGGTGCTGCCGCTGCTCCGGACCGGTGGGCTCATCGTCGCGGACAACGTGCTGTGGTCGGGCCGGGTGCTCCAGCCGGAGGCGCCCAATGACCATGCCATCGTCGACTTCAACGCGAAGGTGCGCGCGGACCCTCGCGTGGAGCACGTGCTGCTGACGGTGCGCGACGGGATGATGCTCGCGCGCAAGCGGTGACTCAGTAGCGGCGCAGGAAGCGCTCCAGCCCGGGGCGGAGCGCCTCGCGCTGGGCGATGCACAGGTCCACGCGCTCCAGCGCCTGCGCCAGGATTCGCTCGCCGCCCTCGAAGGCGCGCGCATGGGGCCCGAGGACGTCGGCGACCTGCCCGCGGTGCGTGGCGTCGCAGAAGGCGCCTCCCGCGCTGAGCAGCCAGGGGGCGATGTCTCGCGGCAGGCGATCTCGGAGCGCCTCGAAGTGCTCCCGCAGGAAGTCGAAGGCCGCCGCGCGCGTGCGCGGCTCCTCGAGCTGCCGGAAGAGGAGCGGCAGGGCCTCGCGCGCGTCCACCTCCGGGGTCAGCAGCAGCGCCAGGCTGGCGCGGGCGAGCGACGCGTCATGGAAGCTCCCCAGGGCGGTGAAGAGCACGTCGCGCTCGCGGCCCTCGGTGGTGTGGCGCAGGGCTTCGAGCAGGCGCTGGTGCAGGGCCGCATCGCCACCGGCCGCGGCGGCGCCGAGCACCATGTGGGCCGAGTCCAGCGGAAGGGAGCGCCGGTCCTCCAGCCAGCGCAGCGCGAGCCTTCGCGCCTCCGCGCGCAGCCGCGCGTCGTCGCCGGACCGCGCCACCATCCCCACCAGCAGGGGGCGCAGCATGCGGAGGTCCTCGCGCTCGCCCGGGCGGGACAGCAGGCCCAGCTGCCGCGCCTGGGCGCCGAAGAGGCTCTGGACGAAGCGCGCGCGGTTGGGCAGCGCGCCATGGGGGACGAAGTCATCCCGCACGCTGGCGACCAGCTCCGCCGCGCCCACGACGAGGTCCGGGTCCTCCGGGCGCAGCAGGCGCGAGGCCAGCGTGAGGGCCTGGGCGACCTCCAGGTCCCCGCTGGCCACCAGGGCCTGCGCGTCATCCAGCAGCACGCGGCGCTCGGCCACGCTGAGCCCCTTTCCGCCCTGGCGTGTCAGCCGCTCCAGGGCATCGCCGCGGAGCACGGCGTGGTAGTAGCCGCGCCCCTCCGCGTTGGGATGGACCCAGTCCGGGCAGGCCCTGGCTTCGTCGAGGCCCAGGGTGCCCGACGGCTCCGTGAGCACCGTGCAGGCCCGCCCCTCCCGTCCCTTCACGGCGTAGCGCACGCAGATGGGGACCTGCCAGGACCTGGGGGCATCGCGCATCCCAGCCGAGCCCAGGGGGAGGTAGCGCCGCTGCTCCAGCGCGAGCCGGGGCGGGCCGTCCTTCGGACACTCCAGCGTCATGGCGACGCGGGGGACACCGGGCTGGTCCAGGAAGGTGGAGAAGGCGGGCGCCACGTCCCGGCCGGTGGCGGCCGAGAGCGCGTCGAAGAAGTCCGCGGTGGTGGCGGTGCCCTTCGCGTGCGCGTCCAGGTAGCGCCGCACGCCTTCCTGGAACGCGTCGGGGCCCACCCAGGACTCGAACATGGCCAGCACCGCGGCGCCCTTGTTGTACGTGATGACGTCGAAGGCGGAGTGGATGTCCCCCGGCGCCTCGATGGGCTGGCGGACGCTGCGCGCGCTGACGAGCCGGTCCTCCACCAGGGCGTCACCGCGCGCCTCCACGCGGCGCGCATCGCCCCGCCAGTCGGGCCTCCACTGCGTCATCACCTTGTACGCGAGCCAGTCCGCGAAGGACTCGTTGAGCCACAAGTCGTCCCACCACGCCGGCGTGACGAGGTTGCCGAACCACTGGTGGGCCAGCTCGTGCGCCTGGGTCTGCGCGAAGTAGCGCTGGCGCCACGGGGAGTCCCCTTCCACCGGCCCGAGCATGAGCGAGGCGCCGAAGGTGATGAGCCCCGGGTGCTCCATGGCGCCGCCGAGCCTGCCGGGGAGGGCCAGCACGTCCAGCTTCGCGTAGGGATAGGGCGTGCCGAACCATGACTCCAGGTGCTCCAGCAGCGGGGGCGTGGTCCGCGCGGCCCAGTCGGCCTCGGCGGCGCGGCCGTGGGGCACCAGCATCCGCACGGGCACGCGGTGGTGCCCGGCGGCGCCCGCGTCCACGGCCTCGAAGGGCCCCACCGCGAAGGCGACCAGGTACGAGGGGAGCGGGGGCGTCGTCTGGAAGCGCACCGTCTTCCAACCATCCGGCCCGTGAGCCTCGGCCTCCACGGGTGCGTTGGCGTAGGTGCCGTCCTCCTCGCGCACGCGCAGGGTGAGCTGCCAGGGAATCTTGAAGGCGGGCTCGTCGAAGCAGGGGAAGGCGCGCCGCGCGGCCAGCGGCTGGAACTGCGTCAGCGTGTACCAGCGCCCCGCCTCCTCCTCGCGGTAGATGCCCGAGCCCTCCCGGTCCCGCGCGCGGCCCGTGTACGCCACCCGCAGGGTGACGGTGCCGGGGCCCACCGGCTCGCGCGGGAGGAAGACGAGCAGGTCTCCCAGGGGGAGCGTGGACGTCCGCACGCGCGCGCCGCCGACGAGGAAGGCCGCGTCCTTCACGGTGAGCTCCTCGGCGTGGAGCCACACCGCGTGGGTCGCCTGGGACAGCGCGATTTCGATGTCCGTCGTCCCGCTGAAGGACTCCCGGCGCGGGTCCAGCTCCAGCGTCACCGTCTGCCGGACGGGCCGCACGCTCGGGTCCAGCCGCAGGCGCGGCGGGGTGAGGACGGGCGCCGCCGCCTCCTCCAGCACGGGCGCCGCCGCGGGCTGGACGGGCGCCGCCGGGCGGGGGGCCGTGAGCTCCGGCCGGGGAGCCACGCAGGCCGCGCCGCACAGCGCGAGCAGGGGGAGCAGGATGTATCCGAGCCGCACCGGGAATGCCTCCACCCGCGGGCACGCATCGGCGCGCGGGCACGGCATTCTCCATGACACGCGCCAGGGGCGCGAGCGGCTCAGGAGTTGAGGACGGGGTAGGGCGCGAGCAACTCCAGGAGCGCGGGGCCGTACAGCCGGACCCGCTTCTCGCCGAGGTAGGGCACCTGCGCGAGGTCCTCCAGGCGCTTCGGAGGCTTCGCGGCCAGCGCCTCCATCAGCGGGTTGGTGAGCACCACGCTGGGCGTCACCTTGCGCTCGGTGGCCTTCTCCACGCGGAACGCCTTGAGGGCCTCCTCCCGCTTGCGCTTGTTCGGGTCCTTGGGGCCCTTGGCCTCGTGCTCCGGCGCCAGCTCGCCCCGGCGGGACTTCTCCAACTGCTCGCGGACCAGGGCCAGCAATTCGTCCCCGTGCGTGCGGACGAAGGCGCCCCGCACGCCGGCCATGCGCGCCAGCTCCTTGGGGGTGGTGGGCAGCTTCACCGCGATGTCGCCCAGCGCCATGTTGGAGAGCATCCGCCCCATGGGGACGTTCTCCTTCTCCGCCCACTCCAGCCGCTTGCGGTGCAGCACTTGCGCCACGGTGTGGGCCAGCGTGAGCTGGGTGGGGCTCAGGCCGGCGCGGGGCAGCTTGGGCTTGTAGTCCGCGCCCACGTCCGGACGGGCCGCCGCCTCGTCACACATCCGCATGCAGTCCAGGAGGACCTCTTCCAGGATGTCGGCCGCGCGGCAGGCCTCGCGCACCTGACGGCCCAGCTCGCACAGGTAGCGGACGTCGTTGGCGATGTACTCCCGCATGCCCGGGGGCAGGGGGCGGATGGAGAAGTCGGACTGCTGGTGCTCCTTCGGCAGCTCCACGCCCAGCCGCTCCCGGGCGAGGTCGGCCAGGCCCACCTTGGGCCAGCCCAGCAGGGTGGCCGCCCGGTGGGTGTCGAAGAGGCCCCGCACCCGCACGCCCACCTCGGCCAGGAACTGGAGGTCGCCCTGGGCGGCATGGAAGAACTTCGTGCGCTCCGGGTCGGCCATCAGCGGGGCGAGCATGCCCGGCTCCACGCCGGGCTGGAGCGTGTCGAGCAGGAAGACTTCGTCGTCGGTGGCGAGCTGGAGGAAGCACAGCCGGGCGCGGAAGGCGTGCATCGAGTCCGCCTCCAGGTCCACGGCGATTTCACGGGCCTGCTCCAGCAGGCGGGTGGCGCGCTCTTCGCCAGCGGCATCCACTACGTCAACAGCACCTTGCGGGTAGGTCGGCATCGAGGTGGGCAGGCTAGCGGACCGGGCCTTGGGATTGAGGTGTTTTTTCCCGGGCCGCCGCTAGGATGGCCACGCCGATGAACGACGTCCAGCGCCTGGAAAAGACTCTGCTTGGCCACGTGGGCCGGGCCATCGCGGACCACCGCCTCATCGAGGACGGGGACCGCATCATGGTGGGGGTGTCCGGAGGCAAGGACTCCTACACGATGCTGCACCTCCTGCGGGAGCTGCAGCGCCGCGCGCCCGTGAAGTTCGAGTTGCTGGCGGTGAACCTGGACCAGGGCCACCCTGGCTTCCCCGCCGACAAGCTGGAGGCGTACTTCCAGCGAGAGGGCTACGCGTACAAGCTGTTGAAGGAGGACACCTACAGCATCGTCCTGGAGAAGACGCCTCCGGGGAAGACGCAGTGCTCGGTGTGCTCGCGCATGCGGCGCGGCATCCTCTACACGGCGGCGGTGGAGCTGGGGTGCACCAAGATCGCGCTGGGCCACCACCGCGACGACCTCATCCACACGCTCCTGCTCAACCTCTTCTTCGCCGGCTCCATCAAGGCGATGCCGCCCCTGCTGCGCAGCGACGACGGGCGCAACGTGGTCATCCGCCCGCTGTGCTACGCGGCGGAGAAGGACATCGCGAGGTTCGCGGAGCTGATGGACTTCCCCATCATCCCCTGTGACTTGTGCGGCACGCAGGAGAACCTCCAGCGCAAGCGCATGCAGCGGCTGATGGAGGAGCTGGGCAAGGAGATTCCCAACGTCCGCCAGAGCGTCCTCAACGCCATGGCGAACGTGCGGCCGACGCACCTGCTGGACAAGACGCTCAACCCCGACCCGCTGCGCGCCAGCGAGGACGGACCCACCCCCGTTGAAACGACGGACACCCAAGGGAGCGCCAGCCCATGGCTCGAGAGCAGGCAGTGAAGGCGCGGAACGACCGCAACGGCGCGCTGGTGGAGGTGATGCTGCTGGCCGCCATGGCGGACGGGCGCGTCTCGCAGCGGGAGATGCAGACGCTGCTCAGCCGCGTGCTGGAGCGCCCGGAGTTCGAGGGCACCCGGCCCGACGAGCTCAACGCCCTGGTGGAGAACAGCGCCGCGCGGCTGTCGGAGGCGGAGAACCTGGAGGACGTGCTCGCGTCGCTGCGGCGCAGGCTGCCGGACCACAAGAACCGGATGCTGGCCTTCGGGCTGGCGGCGGCGGTGGCGCTGGCGGACAAGCGCGCCACGCGCGACGAGCTGGGGCTGCTCAAGACGTTCCAGGCCGCGCTCGGCATCTCCGAGGACGAGGTGGCGCAGCTCATCGACGTCATCGAGAGCGGCGGCAGCCTGGCGGAGGCGCTCGGCGAGCCGCTGGAGCGGCTGTTCGCGGAGGTCATGGTGCTGGTGAGCGCCGCGGACGGGAAGCTCCAGGAGGCGGAGGCCCGGGCGCTGGTGGAGAGCTTCGCGGCGGACCCCCTCTTCGAGAACGTCAGCCCGGAGCGCGCCCAGCGCTTCGTCAGCGAGGCCGTGACGGCGCTGGCCGCCGAGGGGCTGCCCCAGCGGCTCCATGTCCTGGCCCACGGCCTGACGACCCACTCCCAGCGGCTGAAGGCCTTCCGGCTGGCCACCAAGATTGCCCAGGCGGGGGGCGCCCCGAACCACCCCGAGCAGCGAATCCTGGACCTGCTCCAGGCCACCTTTGGCCTGGCCGACGATGAAGTGGCGCGCCTGGGCAGGGAGGGGTAGTTAGGGGGGGCGATGACCCTGCAAGCCCCCTCGACGCCCCGGCATTCCTTCCGGTTCGGCCTGCCCCCCTCCCTGGGCAGCGAGACGGCACGCGAGCGCGCGGACCGGCTTGCCTCGTTCCTTCAGCGGGCGCTGGGCAAGCTGGTGGAGGTGAGCGTGGCCTCCAGCTACGAGACGCTCGCCAAGGACCTGCTGTCGGGCCGCGCGGACGCGGCCTGGGCGCCGCCCTTCGTCTGCGCGCGGATGGAGGCCATGGGCGTGCGGGTGGTGGTGCGCGGCGTCCGCCGCGGCATGTCGTCCTACCGGGCCGCCCTGGTGTGCCGGGCGGGCGCGGGCCTGACGCTGGAGCGGCTCAAGGGCGCCACCGCGGCCTGGGTGGACCGGGACTCGGTGGCGGGCTACCTGCTGCCCACCGCGTATCTCAAGACGCAGGGGCTGGAGCCGTCGCGGGCCTTCTTCGCGCAGCACTTCGCGGGCTCGTACCAGGGCGC
>Ga0182745_1000340_pt1 | contig 54878 bp, 45 predicted proteins | sample eDN3rd30CKraftBY_FD_128523 | JGI IMG/M metagenome (GOLD analysis project Ga0182745, IMG submission 128523) | Enriched backyard soil microbial communities from Emeryville, California, USA - eDNA 3rd pass 30_C Kraft BY (version 2) (version 2) | ecosystem: Environmental > Terrestrial > Soil >... | reverse complement strand
GCAATCGCGCGCCATATTCATGGCCCAACCCATTCAGCACCTGAGCCGGCATCGTCCACAAGCCGGCGTTCACCAATCCCACATTGCGACCGGAAACGCCGAAACCGATCTCGGAGGCTTCCAGCACTATCACTCGCGCTCCGGTTCGCGCCAGATGCAGCGCGGCTGAAAGACCCGTAAAACCGCCCCCGACCACGACGACATCGGCGCTCAGACGGGCGTCGAGCTGGGTCGTATCAGGCGGCGGCGGAGCGGTCCGTTCCCACAGGCCGTGCGTGCAGGGATCATTCAGCATGAATTATGGATGCGATGGCGGCGAGGCCCGATGGACGGTAGACGCCATGCTCGCAGATTGTGGATCGCCGGAAAAGGACAGCAGGCCGGCTGGCGCAAACTGAACTGGGCGCGGGGATGAGGCAGCACAGGCGGCGCCACGTCGGCAGTACCTGACATCAACCTGACGCCGGGCGGCAGCGGGCTGTCAGCCGACGAGGGGTATCGTCTCCACCGTCGAATCTGCTTACCCCCAAGGAGAACCTGAATGTCTTACCTCACCAAGCTCAACGCATGCCTGCTCGCCGCCGCCATTGGCGCCGGCGCACTGGTAAGTGCCAACGCCCAGAACACCACGCCGGCCAATGCGCATGTGACGGCTCCTGCCAATGTGCTCAGCCTGGCGGACATCGAAAGCCGCATGCTGGCCCAGGGCATCACCATCAAGGAAGTCGAGATCCATGACAACGCCGCAGAGGTCGAGGGCTACGACGCCAGCGGCAACAAGGTGGAACTGCTGCTGGATCGCCGCAGCGGCGAAGTGCTGTCGCGCAAGACCAAGACCCGCCGGCACTGACCAGGTCCGCGGCACCCGTGGTCCATGACAGAGGGCAGATCAGCGAGCCCTCTGCCAGCCCGGCGTTCTCCCCCTACGCCGGGAGCCACGGGTGTCGCTGCTTCGACGTTTTGGCGCGTCATTAGCGCGTCAGGCGCCCCAGATATCCTTGGCGACGCGCATGAAGTTCTTGCCCAGGATTTTCTCGATACGGGTCCAGGAGTGCCCACGCTGCCGCAGCAGTTCGGCCAGCTTCCTGAATTGCTGAGGTCCGTTCAGATCGATCACGAAATTCGGCCCGGCGGCAGTCTCGCCTGGCGCCGCGATGCCGCTCTTGCGCCGCTGTTCCAGCTGTTCGAGCTGCAGCTTGCGAAGACGCTCCGGATCCGCCACGGGAGCCGCCAGTCCATCGGTGCCGATTCCCACATGGTCCTCGCCACAGACTTGCAGGGCATGTTCGATGTGCACGATCACATCCTCCGCAGTCGCCGAGCCCCCGACACGCAAGAAAGCGGTGAAGTAGATCCCGACGTAACCGCCTTTTTCCGCGACCAGCTTGAGTTCCTCATCCGTCTTGTTGCGCGGAATGTCGGCCAAGGCCCGGCAACCGGTATGAGTGAGCGTGATCGGCCGCTTGGAAGCACGTGCCGCATCGAGACAAAGGTTTTGGCCGCTGTGCGATAGATCGCTGATCACTCGCACTTCATTGAGTTGTGCGATGACATCCCGGCCCAACTGAGTCAAGCCGCGGTTCTCGGGTGCGATCGCCCCATCCCCCAGTGGCGTGGCCTTGTTGTAGGTCAGCTGGAACACCCGCACTCCCAGGTCCGCGAATATGCCGACGCGCGAGGCATCGTTACCCACCATGACTCCGTTCTGAAAGCCCAGGATGACCCCGACCTTGCCTTCGGCCTTGGCACGCTGGATGTCCTGGGTAGTCAGCACCCGCAGCAACTTGTCGGGATGGAGCTGCAAAATGCGCTGCCAGCGTCCAACCTCGCGTACGCTGTGCTCGAACGGATCGACCGGACCGTCGATATAGCCCAGGGTGACATTGACCGCGGTCATGCCGGCTTCGAGGGCGTAGCCGATCGAACGGTCGGTAATAGCCTCGACCAGGGTGTTTTCCAGGACTTGCGGCGCCGAGCCGATCTTGGGACGCGGTACCTCGCGATCGAATAGCCCACCCAAGGTATTGACGACGATCACGTTCCGGAGCGGATCCGTGTTCGATGCTGCGATACCAGGCATGGCCTGCGCCATGGCGAGCGAGGCCGGCACGGCCACCGCCCCCTTGAGCAGATTGCGCCGCGCGTTATCGATAGGCTCGTGATCGGACATCTGCATCTCCAGGAACATGGGCTGCTCGTGGCAGCAAGACTCCCCGCCTGGCCCGACGGGCCAAACGGGGAACGAAGGTCACGACTTGGCTGCGCACACTCGCGGCATGGACTCGATCAGCGCGCGGGTCTTCTTGAAACCCTCGACCGCCGCCGGATCGAATTGTTCGCCAGCGATCTGGGCATAGACGCCGAGCGCCAGGCTGCCGTCCTGGTTGTAGAACGAGATGGCCTGGGTGCGCTGGCCGGCTTCCTTGCCTGGGATGTCGGTGACGAAGATGCCCTTCACGTACGGGCCGTTGAGATGCGCGTGCACGCCCTTGCCGCCATCGGCATAGATATCGAGCCAGTCATCGCCGCGATCCGGCTGAGTGATCGGCACCAGACTCGGGAACGCATAGGCATGATTGCCGCCTGAGGTGAACACCAGCTTGACATTGGTGGTCGCGCCCCAGGCATCGATGGTTTTCCAGATTTTCTTGATCGCGTCCGGCGTGGCAACGACGCCCACCGACTGTTGTATCGGCAAGGCGCTGGCGATCACCGACTCCGGCACATTGAAATGCCGCCCCGCCACCGGCAACGGCCGGCCCGGCTTCTGGGTCTCGTAAAAATCCCTGACCAGCGGTGCATGGCTGGCGGAAGCGCAAGGCAGCGGCGCGGACTTGGCATTGTCCTTCGCATTGCCCACCAGCGGCACCAGGCCGCACAACAACATCACGACTGATTTCTTCACGCCAAGCTCTCCTGAAAGATCCACGGTGACCACACGCCCGGAATGTGGCGCGATGATGATTCGAAATTATTTCGAAATTTTATCTATGTCAAGCCGATTACACCCATGTCGCAGGTGGCCCGCGATTTCAGCAACATTTGCTAACAATCTTCGATTTCACGCTGCATCGCTCCCGCTGCGGCAAAGCTGTTGGCCGGCTGCGATTTCGCATTGATATTTCGAAATACATATGGTCAAGTCTAATCATGCGACATCCCTCTCCCGCCACGTGCAGCCCTGGCCGGCGCCATCCTGTCCTGTCGTGGTGCATTGCCATGGCATTGGCCGCAACCTCCGGCGGCGGCAGCGCGCGATCCGTTGAGTGGCCGCTGCATGGTGGCGACTGGACCGGTTCGCGGCACAGCGAGCTGGCGACGCTCGACCGGAACAATGTGGACCGGCTCGGACTGGCCTGGTCGTTCGAGGACTTCATGGTTCGCGGCCGTACTCATCGCGGCATGCAATCCACACCCATCGTGGTCGACGGCACCATGTACGTCACCGGCCCCTGGAGCGTGATCTACGCCCTGGATGCGCGCACCGGCAAGCTGCTCTGGCAGCACGATCCGCAGGTCCCGGGCGGCTGGGCACGCAAAGCCTGCTGCGATGTCAGCAATCGCGGTGTCGCAGTGGCGGATGGCAAAGTCTTCTCCGCCACGCTGGACGGTTACCTGCTCGCCTTGGACGCACGCAGCGGGCGTTTGCTGTGGCGCATGGACACCCTGACCGATCGCAAGCGCGGCTACACGATCACCGGTGCGCCGAGACTGACCGATCGGCTGGTGGTGATCGGCAATGGTGGCGGCGAACTTGGCGTACGTGGCTATGTTTCCGCTTATGAACGCGACACCGGCAAGCTGGCGTGGCGCTTCTTCACGGTGCCGGGCACGGGTCCCGACGAACATCCGGAAATCACCCAGGCGCGCCGCAGCTGGTCGCCGCAATCCCGGTTCGAGTTCGGCCTGGGCGGCACGGTATGGGATTCGATGACCTACGATCCCGAACTGCGCCTGTTGTACGTCGGCGTCGGCAACGGTTCGCCCTGGCCGGCCTGGGTACGCAGCCCGGGGGGCGGCGACAATTTGTATCTGTCCTCGATCCTGGCGTTGCGGGCCGACGATGGTCGCCTGCAATGGCACTACCAGACCACGCCGGCCGACAGTTGGGACTACACCGCCACCCAGAACATGGTGCTGGCCGATCTCGAGATCGGTACCCGGACGCGCCAAGTGATCATGCAGGCGCCCAAGAACGGTTTCTTTTACGTGCTGGATCGCAAATCGGGCGAGCTGCTGTCCGCCCAGCCCTATACCGAGGTGACATGGGCAGCGCGCGTGGACCTCAAGACCGGCCGGCCAGTCCCGCTGGCTTCGGCCCGCTATGAGAACCGCCGGGCCAACGTGGCGCCCTCCATTGCCGGCGGGCACAACTGGCAGCCCATGGCGTTCGATCCCGGCACCGGACTGGTCTATATCCCGATGCTGGTCGAACAGATGACTTTCGTACCTTGGCCGGAGGGATATCGGCGCGACACCATCAGTGTCGCAGCACGCGTGGATGATCCAGCCAAGGCGCCGGATCGTGATCCCTGGCTCGATCCTCAAGTACCGCTCCCCCACAGCGTGCTGCTCGCTTGGGACCCAGCGCAACAGCGCATTGCCTGGCAAGGCCATTCCCGCCCCTGGTGGGGTGGCGGCGTTCTCTCCAGCGCTGGCGGCCTGGTGATGCAGGGAGGCTCGGATGGCTTGCTGCTCATCCACGACGCGCGCACCGGTACGGTGCTCAAGACCATCAAAACGGGCACCGGTATCTCCGCGGCTCCGATCACCTACTCGATCGATGGCACTCAATACATCGCGGTGGTGGCAGGCCTGGGCGGCAGCTTGAAATCGTTTCCCTGGGGCTCGGCCGCATTGGAATACGAGAACTCCGAGCGCTTGCTGGTATTCCGTCTCGATGGTGGCACCGTACCGCAACCATCGCGACTGGCACCCCCCATTCCGCGCGAACCGATCGATGCCTCGGCCATCACCAGTGCGGCTGCCGCACGCGGCTCCAAACTCTTCCTCGAGCACTGCTCGCGCTGCCACGCGCCGCAGGGAGTTCCCAACAACTATCCGAATCTCTGGAATCTGCCCAAAGCGACTTACGGCGCATTCGAGGGCATCGTGCTCGGCGGCGCCATGGAGCATGCTGGCATGCCCCGCTTCGACGATACGTTGAACGGCGCCGAAGTCGCAGCCATTCGCGACTTCATCCTGCTGGACAGGGCGCGGATTCACTCTGGCGACTCGCAACGTTGACCGGCAGATACGCGCCCTGAGCTGGACGCGTACCCGACGGATCCTGGTTACTTCTTCTTGCGAGGATCGTACGGGGCGAAGTTGGCAGCTTCGTCGATGCTGCCCTTGCCCTTGTAGCGAGCTTCGATCGGGTATGGATAAGAAGGACGCGAGCGCGTCACATGTCCATCCACCACCCGGGTCGTCATGATGCTTTCCGGGGCCACGCCGCGTTCGACCCAGGCTTCGAGCGCATTGAGCGCATCGTAGTGATAGGGACCGATGCCACCGTCACAGTGATTGACGCCGGGCAGCAGGAACAGACGAGCGAACTCAGTGACCTTGTCGCGTCCACCCATGTAGGACGACACACTGTCGTACCAGTCGACGCTGGCCAGCGCCGGAATCTCCGAATCGCTCCAGCCATGCACCACCAGCAACTTGCCGCCGGAGTCGCGGAAACGGCTCAGGTCCGGCGTATCGGCGTCATAGACCGAAGCCATCTCGGAGAGTTGTCCCTGGTCGCGCTCCCAGTTGAAATCACGGCGCCAGTTGTAGTCGGGACTCGGGGTCTTGGGGAAAGCCAGGTACTTCAGGTACTCGGCCGAGCATTGCGACACGAAGGTCTTGGTGTTGCCGGCGACCGGCAGGATGCCACCAGGCCACCGCCCTTCGGAGCCATACGGCACGCCCGCATAGATCTGCTTGCCGGCCGAGTTGCGCACCGGTGCGTACAACTCGCGCAACGCAGCCACTTCTCCCTCCGTCAGACATTGCGCGCTGCTTTCACCCGCCGGGCACTGCAGGCTGGCCGGATCGAAATCGCACTTGCGAGGATCGGAAATCAAACCGTCGCGCAAGCCGTCTTTGGCATCGCAATGCTCCATGACCGCCACCTGGATCAGCTGCGCCTTCTCCGCGCCCAGCCGAACTTTGCCGTCGTCAGCCACCGCCGCCTTGAACGATCCGCCACAGCGCAGCACGTTGACCTTGGTGTAGTTGATCGTCGGGCCACGCGCCAGCACACCGTCGAAGTCGTGCGGATAGCGGGCGGCCGCCATCACGCCGGCCTGGCCACCCTTGGAGCAGCCGGTGATGTACGAGTACTTGGGCTCGTTGCCATAGTAGGCCTTCATGATCGCCTTGGCCGCGATCAGCAGCACGTGATTGGCGCGATAGCCAAAATCGATGCGCGCAGGCATGTTGTCCGCGGCCCACACGCCGTCGAACAAATGCTCGCCGGTATGGCCGCCATCGGTGGTCAGGCTGGCGTACTTGCGCACCAGACCCACCATGGTCGGATCTTCACTGACCCGGCCGCACCAGCCATCGCAGGCGGACAGCAGGAACTTGCTGTTCCAGTCCTGCGCTGCGGGCAGACGCATCTGGAACTTGATGTGCGGGTTGACATAGCCGTCGACCAGACAGTGGTCAGGCAGTTCGGTGATACTCTCACTGATCGAGGCGCCCATGGCGCGGCTGCGCTTCGCCAATTGAGCGGTCTGCTCCGGCGTGAGTTTCTGGCCGGTGGTCAGCGTCGCGGACAGTACTTTGGCCGGCATCGCGCTGGGCCCGTCCATCAGGCCGGTGAGGTCCAGCACGCGCAGTGCCGAACAGGAATCGGTAACCGGCGGCGGCGGCGATGCATATGCCTGAGACAGGGCCAGGGTGCCGCCGAGCAGCGCCACCACCTGAAGTATGCGCCCGCGGGCGCGCGAACCACTTTGACTCATATCGATCCTGCCTTTGCAGCCTCACTAATGCTGAGACGCTGGCCGGCGCATGTGCCGGCCAGCGTGATGGATGACCCGAGAAATCACCGGGAGGGCCTCGCGGCGGCCACCCCACCCGGTGCAGGCGCCGCCGCGCCTCGGGGGAAGAATCTCAACTAAATCCTTAGAACGATTTCGTGAGCGTCAACGCAATCGTCCGGCCCAGGATGCTGGCATTGGCGCTGTCATACGGCTCAGGAGCCGTTCCCAGCGTGAAAGTGCCGGTATCGATGAACGGCGGATCCTTGTCGAACACATTGTTGACGCTCAGGCTCACGCCAGCTCCCGCCAGGATCCCCTGGGTCTGCTCGAAGCGATAACCCACTTGCAGATCCAGGGTGAGCCAGGAATCGATCTCCACCGGTTTGGTGTTGAGCATCGGGACTCCGCCCGGCCCAGGCACGTAGCAGCCCGCCTTGCACACGTAGTCATCCGTGTAGTTGAGCGTCGCGACCGCCTGCCAGGGGCCACGATTGAACATGACACCCTGCTTGGACTTGAAGCGCAGCGGGTTGCCGGTGCTCTCGTAGAGACCCAGCTTGTCCACGAACGGCTCGCCCGGCGCGGCTTGCAGTTCATAGTTCAGCACCAGCGTGCCGTTGGCAAACAGCTCGAACGTGCCCAGGTTGGTATCGAAGGCATAGCTCGCGGACAAGTCCACGCCATCGGTCTTGAGCGTCGCGAGATTGGTCTGGGTGGCATAGATGATGGCCGCGATGTCCCCTGGAGCCGAAACCGGCCCGGGGCCGGTGTGCCCGATGAAGCGCGGATCGTCGAACAATGCCGCCACCTTCGCGGGATCCGGGTCGAAGTCCAGATTGCCGGCGTAGGGCGAGCTGCCGGTGGCGAAGTAGTTGCTCAATATGCCGGGCAGCGCGCCCGAGGTGACGCGCACCAGGCGGTTGTCGATACGCAGGTTGTAATAGTTCAAGCCAACCCGCAGACCAGGCAGGCTCTCGGGATTGAAGTCCAGCCCCACGGTCCAGGTATCGGCCTCTTCCGGCTTGAGCCCGGCGCCGGCACCGCCCGAGACGATCATGGCGGTGAAGCTACAGCTTCCGGTCGACGCACCGGGCGTGCCGGAGAAGCCGTTGAGCCGCACCAGGGTCGTGTCGCAGGGCGCGGTCCAGAACGCCGGTGTGGTGAAGACCGCGTTGCCGCCGGATACCGGCTGCGGACCGTCGTAGGCGAAGCGCATCGGCGGCGAGTGGAAGCTGGTGCCGTAGCTGGCGCGCAGCGTCAGGCTGTCGATCGGCTTGTAGCGGACGCCGAACTTCGGGTTGGTGCTGCTGAAGTCACCCAGGCCCCGGGACTTTTCGTAACGCAGCGCCAGCGACAGGTCCAACGCACGCAGCCCGACCATCGAATTGCCGTCGCCGACGATCGGCACGGCAAGTTCGGCGTACGCGGCATCCACCCGCCGCTCCGTCGCGCCATAGGGCTGAGCCATCGGCCGGATGCTGCGGTAGTTGAAGTCCAGGAAGCCGTCGATGAATTCCTTGCGCATGTCCAGACCCACCGCCGCCTTGAGCGGACCGCCCGGCAGATCGAACAGCGTACCGTCGGCCTTCAACGTGCCCTGCGTCACCCAGGAAGTGAACTGCAACCGTTCGTAGCCGATCAATTGCCGCAGCACCTCGGGAGACAATGGCTCCGAGGAATAGGGATTGAAGGTGGCGTAGTCGAGGGAAGCGCAATACAGCTGCGCTGCCGTCGGCGTGGCGATCGAGCCGATGTTGCTGGAATTCAGTCCCATCAACGAGCAGGCCACCGAGTTGGGCGCGGCAACGCTCCGGCCACCGACCAGCAGGCGGTTCTCGATGTTGGCGTCGCGCTCGACCATGGATTTGCGCTGCTGCTCCTCCCGGCTGTGCGACACCGTCAGATCGATCGCCCAGTCGCGCCACAGATCGACCTTCACGCCGACATCGGCGGCGAAGCTATTGACCGATACGTCGCGCTGCGCCACCACGTCATCGACCAGCACACTGAAATTATTGGTGGTGCCGGGAATGTAGTACGGGTTGGTATCCGGCACCGTGCCCACGATGTCGATATAGCCGGTGTGGTACGTGCCGTCGCGGCGTGTGAAACGGGCGCCGCCATGCAGATTGACCCGCTCACCCACGTCCTGATCCAGGTTGACGAAGACGCTGTGACGCGTCATGTCCGGCGCAATGTCGAAACCATCCCAGGGATCGGAGGTGTAGCCGACGCCGTCGGCGGACGGCGTCAATTGACCGACGCTCAGACCGGTACCGGGTCCGGCCGGCACCATGTAGGCAACCTGGCCGTTGTAGGAAGCCGAGCGAGTGAAAATATTCGCTGACGAACCGGCACGCCGGTTGTAGCGGGGCCAATCGATACCGCCACGCGACGACAGATCGCCCTGCACGCCACGATCATGCGCCATGATCCGCCCGCGATCGTTGTACTCATAGCCGAGAACGACGCGACCGCTGTCCCAGCCATTGCCCCAGACCGCGCTGATGGTTATATCGTCACCGCCACCCTGCGTGGTGGTGCCGTAGCGGGCCAGCGTGTGCAAACCCTGGATATCGCGCTTCAGGATGAAGTTGACCACGCCGCCCACCGCATCCGCGCCATAAACGGCCGAGGCGCCGTCCGGCAGAATCTCGATGCGCTCGATCGCCGCGGCGGGAATATTCGCCACATCGACAAAATCGCCGAACTGCCCCGACGTGGCGACGCGCCGGCCGTCCACCAGCACCAGGGTCGACAGCGCTCCGAGGCCGCGCAGGTTGACGCCCGAGCCGCCGGTCAGGTTCGCACTGGAGGACGCGCCGTCCTGGCCACCGCGGTTATTGTCGCCGTTCGCCACACCACCGGCGAAGTTCATGGGCAATTCGCGCAACAGCTCGGCGACGGTCGCCTTGCCGCTCTTGGCAATCGCGTCCGCTCCGATGGTCTGCACGGTGCTACCGATCAGCACGGTGTCACGGATGTGCGTACCAGTGACCACGATCTCAGTAATTTCTTGATGTGGCGCCGCCTCGGGGGGCCCCTGGACGGAAGCGGCTTGAGTGCCGCCGCTGACGGCATCGCCGCCGGCACCGGCATGCCCTGCATTAGCGGGTTTCGCCGAACCATTCTGGGCCGCGGCCACGCACGAGACGCTGGCCTTGGCATCCGGAGCGATCGTCACTGTCGCTTCACCCACCTCGCGGAACAACAGGCCAGTTCCGGACAGGAGCGCGGCCAACGCGTCACGCGCGGAAAGCTGGCCGTGCACTCCCTTGGTCTGGCAGGAGCGCAGATCGGTGCTGGAAGTCAGGACCTGGATGCGCGACTGATCCGCGAATTGCAGCAGCGCCGAAGAAAGCGGCTGCACCGAGATATTGAAAGCGGTTTCACGGGCGAAATCGTCCGCCAGAGCCGGCAATGCCCAGATACCGAGCATGGAGGCCACGCCGATCCGGACAGCGGATTTCAGGATCTGGTTGCGCGGCACATGACTGGAATTCATCACGTCACTCCCCTCGTCATCATGTTGTAGTTGTGTAGAAGACGGGTGCCGCCCTGGAAAGTGAAGCGGTGTGCGATAAAAATTTGGAAATTTTTTCTGGCGTGGCCCCTTCAGCGGATTTGCCCAGGCTCCGTGCCCGCTGACTGCACGGCCGCGGTAATCACGAAGCCCTCGGTCTGATTGCCTTCGACCCGAACGGGGAATATATCCGGCAACCCGCGCAACCACTCATCCGTCCGCCCTGCGACCACGGTTCCGGTGTAGTGCAGCACGCGTAGATTCTCCCCACGTAGTTCGACCGGCACGCTCGAATAGCGATTGATCTCCTGCACCACCTGCAGCAGCGGCTGGTCGACGAATTGCACGCTGCCGCGGGCCCACGCTGTCAATCGCTTGGTATCCACCGGCTCGACCATCGCGGTCGCCAGCTTGGGCGAGAGCGTCGCAAGGTAACCGGCTTTCAGTGAAAAGAAGTCGACAGCCACGCTGTCGCGCCCGGCCGGCGGGCGACCCGACCGGCGCTGCCGGCGATCGATACTGACCACTCCTTCCGTGACCGCAACCCGCACCGTGTCCTTGGCCGCACTGACATTGAAGGCAGTTCCCACGGCGGTGACCAGTGCATCCAGCGCGCGCACGGTAAACGGTCGCGACGGATCCTTTTTGACCTCGAAGAAGGCTTCGCCGCGTTCCAGGACGATGTCGCGCCGGGCGCCACTGAAATGGATCTTGAGCCGGGAGCCACCGACCGCCGTGACGACCGAACCGTCAGTCAATACGAATTCACGGTTGCCGGCGTCGGCCACTTCGATGATCTGATCGTAGACTCTGCCGCTGGGCACCCAGAACCAGGTGAGCACGGCCAGGACGACCATGGCCGCCGCGGCAAACGGTGTCCAGGTCGAACGGTGCGCTGCCGGCGACGCGGCTGCGGCAGCTTGCCGACCGGTACGATTCCAATCCGCCACAGACATGGCGGCGTCATAACGATCCGCGGCGAGCGCCGCAGGCTCGGGCAACCTGGGCTCGAGTTCGCCGGAGTCGCGCCACAGCGCCTGCACTTTCGCAAACGCCTGCCGATTCTCTTCGCAGTCTTCGCGCCAGGCGAACCATTGCGCCACTTCGTGCGCGCTGATCGCCGGATCGCGCAACCGAAAGAACCAGTCGGCGGCCGTGGTCAACCGATCCTCTTCTGGCAACGACACGGACATGGCTGGCCTACGCTTCATTCGAGCGCTCCCTTCCCTTGGTTGCGGCATCCAGGCCTGACTGCACGTGAGCCATTGCGCGGACCAGATAGTGATGCACCATGCGCTTGGTCACCCCCAAGCGGGAGGCAATCTCGGGCGGGCTCAGATTGTCGATTCGATGCAATAGAAAGGCCTGTTGACACTTGGGGGGCAGTTCGTCGACGAACCGCTGAATGAGTTCCAGCTGCTCCCGCGCCTCGAGGTGCTGGTCGGGCGGCGCATCATGGGACTCCTGGCCATCGGTCTTGGCCGTGACCCGCCGCTGCACGGCACGGCTGCGCATCCGGTCGATGGCGATGTTGGCGGCAGTCTTGAACAGATAGCCTGACAGGAAGCTGACCACGCCCGGAGAATGCAGCTGCAGCATCCGGACATAAGCCTCCTGGGCCACGTCCCGCGCCTCCTGCTCCGAATCGACCCGCGTCATCAGGAACCGGACCAGCGATTCGTTGTGCTCCTGATAGAGCTGCGCCATGGTGCTGTAAGCGGGCGCGGCAGCCGCCTCCGCAGGAGCAGCTTCGGCTTCGGGCGCGAACGCAAAAGGTCGGGACATGTCGGGAAGACGAACCAGGCAGGAAAAAGTGAAGCGTCTCGAGTAGTTATTCTCCTAATGTATACCCAAGAAACGGCCACCCAGGGTCAAAAATCGATACAATTCTTGTTGCGTCGCAACATCACTGGACCAACCGATAGTTACAGCGGCCAGAGTCGGTCCACTCGGCGCTCCAGAAGGTTTATATCACCCGAACGTGATCGCCAATGCTGTATGCCATCAAGAAACTCGTGGGTGCCCTGCTGGGACCGCTGGCCATATCGGGCTTACTGGCTCTGGCAGGCGCCTGGCGTTTGCGGCGCGGACATAAGCGAAGTGGCCGCGTATTGATCGGGGCGGCGGTGGCCATCTGCTATCTCGGTGCGACACCGCTGGTGGGAGGTCTGCTGATCGCTCCATTGGAGAACCAGTATCCCGCCTACCAGCCATCTGCAAGCACCCAGGTTCGCTACGTCGTCGTGCTGGGTAGCTACTACTCGCCGAGCGACGATCTGCCGATCACCGCTGCCCTGGTCAATGAGGGAGTGGTCCGTATTACGGAAGGTATCCGTCTGTATAAACAATCGAACGGAGTCCGCCTGATCCTGTCTGGTGGAACTCCGGCGGGACAGGTCGCGTCCGCGTTGGGATATCAAAAAATGGCGCGCGAACTGGGGGTACCCGAATCCGATCTGATCGTGCTGGACGAACCGCTGGATACCGGCCAGGAGGCGCAAGCCATTGCGGCCACGCTGGGCAGCGAACCATTTCTTCTGGTTACCTCCGCATCTCATATGCCCAGGGCCATGCGATTGATGGCGCGGGCGGGTGCCCATGCCATGGCTGTTCCCACCAGCCAGCGGGCGGCTACACAACAGCTGGGATGGCGATTACTGGTCCCCGGGGCAGACGGATTGCAGATGTCGGAACAAGCCCTGCACGAATATGCGGGACTACTCGCCATGGCGCTTTCACAGCTTGCCGATTAGTGGCACTCACATCAGGGTATTCCTATACTCGATCGCCTCGCGTCCGTGGCAGCCGCGTTCGTGACCAGCAATGGGAGCTCCAAAAATGAATTCGACCCTGATGCGAATGGCATGCCTGGCCGCGATAATGACATCCCAGGCAGCCTTCGCCGACTGGCTGGATCAATCGACACCGGCATCCTGGAATCAGCCAGGATTGGCCATCCCCATGGCCCCGCTAAGCGCCGGGCCAATCGATCCGCGCTGCAAGAGTCTGGAACGGCCGGCAGAATTGAAAGCCGACAAACGGTTGCGACAGCGCGGCTGGAATTTGTTCGGCGGGTATCAAGGCGGCTGGCAGGTCGTGGTGATTCGGGCCGGGGCCGACTACGATGGAATGTGCCGACCGCGTAACTATCAAGACTTTGTGTTCGTGCGCGGCGTGTTCGCGGGAACGCTCTCCCCTCGACTCATGGACAGTCGCACCGACGGGGCCATCGGCCGCGTCTATATTCAGAATGGCACGCGGCTGATCGCGGAGTATCAGCGTTATGCGGCCAGCGATCCGCTGTGCTGCCCATCCGGCACCACCGGGGTCGAATTCGAGATCGTGGGTGACAAGCCCGTAGTGCGACCTGTTTCGACCTATCCAATGCAGCCACCCACGACGCGATGACTGTCGCAGTTTTCTGCGCGGTGTTATTCGCGGCAGCGCTGCACGCCGCATGGAACGCTATCGTCAAAGGTGGCAGCGACAAGTTCCTCAGCACGGTTCTCATTACCGTGGCCGCTTCGCTGGCCGCCGTGGTCCTCCTGCCGTTCTTGCCGTCGCCCGCGCCCGCCAGTTGGCCCTACCTGCTGGTTTCCGGCTGTCTGCAGGTGACCTATTTCGCGCTGGTGGCAAGAACCTATCACCTGGCGGACATGAGCCTGACCTATCCGGTGATGCGCGGCAGCGCGCCGTTGCTGGTGGCGCTGGTCAGTAACGTATGGCTCGGCGAACGATTGACCGCCGGCGCCTGGCTCGGCATCGCCATCATTTGTCTGGGAATACTCAGCATGACGGTCGGATCCCGTCACAGCAACGCTGGCAAGGGGGTTTCCCTGGCGTTACTCAATGCCGTGGTGATCGCCGGCTACACGCTGATCGACGGATTGGGCGTGCGCCTTTCGGGAACACCGGCGGCATACATCTTGTGGGTATACCTGCTCACTGGCCTGCCACTGGTGATCTGGACCCTGGCCAGACGGCCTGCCGCCCTGGCGACTTATGCCAGTCAACACTGGCAGCTCGGCTTCATCGGCGGCATCGGCTCACTGGTCTCCTATGGCATCGCACTCTGGGCCATGACCGTGGCGCCGATCGCGATCATCGCCGCACTACGCGAAACCGCCATTCTGTTCGGCACCGTCATCTCCTACCTCGTATTGAAGGAGCGAGTTACGCGCGCCCGGCTCGCGGCAGCTTGCGCCATCCTGGCGGGCGCCATCGCGCTGCGACTGGCGTGACCTAGTCGCCAACGAATCGGTCTGGAAATTCCGCCTCGTGGTACGAAACGTTCCAGGTGGAACGTTCAGAGCAGCATCAAGGCCGAAAATTCCGCCAAGCGGCACAAAACGTTCCAGCTGGAACGTCGGGCAGGACGACCAGCGACATGGGAAACCAGCAGCTCCCTCTCGCACGGTACAACTCAAGGCTTCGGGGGCTTCTCCTGGTGGCCACCAAACCCATGACGCAGCGCGGAAAGCAGCTTGCCCTGAAACTCCGCGTTGCCGCGCGAGCTGAACCGCTGATATAGCGCCGCCGTGAGCACCGGCGTGGGGACACCCGCGTCGATGCCGGCCTTGATGGTCCAGCGTCCTTCGCCAGAGTCGGACACCCGGCCGGCGAATCCGGTCAGCTCTGGATCCTCCAGCAGCGCAGCGGCCGTCAGATCCAGCAACCATGAGGAAATGACACTGCCGCGCCGCCACACCTCGGCGATTTCTGCCAAATTCAAATCGTATTGGTAGTGCTCAGGATCGCGCAGCGGCGTGGTCTCGGCATCGGCCTCATGCTTCTGCCTACCAATGTTGGCCGCATGCAGTACTCCGATGCCCTCGGCATAGGCCGCCATCATGCCGTACTCGATACCGTTGTGGACCATCTTGACGAAATGGCCCGCGCCGCTCGCACCACAGTGCAAGTAGCCTTTCTCGGCCGTATTCGTGGACAGTCCGGTAGCACCCTCAGCCGATTCGCGCCCCGGAGTGCGGCCGATCGTCCCGACCCCGGGAGCAAGCGCGGCAAAAATCGGATCGAGGCGGCGCACCACCTCGGGTTCACCGCCAATCATCATGCAGTAACCTCTTTCAAGACCCCATACGCCGCCGCTCGTCCCCACATCCACATAATGCACACCCCGCGCAGTCAGCTCTTTTGCGCGACGGATGTCATCGATGTAGTAGGAATTACCGCCATCGATGAGCGTATCGCCGGCATCGAGGTGCGGCAGCAGGTCGGCAATGACTCGGTCCACGATCGCCGCCGGCACCATGAGCCACACGGTACGCGGTTGCTGCAACTTACTGACTAACTCGGCCACCGAGCTGGCGCCGATCGCCCCTTCCTTCTCGAGGCTGGCCACTGCCGCCGGCGCTACGTCGAAGACCACACAATCCTGTCCATTCCGGATCAACCGGCGCACCATGTTCGCGCCCATCCTGCCGAGACCGATCATTCCCAACTGCATACATAATCTCCGTCACACAACTGACGACACCTTGGAGGCAATGACACCGAGCAGTTCGTTCCAGGAAGCAACGAATGCCGCCGCGCCCTCGTCCTGAAGTTGCGCAGCAAGCGCATCGACATTAACGCCAGCACGGTGGAATTCAGCCAACACCCGTTCGGCATCCCCGCCATCCGCCGTCAGCTCCGAACCGAACTCGCCATGATCCGCAAACGCTTTCAGCGTAGCCTCCGGCATGGTATTCACCGTGAACGGCGCGACCAGCTCCTTGATGTACAGAATATCCGAAGCCTTAGGGTCCTTGGTGCCGGTACTGGCGAATAACAAGCGTTGTGGCCTGGCCCCTGCATTGAGTACGCGGCGACAGCGCGCGGATTCGATCATTCTCGAATAAGTGCCATAGGCGCGCTTGCCCACGGCCACACCAAGTGTGTTGGCGAGAGCAGCCGGGATCTTGTGGGCCTTGGCCACCGCCACGTCCCATCGGCTGATGAACACGGAAGCGACCGAAGCGACATTCGGATTCAAGCCCGCTTCGATTCGACGCTCGACACCTCGCAGGTAGGCTTCCGCCGCCGCGGCATATTGTTCCGCGGAGAACAACAATGTCACATTGATCGGAACACCAGCGAAGATCGCCTCCTCGATCGCCAGCAGACCGGCGCTCGTACCGGGAATCTTGATGTACAGGTTAGGACGCGCGGCGCGCACATGAAGCTCCTTTACTTGCGCCAGCGTGGCTTGGGCGTCGTGCGCCAGCAAAGGCGAGACTTCGAGCGACACCCAGCCATCGACCCCGGCGGTTCGCTCATGAGTCGGCCGGAACAGGTCCGCCGCGCGCGTCAGATCCTCCAAGGCGAGCGCAAAGAACAAGTCCTCCGCGCTCTTATCAGCGCGGCGGCGCTCACGAATCGAGTCATCATAGGCCGTGCCGCCCTTGATCGCCTGATTGAAAATGGTGGGATTGGAAGTCAGACCCGTGATCGATAATTCCTGGATGTAGCGCAACAGAGTGCCGCTGGTGAGCAGATCGCGCGTGATATTGTCCAGCCAGAGACTCTGGCCGGCCCGGGAAAGCTGTCGTGTTGCGTTCATGGTCCCTCCAACGACCTGCTGACGATATCCTGTGCCTCTTCGATGATACTCCGCAAATGAGCTTCGTCCTTGAAGCTCTCGGCGTAAATTTTGTAGATATTCTCGGTTCCCGACGGACGCGCGGCGAACCAGCCATTGCGTGCAATCACCTTGAGACCACCGATCGGCGCAGCGTTGCCCGGCGCCCGCGTGAGTTTGGCTTCGATGGCCTCGCCGGCCAAGGTCGATGCCCGCACCGCATCCGCCGACAACTTCCCCAAACGAGCCTTCTGTTCCGGCGTGGCCGGCGCATCGATGCGGGAATAGCAAGGCGCACCGAACTGCGCAGTCAATTCGCGATAGTGCTCTCCGGGATCCTTGCCGGTACGCGCGGCAATTTCAGCCGCGAGCAGATTCATGATCAGCCCATCCTTGTCCGTCGTCCACACGGCGCCGTCCATCTGCAAGAAGCTCGCTCCAGCACTTTCCTCGCCGCCGAAACAGACCGAGCCATCCAGCAGCCCGGGGGTGAACCATTTGAATCCCACCGGCACTTCCATCACCGCTCTGCCAAGCCCACCGACCACGCGGTCAATGAGACCGCTCGACACCAGCGTCTTGCCTATCGTCGCTGTGCTGGACCAGCCCGGCCGATGCGTGATCAGATAGCGAATCGCCACCGCGAGGTAGTGATTCGGGTTCATCAACCCGGCAACCGGCGTCACGATGCCATGCCGATCGGCATCCGTATCGTTGGCGAAGGCCACTTCATACCGGTCCTTCAGCTCCACCAGGCGCGCCATCGCATAAGGACTGGAGCAATCCATGCGAATCTTGCCGTCATGATCCACCGTCATGAAGGAAAAGGTGGGATCGACCCGATCGTTCACGATCGCAATATCCAGACCGTAGCGCTCGTTGATCGGCTTCCAGTAATGGACGGCTGCGCCACCGAGCGGATCGACCGCCAGCTTCAACCCCGCCGCGCTGATCGCCTGCATGTCGACCACGCCATCGAGGCCATCGATGTACGCCGCGGCGAAGTCCGCTTCCTGGATCACTCCGCTGTTCGCCACGCGGGTAGCGGACATGCGTCGCACATGCTTGTTACCCTCGCGCAGCAACTCGTTGGCTCGTTTCTCGATCCAATTCGTGACCTCGGTGTCAGCCGGTCCACCGTTGGGTGGGTTGTACTTGAAGCCGCCATCCTGCGGCGGATTGTGCGATGGGGTGATGACGATACCGTCGCCGAAACGATCGGCACGACCACGGTTATGAACGAGAATCGCCCGTGATATCGCCGGCGTCGGCGTCAAACCGTCCTGACTCTGAATGACCGTGGCAACGTCATTGGCGGCGAGAACTTCGAGCGCGGTCCGCTGCGCGGGGCCCGACACGGCGTGCGAATCCCTGCCCATGAACAACGGGCCGGTAATATCGCGTTGACGGCGGTAATCGCAGATCGCCTGGGTGATGGCCAGGATGTGTGCTTCGTTGAACGATCCGGCCGAAGGCGAGCCGCGGTGTCCGCTGGTGCCAAAAGTGACCCGCTGCTCCGGGTCGGACCAATCGGGCTGGCGGGTGTGGTACTCCCGCTCGAGCTGCAGCGGATCGATCAGCAGCTGCGGCGGTGCCGGCTTGCCGGCAAGCGGGGAAATCGCCATCGAGGCTCCTTGCTGGTCACCAGCGGCTGAAGATGGGACGCGCCCTGGGCGCCCAAATTCAATAGCACAACCTGCCAGCAGCAACCATTACATAATCCCCTGAAAGCCCGGCCTGGAATAGAGGCTGGATAGGGGCTGGATGGATACGAGGCGCATTGATTAGCGGCCTTTCAGCGCAATGCTGTGGCCGGTAATACGGCACCGAAGAGGATAACCCCAGCACGCGACACGCCCTGTTTTCGCCTTCCTTGACATAGGAGGATGCTGCCAAGACAATGCCGGCCCTTCCGTGCCGCCGGTATTTTCCACCGGGCGGGAATCACGAAAAAGGCTAGGTAGCTCAGCTGGTTAGAGCGTGGCACTCATAATGCCGAGGTCGTGGGTTCGAGTCCCACCCTAGCCACCAATAAAATCAATCACTTATAGCGATTTAACCTGTCGGGGCCAAAATCGCTGGTGACTTTTGGCGGCCGTCTTACCCGCCAGCCCTCCGCAGACCAAGTTCTCACGCTTCTCTGAACCAGATTCGGTCGGGCTGCCGGTAGTGCGCGGAAATCTAAATCGCACAATTCTTTGATATCTAAAGAAAATTTCAAGCAGGGTATTGACGAAACGTCCGGATGCTTCATTATTGGCATCGACAAGTCGCCCCTGTGCTCCGAACCGGCTCCCTTAGGAGTACTTGCCGTGGAAGCCCACGGCTAGGACATAGGGTCGCAAGCCAGCCCCGCCCTCGTGCGGGGTTTTGCTTTTATGACTCATTTAAAATGCCAGATGTCCTCAATGCGAGGTTTCAGCATATCGAGCCAACGACGGTTGTCCTTCCGGTCTCGAGCTGACCTGGCGATTGCACCGATGCACATGTCGGCCAACTGGGTCAGCGCATCACGCTTGGAGTCTGTCATTTTCACATCACGCACTTTGTTCCCTAGCTCCCTGCGTAGGTAGGTACCCAAAGCTCGCCGAAACTCTCGATCGCCGCTACCGTCGATCCGAACCTTGGCGCCTTCTAGCGCCCCACCATCGTGGGCAAGCAATAGCTTCACGAAGTAGTTGTAGAAGGCATCAACCTGCTGACGCAAATGCAGGCTGTAGATATCTTCTTTCCTCACCAAAATTGCCCGAACCTGAAATGGCAGTGAAGCGACTGCTTCGCAGAAGCCATCCCGCACCCGATCATTGCATTTAGAAAACTTGAATTCGCGACTGTGCTGCAACTTGCCGTGCAATCCGTCGATTTCCGCCATCGTTTGTTGCGCGTCATCGCCGTTAGCAAAGATGATCATGCCGATAGCGAATATCGGATCAGAGCCCTTCGTAATCTTGAATCCCGGGCAACCACTTTCGTCGATGAATACCAGCATGAAGTAGAACTATCGAGCGCTGATTAAGCCGGAGCTGAAATATATATGGCAGAATGGCTCGGCGCCGCAACCCCTCTCGCCTCCTGCAGAAACAGGTGTTTTATTTAGCCACCTCCGGCAGCGAGCCGGAGTTCCATGAGGAACCGGCATGAAGACGGTCATGACTGAAGACGCGCAGTTGCACTACGAACACACCCCGAGACCCGGGGCACCCGCCCTGCTGTTCCTGAACGCCTTGAGCGCCAGCCTGGCGATGTGGGACGACCAGATGGAGGCATTGCAGGAGCGGTTCGAGATCGTGCGTTATGACGTACGCGGTCATGGCAAATCCAGCACTGGCAGCCGCGACGAACTGACGATGGAACAGTTGGCGCGTGATGCGTTGACGGTTCTCGACGCGTGCGGTATTGCCCGCGCGCATCTCTGCGGCCTGTCACTCGGTGGAATGACGGCCATGCACATAGCCAGCCACTGGCCCGATCGAGTGCTGAAGATCGCGCTTTGCAACACAGCACCTTACATGCCGCCGCGGGAAAACTGGGATGCCCGCATCAACACGGCCCGGACGCAGGGATTGGCGGAACTCACGGAGGCCACCCTCGGCCGCTGGTTCACTTCGGCCTTTCGCACCGCCGAACCAGAGCGGGTCGAGCGGATACGCGAGATGCTGCTCGCCACCGACGCCCGCGGTTATGCGGCTTGCTGCGCCGCCATTCGCGACATGGATCAGCGCGAGTCCATCAAGCAGATCAACGCCACCACGCTGATTATTGGTGGCGCGCACGACGCTTCAGCCACACCCGCGGTAGCGCAGGCAATGGCGGAAGCCATCCCGAACGCCCGCCTGGCCATACTGGAAGCGGCACACTTGTCCAATGTCGAACAGGCCGGCGAGTTCAATACAATAGTGTCGGAATTTCTCGGCACGACCCTATAGCACCCCATTCAGGACGGACCACGACGCAGCATGCATACCCTCTTCCAGGGAACCGGCCTCCTGTTCGCCATCGTTGCCTTCTTCGGCGTCATCAACCTCAAGTACCTCAAGCGGCTCGGTCTGCCGGACACCCTCGGCATTACCCTGACCGGCCTGGTGGCCTGCATGATCGTCTCGCTGGTGGGCCTGACCCATCCGCAGATGGTCACCTACGCCCAGAAGCTGGTCACCCAGATCAATTTCAGCGAAGTCGTGTTCCACGGGCTGCTGAGCCTCCTGTTGTTCGCCAGCGCGCTGCACGTGGATTTTTCGCGCTTGCGCAAGAACAAGGTGGCCATCATTTCGCTGGCGACGCTGGGCGTGCTGATCTCCACCGCAGTGGTGGGCGTGGGCATGTACTACGTCACCGCGGCCCTGGACTATCCCATCCCGCTGCTGTGGTGCCTGGTGTTCGGCGCGCTGATCTCACCCACCGACCCCATCGCTGTCCTGGCTGTGCTCAAGAGTGCCGGCGCTCCACCCGCGCTGGAGGCCAAGATCGCCAGCGAAGCCTTGCTGAACGACGGCACGGCCATGGTGATCTTCCTCACCCTGGTCGGGCTGGCCACGGGCACGTCCGAGTTCTCGGCCGTCCACGTCGGCACCATGCTGTTGCGCGAAGTCGCCGGCGCCCTGGTGTTCGGCGTACTCGTTGGTTATGCGGCTTGCTGGCTGCTGAGCGACATCGACAGCTATCCGGTGGAAATCCTCATCACGCTGGCGCTGGCCACCGCTGGATACAGCCTGGCTGAATATCTGCATGTCTCGGCACCGCTGGCCGTAGTCGTGATGGGCCTGGTCATCGGCAACCATGGCGCAACCAAGCACATGTCGAATAAAACCCGCGAGCACCTGTTCAGCTTCTGGGGCTTGCTCGACGAACTGCTCAACCTGATCCTGTTCGGACTCATCGGCCTGGAAATGATCGCGCTGTCATTCGACTTCTCGGGCATCTGGGTCGGCGTCGCCGCCATTCCGGTAGTGCTGTTCGCACGGGGCCTCAGCGTGGTTCTACCGATGACCGTGTTGCGCCGCTTCTGGCTGGTCAGCCCGCATGCCGTCAAGATCATGACGTGGGGCGGCCTGCGCGGCGGCATCTCCATCGCGCTGGCGCTGTCGCTGCCGGAATTCCCCGGCCGCGACATGATCATCGGGGTGACCTATCTCGTCGTGGTCTTCAGCCTGCTGGTACAGGCCACTACGCTGGGACGCCTGGTACGCCGCTGCTCGCAGCTCGAGGCCTGACGCTTCGCGTCACTGCGCCCGGCACGGGGCCGGGCTTTTCGTCTCGCTTGAACGCGGGCACTTCAGGCCGTTTCATCCACCGTATCGGCGCTGGGAGCGTTGCTCTTGACCGATGCGATGCCATTCTCACGGCTGGCTTCGCTCTCGTACATCTCGCTGCTGCCGATCACCTGGCCATTGGCCGCCAGCAGATTGAAGAACGGCTTGCCGTTGCTGGAAGTCTTGCGCTCGTAGCGACTATCGTCCGAACTGTTCTTCTTTACCGATTCGATGCCGCTGTTGCAGCCGCCCTTGTCGGCGTAGCCTTGACTGGCCAGGATCACCTGGCCGTTGCCGGCCTTGAGGTTGAACTGGAAATCGCCATTGCCACGCTTGCTGATAACGAACTTACCTGCCATGGAACTCTCCAGGTACCGGCGGAAGCGCCGTGATCACACTGTAGCCGCTCCCGGCGCACCACGCCAAGCCGTATCCACGGCCGGAAGCCCGCTCACACGTTGAATCTGAAATGCATGACGTCGCCTTCGCGGACGACATATTCCTTGCCTTCCAGGCGCAGCTTGCCGGCTTCTTTCGCGCCCTGTTCGCCCTTGCAGGCGATGAAATCGTCGTAGGCGATGACTTCGGCCCGGATGAAGCCCTTCTCGAAGTCGGTGTGAATGACCCCGGCGGCCTGCGGAGCGGTATCGCCCACGTGCACGGTCCAGGCACGGACTTCCTTCACGCCGGCGGTGAAATAGGTCTGCAGGCCGAGCAGCTTGTAGCCAGCCCGGATGACCCGATTCAACCCAGGCTCCTCCAGCCCCAGTTCGTTCAGGAAGTCGGCGCGGTCGGCTTCTTCCAACTGCGCGATCTCGGCCTCGATGGCGGCGCACACGGCCACGACTTCGGAGCCTTCGCTGGCGGCCCGTTCCCGCACGGCGTCGAGGTAAGGGTTGTTGCTGAAGCCATCTTCGGCCACGTTGGCCACGTACATCGCGGGCTTCAACGTGATGAGGTGCAATTCCTGCAGCAAGCGACGCTCGTCAGCCTCCTTGATGAGCGAGCGAGCCGGCTTGCCGGAGTCCAGATGGTCACGCAGCTTCTTCAGCAGGTCACGCAGCCGGATGGCTTCCTTGTCGCCCGCCTTGGACGCCTTCTCAGCGCGCTGGATGCCGCGCTCGACCGTATCCAGATCGGCCAGCGCCAGCTCCGTATTGATCACGTCGATATCGTCCAGCGGGCCGATACGGCCGGCCACGTGCACGATGTCGTCGTTCTCGAAACAGCGCACCACGTGCGTGATGGCATCGGTCTCGCGGATGTGCGACAGGAATTTGTTGCCCAGCCCCTCGCCCTTCGAGGCGCCAGCCACCAGGCCCGCGATATCCACGAACTCCACCGTCGCCGGCAGTACGCGCTCCGGCTTGACGATGGTGGCGAGCTCGGCCAGCCGGGGGTCGGGCACCGGCACGATGCCCACGTTCGGATCGATGGTGCAGAACGGATAGTTCTCAGCCGCGATCTGCGCGCGCGTCAAGGCGTTGAACAGGGTGGACTTGCCAACGTTGGGCAGCCCCACGATGCCGGATTTGATACCCATGCTTGATTACTTCTTCCCGTGCAGCGAATTCATGGCCTTTTCCGCGCCCTGTTCCAGGAACACGGGCAGGTCGTCGAGCGCCTTGCCGATGGAGGCGATGATGGTGTCCTCCTCGGCCTGCGGAGCGCGGCGCAACACGTAGTCGATCACTTCCGACTTGTCGCCGGGGTGACCGACGCCGATGCGCAGACGCCAGAAATCCGCGCCAATGTGTGTAATGGTGTCACGCAGTCCATTGTGGCCGCCGTGGCCACCACCGGCTTTGAAGCGAACCTCGCCCACCGGCAGGTCCAGCTCATCGTGCACCACCAGGATGTCCGCGACATCAGCCTTGATGTAATCGGACAGGGCGCGAATGGCCAGGCCGCTGCGATTCATGTAAGTCGAGGGCTTGAGCAGGGTGATGTCGTTGCCGCTCAGAGTGAGCCGGCAGATGTCGCCCTGGAACTTGGTGTGGCTGCGAAACCGTCCACCATGCCGCGCCGCCAGGGCATCGACGAACCAGAAACCGGCATTGTGCCGGGTGAGCACGTGCTCAGGCCCCGGATTGCCGAGGCCGACGATGATCTTGAGGGGAGTCCCAGGCATGGCGCGCTACTGTTCGAGTGACCCTATGGATGGAAATGGGGAATGGGAATGGCTGGAAAAAGACAACGGGCCAGAACAGAGAGGAAATTCTGTCTGACCCGCCTGTAAGCCATCCGTTCCAGCGACCGCCCAGGGCGGCCGCTGGAAGCGTGACGTCACTTCTTGCCAGCGCCCGCGGCCGGCTTGGCCTCTTCCTTCTTGGCATCGCCAGCGGCAGCCGCACCTGCGGCCGGAGCGGCGGCAGCGGCAGCAGCCGGAGCTTCGGCTTCCTCGGCACGCGGATGATGGATCGAGACCACGGCCTCGTCGCGGCCGTGCGCCAACAGCGCCAGCTCGACGCCGGCCGGCAGCGGAATGTCGGACAGGCGCTTCATATCGTTGAGCTGCATTTCCGACATGTCGATTTCCAGCGACTCCGGCAGATCCTTCGGCAAGCACAGCACTTCGACGTGGTTGAGCAGGTGCGACACGATACCGCCCTGGGTCTTGACGCCCGGCGCCACGGCCGCGCCCTTGAAGTGCAGCGGAATGGTCATGCGGATCTGTTCGTCGTCCAGCACGCGCTGCAGATCCAGATGCAGGATCTGGTTCTTGGCCGGATGGCGCTGCACGTCCTTCAGGATCGCAGCCTGCTTCTCGCCGTTCACCGACAGCGACAGGATGCTGGAAAAGAACTTCTCGTTGATCAACAGGGTCAACAGGTTCTGGTGATCCAGGGTAAGCCGGCGCGGCTCGGAGCGCCCGCCGTAAAGAATCGCCGGTACCTTGCCGGAACGACGCAGGCGGCGGCTCGCACCCTTCCCCTGCTGGCCATCCCGAGGATCGGCGACGAGTTCAAACGCAGTCTTCATGTGTGACTCCAACTAAGTAACAACCAACGAAGCACATTCCCGCGACCAGAAAATGGGCTTCGCGCACAGCGACGTGTGTCGCGCAACACCGGGCGGCGACCGCCACGACGCCACGCCTCACACGTCATCAATCGATATAGAGTGAGCTGACGCTCTCTTCGTCCCGGATGCGGCGCATGGTCTCGGCCAGCAGCCCCGCCACCGAGAGCTGACGGATCTTCGGACACTGCCGCGCGCTGTCGCGCAGCGGAATGGTGTCGGTGACCACCAGCTCATCGAGTTCCGATTTGGCGATGCGCTCCAGCGCCGGCCCGGACAGCACCGCGTGCGTGATGTAGGACACCACCCGCTTGGCGCCCGCGGCCTTCAGCGCATGCGCGGCATGGCACAGCGTACCGGCCGTATCCACCAGATCGTCGATGAGAATGCAGCTCTTGCCTGCCACCTCACCGATGATATTCATGACTTCCGATTCATTGGCGCGCGGACGGCGCTTGTCGATGATGGCCAGGTCGGCGTCGTCCAGGCGCTTGGCGAGCGCGCGGGCACGCACCACGCCCCCGACGTCCGGCGAAACCACCATCAGATCGTCGTACTTCTGCTTCCAGGCATCGCCGAGCAGCACCGGCGACGCATACACGTTGTCGACCGGGATGTCGAAAAAGCCCTGGATCTGATCCGCATGCAGATCCACCGTCAACAGGCGATCCACGCCGGCGCTGGCGATCATGTTGGCCACCAGCTTGGCGGTGATCGGCACTCGCTGGGCGCGCGGACGGCGATCCTGGCGCGCATAGCCGAAATACGGGATGACAGCCGTGATCCGCGCTGCCGAAGCGCGTCTGCACGCGTCCACCATCACCAGCAATTCCATGATGTGATCGTTGGCCGGAGGAGAGGTGGGCTGCACGATGAACACATCGCGGCCGCGCACATTCTCCAGCAGCTCCACCGTCGATTCGCCGTCGCTGAAGCGACCGACCGAGGCACGGCCCAGCGGCACCATCAGGTGACGCGCGATTTCAAGGGCGAGCTGCGGGTTGGCGTTGCCCGCAAACACAGCCATCGTTGAGCGATCCATCAGATCTCCAATGCGGGCCGGCCCTTAACGGAACCTGGCTGGGGCGGAAGGATTCGAACCTCCGAATGGCGGGATCAAAACCCGCTGCCTTACCACTTGGCGACGCCCCAATTCTCAATTCAAACCGACGAACGACCCACTTTTAAAAGTGGGACCGGGCCTCCGCCTCCAGCCGCAGCTGCAAAGGCGAACGATTGACCCCACGCACTACAAATCCGCGCCAATGCGCGGGCAGCCGCGCAAGAGCCTGCTCTCCGACGGCGGCGTCGGACACGGCGGCAAACACGCAAGAGCCTGTGCCAGTCACTCTTGCGCGCCCAAATTCTTCAAGCCAATCAAGGGCTTCACCGATTTCGGGGTAGCGTCCGCGCAGCCAGGCGGTGCAGTCATTGTGACCACCCCCGGCGAGAAAGGCGCGTATTGTCGTGACCGGGGAATTACGTGTCAATTCAGGCGCCTGAAACACCTCGGCCGTGCTCACCGCAAGCGCTGGTTTGAGCACCAGATAGAGCGGCTCGGGCAGCTCCACCGGGGTCAGGATTTCCCCCACGCCTTCGGCCCAGGCCGCCTGCCCCCGCACGAAGAAAGGGACGTCGGCTCCCAACTGCAGCCCGAGCCGCGCCAGCGGCTCCCAGGCCAGATCCAGGTCCCACAACCGGTTCAAGGCCACCAGCACCGTCGCGGCATCGGAACTGCCGCCGCCCAGTCCGGCCTGCACCGGGATTTGCTTGTCGAGGCTGATGGCCACCCCGTGGTCGACACCGGCATGCGCCGCCAGCAGGCGTGCCGCTCGGATCGCGAGATCACTGTCCGGCATTATGTCAGCTGGACCGGCAATGCGTTCTATGACGCCACGCGGCCGCCGGTAGAAACGCAGCTGATCGGTCAGCTCGATGAACTGCATGGCCGACTGCAGCAGGTGATAGCCGTCGGCGCGGCGCCCGACGATGTGCAGACAAAGATTGAGCTTGGCGGGGGCCGGCCAGCTGGCCGCCCCGCCCAGGACCTCCCCCGGCGGGCTCGGTTCGAGCGCCGGCGCGGGTGCGGGGGTGGAGATCGGAGCGGTCATGCCAGCGCGCTGCTTCAGGAACGGCCGAGCTGCCAGCGGTCCACCACGATGCGAACCTGCGTGGTGCCGCTGCTGGCGCGGATGCGGACCGGCACATGCGCACCCGCATCGTCCGAATAACGCTGATAGTCGATGCGCCAACCGGATTGTTCGAGCGTCACCACACCATCGGCGCCCGGTTCGAGCCAGCGGTGCTCACCCGGCGCGGCGATGCCCAACATCCAGAAGCGCAGATTGCCGGCCGGCAGAATGGCGCCCAGGCGAGCCTCCAGTGCATCCCAGGCCGCCTGCGATTCGAGCTTGCCGTCACCGGTTTCCAGCTCCAGTTCAGGCGCGCTGGCGCTGCCACTCACTCTCATATGCAGGCTGCCGATACCGACCGGACCGCGCAGTTGCACTTCGGCCCGATCGCCACTCTGCTGCCAATCGAACGAGCCCGAACCGCCGCCTGCGGCACCCGTGACTCCTATGCGGCCGCGCGCCTGCCAGTCCTCCAGTTCGGCGAGATTACCTGGCAGCGGCACCGCCTGACGTGGCGCCACCGTGGTGCAGCCGCTCATCAAGCTATTCATCAGGACGGCCAGCAGGGCCAGCGCGATGACGATCGGTCCCGGGTATCCCCTGCCGCGTACCGCCTGTGTTTCCAGCGCAACCATCGCCGCCCGTGTCATTTCGGCAGCGATTGCAGCTGTTTCTGCAGGTCGGTGTTGTCGGGATAACGCTCGCTGGCCAGCTTCAGCACCTCACGCGCCTCGTCCTTGCGACCCAAGGCGATCAGTACCGCGCCCAGGTGCAAATCCACTTCCGGATCGCTGATACGGCGCTTGGCCTGCTGCAAATAAGTGAGCGCCTCATCGTTGCGCTTGGCACGATGCAGCGCCCAGCCCATGCTGTCCAGCACGGCCCCGCTGTCGGGCATGGCTTGCAGCGCCTGCTCGATCAGCTTCAGGCCCTCGGCCTGTTTGCGAGTGTGATCCACCAAAGTGTAGCCCAGCGCGTTGGCCGCATTGGGGTCGCCGGGCCGGTCGGCCACCAGTTTGCGCAGTTCGGTCAACGCCTCGTCGACGCGCCCGACATCTTCCAGTTGGAACACTCGCGCGAACCGCAGGTCCGCGGCATCGGGATATTCCCGCAACGCGCTGTCAAGCAACGCCAATGCGCCCGGCTTGTCGCCATTGGAAGCCATCAGCCCGGCGCGCGCGTTGATGGCATCGAGCGTGTATTGCGGCCGCGTCTTGGCGAATTCCTCGAGATGCTCCAGCCCCGCCTGGATCCCCTCGCGTTTGGTCTTGATGCGCGCGACCCGCATCTGCGCCGCCATCGCCATGTCGCCGCCGGTGATGCGGCTGTAAAACTGCAGCGCCTCGTCCCACGCCTCGCGCGATTCGGCGATGGCGCCGAGATTGAACAGCGATTCGTAGACGAAGCGACCGTTGGCCACCAGGCTGCCATACCGTTTGGTCGCGGCGTCGCGATTGCCGTGCTGAAAATCCAGGTCGGCCAGCAGTCGTTCGACCACCGCCGCCACGGTGTCGCTGCCGGCCAGCGCATTGAGTTCCTTGCGCGCCTCCTCTTCCTTGCCCGCCGTCATCAGCATGATGGCGTATTCGAGTCGATAGGAATCCTGCTTGTCGGTCTCGACGATCTGGCGGGCGCTGGCCAAGGCCGCATCGGTGTCGCCGCGCGCCATGCGCACCTGGGCCAGCAACAGCTTGGCGGGTGTCCAGTACGGCCCCAGGTCATGTGCCTGCTGCGCATGCTGCAGGGCCAGCGCAAAATTCTCCGACTGCAAAGCGGCGCGCGCCAACGTGTAATGGGCTTCCATCAAGTCCGGATGTTTGACTACCAGGCGTTCCAGCACGGTGGTGGTGGCGGACACCGAGCCCTCCTCGGCCAACTGCGGCAGGATGGCCAGAAAGCCGGCCTGGGGATTGATGAAGGCCGTGTTGAGCAGGAACTCCACGTGCTCGGCCGCCGTGTCGATCCGATACAGATGCAGGGCGGCGAAGGCAGCGAAACGGCGCGCTTCCTCGTCGGTCTGGTTCAGCTCCAGCCAACGCTGGGCCGCCGCCAGCACCAGGCTCCATTGATGGTGCTCGTAGGACACGCGGGTGGCTTGCTCGGCCAGGTCCACGTCCTTGGCCAACTGCGCCGCCCGGACATAGGCCTGGCAGGCCTCCAGGTAGCTGCCGCGCTGCAGGGCGACTTCAGCGCCGAGGACCAATGCATTGGGGTCGGTGGGTAGCGATTCCTCGGCCGGCGTCTTGCCGGATGCCTTGTCGCCGGGGGTGGCGCAGCCCGCCAGCAGGACTGCCGCCAGGACGGCACACACCGCTGCGGTCACGGGGTTGCTTCGGGGAGGGGCGGCAGGGGGGGCGAAACGAGCAAAGTCGAGCATGTTGCGGGCACTATAACTCATTGGCTTGTTATCCCCGGCCCCTTACCGGACAATCGCCGCCGGTTTGCGACAGCACTCAGCATGACTTTCGTCGTCGTCGGCATCAATCATCGTACAGCTCCGGTCGAGATCCGCGAGAAAATGGTCTTCGCGGGCGAAGAGCTGCCGGAAGCCTTGCGGGAGCTGGTGGCGGTGGCGGGCGTGCGTGAGTCCATGATCGTCTCCACCTGCAATCGCACCGAACTGTACTGTTACGCCGACACCTCGCCACAAGCCCTGGCCCAGTGGCTGAACCATTGGCACGACCTGGCGTCGCACCGGCTGGATCTGCGGGAGGCCCTGTATCAACACCAGGGCAATGCGGCGGTCCAACATGTGTTCGCGGTCGCCTGCGGCCTGGATTCGCTGGTGCTGGGCGAACCCCAGATCCTGGGCCAGCTCAAGGACGCCTATCGGGCCGCCTTCGAGCAGGGCGTCACCGGCCCCTATCTGAACCGGCTGCTGCAGACCACTTTCTCGGTGGCCAAGCGGGTGCGCACCCAGACGCGCATCGGCGCCAATGCCGTGTCGGTTGCATCGGCCGCCGTGGCCATGGCGCGGACCGTGTTCGAAAGCTTCCAGCAGCACACCGCATTGCTGGTGGGGGCCGGCGAAACCATTGCCCTGGCGGCGCGCCATCTGCATACCCATGGCCTGGGACGCATGATCATCGCCAATCGCAGCCTGCCACGCGCGCAGGAATTGGCGGCCGAGTTCAATGCCTACGCCATCGGCCTGGAGGCGCTCGATGCGCATCTGGTCGAAGCCGACATCGTGATCTCCTCGACCGCAAGCCCGACGCCGGTGATCAAGCATGCCGCCGTGCGCGATGCGCTGCGCGCCCGGCGACGCAAGCCCATGTTCATGGTCGATATCGCGGTGCCGCGCGACATCGAGGCCGAGGTGAGCGAACTCGAAGACGTGTACCTGTTCACGATCGACGATCTGCAGAACATCGTCAGCGAGAACATAGAGTCGCGACGCGAAGCCGCGCGTGATGCCAATCAGATGATCGCCACGGAAACCTCGCAATTCGAGCAGCAGCTGAAAACCCTGGACGCGGTGTCGGCCATCAGGCAATTGCGCGATGAAGCCGACGTACTGCGCACCCAGACCGTGGAACAGGCACGCCGCATGCTGGCCGCCGGCCGCGAGCCACAGGAAGCGCTGGAGTTCCTGGCGACCACGCTCACCAACCGGCTGCTGCACGCACCGAGTCAACGGCTGCGCCAGGCCGCCGAACGCGGCGAACTCGAACTGCTGCAAGCTGCCAAGACATTATTCGCGCCCGACGCCCCCGCGGCACAGCGCGACGACAATGAAATCCCGCCGGCCCAGCCGGCGCGCGCCGAACCGACACGGTAATCCGTCCACGCATGAAAGCTTCGATTCAGAACAAACTGGACAAACTGCGCGAGCGCCTGGAAGAGGTGAGCGCGCTGCTGGCCGATCCCCAGGTCATCGCCAACACCGATCAGTTCCGCGAACTGTCGGTGGAGTACGCCCGGCTGGACCCGGTGGTCACCCGCTACCGCGATTATCAGAGCTTGCTGGCGGAACGCGAGCATGCCCGGGAAATGATCGAAGGCCCCGATCTCGAACTGCGGGAGCTGGGCCAGGAAGAACTGGCCACGCTCACCGCACGCATCGAAGCCGAAGCGCAGGAGCTCGCCAAGCTGCTGCTGCCCAAGGACGAACGCGACGAGAGCAACATTTATCTCGAAGTGCGGGCCGGCACCGGCGGCGACGAAGCGGCGATTTTCGCGGGCGACCTGTTCCGCATGTACTCGCGCTACGCCGACGGCAAGGGCTGGAAAGTCGAAGTGCTGTCGGACAGTCCGGGCGAGCACGGCGGCTACAAGGAAGTCATCAGTCGCGTGGTCGGCCGCGGCGCCTTCTCGCAGCTGAAGTTCGAAGCGGGCACGCATCGTGTGCAGCGTGTCCCCGCCACCGAGGCACAAGGACGCATCCACACCTCGGCCTGCACGGTGGCCATCCTGCCGGAAATGGCCGAGGTCGAAGCCATCGACTTGAACCCGGCGGAACTGCGCGTCGACACTTTCCGAGCCTCCGGCGCCGGCGGCCAGCACGTCAACAAAACCGATTCCGCCATCCGCATCACCCACCTGCCTACCGGCATCGTGGTCGAATGCCAGGACGAACGCTCGCAGCACAAGAACCGCTCGCGCGCCATGTCCCTGCTCAAGGCGCGCCTGAAGGCCGCCGAACAGGACAAACGCGACCAGGCCGAGGCTCAATCACGCAAGCTGCAGGTGGGTTCGGGCGACCGCTCCGAACGTATCCGCACTTACAATTTCCCCCAGGGCCGCATCACCGACCACCGCATCAATCTCACCTTGTACAAGCTGGCCGACGTGATGAACGGTGACCTGGAGCCGGTCATCCAGCCGCTGCAGCAGGAGTACCAGGCGGAGCAGCTGGCGAGGATAGTGGACTAGCGAGACATGACCGGCCCGACCGTCATCCTGCAAAGCATCACCGGCGTCGACGTCGAGCTGCGCGTTGCGGGACCCGGCAGTCGCAGCTATGCGTTCGTGATCGACTGGCACATTCGCGGCATCCTGGCGCTGGCCTGGTTCTTCGCCCTGCTGTTGCTGTTCGGCGGTCTGGCTCAATTCACCCTCACCCTGCCGGCGCTGAGCCCGCTGGCACTGTTCCTGGTGAAGTGGAGCCCGTGGCTGATCTACTTCGGTTATCACCCGGTACTGGAAGTGGCCATGCGCGGCCGAACGCCGGGCAAACGGATGGCCGGCGTGCGCATCGTTGCGCGCACCGGCGACATTCCCGGCGTCGGTGCGTTGCTGATACGCAATGTGTTCCGCCTCATCGACAGCCTGCCGGGGCTCTACCTGGTGGGCCTGGGCAGCGTGATGCTGACCAAGCACAACGTGCGTATCGGCGACCTGGCCGCGGGCACGCTGCTGGTGCACGATCCGGTCGAAAGCGAAAAATCTTTCGCCACCCTGCATGCGGCCACCGCGAGCAGCCCGCTCGACCCGCAACTGGTCGACCTGGCCCAGGAACTGCTGGATCGCTGGACGGAATTGGACGACGGCGCACGCGCCGAGCTGGCCCGGACCCTGATCCGGCGCATCGAGGCAGCGACGGCGCAGAGTCAAGGGCCCCAGGATTCGCTGGCGCAGCAGGACACGGAGGAGTTGCGCCAACGCCTGCTCCACTTGTTGTCCGGCGGGAGACCCACGTGAGCACGGACGCAGGTTTGCAGGCGTGGCTCGCATCGCGCGCCACGGTGTGGCAGGAACTCGCACCGCTGCTCGACCGGCTGGAACACAAGCGCAATCACACCACCGCCGAAGCCTTGAGCGCCATCGAAATGTATCGCTCGCTGGGACGCGATCTGTCCATCGCACGGCGCATCCTTCCAGCCAGCCGCGTGACGCGGGCACTGGAGGCGCGTTACGCCAAGCTGCACAGCATCATCCATCGCCAGCCACACAACTGGCACGCCCGTCTCAAAGCTTTGTTCCGTGACGAAATCCCGGCGGTGGTCCGCGAATTGCGCCAGCCCATCCTGTGGATCAGCCTGCTGTTCGCCTTGAGCGCCGGCGCCGGCTGGTGGCTGGTCGCCACCTATCCCGACCTGATCGGCCTGCTGGCCAGCGAAGACATGGTCGCCGGCGTCGAACAGGGACGGCTATGGACCGAAGGCATGCTGAACGTGATGCCGTCATCGGTGGTGTCCACCCAGATCCTGGCCAACAACATCATGGTCAGCGTCGCCGCCTTCGCGGTGGGTATTTTCTTCGGCCTGGGAACGTTCTATCTCATCGCGCTCAATGGCCTGATGCTGGGCGGCATGTTCGCTTTCACGCATCAGCACGGCCTGGCCGGTGAGCTGCTCAAATTCGTGATCGCGCACGGCGTGGTGGAATTGTCGGTGATCTGCCTGGCCGGCGCCGCCGGCACCTTGCTGGGCGAATCCTTGATTCGTCCCACTCACGCCACGCGACGCGAATCGTTCCAGCACGCCACCGCCAAGGCGGGCAAGCTGCTGGTGCTGTGCGCACTGCTGCTGATCGGCTGCGGCTTCATCGAAGGCTACCTGTCGCCCGACCCTGACTTTCCCATGCTGTCGCGAGTCGTGGTCGGCTTCGGCTACGGCGCCTTGATGGTCGCCGCCCTGACCGGACGCCTGTTCGGCCGCCAGCCATCACAGGTGCCCCTAAAATCATATAGTTAAACCATCGTTGCTAATTGATATCATTTTGATATCATGCTTAAAAGCCGAGCTGCCCAAGGGGAGTTCGAGCGAACAACGGTCTGGTCAACAGGCAAAGCGAGGGTGTCATGCAAGAACGGCAGATCTGGTCGCTACCCGGCGTCCCGGTGGTGTTGGGGTTGGTCGTGTTGGGCGCGATCGATGCGGGGTGGATCGTCAATACCACGCTGAACACCGGCGAGCCGCCGCCGGCCGGCATCCTGATCGCCGTGCTGATCGCGATCGCGGCCAAGGGCTTCTTCATGGTGCAGCCGAACACCGCGGCGGTGATGCAGTTCTTCGGCCGCTATGTCGGCGTGGAACGCAACAGCGGCCCGCGCTGGGCCAACCCCTTCTACACCAAGAAGCCGGTGTCGCTGCGCGTGCGCAACTTCGAATCCGGCAAACTGAAAGTGAACGAACTGGGTGGCTCGCCCATCGAGATCGCCGCGGTGGTGGTATGGCAGGTACACGATGCCGCCGAGGCCATCTTCAACGTGGACGATTACGAGAATTTCGTGCGCGTACAGACCGAGGCGGCGGTACGGCAGACCGCCACCAGCCATCCCTACGACTCGCACGACGGCAAAGTCGCGCTGCGCTCTCACTCAGCCGAGGTCAACGATCACCTGAAGGAAGAGATCGAAGAGCGCCTGTCGAAAGCCGGCGTGACCGTCCTGGAAGCACGGGTCAGTCACCTCGCCTACGCGCCGGAGATTGCGCAAGCCATGCTGCAACGGCAACAAGCGGAAGCGATCATCGCCGCGCGCACACGCATCGTCGAAGGCGCGGTGTCGATGGTGGAGATGGCGCTGGATCAGCTGGCCAGCAAGGGCGTGGTGAAGCTCGATGAGGAACGCAAGGCCGCCATGGTGTCCAACCTGCTGGTGGTGCTGTGCGGCGAACGCAGCACGCAACCCATCGTGAACGCCGGCACCCTGTACACCTGACGGCCGCCCGCGCCCTTACAGCGACCGCAAGCCAGTGGCCGACAAGAAAGCTTATCCGCTACGGATCAGTCCAGAGATTCTGGATGCCGTGCAAAGCTGGGCAGCGCACGAGTTGCGCAGCGTCAACGCGCAGATCGAGTATGTGCTGCGCGATGCGCTGCGCAAGGCGGGACGGTTGAAGCCGCCGGCGGAGGAGCCGCCGGCGCCTGAGGAAGACAGGCCTGAGGAAGACAGGGAATAGCGTTCATACGCGCCGCCGGTGGCGAAACTCCCCATAAGCATGGAACACGGCGCGCTCCAGTTGCTCCGGCCGAGCCAGCACCGCCGGAGCCCCCAAAGCATGCAACGCCTGCACGTTACGCCGCAGGCGCGCCCCATACTCCTGAGCCGCCAGCGATTCATACGGATCCAGCCAGGAGCGCGCGGGGGCGTGAGCCAGCTGCTCGGCTGCGGGGCTGGCCAACCCGGCGATCAATGGTAAGTGCTTGGGCAGCAACAGGCGTGCCGCCGAGGCCAGCTGGCCGGCGACGGTGGCATCATCCAGGTCGGTGAGCAACACCACCAGACAGCGTTGTCGCGCCAAGGTGCGGATATGCAGCGCCGCGTTGAGGGGATTGGACTCGGCGGGCGCCAGCTGCGAGGCGGCCAGCAGCCTGCGAATACGGACCACGGTGGAGACCCCGCGCCCCGGCGCGATAGTGGCGAGCGGACGGTCGGCGAACAGGACCAGGCCGACGCGATCGTCAGCCGCTACCGCATGCTCGGCGAAACGCGCTGCGAGGTTGGCGTAGTGGCCTAGCCGGTCGAGGTTGCCTGCTCTCAGGGCGCTGCCGCGACCCGCGTCGATGGCTATCACGATCTCCAGGTGCTGATCCTCCGAGAACTCCCGGCTGATCAGCCGGCCGCGTCGCGCGGTGGCTTTCCAATCGATCAGGTGTTGCGGATCGCCACTGCGGTAGTCGCGTAGCTGCAGGATTTCAGCGCCCGCGCCCACCGTAGCTCCGGTTCGCGGTCCCACCATCGCGACGCCCAGACGACGCGCGTCGTCGCGCAACAGCTCGGGCACGACCTGCAACTTGAAGTCGGTGACCAGCCGGCGCGTCCACCAGGCCAGCCCCAAGGGTCCTCCGATGCGAGTCCGTATGACAGGCCAACGATGTTCACCGAGTCGACGGGGAGTGATGCTCAGCACTGCCGCCGCGCAGGACGACGATCCCGTGGCAGGCACTTCCAGCAGCTGCACCTGCTCCGCAACTTCCACTGCCGCCGGCGCGTCGGGAGCCAGTTCGACGCTCAGAGTGCGCGCGAGGGAATGGGTCAGCCTCACCTGCAGCGGGAGGGCGCGCCCGAGCACCACAGCTTCTTCGACGCGCAGCGCCACAGTCAGATGCGCGCGCAACAGAACCCAGCCCTCATAGGCCAGTCCCAGCAGCAACAGCGCCAACGGCCAACGCCAGGCTCCGGCCAGCGCCGCATCGCCGCTCCAGGCCCCGACGATCGCAATCAGGGTGGTTAGCACCGCGAGCAGCAGCGCATTCTGACGCAGGCTCATGCCTTCACCCTCATGCCTTCACCCCCATGCCCTCACCGAGGAACCGCGGTCTGATCCAGCAGGCGCTGCGTGACGGCCTGCTCGGTCACCCCTTCGAGCATGGCCTCGGGCGCCAGCACCAGGCGATGCGGAATCACCAGCGGCGCCACCGCCTTGACGTCATCGGGAGTGACGAAATCGGCGCCCCGCATGCCCGCCGAGATTCGCGCAGCGCGCAGCAGCGCCAGCACACCCCGAGTCGACAACCCAAGCCCGACGTGAGCATGGGCGCGTGACTCGGCAGCGATATCGACCACATAACCCGCCAACTCGGGTGCGACATGAATCTGGTTCACGGCGTCCTGCGCCGCCGCCAGCACTTCGGCGGTGACGACCGCCTCGGGCTTGCCGGCGCCGTGAGCATCGAGATTGCCATAGCGCCGCAGCACCTCCAGCTCATGATCGCGGCCCGGATAGCCCAGATCGACTCGCAGCATGAAACGGTCGAGCTGTGATTCGGGCAGCGGGAATGTGCCCTCGAACTCGCGGGGGTTCTGGGTGGCGATCACCAGGAACCGTCCGGGCAGCGGGAAGTTCTGGCGATCCACCGTCACCTGGCGTTCCTCCATGGCTTCGAGCAAGGCCGACTGGGTCTTGGGCCCGGCGCGATTGATTTCGTCCACCAGCAGCACATCGGCGAACACCGGACCGGGGCGGAACACGAACTCGCGGCTGTCGGCATCGAACACATGAGTGCCGGTGATGTCGGCAGGCATGAGATCCGAGGTACCCTGCACGCGCTTGAATACGCCGTCCAATGCATTGGCCAGCGATTTGCTCAGCAAGGTCTTGCCGAGACCGGGCGCTCCCTGCAGAAGGACATGGCCACGGGCAACCACCGCGATGGCCAACGCGCGCACCACCGGCTCCATGCCTATGACGGTGGCGCCGAGGGCCTGCTGCAGCCGTTGTTCCAGCGATTCCAGGGCGTTGCTCATGCGAAAGTCTCTTGTGGATTTCAGAGGAAGATGAGGCTGCGGCGCGCCTGAGTCAGAAGATTGTGCAATTTGGGCAGGTCGATGCGCTGCCCTTGCCGCACCTTGTCATACAGGGCTTGCAACTGTTCCAGCTGCTGGGTCGTAACCGAACCGCGCTCACGCATCCAGCCCCAGGGAGGGTCGTCCCGGAAACTGTCCTCGGGGACCGGCAGGCCGCCACCGCGGCGCAGGTCATCGAAGAAATTGGCGAACAGCTGCCGCGCCGCTTCGGTTGGACGCAGGACGCGGGCCATGAAACCGCCGCTGGCACGCACGAAGCTGGTGATATCCACGGGGTTCCAGTTCCTGCCGGCGGCACGCAGGCGCTGCGAACCCAGCACGAAGACCAGCCACAAGCCCAGCAACCACCCCAGCGAGCCATGCAAACGCCGGTCGCTGAAGAAAGCTTTCGGATCATAGAACGCGACCAGTCCCTGGTGCGCATCGTCGATGATCACCTTGCCGGCGGCAGCGCGCGACCACGCGACGATATTGGCAAGCAGGCGCGCGTTGTCTCGTTCGCCCAGCAGCTTGTTGGTCAGAACGCTGCCGTAGGCGCTGACAATGACCTGGCCGTTGCCGTAACGCGCCAGCCACAACATGGGCGCGCCGCTGTCCGGGTCCTGTGCCAGCTCCAGCACCAGGTCCAGCAGACCGGACGATGCCTGCCACTGGGAGGTCGGATACTCCGACTGCGCCACCACCGACTTCACCCCTGCCAGCAAGGGATGAGGGCTGGTGGGCACCAGTTCGAAACGCGCCGGCGTAGCCAGTTTCTGGAACGGATTCTGTGACGTGGGCTTCGGGGACGCTGGCTGCGCGGCGCCCTTCTGGGCCTGGTCCTGACCCTGCTCCGGCCCGGCCTGCGCAAACTCCAGGCCGGTCATGGCTTGCAGGCGCGGCAGGAAGCTGGCATCGGCGCCCTCGCCCATCGACCAGTCGGGCGTATCCGACAGTCCCGCGACCACGAACAGCGTATTGCCGGCGGAAATCCAGTCGCGCAGCGGCCCCACTTCGGAATCACGCATGGGATAGAGATGAGGCGCGGTACTGATGAGCAAATTGCCCGTAGCAGCCACCCCAGGCAGTTTGACCAGTTGATCGAAACGCATCCGCAACGACACCGGCTCGACTCCCGAAGCGGCCAGCCAACGCTGCAGCGCCAGGTATCCATTCGGACCCGCTTCGGTAGTGATGGGGCGCGTCGGCCGCTCTTGCGGCCCCGAGGGCTTGGGCAACATCAGCGCATAGAACAGCGCGAAAGCAGCGACGGCGAACGCCAAGGTCAACAGGCGATCCTTCATGGTGTCGCCTCCGGCGGGGACGGCGCTGGTACTGCCAGTTGGGCGCGCAGCATCCGGCCCGTCGCCATCGCGGCGTCGATTTCCTCCGTGGACGCCGGCATCGCGCTGTAGAGCAGTCGCTCACCCAGTCCCGCGATGTGGCGGAAGCCGTCGCGCTGCTCAGCGCTGTCGAAGGTCGCGCGTAAACCCAGCTCCCGATGCGTGAGACTGCGATCGGCACGCAATCGGCCCGCCTCGACCAGCGTGTTCACCAGCGCCTGGAGCATCAGGGCGGGTCGCAACGCAGGCGCCACCGAGTCCAGGCCGGCCAACGTGAATTTGGGGATCTCCACCACTGCCGCACCATCGGCCGTGTTGACGCGGTGACGCCGGCCATCCTTGATCCGGCCGGCGCGAATTTCATTCACGATCACCGCCACGGCGAGCAGCAGCACCAGTCCGATGAGACCATAGGTCATCAGGCTCACCCAGCGTTGCGACAAGGAGTGCTCGCTCCACCAGCGCTTGAACCAGGTGTCGCCGGATTTCTGGCTGGCCTGCTGTTCGAACAGATCGCGCAACCATTGCTTGAAGCGCGCGAACCAGCCCTGCGGGACCTGCGCGTGCTGCTGCCGTTGCAACGAATCGAGAATGGGCGCGAGCCTACCGACGTCGGGAGCGACATCGGCTCGTGATGGCTCGCTATAACGCCTGGTCAGCGCCAGCAGGTCCGCCAGGCCATGGACGGTCAGCGTGTCGGCCTGTTGCTCGGCAATGAAGGGCGCATAGCCGAGTTCCACCAGCGCATGCTCCAATCCCGGGCAGTCCTCCTGCAGCGCGGTCAAGCCGACGGCATCGCTGTCCGCTTCACTGCACTCAACGACGATCGCCTGCGCCGTGGCGATCTCGGTGTCGGCGGAGTCGGCGGACGATGCGGCGGCGCAGATGCTACCCGCGACGGTCGCGCTCAACAGAAACGCAATGAGTGCAGTCGAACGCACGAACGGTCGGGTCACCTATGGCTCATGTCATCTTTGAATTAGGGAGGGTTGAGCGCACCGACGCGCGCGGCGAGATCCCCGCCGTGCTTGCGCAGCTTCAAGTCCCAATACACGGCGATGACCAAGGCACTGAAAAATGGCGCCAGGATCACGTTGGACGACACTCCCACGACCAGACCGAGCACGGTGCCGAACAGCACGATGTCGCCGCCCCCGCTCCCGCTCCCAAACCCCACCAGCGGCACCAGCATGCCTGCCAGGATGCCCACCGCCGTATACAGCACCAGCACGATCAGGAACCCCACCGACAGGATGGCCGTGGTACGCCACCAGTTGCCCCACACCAGTCGATGGCTGCCGGTGAGAGCCGTCACCGGCCCCGCCTGTTCGAACAGCACCAGCGGCCAACTCACCAGCAGGCTGATGGTCAGGATCAGCCCCGGCACCACCAGCAGCACCAGGCCGATGCCGATGGCCAGAAACGCCAGGATGGCCACGATGACCAGCGACGCAAGCCGCCCCAGTGCCGACTGCAGGGCCATTCCCCGGCCCAGCGGCGCATCGATGCCGATCGCGTGGATCTTGAGAAACAGCGCGCCGTAGCACCAGGCCGACAGAATCATGGTCAACAGATTGGACAGCAGGTAACCGGGACGGTTGAACACCGCCAGGATGGCGAACGGATCGTTCGAGTTCGGCAACACGGCGCCGACGCTGTTGTACAGGTACAGGGCGGGAATCATCCCCACCAGCGCCAACAACAGGCACAGCGGCCAGACCGAGCCGATCGATGACTTATACAGGCTGAACGTGGTGTCGAGCACACCACCGATGGTCTGCGGTCGCTCGGGTCGAATCGCCATGAGGTCGCTCCCCCCTTATCGCAAGTGTCATCCCCAAGTGTTATCCCAGGGCTTGTTGCAAGTCGGCGCGCAGATCCGCGACGTCCTCGATGCCGACCGACAGCCGGATCAAGGTGTCGTCGATGCCCAGCGCCCGGCGCTTGTCCGGCGGAATGGACGCGTGGGTCATCAGGCCAGGATGATCCACCAGGCTCTCCACGCCCCCCAGGCTTTCGGCCACGGTGAAGACCTGCAGGCGCTCCAGGAACTGACGGGCTTCGTTCAAGCCGCCCTTGACGAAGAAAGTAATGATGCCGCTGCCGCCATTGAGCATCTGGCGCTTCGCCAGTTCGTACTGCGGATGACTGGGCAGGTGCGGGTACAGCACCTTGGCCACTTGCGGATGACTGGACAGCCAGCCGGCCAGTTCCAGCGCGCTTTCACTGGCCTGGCGCATGCGCAGCGCCAGGGTCTTCACGCCCCGCAGCGCCAGGAAGCTGTCGAAGGGGCCGCTGATGCCGCCGATGGCGTTCTGCAGGAAGCCGATCTGGTCCGCCAGTTCGTCGTTCGCCGTGACCGCGATACCGCCGACCATGTCCGAATGCCCGTTCAGATACTTGGTGGCGGAGTGCACGACGATGTCGGCGCCCAGCTCCAGCGGACGCTGAATCCACGGGCTTGCGAACGTATTGTCCACGACGGTGAGAATGCCGCGCGCGCGCGCAAACTCGGCGACCTGCGCGATGTCCACCAGCCGCAGGGTGGGATTGGTGGGAGTTTCGATCCAGATCAGCTTGGTCTGCGGACGCAGCGCCGCTTCCAGGGCCGAGCGCTGGGACAGGTCGGCGAAACCGATGTCGAGATTGGCGGTGCGTCGACGCACCCGCTCGAACAGACGGAACGTGCCGCCATACAAGTCATCCATCGCGACGATGTGGCTGCCCGCATCGAGCAATTCCAGCACGGTGGCGGTAGCGGCCATGCCGGAGGCGAAGGCGAAGCCGCGTGTGCCGCCTTCAAGATCGGCGATGCAGCGTTCCCACGCCCCGCGGGTCGGATTGCTGGTGCGCGAGTAGTCGTAGCCCTTATGGACGCCAGGGCTGGACTGCGCATAGGTGGAAGTGGTGTAGATCGGAGGCATGACCGCCCCCGTGGTCGGGTCGGGCGACTGCCCGGCATGGATGCAGCGAGTGGCGAAGTGCTGGCGGCGATCGGCAGATGAGGCCATGGCGTGTCCGAAAGTTGGGAGTGCGGGTTGCGGTCAAAGGGAAGTCAGGGGGAAGTCAGGGTCGTGGCCTGGCGGCGGAGATAATTCAGTACGTCGGAACGTGTGATCAGGCCGAGGAACTTGTCGCCATCCATCACGGCGGCCGACGAGCGTATTTCCAGCATGGCCACCAGGTTGTTGACCGAGGTGTCCTTGTCCACGGTCAGGAAGGCTTTGGTCATGGCGTGGCGCACCGGCTCCTTGAAGCTCTCCGGGCGACCGAACGCGAAGCGCAGGATGTCGTCCTCGGTGACCACGCCGATCAACTTGTCGTTCTCCATTACCGGCAGTTGCGAGAAACCGGCGTTGCGCAGGCGGTTGTGTGCGGTGGTAAGTACGTCGTCCGGCCCGACCGTGATGGTGGCGCGCTCTCCATGGGGGCGACCGATCAGGTCGCGCAAGTCGCCATAGGTCTCGCGCTGAATGAAGCCCTGATCTTCCATCCAGAAATCATTGAACAGCTTGGACAGGTAGCGCGCGCCCGTGTCGGCGGCCAGGGTGACCACGCGCTTGGGTGTTGACTGATCCCGGCAATAGCGTAGTGCCGCCGCCAGCAGCGTGCCGGTCGAGGAGCCCGCCAGCACCCCTTCCTTTTGCAACAGTTCACGCGCGGTGGAAAACGACTCGCCGTCGCTGATGGTGTAAGCACGGCGGGTCAGCGAAAAGTCGCAGATGGAGGGGATGAAGTCTTCGCCGATGCCCTCGACCAGCCAGCTGCCCTTCTGGGTCATGTTGCCGGTGGCAATGTACTCGGCCAGGATGGAGCCCTGCGGATCGGCGAGCACCAGCTCGACGTGCGGAGCATGCCGCTTGAAGAAGGCCGCCAGTCCGGAGATGGTGCCGCTGGAGCCGACGCCCACCACGACGGCGTCGAGTTGCTGCGCCATCTGTGCCCAGATTTCCGGCGCGGTGGTCGATTCGTGCGCCTGCGGATTGTCGGGATTGGCGAACTGGTTGATGAAGTAACCACCGATGCGCTTGGCGATGGCGGCACCCAGGTCCTGGTAGTACTCGGGATGCCCCTTGCCGACGTCGGAGCGGGTCAGGACCACCTCGGCACCCATGGCCCGCAGATTGAAAATTTTCTCCTGGCTCATTTTGTCGGGCAGCACCAGGATGAGTCGGTAGCCCTTCTGCGCCGCGACCAGCGCCAGACCCAGGCCGGTATTGCCCGCCGTGGCCTCCACGATGGTGGCCCCCGGCTTCAGGTCGCCGCGCCGCTCGGCCTCCTCGATCATGGACAGGCCGATCCGGTCCTTGATGGAGCCGCCGGGATTCATGTTCTCCAGCTTGAGGAACAGCTCGCACGGACCGGTATCGAGCCGGTTGAGCTTGAGAAGCGGCGTACGGCCGATCATTTCCAGCGTGCTGCCGAAGACTTGCATCGAGACTCCTTCGCATAGGCTGACGATGGTACGGCACGCGGCACGCAGATCGGCTACGCTTTACACGGATTGTACGTGACCCGTCCGCAGCCTGTGGCTTCCCGTGGCCGGTCGCATCCCCCAACCCTACCACCGCGCCGCTCGGAACGAGCCGCCTTCGACATGCCGCCCGTAGATCCGCCCCAGACCCTCGCCGATGTATTGCACACCGCCACCGCCCTGCTGTCTCGCAACTGCGAATCGGCCCGGCTGGATGCCGAATTGCTGCTGGAACACGTAACCGGCTTGTCGCGCGCCACTTTCCGGGCCAGCCCGGAACGCCATCTGCCGCCCCAGGCGGCCTGGTCGTTCCAGCAACTGGTGAAACGGCGCCTCAAGGGAGAACCGATTGCATACATTCGGGGCCAGCAGGAATTCTGGTCGCTGCTGCTGGAAGTGACGCCGGCCACTCTGATTCCACGCCCGGAAACCGAGTTGGTGGTGGAACGGGCTCTGGCCCATGTCGAGCCCTCGGCTGCGGCTCGAATCGCCGACCTCGGCACCGGCAGCGGCGCCATCGCCATCGCCATCGCCAGCGAACGGCCGGCGGCCCGGATCGTGGCATGCGACATCTCCAGGGAAGCGCTCGAAGTGGCCATCCGCAACACGGCGCGCCTGCAGATCCCCAACGTCCAATTGGCCCAGGGCAGTTGGTTCGCGGCGCTGGAGGGAACTGCGCGCGGGCCTTTCGATGCGATCGTGTCCAACCCCCCCTACATCGCGCTGGATGATCCGGACCTGGCGCCGGGGGTGCGCAAGCACGAGCCCACCCAGGCGCTGCTCAGCGGACGCACCGGCCTGGAGGCAATCAGCCATATCGTAGCCGGCGCGCCGCAACACCTCGCTCCGGGCGGCTGGCTGATTCTCGAACATGGCTGGAAACAGGCGGGTGCGGTACGCGAACTGCTTGTACGGGGCGGCTTCCGTCGCGTAGGCTCACATGCCGATCTGGCCGGCCACGAACGGGTCACCGAGGGCTGCTGGGGTTGAACCAGGGACTCTCTATTTCAATTCACCTTCCGTTGTAGCAAGCGTCATACCCATGCTCGAATTCAAGACTTCCAAAGGCACCTTCACCGTTCAGCTGTTCGACAAGCAGGCACCGCTCAGCGCCGAGAACTTCCGCCGCTATGCCGAAGACGGCTATTTCGACGGCACGGTGTTCCACCGCGTGATCGCTGGATTCATGGTGCAGGGCGGCGGCATGACCGCCGACATGAAAGCCAAGCCCGGCACGCGCGAGCCGATCCAGAACGAGGCCACCAACGGCCTGAAGAACAAGCGCGGCACGCTGTCCATGGCGCGTACCAACGACATCAACAGCGCCACCTCACAATTCTTCATCAACGTGGTGGACAACGACTTCCTGGACCATCGCCCCGGCAATTACGGCTATGCCGTGTTCGGCCGCATCGACTCGGGCATGGAGGTGGTGGACGCCATCGTGGCGGTGCAGACCGGCAACCGCGCCGGCCATCAGGACGTGCCGGTCGAACCCATCACCATCGAATCGGTGCGGCGCATCGAAGCCAAGCAGGAATAGGAGGAGCTCGGCAGGGAACCAGCTGCTCTCGTGTGACCGTGACGCGTTCCCTGCCCTCTCGTCTGCTGCGCGGCGCCGGTTGGCTGCTGCTGAGTTGGTTCGTCTTGAGCGTGGCGGCCGTGCTCCTGCTGCGCTGGGTCGATCCCCCCACTTCGGCCTTCATCGAACGCGAACGGCTGATCAGCGCCGTCAGCAAACACAGCTATGCCGTGCGGCATCGCTGGGTGGACTGGCGTGGCATGTCGACCCAGATGAAGATCGCGGTGATCGCCTCGGAGGATCAGCTGTTCCCGGATCACAACGGCTTCGATTTCAAATCCATCAACCGGGCCTGGCAGGATCGCGAGCACGGCAAACGGGTGCGAGGCGCCAGCACCATCTCGCAGCAGGTGGCCAAGAACCTGTTCCTGTGGCCGGCGCAAAGCTGGTTGCGCAAGGGGCTCGAGGCTTATTTCACCCTGCTGATCGAAACGTGCTGGCCCAAACAGCGCATTCTCGAGGTCTATTTGAACGTGGCCGAATTCGGCCAGGGCGTGTTCGGCGTCGGTGCGGCCAGCGACAGCTACTTCCACAAGAGCCCGGCCCGGCTCACCGCCTCCGATGCCGCGTTGCTGGCGGCCGTGCTGCCCAGCCCCAAACGCCTGCGAGTCAATGCCCCTTCAAGCTACGTGCGCATGCGCCAGCAATGGATCCTGAGGCAGATGCGCGGCATCGGCGGCAGCGCGATACTCGCGGACATGAACTGACTCAAGCCGGTATGACTTTCTGATCTATCGCGCCGAAAATGCTGTGGCCGGCGGTATCCAGCATCTCGATGCGCACCCGGTCGCCGAACTTCAGGAACGGGGTCATGGGCTTGCCGGTTTCTATCTGCTCGAGCATGCGGCGTTCGGCCAGGCAGGCCGATCCCAGCGAGCGGTCGTAGTTCGACACTGTGCCCGACCCTACGACGGTGCCGGCACCCGCCCGGCGCGTCCTGGTGATGTGCTGAATCAAGCGCGGAAAGTCGAAGGTCATGTCCACGCCGGCCTGCGGCCGGCCGAACAGCTCGCCATTGATGTGCACCACCAGCGGCAGGTCGACCTTGCCGCCATCCCAGGCATCGCCCAGTTCGTCGGGCGTCACCGCCACCGGCGAGAAAGCCGTGGCGGGCTTGGATTGATAGAAGCCGAAGCCCTTGGACAGTTCGCCCGGGATCAGGTTGCGCAGCGACCAGTCGTTCACCAGCAGCACCAGCTTGATGTGATCGCGGGCGTGCTGCGCGCTGATACCCATGGGAACATCGTCCGTGATCACCGCCACCTCGCCTTCCAGGTCGATGCCGAATTCCTCGCTCGGCACCGGGACATCCTGGCAGGCGCCGAGGAAATCGTCGGAACCGCCCTGGTAGACCAGGGGATCGGTCCAGAAGCTGGTGGGCATCTCGGCGCCGCGCGCCTTGCGCACCAGTTCGACATGGTTGACATAGGCCGAGCCGTCCACCCAGTGATGTGCCCGGGGCAGCGGCGCCATGGCCTGCCGCGGATCGAAAGCGAACGCGTCGGTGGCCTGCCCGGTTTCCAGGGCATTAGCCACCGTCTGCAGCCGGGGCGCCATGCGTTGCCAATCGTCCAATGCGGACTGCAGGGTGGCGGCGATTTGCGGCACCGCAACGGCGCGGGTCAGGTCCCGGCTGACCACCACCAACCGGCCGTCACGGCCGCCCGAGCGCAGGGTAGCTAGTTTCATATGAAACCATATTACTGAAAAACCTCGGAAGATATTAACAGAGGTCGCGCAAAAAGGGGCAACGGACCTGGCATCAACCGAACTTCAGCGCGCGCAACGACAGACGGCTGTGGGTCTTGAGGACATCGGCCTCGGTGAGGGGTGGCAGCTCGAGCTGGCGGGCTTCCATCCAGGCGGTCAATTCTTCGGGCGCCAAGGGCGGGCTGAAGTAATAGCCCTGGTATTGATCGCAGCCGGCTTCACGCAGGAATTCCAGCTGCTCGCGGGTCTCGACGCCCTCGGCGATCACTTTGAGCTTGAGGGTATGCGCCAGTGAAATCACCGCACGCACGATGGAGGCATCCTCGGCGCTACGCGTGACATCGCGAATGAAGCCACGGTCGATTTTCAGCTTGTCGAGCGGGAAGCGTTTGAGATGGCTCAAGCTGGAGTAGCCGGTGCCGAAATCGTCGATCGACAGCTGGATGCCCAGACGGCTCAACTGGCGCAGGATCTGCGCGGACGCTTCGGGGTCGTACATGACCGCGCTTTCGGTGAGTTCCAGCTCGAGATACTGGGCTGGCAGGTCGGCTTCGCGCAGCGCCGCCTCGACTCGCTCCGCCAATTGATTCTGACGGAATTGGCGCGCCGACAGGTTCACCGCCACGCGCAATGGTGTCAGGCCGGCGAGCTGCCACTGCCGGGCCCTGCGGCAGGCTTCTCGCAGCACCCATTCGCCGAGTTCCACGATGATGCCGGTCTCCTCGGCCAACGGAATGAACTCATCCGGACGGATCATGCCCCGTTCGGGGTGACGCCAACGTACCAGCGCCTCCACGCTGCGTACCCGGTCGTCGAGCACTTCGGCCTTGGGCTGGAAGTGCAGCTCGAACTCATTGTTGATGAGCGCGCGACGCAGGCCGCTCTCGAGTTCCAACCGGTGGTGCGCGAAGGCCAGCATGTCCTTCGAGAAGAACTTGAACGTGTTGCGCCCCGCCTGCTTGGCATGATGCGCGGCCGCCTCCACCCGGCGCAGCAGCGTGTCGACATCGGAACCGTCGCCAGGATGCACGCAGACCCCGATGCAGGCGGTCATGTGGACCTCCAGGCCGCGCAGCGCTATCGGCCGGCCGATGTCGTCCAGCATGCGGCCGACCATGAACTCGATTTCCCGGGGATTGCTCATCTGTTCGAGCAGCGCCACGAACTCGTCGCCTTCCAGGCGTGCCAGAGTATCCGAGCGGCGCGTCTGGGCCGTCAGGCGATAGGTGACTTCCCGCAGTAATTCGTCGCCGGCCTGATGCCCCAGAGAATCGTTGATGGATTTGAAGCCGTCCAGATTGATCTGCAGCAGAGTGAACCCATGCTGGAGGCCATGGGCACGCTCGATGGCCCCCGTGATGCTGTCCTCCAGCAGCCGGCGATTGGCAAGCCCGGTCAACGGGTCGTGCAGCGCCAGATGTTGCAGCCGCGCATTGGCCTGTTCCAGGCGCTCGGCATGCCCTTTGACCTTCGATTCCAGCTGCGCGTCGTGCACCATGGTGACGACGGTGATGGCCAGCAGCGCGACCACCGACACCGCCGCGATGAGTGCCAGCCAGCTGCTGCCCAGCGAACTGTTCGAGCCGTTGACGGTGCCGATGCAATAGGCGCCAGGTGCGAACTGCGATGCCGCCATGCCGGTGTAGTGCATGCCGCTGATCGCCAGCCCCATCGCCACCGCGGCGCCGAGCCGGGCCAATACCATGGTCAAGGTGGAGGCACGCCCCTGCCGCAGATTGAATGCCAGCCATAAGGCGGCGAACGAAGCGGCGATGGCGATGACGATGGAGAGCGTGAACAGTCCGGGCTCATAGGTGATCATGGGCACGATCTGCATGGCATACATGCCCGAGTAATGCATGGCCGCCACACCGCAACCCATGATCACCGCGCTCAGCGACAGGCGCTGCCAGCCGATCTGGTCGCGGCCGGCAATGCCCAGCGCGAAGGTCGAGATCCCGATGGCGATAGCCAGCGACAGCAGCATGGTCGGGACGTGATACGACACCGCAATGGGCAGGGAGAACGCCAGCATGCCGATGAAATGCATGGACCAGATGCCGGTCCCCATGGCGGCACCGCCGCCCACCAGCCAGCACCTGGCAGCCAGACCGTGGGCGCTGGCCACGCGGCCAGCCAGATTCAAGGCGGTGTAGGAGACGAAGATGGCGACCAGCACCGACAAACCGATCAGCCACGGATCGTATGAACCGCTCATTACGAAGCTTCCAGATGTTCGTCGATCAGCTCGTCCACGGTGCTGGTCCTGGAGCGTGGGATAACTCAGCCCACGGTGGTGCTGCACGGAGATTGCCTACACAGGAATGTCGGCAATTCACCTGACGACTTGAATGGCTGGAAGGGCAAACCAGGGGAAGCCTTAGGGCGCCGCCTGGTCGGCGCCATGATTATGTCAATCGCTGACGCTGGCGGCCGTACCGGGCAGCCGCTGCCGATAGCGCAGCCGGTAAACCAGGGTCAGCCCCAGCAGGAACGGCACACCGAAGATCAAGGTCATGCGGAAGGGCTGTGTGAATGCGGTGGTCACCAGCACCGCCGCCATCAGTCCGGCACCGAGCAAGGTGGTCGCCGGGAAGCCGTACATTCGGAAGCTCAGGGGCGCCTGACCCGGACGCTGGTGCGCACGCCGGAAGAAGTAGTGAGTGACGAAAATCATCATCCAGGTGAACATGGCGCCGAACGCTGAAATGGCCATCATCAGGATGAACGCCGATCCAGGCGCCGCAACGCTGAGCACCGTGGCCAGCGCGATCCCCAGTGTCGACAGCAGCAAGGCGTTCAGCGGCACGCCACGCCGGTTGACCACCCCCAGCCGCGGCGACGCATGCCCGGCGCGCGCCAGGCTGAACATCATGCGAGTGGTGATGTAGAGCTGGCTGTTCATGGCGGACAGCGCCGCCACCAGGACCACGAAATTGATGACCCCGGCCGCCCCTGGAATACGCAGCACCTGCATGACCTCGACGAACGGACTGCGTTCCACGCCCGCCTGGGTCCACGGCACGATGGCCAACATCAAGGCCAGGGTCAGCAGATAGAACAGGATCAGCCGCAGCACGGTGGACCGGAACGCCTGTCGAACCGCCAGTTGCGGCTCGCTGGCCTCCCCGGCCGCCACCGCGATCATTTCGATGCTCAGATAACTGAAGATGGCCACGATCACCGCCACCCACACGCCCCAGAGTCCCTTGGGGAAGAAACCGCCGTGCGCGGTGTAATGGTCGAAACCGGCGGCGGTGGCGAATTGAGCGCTGGACGGGCCGAACAACACGTAGCTGGCCAGCAGGATGAAGGCCACGATGGCCATGATCTTGATCAGCGAGAACCAGTACTCCACCGCGCCGAACACATTGACGCTGACGGCATTGATCAGAATCAAGGCCGCCGAGAACACCAGAATCCAGCTCCAGCCAGGCACCGTGGGGAACCAATAGTGCATGTACTGCGCCACTGCGGTCACCTCGGTCCCCACCGCCAGCACGATGCAGGTCCAGTAGGCATAGCGCACCAGAAAGCCCGCCAGTGGACCGATGTAATGTTCGGCATAGGCGCCGAACGAACCCGAGGTGGGATGGGCGATGGTCATTTCCGCCAGGCAGCCCATCAGCAGCAGCGCGATCAGGGCGCCAATGGCATAACTCACCAGCACGCCCGGGCCGGCCAGGCTGATGGCAAAGCCGCTGCCGAGGAACAGGCCGGTGCCGATGGCGCCGCCGATGGCGATCATGGTCAGCTTGCCCGCGCTCAGGCTGCGCTGCAGTCCTTGCTCACGCTCGACGATGGCGTCGAAGCTGTCGGTCGGATGGCTCATGCGCGCGAGTTTAGCCGCAGGCCCGATCCGGCGCGCGAGAATCGATGCCGCCGCCGGAGCGCTCAGCGCTCCGGTATGTGAAAGGCCTGCTGGCGCGGCCAGACCTGGTTCAAAGTGTCGGCTTCATACAGGCGTCCGTTCTTGAGAACGTATTTCAGGTGCTGGCTGTTCTCGATGTGCTGCAAAGGATCCTGATCGAAGATCAGCAGGTCGGCGTACTTGCCGGGCTCCAGAGTACCGAGTTCGGCTGCGCGGCCCAGTACGGTGGCGGAGCCCCGGGTGGCGATCTGCAGCACTTCGTGTGGAGTCAAGCCGCCGGACGCCAGAGCCTGCAGTTCCCAGTGATAGCCCAGCCCTTGCACCGCGCTGTGGCTCCCTACAGCGACGTTGCCGCCAGCGCGAAAGATTTTCCCGGCCGAGACGGCCAGTCGATCGAAGATCATGTCTTGCCGCGGTGCCCAGGTGGCGCGCCGCACCCGCGAGTCGAGATACAAGCGCGGGGTGAAGCGATTGAGCTTGGCATCTTCGAGTGGATTCTGGCGGGTCAGGAAATAGTCCACGCCGGACAAGCCGGCCGCGCCGCCGATCAGAGTGGTGGGCGAATAGCCGGTACCAAGTCTGGCATACAAAGTGGCCACGTCGGCGTAGTCGTCGACCGCGCCCGAGGCATGCTCATTGCTGGCGAACCCATCGACTACCTGGGTCAGGGCATAACGCGGCGTGCCCCAGTTCTCGGTAATCGCCCGCACCCCGAGTTCGTGCGCGGCCGCGATCATGTACTGGCGCTGCCGGCGATTGCCGATCATGTACGACTTGATGCTGGGCGTGCGGTAATGATCCCGATACCGGCGGATGACACACTTGGCCTGGCGGATCGACTGGATGTCGTTCCAGGAAAAGACACCCGGCCCGGCGGTGTAGGCGCGCGGTCCCAGTATTACTCCGGCGTCGATCAGGTCCTGGTACACGAACATGTCATGAGTGAATCCCTGCGGATCGATCGATGTCGTGACGCCGTAAGCCAACGCCGTGGGAAACTCCCACGAATCGTAATCGATGATTTCGCGGGCAATGTCCTCGTAGTGCGCATGCGTGTCGACGAAGCCTGGCGTGATGACCCGGCCGGATACATCACGGATCTGCGCATCGGACGGGACGGCGACGCTGCCCGTCTTGCCGATGGCGAGGATGCGATTGCCGGCCAGCACGATATCCGCACCGGGAATGATTTCTGTGCCGCGCATGGTGATCACAGTGGCACCCCGTAGCACCAGAGCGGAACTACCGCTGGGCACATCGCGCGGCAACTCGGCCACCAGTTCCACGCCGGCAACCTTGTCGTCAGCACACATGGATTCGCCACCGCGCTTGGCCGCGACGGGAGCCTCGCTGCGCAAGGCATCCACCAGCGGCATGCGGTACAGCGTGGACCCCACCGACCAGGTGATCGACCTGCCCGCATCGGCCCAGCCGAAATAGTCGGCGCCGATCTCGGTGAGCTGGCGATGGAAGGCGGGAGTCTTGGCCAGCTGAAATTCGCTGCCCATCTGAACTCCGCTACCCAGGGAAGCAGCCAGTAATGCGATCAGATGCAACTGGTAGTTGTCGTACACCAGCGCCCAGCGGCCGTCGGGGCTGAGCATCATGTCGTCAACGACTTTCTGATCGTCGAGCACGCCGGGTGCGATCACCCGTACCACCTTGCGAGGCTCGCCTCCCGCCAGCGGGAAAGTCATCAGGCCTGCGTGGGTATGGATGAACACCGCGGTACCGTCACTGCTGAAGTGCAATTGACCGTGATCGGGAACCCCGCTGCTGCCGTTGAGCGTGGCTATCGTCTCGCTGGCGCCTCCCGCAGCGGGCAGACGAATGACGTCCTGGGCGTAATGGCGTTGCGGCCCATAGCCGGGTTGCGCCACCAGGTTGGCCTGATCGTATGCGGGAGACCGTAATGCCAGCAGGCTGCGGCCGTCCGGCGTGAACTCGGGCTTGCGATAGTAGGCGGCCGTATCGGTGAGCCGCTGCGGTTCACCGATACCGTCACTGCTCACCCGCCAGAGGTGGCCTCCCTGTTCGCGGGACCAGCTTGCGTACACGATCCAGCGGCCGTCCGCCGACCAGGCGGGCTGGTTTTCACTGACCCCGGCGGCCGAAAGCTCAGTGCGCGTCAGCCGCTTCGATGCTCCGCCAGCCAGTGATGCCAAATACAGCTTGCCGAATGCCGAGAACGCCACCGATTTGCCGTCGGGAGACAGGCGTGGCGCCTGAATGAGGCGGGCACGCACCGCGCCACCGGTTTCCTTGGGAGCCGCAGCCGAGCGTGGTCCCACCTCCAAGGTCACATGGGCGTTGAACGGAATGACGTGCGACTCATCCGTCACGAGATCGACACGATGCAGCTTGCCGCCATACCCGATGACGATGCCACGGGAATCCGGGGTGAAGCCATAGCTGGGCAACAAACCCAGCAAGGCATTCTCGTCATGCACCTGGGCGAACTCGATCTTCGGCACCAGCCGGCGGTCTTTGCCCGATGGCAGGTCTCGCAGACGCAACTCGGTGTGCCCTTCCGTTTGCACAGCGTAGGCGAGCGAACGTCCGTCCGGCGAGATGACGGGCTGCATCGCCGCACCATCGGGGCCGCGTGCATCCGTGATCAGCGGCAAGGTTACGCCCAAGTCGAGGTCGCGACGGAAAACATTGTAAGTGCCGCTGTCCGGAACCTTGGCGGTGAAATACAGATAACGGCCGTCCGCGGCGGCCGAAGGCGCCATCACGTTGCTCATGGGCGGATCGCCGGTCTGGGTGAGTGCCATGCCGGTGCCGCCCAGACGGTGATACAGCCAGATCGCGCTGCCGTTGTGACCGGACAGCCGGCTGTACGACTGGGTCTGGGTGACATAGACATACTCGCCATCCGGCGACCAGACTGGTGAAAGCAGCACGATGTCCGTGCCCTGGCTCAACTGCCGCGGCTGCGAACCATCGGCGTTGGCGACCCAGAGATTCTCGCTGCCGCCGCGATCACTGATGAAGGCGATGCGGCTGCCGTCGGGCGAGAACACGGGGTGGGTCTCGAAGGCACTGCCCGTGAGCAGCGGTCGCGCCTCGCCACCATCGATGTCCAGCAGATAAATATCACCGAGCAGATCGAAGACCAGCGTGCGGCCGTTCGGAGCCACGGCCACCGACATCCAGGTTCCTTCATCGACCGTGAACGACACCCGTGTATTGGCTGCTTGCTTCACGGCGCTCGCGGCGGCCTGCACGTCGATGATGCCGGAGGTAAGACAGATCGCACCTAGCAGCAGGCCGCGGAGGTTTCTCATGGTTGGGTCGTGTTAGAAGCTATAGCGCAGATTCATGCCCGCGGTGATGGGCCGCAGGATATTGGCTGTGCCCGAACTGCTCACCGCCCAGACCTGCTGTCTCTGGTTGGTGAGATTGTCGATGAACAGGCTGACATCGACCGGGCCGAACACCATGCCGCCACGCAAACCGAGCAAGGTGTAGTCGCCCAACTCGGGGCCCTGCTGGTTGACCTCGGGATAGAAGCCGCCGACATAGCTCAGGTCGCCTTGCACATAGGTCGGGCGTCCCGCCAATTCGAAGTCATAGTCCAGCGCGGCGCGACCGCTGTACTCAGGAGTGGCGGGCAGGCGCGAGCCGTCCGGACCGATGGAGTTGTCGCCGACCAGCTTGCTGCTGGTATAGGCCGCGCTCAGCGACAGAGTCAGGCCACGCATCAGCATGATCTTGGATTCCAACTCGACGCCGCGCGCACGGGCCTTGCCGGCGTTGACCGTGGTGCCGATGCCGCAGGTACCGAGTACGGACACGGGGATGCCCTGCCACTCGATATCGTAGACCGCCGCATTGATACGGACCCGGGAATCGAACAGACCGAACTTGCCGCCGAGTTCGTAGTTGTCGACGCTGTCGTTCTTGACGTTGGAATTCAATCCGATGCCGGTCAGGCCGTCCACCATTCCGTCGCCATCGAGATCGCAGCTCGACGGCAAGGGAGCCTGCGGAAAACCCAGCCGGAACCCCTGCGACCAGGTGGCATAGACCAGGGAGTCGGCATTCGGCTCGTAGCTCAGGTTGGCCTTGAAGACCTCGCCGCTGTGCCGGGCGGAATTGTCGGAAACGAAACCGCCACCGAACATTACGCCACTGGCCACGATGGGAACCTCAGTCTCATAGCGGAAAGCGCGGGCGCCGGCCGTTGCCTTCAGGCCCGCCACGATCTCGTAGGACAGCTCGCCGTAAGCCGCCTTC